>Ga0209808_1001244_pt1 | contig 13078 bp, 14 predicted proteins | sample GraSoiAngelo_157_FD_186171 | JGI IMG/M metagenome (GOLD analysis project Ga0209808, IMG submission 186171) | Grasslands soil microbial communities from the Angelo Coastal Reserve, California, USA - 14_1009_16_20cm (SPAdes) (version 2) | ecosystem: Environmental > Terrestrial > Soil > Grasslands ...
GGCCGGGGCGGCTCGATGCACATCGCGGACACGTCGAAGGGCAACCTCGGCGCGAACGGGATTGTCGGCGGCGGGATCCCCATCGCGACGGGCGCCGCGCTCACCGCCAAGCAGCTCGGCACCGACCAGGTCGCGGTCTCGTTCTTCGGCGACGGCGCGGTGAACCAGGGCACGTTTCATGAGTCGCTGAACCTCGCCGCGATATGGAAGCTGCCGGCCATCTATGTCTGCGAGAACAACCAGTACGCCGAGAGCCTCCCGGTGAAGCGCGCGTTCGCGGTCGACGACATCGCGAAGCGAGCCGAGGGCTACGGGATGCCGGGAATACATGTCGACGGGCGTGACGTCCGAGCGGTACACGCGGCCGCCGGCGAAGCGGTGGCGCGCGCGCGGGCCGGCAAGGGGCCGACATTCATTGTCGCCGACTCGTACCGCCACGAGGGCCACTACTACGGCGACCCGCGGAAGTACCAGAGCAAGGACGAGATCGAGGGCTGGCGCAAGCAATTCGACCCGATCGCCGACGCTCGCGCATGGATCATCGCGGACCAGCGCGGCTCTCAGGCGGATCTCGACGCGATCGACCGCGAGATCGCCGCGGAGATCGATCGATCCGTCGCCTGGGCCGACCAGGGCCCGCCCGCGTCTCCGATCAAGCTGCCCGAGGACGTCTATGCAAGCGACTGAGGCGCGCGCCCCCGCAGCGACGCGCGAGATGTTCTACAACGAGGCGCTCGGTGACGCGCTCCGTCTCGAGATGCAGCGGGATGCGCGGGTAATCGTGATCGGCGAGGACATCGCCGAACACGGCGGCGCGTTCCAGGTCACCGCCGGTCTTCTCGATACATTCGGACCGACCCGAATTCGGCAGACGCCGATCAGCGAGATCGGGATCGTTGGCGCCGCGGTCGGCGCGGCCTTGACCGGGCTTCGTCCGGTCGTCGAGCTCATGTACGTCGACTTTGCCGGTCTGGCGATGGACCAGATCGTGAATCAGGCCGCGCAGAACCGCTTCATGTTCGGCGGCCAGGCCCGTGTGCCGATGGTGCTCCGAACCCAGGGCGGCTCCGGGCGCGGCAACGCGGCGCAGCACTCCAAATCGCTCGAGGCGTGGTTCGCACACATCGCGGGTCTCAAGCTCGTGATGCCGTCGACCCCGGCCGATGCCAAGGGTCTGCTTACCGCCGCGATCCGTGACGAGAACCCGGTGATCTTCCTCGAGCACAAGCTTCTCTACCGGACGAAGGGCCAGGTGCCGGAGGGGGAGCACGTCGTGCCGCTCGGCAAAGCCGACATCAAGCGTGCGGGGACCGACCTCACCATCGTCACCTGGTCTCGTGAGGTGCTGTTCTCGCTCGACGCCGCGGCAAAGCTCGCCGCCGACGGAATCTCCGCCGAAGTGGTCGATGTGCGCACGCTGGTCCCGCTCGACCGGGAGACGATCCTCGGCTCGGTGCGGAAGACGCACCGTCTTCTTGTCGTGCATGAGGCGATCAAGCGCGGCGGTTACGGCGCCGAGATCGCGGCCATCGTCGCCGAGGAAGCGTTCGACGACCTCGATGCACCGCCGAAACGCCTTGCGGGACTCGAGACTCCGATTCCGTACGCGCAGCATCTGGAACTGAGCGTTGTGCCGCAGGTCGAGGACATCATCCGCGCCGCGAAGGAGCTCGTCGCCTGAGCGTCACGCGTGTCATCCTGCCCAAGCTCGGGCTCACGATGGACGAGGGCCGCATCGTCGCCTGGCACAAGCGCGTCGGCGACGCCGTCGCGGCGGGTGACGTCCTCTTCGAGGTCGAGACCGATAAAGCCACCATGGAGGTCGAGTCCCCGACCGCCGGAACCCTCCGCCGCATCCTCTATCCCGCCGACGCCACAGCTCCTGTTGCCACGGTCATCGCGCTCATCACTGACACTTCAGACGAGCTCATTCCAGCTGACGGCTCGACTGGGGCTGGACTTCCGAAACCCTCTTTACGCGACGAGGACCCCCCGGCCTCCGGCCGGGCCCCCGTCGCGCGGGGGCCCTCGGAAGTCCAGCCTCTTGGGCCGCCTACGGATGGTGATCGCGTCCGATCGTCCCCTGCCGCACGTAAGCGGGCACAGGAGCTCGGTCTCGACATCTCGAGAATCAGCGGAAGCGGTCCCGGCGGTCGGGTGACTCTTGAAGATATCGATACAGCGTCCTCAAAGTCGTCGCCTGTATCTCCCTCAAATGAGAAGAGGGAACCTCTCTCTCGCATGCGGCGCGCCATCGGAGAGCGCATGACCAAGAGCGTGCGCGAGCAGCCGCAGTTCTCCGTCTCGCGCGACGTCGACATGACCGCGGCCAACGAGAAGCGCAAGGCAGCCGGCGCGTCGTACACCGACACCATCGTCGCGGCGGCGGCGAAGACGCTCCGCGAGCACCCGCGGCTTCGTGCGCGCCTCGAGGGCGGGGAGCTCGTGACGAGCGATGCGGCGAATGTCGGCCTGGCTATCGCGCTCGAGGATGGACTGCTTGTCGCCGTACTCCGCGACGCGGACCAGAAGGACCTTCGGGAGCTCGCGGCGGAACGTGAGCGACTCGAGGAGCACGCCCACGCGGGAAAGCTCGCCGAGCACGAGCTCACCGGTTCCGTCCTCACCGTATCGAACCTCGGCACCGTAGGCATCGATCGCTTCACCGCGATCGTGAATCCGCCCGAGGCCGCGATCCTTGCGGTCGGTCGCGTTGCGGACCGCGTCGTCGCGAGAGACGGCGCGCCAGCGGTACGGCCGATCGCGACGTTGACGCTCTCGGTCGACCATCGTGTCGCCGACGGCGCGACCGCAGCGCGCTACTTGTCGGCGCTCGCGGATCGGCTCGAGCGCGGCGACCTGTGACGACCGAGACCGCGAACCGCGTTCAGCTCGCGGCCGGCCACTGGAAGCCGCGGTTCGTGGCCAACGGGATCGACGCGAACGATTTCGATCGAGTCCTCAGCGGAACGGTGGAGTGGCGTGATTGGGCGCCCAACTGGATGCGCGTCGGCGACGAGCATCGCGCGATCGCGGATGAGGCCGAACGGTCGGGCCACCTGGTGACCGCGGCAGATGCCTACCAGAGAGCCGCGTGGTGCTACCACCTCGGCAAGTTCCTCTGGTTCGAGGACCGCGCGCTGCACGACGACCTGCGGGAGCGAACGGTGGCGACGTACGCGAAAGCGCTGCCACGGCTCGACCCTCCCGGCCGGCGGATCGAGGCCCCGTTCGAGGGCGCGATCATCCCGGGAATACTGCGCGCGCCGCGCGGAGCATCACGTCCTCCGGTGGTCATTCTCGTTCCTGGCCTCGACTCGGTGAAGGAAGAGCTCTACGCGATGGAAAATGATTTCCTTCGTCGCGGGCTCGCCACGCTCACGATCGACGGCCCAGGCCAGGGCGAAAACGCGCCGCGCTTTCCGATCCGCGCCGACTGGTCAAGCGTCATCGGTCCACTCCTCGACGACGTATCGGCGAACGAGCGCGGTCTCGACCTCGGGCGCGTCGGCCTCATGGGCATCAGCATGGGTGGAATCTACGGACCGCGCGCCGCGGCGAAGGAGAAACGCCTCCGGGCGATCGTCGCCCTCGCCGGCCCGTACGACCTCTCCGAGTGCTGGGCGGGGCTCAACCCGCTCACCAAAGGTGGTTACGTCTTCTACACGCACTCGCAGGACGAGGCTGAAGCCTTCGAACGATCGAAGGCGCTCACGCTTCGGGGTGTTCTACGGGACGTGAGGTGCCCTCTCCTCGTCATCCATGGCGGGAAGGATCGGCTGTTCCCGCCGGAGCAGGCAGAGCGGATCGTCCGCGAGGCACCGAACGCGAACCTGCTTCTCTATCCCGAAGGCAATCATGTCTGCAACAACATTCCCTACAAATACCGCCCCGCGATGGCGGACTGGATGGCGGAGCAGCTAGGCGCGGGGCGATAGGACGCGGCCGGGGCGGGCTCCGGTGTGATCGCCGCGCCGCAGGACCTGCTCGCCATTCACGAAGACATCGACGACGCCGCTCGCGTATCGATGTGGATCGGCGTAGGTGGCGTGGTCGATGATCTTGTTCGGATCGAAAGCGACGACGTCCGCAAAGTATCCCCGCGCGACCCGGCCGCGCCGATCCAGATGGAGGTTCGCCGCAGGAAAGCTGGTCAGCCGGCGGATCGCCTCCTCGAGCGGAACGATGCCTTCGTCTCGGACGTAGCGCCCCAGCAATCTCGCGAACGTGCCGTACGCGCGCGGGTGCGGGTTGGATTTGAGGAACACGCCTTCCGGCGCGGGCGCCGCTTCGTCGGAGCCGAAGCTCATCCACTCGATCGCGACCTGGCGCCGAACGTTGTCCTCCGAGGCGATGAAGTAGCACGCGCCGACGCGGCTCTCGTCTTCGACGACGAGATCCATCGCCGTCTCCTCGGGGGATCTGCCACGGATCTTTGCTACGTCGGCGAGCGTCTTTCCGGTGAGCGGCTTGAGTGCGTCGCTCTTGAAGGAAACGAGGAGGATGCCGTCGGCGCCGCCGGCGGCGACGTAGAGGTTCTCCCAGTCCCTTCCCGGCGCGCGCATCTCGTCCTCGACGCGCTTGCGCAGGGACGGCTCCCGAAGGCGTCCGAGCCACGCGCGAAAGCCGCCCTCCTGCACCCACGGCGGCATGCATGCGTTGAGACCGGTCGCGCCCGCGGTGTACGGGTACATGTCGGCGCTGATGTCGAGTCCTCCGGCGCGGGCTCGCTCGACGCGCTCGATGACCGCCGGAAGCTTCGACCAGTTCGCCGTGCCGGCCTGCTTCAGGTGATAGATCTCGCCGCGGACCCCGGCAGTCCGCGCGATCTCGATCAGCTCGTCGATCGCTTCGACGAGGCGTTCTCCTTCGTTGCGCAAATGGGAGATGTACGTGCCCCCGGCCGCCTGCGCGAGCGCGGCCAGCTCGTCGGTCGACGCGAACGTTCCCGGCGTGTAGATGAGCGCGGACCCGAGGCCGAGCGCGCCGTCGGCTGCGGCCTCGCGCGCGAGGCGGCGCATTCGCTCGAGCTCGTCGCCGCTCGGCGGGCGGTCGTCGTAGCCGACCTCGTGCACCCGAAGGGTGGTCGCTCCGACGAACGAGGCGACGTTGACCGAAACGCCGAGCCGCACGAGGTGATCGAGACCTTCGCGCAGCGTGGTCCACGGCATGTCGTACTTGATGTCCGCCTGGCGCTCGATCTGGTCGCGGCGCATCGCGCCCGTGAGGGGACCCATCGACGATCCCTCGCCGAACACTTCGAGCGTGACTCCTTGTCGAACATCGCTCTGCGCGCGGCCATCGGCGAAGAGTGACGGGATGGCCCACGAGAGGACGTTGATGAAGCCGGGCGCCACCGCGAGACCGGAGACGTCGAGCTCGCGCCGACCCCGATCTCCGATCGCCGGCATGACCGCGGCGATCAAATCGCCATCAATCGCGACGTCGGCCGCGTACGGAGTTCCGCCTTCGCCGTCGTAGACGGTGCCGTTACGTATCACGACGTCGTGCATCCGGCGGCCATACTAGGTAGACGGGGTGTAGGCTCGCCGCAACCGAAATAGGCAGGAACGGGAAGGGGTTAGATGCTGCGCACCGTCGCGCGTGTCGAGGAACGACCCTGGATTCTGCTCGGTCTGGTGTTCTTCGCGACCTGCTTCTTTGGCTTCCTGGTGCAGGCGGCGGGAAGCGCGTGGCTGCGGTGGCACGATGACCCGATCGTCCTGACCTACCGCACGACCCTCTCGTACACCTCGGCCCTCATCGGGGACGCGGTCCTCATCCCTCTGGCCAACGTGTTCATCGTGGGGCAGCTTCTCGTGTGGCGTCGCCGTCCGCGCACGGCTGAGGTCGCCGGCGCATTTCTCGCGAGCGCTCTCATCACCGCCTTCCTCCACCTCTATCAGGCGGCGAACGCGCTCCTCAACTGGACGATGATGCAGCCGTACCGCTGGACCGGGATCGGCTACGAGCACGCCGCGTTCATGTGGGCGGAGATCGGCCTCGTGCTGTTCTTCTGGGGCCAGGTCGCCCTCGTCGCGAAGGAAAATCCGCGGGCCATCTTGTCCCATCGGATCCTCTTCGTCGCGCTCTGCGGCCTCGCGTTCCTCCGACTTGTGTTCACGGACTACGGCTACTTTTAAGGACCGTACAACTTCCCCGGATTCAACAGCCCCTTCGGGTCCATCACGTTCTTGATCCGCTTCATCACGTCGAGCGCGTCGCCGTGCTCCGCGCGCATGTAGCGAGCGCGGACCGCGCCGGTGCCGTGCTCGCCGGTCACCGTCCCCCCGACCTCGATCGCGAGCTTGTGCAGCCGGTCGGCGAGCTCGTCCGCGCGGCGGACCTCGTCCGGATCGTCGGGATCGACGAGGATCGCGGAGTGCACGTTGCCGTCTCCGAAGTGCCCGTAGAACACGACCGCGATCCCGAGCTCGGCCCCCATCTCGCGCGCCCGGCGCACCGTCTGTGGGATCTCCGAAAGAGGCACCGCGAGATCCTCGCCCGCGAAGATGCGGTGCTTCCCGGGATGCGCGAGCGCCGTCGCGGCGGCGAGCCCGCTGCGGCCGGCCCAGAGACGCGTGATCTCCTTCTCGTCCTCGGCGAAGCGCGTGACGGTGGCGCGCTTGCGGACGATGGCGTCGGTGTAGCGCACGTTCGCGGCGACCTGCTCGGGCGTGCCCTCGACCTCGATGAACAGGACGGCCTCACCCTCCGGTAGCTCGAGCTCGGGCCGCCAGAGCTGGAGGGCGTCGACCGCGCTCTTGTCCAAAAGCTCCGCGGTCGAAGGAAGGATGCCCGCCTCAAAGAGATCGTCGAGGGACGCGACGGTGTCCTCGAGCGCTCGGTAGCCGGCGAGAATGACCGCACGCGCCGGCGGCCGCGGCTGCACGCGGAGACGAAGACGGGTGAAGATGCCGAGCGTGCCCTCGGATCCTACGAACAGCTTCGTGAGATCGATCCCGCTCGAAGACTTGAGCGCCTTCGAATGCACGCCGCCCGTCGTGATGATCGTGCCGTCCGCGAGTACGACCTCGGCGCCGAGCACGTAGGCCGACGTGGTGCCCCAGCGGACCGCGTGCGGTCCGCTCGCGTTGTTCGCGGCCATACCGCCGAGCGTGCACGCGCGGCCGCTTCCCGGATCCGGCGGGAAGAAGAGCCCACGATCGGCGAGGGCGGTCTGCAAATCGAAATACACCAGACCAGGCTCGACGATCGCCTGGAGATTGCGGCGATCGATCTCGACGATCTTGCGCATGCGGGCGAACGACATGACGATCCCGCCTTCAGGCGCGATCGCGCCGCCCGTCTGTCCCGTCCCGGCGCCCCGTGGGACGAGGGGCGTCTCGGTCTCGTTCGCGATGCGGACGACCGCGACGACCTCCGCGGTGGACTCCGGCACAACGACGGCCGCCGGCGTACGCCGCTGGCGCAGCGACCAGAACGAAGCGTCGTAGGAGTAGGGCAGCAGCGTCGCGGGATCGTCGATGACGCGCTCGCCCGAGACGACCTCGCGCAATCGCGCGGCGATGCTCGCTGTGCCGATCGCCATCGTCCGTATGCTAGGGACATCGCACTCTCTTCCACCCATGTCAGCTCCGAGGATCTCGCGACGTGCATCTCGTGCGGTCTCTGCCTGAACGATTGCCCGACCTACCGTGTGCTGGGCGATGAGGCGGACTCACCGCGCGGACGGATCCAGCTGATCCGCATGGTCGTCGCGAGTCCTGCCGCGCCGAGCGACACGACCGTCGGTCACCTCGAAGCGTGTCTCGTCTGCCGCGCGTGCGAGACCGCGTGCCCCTCGGGTGTGCCGTTCGGTCGGATCATGGAGGGTGCCCGCGAGGTCGTGCGCGAGCGCGAAGACAGCAGGGCATTCGCGCGTGCCGCGCTCGACACGGTCGCGCGTCCGCGTCGACTCGCTTTTGCGGCACGCCTCGCGGACATCGGCGCGCGCCTCGGTCTGGGGCGCCTGGCCGCGCGTTTGCCCGGCCGCATCGGTTGGGCCTCGTCGCTGGCCGCGCCCGCGGAAGGGCCGCCGTTCCGCGGTGTCGACCGTGCGGGCGCCGATGTCTGCGTCTTCGCGGGCTGCATCATGCGCGAGGCTTTTGGAGATACGGAGCGTGCGACCGTGCGCATCCTGGAGCGCGATGGGCTCGTCGTGAGCGTCCCCGAGGAGCAGACCTGCTGTGGCGCGCTGCACGCGCACGCCGGCGACGGCGAACGCGCCCGCCAGCTCGCCCGCCTCAACGTCGATGCCTTTTCCGGTAGCGAAGCGAAGGTCGTCGTCAACGCGGCGGGATGTGGCGCGCACCTGAAAGACTACGGGCACGTCCTCGGCGGCGATCCCTTATGGGCCGATCGCGCCAAGGCGTTCGCGGCACGGGTGCGCGACGTCAGCGAGGTCGTGAAGCCGCTTCCGGGGCGCACCCGGCGGGCCGTTCGCGTCGTGTACCAGGACGCCTGTCACCTCGCACACGGGCAGCGGATCCGCGCTCAACCGCGCGCACTCCTTCGCGCGATCGAGGGTGTGACCCTCGTCGACATCGAGGACGCCGAGCGATGCTGCGGGAGCGCCGGCATCTACAACCTGACCCATCCAGAGATCTCGCGGCAGCTGCAGCAGGACAAGGTGCGAAAGATCATCGACGCCTCACCCGACGTGATCGTCAGCGCAAACCCCGGCTGCATGCTTCAGATCGCGGCGGGTCTGCGCGCGGCCGGCTCGAGTGCGCGGGTCGTGCACCTCGCTCGTTTTCTGGACGACCCCGACCGAGCGATGGCGGGCGACCCCTAGCACGCGCGTCAAGAGGACGAGCCTGTTTCGGTGCGAGCAGACGGGCGCGTTTCATGCGAAAATATGTGCAGACATGAGTGTTTCCCGATCGACCTATCGTCACCGGCTTAGCGGCGAGGACGTTCGAAAGACCCGCATCCTGATTACCAAGGACGCTTGGAAGCTTTTCCCAGGCCCCGGCGAGCGCGTGGCTCTTCGTATCGGTGCGCGTCGATTTGACGCGGAGATCAAGAGCGAACGCTGCGAGTGCGTTCCGCCGGAGCACGAGCACTACCACCTGATCTGCCAGGCGCTCAAGGGGCAGACAGGCTTCAAGAACGGCGCTCTCGTCGTGATCGCGAAGGACTCCGATGGCGGCTATCGCTTCGTAGAGGAGCGCGGCTAAACTCCCGACGTGGCGTCGTCGCCGACATACATCCTCATCCACGTATTCGGAACGGTCCGCGACGAGCTCGATCGAGCCGATCGCGGTAAGCGCACGTACTCGGGATGGCTCCGTCAGTACGTTGCCGAGACACCGAAACGGCTGACTGAGATCGCATATCTCCTCGACCAGCTGACCGAGAACGGTTGGAAGGTCGTCGGGTCGCCGTACGACTGCGACGTCATGCTCGAGCGCGACGTTAGCCGCGAGCAGGCCGAGCAAGACATCCGCCGCGCTGAATTCTGGGACCGCTTGGTTCAAATTGCTTCCGCAGACGATGACGGCCATATCGTGTGGCGCGACCACCCCGAAGGCGCACCGAGTCGACCGCGGCGCCGCCGACGAGTCCGCCGGCCTCCAACGAGAGAACAGGGCAGCTAGAGCTTCAGTGGCTGGCGCGGTTCGTTAGTGGAACCGAAGACTCCAGCACGCTGTACTCCTGGTAATGCGCCTCATAACGCTCCTGGTAGCGGCGCTCGCCGCGTGCGGTCCGATCGGCTCGGCAACGCCCTCACCGTCGAGATCGCCCGCTCCAGTCGACTGTCGGCCGACGATCGTGCGGATGGTTCCACCGCAGATGGTGATGGACGCGATATTCGCCGGGATATCACCGCAGCCCAGCGCCACGCCATTGCGCGAGACGTGGGCTGCGAGCACGAACTGGATCGGAAACGATGCGCTCTGGGTGAGCCTGCCGAATGACGGCGTCTTTCAGCGGAAGTACACCAAGCTGTATGCGATGGCCCTGCGGAGCGGGCCGATCATGGTTACCGGCCGGCGTATCGAGGGTCCCGCAGCGCCTTCCGTCATCGGCTCGATGAACAGCGATAACTTCGGCAGCTCCATCAGCTTCGCCGAGGCCGGCTGCTGGGAGGTCACCTACGACTTTGCGGGCGAGCAGCTGAGATTCACATTGAAGGTCGTGGATACCTAGAGGCCCACCACCCGGTCCGGTGGGCGCAGAAGAAACCCCGGCGCATCCGGTTAGTCACCGTGACCGCGGGCTCCGCTAGCCTTCGCGAGAATGCCGCACCCTCTTGGGGACGAGCTCACGGAATTGCATGTGCATCTCGGTGGCGCCGTCGATCCGGCGGCGATGTGGGGAATTGCGCATGACCAGGGAATTCGCTTGCCGACCAAGGATTATTGGGAGTTCGTGGATCTCATCACGGTACGTAAGCAATCCAAGAAATCGTTCGAAGACTTTCTCGCGCTTTACCACTGGACTGAGCTCATCCAGTCGAGTCCCCTGGCCGTCGAACAGTCCGTCTACGAGGTGGTCGGTGGCGCGTACCGCAAGGCGAACATTACGACCCTCGAGCTCCGCTACAACCCGATGAAACGGAATCGGGGCGGGGAGCGCGACCTCGACCACATCATTAATGCATCCATCCGCGGCCTCGACCGTGCGCTTCTCGATTATCCGGTGAAAGCGGGGCTCATTTTCTGTCTGGATCGCACATTCGATCAGACCCTGAACTCGATCCTGGTCGAGAAGGCGATCGCGTACCGCCACCGCGGCATCGTCGGTATCGACATTGCCGGCGGAAAGAATCCGGACTTCCATTACCGCGATTACGGCTCCCTGTTCAAGAAGGCGCGCAAGGCGGGTTTGGGCGTGACCGTTCACGCCGGCGAGGATGAGGACTGGGAGAGCGTCGACGAAGTGCTCCAGTACCTCGAGCCCGACCGCATCGGTCACGGGATCCATGCGGCGCGGAACGCCGCGCTCTGCAAGAGACTGGCTGAGCGTGGCGTTCTCCTGGAGATATGTCCTTCTTCGAACCTCGACTCGAAGGTGGTCAAGGACGCCGACGAGCTCGGGGAGTACATCGCCGTGTTCAAGAGACACAAGGTGCGGTTCTCGTTCAACACAGATGGGCCGGAGATGCTTGAGACCACACTCCGAGACGAGCTGCGCCTCGCGGTTCGAAGCGGCTGGGTCACGAAGGACGAGCTCGCGGAGTGCGGCGCCTGGGCGAAACAGGCGTCGTTTTTGCCCCGCAACGGCCCCTCATGACCCAGGCCCTTTGGCGACTCCTGTTCATCTGCCTCGTTGCGGCCGCAAGCGAGACGATCGCGTCCCAGCTCGAGTTGTTCAACGACATCATGTTGGTCGGCGTTGTGTCCGGAGCGGTCGCGTATCTCCTGACGCAGGGCCAGGGTGGTCGTCCACGGCCTGGAGGTGGCGGACGGCGCGGCGAGATCAAGTACTGGCGTGGACAGCGGATCGACGACGACGAGCGTCCGCGAAAGCTGAACTAGCGAGAAGGCTTTTGGGATGTAGGGTGATTTCACTGTGGCGTACGCATTCACGCCGCTGCGCGAGGTGGATTTGGACCTTGTCCGCCGCTGGCTCCTCGAGCCCCATGTCGAACGCTGGTGGAACGACGGCGTCAAAACGCCCTATCCGGATGCGGAGATCCAGGAGTACCGGGACGCGATCCAGGGAAACGACCCGACCTACCGTTACCTCGCGCTGATCGACACACGACCGGTCGGCCTGCTCCAGCACTACCGGATCGCGGATGATCCCGAGTACGCCGCCGCCCTCGCGCTCAGCGAGGATGCGGTCGGTGTCGATATCTTCATCGGCGAGGTCGAGCTCATAGGTCGCGGTCACGGAGCCCCGATGCTCACTCAGTTCCTGCGCGAAGTCGCGTTCCCGTTTCACCATATCGGCGTGTGCGTGATCGGTCCATCCGTGAAGAATCTCGCGGCGATCCGCGCCTATGAGAAGGCGGGATTCCGCCGACAACGAGAGGTGCACGTCCCGGACGAGCCCGACCCGGAGTTGTTGATGCGGCTCACCGCGGCGGACCTGAATTCGCTGCAGACCTGATGCAGTAAACCAGGCGGCAGTGTGACTCCGCATCTGGGATGATTCACGACAATGGGTCTGCTCGACGGCAAGAAAGCGCTCGTCATGGGCGTCGGCAACAAGCGCAGCATCGCCTGGGGGATCGCCACGGCGTTCCAGCGCGAAGGCGCGGAGCTCGCGTTCAACTGGCCCAACGACCGGCTCAAGGACAATGTGCTCGAGCTCGTCGCGACGCTGCCGCAGCACGAGTCGATCCCGGTCGGGCCGTGTGACGTTTCGAAGCAGGAGGAAATCGACAAGTTCTTCGCCGAGATCGACCGAAGGTGGGGCAGGCTCGACATCCTCGTGCACTCGATCGCGTTCGCCGCGATCGAGGACCTCAAGGGGAGATTTCACGAGATCAGCCGCGAGGGCCTCAAGACCGCGATCGACATCAGCGCTTATTCGCTGGTCGCGCTCAGCCGGGCGGCGCTGCCTCTCTTCGACAACGCCGGCGGTGGATCGGTCATGAGCCTCACCTACAACGCCGTCGATCGCGTCGTTCCAAGCTACAACTCGATGGCCATGGCGAAGGCGGTCCTCGAGGCGGAGACCCGATATCTCGCCGCTGACCTCGGGCCGCACAACGTCCGCGTGAACGCCATCTCCGCCGGCCCGCTCAAGACGCTTGCCGGGAGCGCGGTGCGGGGCGTCTCACAGGCTCGCGACCTGATGGTCGAAAAGGCCCCGCTGCGTCGCAACATCACCCAGGACGAGGTGGGCAATGTCGCCGTCTTCCTCGCTTCAGAGTGGTCTCGCTCGGTGACGGGCGACACGATCTTCGCGGACAACGGCTTCAACATCCTTGGCGTCACCGAATAGCGAGCTCGTAACCGCCCCAGCTGGCAACGATCGCGTATCCGAGGGCAGTGTTGAGGGCGACGACCGCGGGATTCGCTGTGTTCGTGTGGATCTCGCGATAACCGTTCGCGCGGGCCCAGGCATGCACTCGAAGCTTCAACAACCGCGCGATCCCGCGCCGCCGGTGCTCTGGCAG
>Ga0209808_1001246_pt1 | contig 13071 bp, 12 predicted proteins | sample GraSoiAngelo_157_FD_186171 | JGI IMG/M metagenome (GOLD analysis project Ga0209808, IMG submission 186171) | Grasslands soil microbial communities from the Angelo Coastal Reserve, California, USA - 14_1009_16_20cm (SPAdes) (version 2) | ecosystem: Environmental > Terrestrial > Soil > Grasslands ...
GCGCAGTAGCCGCCGATGCAGCGGCTCGAAAGCCGCACGCCCCAGACGCCGAAGAACTGGCCGAGGGTGAAGGCACCGGCCTTCGGTGCCTCCAGGTGGATGATCCCGGAGGTGTCGTGGGTGTGGAGCTCGACGAAGAAGCCGCCCTGGCTGGGGTTTCCGTTGCCGTAGATCCCGACGAGTGCAGGGACCGTCACGCGCTTGCCGTTGACGAAGATGTCGAGGTGCTGGTGGATGTGCAGCGCCGTGCCCTGCGCACCGAGCGAGCTCAGCTGGAGCGGCGCCAGGCGATCCGGCAAAGAAGCGTACTCGGCAGGCCACGGCGCCTTCCCCTTCTGGAGCCCGGGCAGCGCGACGTAGTCGATCGTCGGCGCCGAGCCCGTGACCGTCTTGCTCGAGCCACCTCCGCCGACGAAGATCACCAAGAGGACGATTGCAAGCGCGATCGGCCCGAGTGCCGCGAGGCCGTAGAGCATCCACGGCGGCCTCCTCTGAGCGCCGACAGCCGGCACTCGGCGCGGCTTTGAATCGCGCCGCTGCGGTGCCTGGACCGGCCGCGGCGGCATTGGAGTCCGGGCTTTCTTCGCCAAAGCTGTTGGATGGTAGCCACAGCTTCGGCGCGTTCGGCGGTTGGCTTTTTCAGGCGCGATCTTCGATACTCAGGGTTCTCACTCAAGGAGGAGAAAGCAGATGGGATTCCTGGACAAGCTGCTCGGGCGCGGCAAGAAGACCGCGGGCGGGATGACGGGCGACAGCTCCATGCAGAGCGAAGGCATGCATCAGGAACAACAGGGCATGGCCGAGGATCGAGCCGCAAGCGCCGAGGACATGGCGCAGGCCGAGCGCGAGCGCGCGGCCGAGCACCAAGCCGAGCGCGAGAGCTAGAACCCCCGTGGAATGGGGCGGCTCCGGCCGCCCTTTTCTTTGCCGTCCGACGCGTTCCCTAGCGTTAGTCGGCCATGCTCGCATTCGCAATCATGCTGCTCGTTCTGGCTGGCGGAGCCGCGCTCGCGATCTGGCTGACCCGCGCGCTGCAGGCATTCAGGGCCGACTCGGACGCGACCCTCGCGTCTCGGAACGCCGAAGTGGGACGCCAGCTCGAGGGCATCACGGCGACGATGGATCGGCGGCTCGGCGAGCTCGACACAAAGGTCGACCGGCGCATGGAGCACGCCTCTAAGCAGACGAATGCGATCCACAGGCAGCTCGGCGATGTCGGCCGGGCGACGACGCTCCTCGCAGAGCACGCGAAGGAGCTCGGCCAGCTGCAGCAGGTCTTGCGGCCGCCGAAGGCGCGTGGCGGCTTCGGCGAGCTGCTGCTCGGCAACCTGCTGCGCGACCGCCTTCCGCCCGAGGCGTACTCGCTTCAGTACGGGTTCAAGAGCGGCGAGCGGGTTGACGCTGTAATCCGAGTCGACCGGCTCGCTCCGATCGACGCCAAGTTCCCGCTCGACAACTTCGAGCGGCTCGTCGACGCACAGGAGACCGCGGAGCGCGAGCTGCACGAGAAGGCCTTCGCACGCGACGTCAAGGGGCACGTCGACGCGATCTCGTCCAAGTACATCCGCCCCGACGAGGGCACGTACGACTTCGCGTTCATGTACCTGCCCTCGGAGGCGATCTACTACGAGCTCGTCTGCGGCAAGACCGGGGCGTTGCTCAGCTACGCCCACGAAAAGCGGGTGCTGCCGGTGTCGCCGACGACGCTGACGGCATACCTGCAGGTCGTCCTGCTCGGTCTCAAGGGCCTCCAGATCGAGCAGCACGCCCACGAGGTCATGGCCTACTGCGCACAGCTCCAGAAGGACTTCGGCCGCTTCAAGGAGGACTTCGACCTCGTCGGCAAGCACCTCGGCAACGCCGAGAACAAGTTCGTCGACGCGGAGAAGCGGCTCGACAAATTCGAGACGAAGCTCGACCAGGCCGCCGATTCGCGGGATCTCGACGGCTCCGGCGAAGTCGTCGCCGAGCTCCCGCGCGCTGCCGACGCCGCCTAGCGCCTACACGCCGGCCGGCTGCTGCTCTTTGAGGTAGCGGATCAAGCCGCCAGCCACGACGATCTCGCGCTCACGGGGCAGGAAGTCGTGCGTGACCGTGAAGGCAGGTGCGCCTTCGATCTCAACCTGGAGCTCGTCTTCACCCTCCGCGATCGCGTGCAGGTCGTGGATCTCCCACTTCTGTCCGAGCTCCGCGCGGTCGTAGTCCGCACCGTCGTTGAAGAGCAGCGGCACGATCCCCTGCGCAATCAGGTTCCGCCGGTGGATGCGCGCGAAGCTCTTCGCGATCACCGCGCGTACGCCGAGCTGGGCGGGGGCGAGGGCCGCGTGCTCGCGGCTCGAGCCCTGCCCGTAGTTGTCCCCGGCGACGATGAAGCCTCCGCCCCACTCGTGCGCCCGCTTCGCGAAATCCTTGTCCCGGTGCTGGAACGTGAACTCGGCGATCGCCGGCACGTTCGATCGGTAGGCCATCACGGTCGCGCCGTCGGGTGAGAGGTCGCCGGTCGAGATGTCGTCGGGCGCCACGATCAAGACGCGGCCGGCGAGCACGTCCGGCAGCGGTTTCTGCTCCGGCGGCGGTTTGATGTTGGGGCCGCGTGGGATCTCGATCGACCCCGCCTCCCCTTCGGGCGCCGGTTCGAGAATGTGCTTCTGGACGACCTCGGGGCGAGCCGGCGGCCGCTCCGGCAGCTCGGGCGGGTCGAGCTCGCGGGGGTCCGAGATGACGCCTTTCAGCATCGACACCGCGGCGACAGCAGGCGAGCAGAGGTAGACCTGGTCGTCGGCCGTCCCGCTCCGGCCGGGGAAGTTCCGGTTGAACGTCCGCAGGGAGTTCGCGCCCGACGGCGGCGCCTGCCCCATGCCCACGCAGGGTCCGCAGGCCGGCTCGAGCATCCGCACCCCGGCCATCAGCAGATCGACGTACGTCCCCGAGCGCGTGATCTGGTCGAGGATCTGGCGCGATCCCGGCGTCGCCGTCGCCGAGACGAGCCCCTCCGAGAGCCGCTGCCCGCGCATGACCGCGCCGCACAGCGCGAGGTCGTGGTACGAGGAGTTGACCGAGGAGCCGATGCAGACCTGCTGAATCGCCGTGCCGACGAGCTCGTCGACCGGGACGACGTTGCCCGGGCTGGACGGCTTCGCCAGCAGCGGAACGAGCTCGGCAAGGTCGATGTGCTCCTCTTCGTCGAAGTCCCCGGTGTCCCCGGTTGGCAGCTCGACGAAGTCTTCGAGGCGCTCCTGCTCCTCCAGCCAGCTGCGCGTCTCGTCGTCTGCGGGGAAGACCGCACCGGTCGCGCCGAGCTCGGCGATCATGTTCGCGATCGTCCCTCGCTCGGTGTAGCTGAGCGTGTGCACGCCGGGACCGGTGAACTCGAAGATGCAGCCGCGGCCACCCCGCACCCCGCGACGGCGGAGCAGCTCCAGGATCACGTCCTTCGCCTGGATCCACGGACGCGCGAGCTCGTTCTCGAGGAAGACGCCGACGATCTTCGGGCAGGGCAGCTCGAATGGATGTCCGGCCATGCAGACCGCCACGTCGAGCCCGCCCGCCCCGATCGCGATCATCGCGCACGAGCCCGATTGAGTCGTATGGGAATCGGCGCCGACGAGCGTCTGCCCCGGCTTCGCGAACCGCTCGCAGTGAACGTAGTGGCAGATCCCGTTCCCCGGCCGTGAGAACCACGCGCCGTACTTGGCTGCCATCGCCTGCAGAAAGCGGTGGTCATCCGGATTCTTGAAGTCGATCTGGAGGATGTTGTGGTCGACGTAGACCACGGCCGTCTCGACGCGCACGCGATCCTCGCCGAAGAGCTCGAACTGCATCATCGCCATGGTCCCGGTCGCGTCCTGGGCCAGCGCCTGGTCGACGCGGAGCGCGATCTCTTGGCCGGGAACGAGCTCTCCGCGCTCGAGGTGCTCTTCGAGGATCGTGCGAGCAAGCGACGCCATCGGCCTCAAGCTTAGTTACTGAGGCCGAGCCGGTCTGGGCGAGACGTGTCCCGGTGCCAGACCCGCGGACGGGTCCAAAGAGGTCGCCCTTCTGCTTGTTGAAGCGGCCGCTCGCCTCCGGCCGCGACCGACGACATGTCCGCGTCGGGCGTGCCCCGGTGCCAGGCATGGGGACATGCCTCGAAGGGTCAGTACCGCAGCAGAGCGCCGATCCCCTCAACCGGATCGAGGTCCTGGTAGTGCCGCAGCGCGAGCACGCTCCCGCCGTGCGCGAGCGTCTGGTGGACGGCGAGGTTGAGACCGTCGTCGCGCTCCTCCATCTGCGTTCCGTCGAGCGGACAGGGCCCCCCTTCGGCGCTCACCCGCCCGCAACGCGGGCACTGCCACGCGGGGTGCTCCGCCCCTTCGTGGAACAGCAGCAGCTCGACTCGCCCGTCGGAGGCCGCCTCGAGGGTCGCGTGCCAGCCCGCGGTCGCCCGGCTGCCGCGGCCCGACTCCTCGCGCCAGCGCTCGGCCGCCTCTTTCTCCTGCTTCGCGTGCCACTCCTCGAGGATCGGCCGGGCAGCCTGGAGCAGCTCCGCCGGCGCCGCGTGCGCCTCGGCCTGCGTCCAGCCGACGATCGCGTTCTTGACCTCGTGAGAGAACACTTCTTCGAGCTCTGCGCGCGTCTCCTCCGTCGTCACGATCACGACTCTCGGGCTTTGCAGACGGCGGACGCGTCGATCGAGCTGTTCCGCGACTTCCTTCAGATGCTCGTGGACGAGCGTCTCGATGTGTCGCTGGTAGCGCGCCTGCGACCAGCCACCCTGGTCATGCCGTCCGGGCGTCTCGTCGAACTGGTCGACGAGCTCCTCGAGCTTTCCGGCGCGCAAGATGTAGACGGTTCCACGCTCCCGGCCGACCACGGCGATCAACGCTCCCTCACCACGGCCGACGAGCGGGACGAGCGGGGAAAGGTAGAACTGCCGACCCACAGCGATCTTGTCGGCGACCGGATCGCCGAGGGGCAGCGTTCGCCACGCGTTGTCGAGTCCCGCGCAGAAGACCGCCACGCCGCGGGAACCGTCGCGGTCGAAATCGCGCTGGAAGAACTCTCGGATCCGAGCGAGGTCACGTCGGAGCGCTTCCCGCTGCTCGTGCGTCAGCTCATGGGCGGCCTCCGCCCGAACCTCCCCCTCGTGCATCAAGGAGTTGACCCGGCTGGCCGCGTCACCGGCGGTCGGCGCGACGCTCGGATCGAGATCGACATAGACGCTGATCGCGCACCCCTTCTCGGCGCGGAAGCTCGCCAGCTCGCGGAGCCCGTCCCAACTCACCGTTGCGGCCACCTGCGCCTCCTTGCCGGAAAGCCGCGATTGTAGTCCTGTGCTGACGGCCTATTTCGCGCAGCTGAGAAGGAGCGCAGGAGGGATCGAGAATGCGAGGGTCGTCGTCCGGGCGCATTTGGCGTTCATGCTCGCCCGTCGCCCGGCTAGTGCCCCCGCCCGCGACAGGCGTCGCAGTTCCCGCAAAACGCGACAGCGGCGCACTGCGCCGACGGATTCCGGCCGAAGGAGAAGGCAAGATTCAAGTTCTGGGCGTCACTTCCCGAAGACCAGAGAAAGACCTACCTCTACTTGGGGGGCCGCGTATGAATCGATTCTGGAAATCCGGACGCGCACGCTTCGCCGCCGCTGGAGCAGTTGCTCTCGCGGTTGCGGCGCTCGCGTCCATGGGTGGGGTCGGCTATGCCGCAAGGCTCGTCGGGGTTTCACACATCTCCCCCACAGCCGCCCAGTACCCACCGTCCAAGGTGACGATCTGTCACCACACTCACTCCCAGAAGAACCCGTTCGTGACGATCACCGTCTCGGAGCGAGCGTTGCCGGCACACCTCGGCCATGGCGACACAGTCGAGCCCTGTCCGCAACAGAGCCTCACTCCGGAGCAGGGCGAGAAGCCCGCCCAGCTGCATGGGAAGGCTCAGCACCACTCCAACGGGCAGCTGAAGGGCAAGAAGAAGGGCCACGCTGGTGGTCAAGAGGGCTCGACCCAGGGAAGCCCGCTCGAAGGCAACGCAGGTCAGGGCCACGGCCACGGCCAGGGCCAGGGCCAGGGCCAGAGCAAGGCCAACGGCCACAGCCACGGTAAGGGCAAAGGCCCTGGCAATGATCAGGGCGACGGCCACCGCCAGCCCACACGCCAAGGCAATCAGGCCCACGGGCACTCCAACGGCCAGGGCCAAGGCGAGAGCCACGGGCATGGCAATCCCGGCGGGGGAAACATCAACGCACACGGACACAGGAAGTAGAAGCCGCCATCAGGGCGGCATCGACGAGAGAGCCCCCTGCCCTGGGGCTCTCTCGCTAAGCTCGGGCGCCCCTACCTGACGCCACCTAGGCAAAGCGGCGATTCCGATTCGCGTGCGCGTCTTCACCATCGGCCACGGCACCCGTTCCGCCGAAGAGCTCGTCGCGTGTCTGCAGGAGGCGAGCGCCGAAACCCTGATCGATGTCCGCCGCTTCCCGGGCTCACGGCGGAATCCACAGTTCAACCAGGCGCCACTCAGGGACACGCTGGCGGCGGCCGGAATTGCGTATCGCCATGCCGAGGAGCTCGGCGGGCGGCGCTCGAACGAGCCCGGCGAGGAGCGCTTCTCGTGCATCCGCGTAGCTGCGTTTCGGAGCTATGCGGCCCGGATGGCGGCCGAGTCCTGGCAGCGAGCGCTCGAGGCCGCCCTCGGAGAACCCGGGCCGTGCTTCATGTGCGCGGAGACGCCTTGGTGGCGCTGTCACCGTCGACTGATCGCAGAACTCCTCGACGCAAGGGGGCACGAGATCGTCCATCTGCTGAGGCCGGGCGAGTCTCAACCGCACCGGCCTTACGACGAGAGCTCGGTGCGCGGAGGCAAGCTATACCTCTGTGGAGAGCTGGTTGCCTAGACGTTCTGCCGGGAACGTTCAGTCGGTCCGATCCGTTGAATAGTGTGAGGGCCGTTATCAGGCCCAGTTGATTTGGAGGATATGTGAACGACAATCGAATTCGCGAGCTGATCATCATCGGCGGGGGCCCCGCCGGTTACACAGCCGCGCTCTATAGCGCCCGCGCGAACCTGGAACCTCTCGTCATCGAGGGCTTTCAGTGGGGCGGCCAGCTGATGATCACGAGCGACGTCGAGAACTATCCCGGCTTCGCCGAGGGAATCATGGGCCCGCAGCTTATGGGCGAGTTCCGGCGCCAGGCCGAGCGGTTCGGAGCCGAGTTTCTCGCCGACGATGTCACTCGGGTCGACTTCTCGGAGCGGCCATTCCGCGTCTGGGTCGGCGATGACGAATACCTCGCCGAGTCGGTGATCGTGGCAACGGGCGCAACCGCGCGCCAGCTCAACCTCGAGTCCGAGCGCGCCCTTCACGGCCGCGGTGTCACCTACTGCGCCGTGTGCGATGCCGCGTTCTACCGCGACAAGGAAGTCGTGGTCGTCGGCGGCGGCGACTCTGCGATGGAGGAGGCGATCTTCCTGACGAAGTTCGCGTCGAAGGTCACGGTTCTGCATCGCCGAGACGAGTTTCGCGCCTCGCCGATCATGGTCGACCGCGCTCACTCCAACGAGAAGATTGAATTCGTGACGCCGGTTGTGGTCGAAGAGGCACTCGGTGCCGAGGACGGCAAGCTCACCGGTGTCCGAATCCGCAATCTCGAGACGGACGAGGTCAGCGAGATCGCTGCAGACGGGCTCTTCGTCGCGATCGGCCACGATCCCACGACGAAGCTGTTCGTCGACCAGCTCGACCACGACGAGGCGGGCTACCTCGTCACGCAGCCGGGCTCGACGGCGACCAACGTCGAGGGTGTCTTTGCGGCCGGCGACGTCGTCGATCACGTCTATCGCCAGGCCGTGACCGCGGCCGGCATGGGCTCGATGGCTGCGCTCGACGCCGAGCGCTGGCTCGCCGCTCGTGAGGGGCACGCGGCGACGGCGCTCACAGCTCCTCGCTCCTAGTCCAGCCGGATGGCCGAATGGATCGATCTGCTCGACCCGGATGAAGGAGCGCTGAAGCGAGCCCTCCCCAGCCAGATCCACGCGCGCGCGCTCGAGCAACTGCTCGATCCGGCAGTGCACGACGACGAGCCGCGGCCAAGGCTGGAAGGTCACGACCACTACCTCTTCGGCGTCTTCCTGCTGCCGGTCGCGGTCCGCGAGGAGGACCGGGTCTATTACCAGGAGATCGACATCGTCGCGACCCGTGACCGGGTCGTGACGGTCCGCAAGACACCCGCGCGCGGTGACGCCTGCGACCTCGACCCGGTGCACAAGGCGATCGAAGGCGAGGCCGACAAGCGCTCGGGCATGATCGTCTACCGCGTTGTCGACCTGATCGCCGACGACTTCCTCGACCTGGTCGATGCCCTGAACGAGGAGATCGACGAGCTCGAGGAGGGCATCGAAAGCTGGCCATCGAGCCAGGTGCGAGTTCGGATCTCCGACCTGCGGCACGATCTCCTCCATGTGCGGAGGACGCTCGGGCCGACGCGGGATTCCGTCCGAGCGATCGTCGACCGGCGGATCGACGTCGGCGAGGGCCCGGAGCTCCTGCCGCGCGAGATCGAGCTGAACTTCACGGACGCCTACGACAAGCTGCTGCGCGCGATGGACGGCCTCGACCTCTCGCGAGACCTGCTCGCCAGCGCACGGGACTACAGCCAGGCGAAGATCGCGAACGACCAGAACGAGGTCGTCAAGCGGCTGACGGTGATCGCGTCACTTCTGCTCGTGCCCACCTTCATCGTCGGGCTCTACGGGCAGAACTTCGACAACATTCCCGAGCTCAAGTGGGGCTTCGGCTACTGGTGGAGCTGGGGCTGGATCGTCTTCACGACAATCCTGCAGCTCGCTTTCTTCCGCTGGCTTGGCTGGATCGGCGGCGACAAGATCGGTCGGGCGCAACTGCCGCCGCTTCTGAGGCTCGACCCACGCGCGCTCCGCGGGCGACGCCGCCGGACGACTTCGACCTGAGGCAGAGCCCGCTCGCTACCGTCATCCCATGCCTTATTTCATCTGCCCGAACTGCAGGGAACGGTCGATCGACCACGACCGCCAGGAAGGCCTGACCCGCCAAGCGGTCGCGTGCCACCGCTGCGGCTTCGGGTTCCTGTTCGAGCTGATGGACGATTACTACCCGGCGCCCGGGACCGGCTTCGTCGTCTGCGATCAGCAGAGCCGGATCCTGGCTTCCGGCCGCGGCGTCTTCGAGTTGACCGGCTATAGAGAAGACGAGCTGATGGGCCGCGAGGTCATGGAAAGCCTCGGCCTGACCGGCTACGAGGACGGCCGCAACCCTGCCCAGCTGGCTCTCGAATGGGGCGTGCGGCGCCTCGGCGAACGGCTGGAGCTGAGGACTCGAGCCGGACAGCGGAAACCGGTCACCGCCGACTTCTTCCCTGCATACGACGACGACGGCGGCCTGCTGGTCGCGATCACGCCGCGTTCGTCGTAGCCGCGAGTTCGGCCTCGACCCACGCTTGCAGCTCTTCCAGCGCCGTGAGTGACTCCTCGAGCTCGCGGAGCTCGGCGTGCGCCGACCGCTCGTGGATGCCGCCGAGCAGGCCGAGCGACTCGAGTCGATCGACGGTCGCGGCGGTGAGGTCGTTGCGGGCGCGCCGCTCGATCTTGGCCTGGCGTAGCTTCAAGCGGATTCGCTCCGCTCGCGCGGACAGCGCCGCCGACTCGCCGGCGAGGGCGTCCGCGAAGACGGCGAGGTCGATCTCCCGCACACTTTCGAGCGTACGCGGCCGGGTGTGACGCACCTCAAACGGATGTGCGCCGTTCGAGCGGAAACCCGCTGTGGCGGCGCCAGCCGGTAGGGCTGTCCTCGACCAGCCACGCACGCTCGACGCGGGTCTTCACCGGCAATTGCGGTTGCAGCTCTCGCTCCACGGCAGCAAGGACGTCGTCGCCGCCCAGGGCGACGGTGACATGCGGGACGATCTCGTCGAACTCACCGCCATACGGTGGAAACTCGGGGAACGCCCGCACCAAGCCCTCGGTGATCGCAACGAGGGGCTCGGCGGGCTCCGGCCGGAGGTAGAGGAGCCCAGGGAATCTCGCCGTTTCGCCAAGAGCGACCTCGAACGGGCCGAACGAAGCGAACAGGCGTCCGAGGGCTTCGAGCTTGTCCTCGACTCCTGAGCTGTCCGCGAACGGGAAGATCAGCGTCACGTGCGGCGGCATTCCACGAGGGCCGTCGGTTGTGTGCTGATCCCGCCAGCTGCCGAGCAGCGTCTCCAGCTCGGGTAGCAGGACGACGAGCGCGGTCTGGGCCACTAGACGCGGCTCGAAGGACAGAGGTCGTTGACGACGCAGTCCTCACAGCGGGGTGCGCGTGCGATGCAAACGCGGCGGCCGTGCCAGATCAGCAGGTGGGGGAAGAGACCCCAACGGTCGCGCGGCACAAGCCGCTGCAGGTTGCGCTCGATCTTGACCGGGTCCTCCTGTCTTGTCAGCCCCAGCCTTTGCGAGAGCCTGCGCACATGTGTGTCGACGACAATTCCCTGCGGATCGCCTAGCTCGGCAGCGACGACGTTCGCCGTCTTACGCGCCACGCCCGGTAGGCGGACGAGGTCCTCGAGCCTGCGCGGCACGCGGCCGTCGAACTCCTCGAGCAGCATCGCCATCGTCGCGCGCAGCGCCTTCGCCTTCTGGCGGTAGAACCCGGTCGCGTAGATGTCGCGCTCGAGTTCCGCCTGCGGGACGGCGAGGTAATCCGCCGGATGCTTGTATTTCTCGAACAGCCGCTCGGTGACGCGATTGACGTTCACGTCGGTCGTCTGCGCCGAGAGCATCACCGAGACGAGCAGCTCCAGCTCGGTGCGGTAGCGGAGCGCGATCTTCGCCTCGGGATATTCGGCCGCGAGGCGCTCGATGATCGGCACGATCCGCGCCCGCTTCGGGCCGACGTGACGCCGTGCCTCGTGGACGTAGCTCCGCGCCACGCCGGCGACGCTAACCGACGGCGATCTCGGCCGGGATCGCCGTCTCCGGATGCTGCCGCAGTCGCGGTCCGGCGCAGACGACGTCGAGAACAGGACAGCCCGAGCAGATGAACTCGCTCGGCGTCGGCTTGAAGATGCCCTCTTGGATCATTGCGATCGCCTCGGAGAGCTCGGTTTCGAGTGCAGGCAGCTCAGCGCGGACGAAGCTCGTAATCACGGCCGGGTCGGGCCGCTCCAGGAACTGGTACACGACCTCGACCTCCTCGGCCCCGGCGCGGAAGCACGCCAGCGCGTAGACGAGCCGCTGCAGGCGATAGTCGCGCTCGATCAGCTCCTCGGGAATCGCGTCCTCGAGGACGTTCGTCTTGTAGTCGACGACCACCGCGCGCGGGCCGTCGCGATAGAGAACGTCTAGCCGGCCGTGCAGGAGGACGCCGTCGTGCTCGAAGGCGAACGGGCGCTCGGGCGCCGCGCCCTCGAGCGCCGCGATGCGCGCGGCCAGCTCCGAGGCACAGTAGGCCCCCACGAGCCCGGCGATCCGTTCCAGCTCCTCGTCGGTTGCGGCGGGGTAGCGTGCGCGGACGGTCTCGGCGAGCGCTTGCGGGTCGGGCGGCCGGGGGTCGCGGAGATCGAGCGCCTCGAGCAGGACGTGGACGCTGTCGCCGATCTCGGTGGCAGCCAGCCCCGCGTGTCCCGGCACCGAGCCCGAGGCCTGACCGGGCCGCATTCCGGCGACCCGCTCCGCGTAGTAGCGGTACGGGCACGACTCGAACAGGGCGAGCGCGCTGTACGAGAGCGTCCGGACGTGGTGCAGCGGCGGCTCCGGCACCGCCTCGAGCGGCGGCAGTTTCGGAGCGCTCACGGGAGCCGACCCGTCGGAGCCGTTCGGCTCGAACAACGCGAGCTGGCCCGGCTCGGCGGACGGCTCCGCCACGGGCTCGACCGCCGGCTCCGGCCGGAGACGGTCGAGTCGGAGCAGGATCCGCGCTCCGTCGCGCTCGAGCTCGACCGGGCCGTCCGCAGCGTCGTCGAAGGCAGGGATCTCGAGCCGACCGAGAACCCAGCCGATCGGCGTTCGCTCGTCCGCAGCCTTTTCGGGATCGATCGAGCCGGCCACGATCAGTCGATCGACGGCGCGCGTCATCGCGACGTAGTACAGCCGGCGCCGCTCCGCCTCGGCCTCCTCTCGGCTAGCTGCGCGCACTTCCTCGTACGCCGTCGTCGGCTTGCGGACTCCGGTCGCGGGATCGGCGACGCGGAAGCCGAACCGCCCGTCCGGCAGCGCGAGGATCTCGTCGGCACCGGGCGCCGCGCGGTCTCGGCCGGCGTCGGCGACGACCACGACCTTGAACTCGAGGCCCTTGGCGGCGTGGATGGTCAGCAGTCGGATGACGTCGGCGTCTTCCTCCTCGGCCACTGCCTCCAGCTCCTTCGCACCCGCCTCGTCTTGCTCGCGGACGAAGCGGACGAAGCCCTCGATGTCGGCGCCGCGCAGCTCCTCGTAGGAGCGCGCTAGCCGGGCCAGCTTGCGGAGGTTGGCGTAGCGGCGCCGCCCGTCCCACTGCGCGAGAACGGCGAGGTCGTAATCGTGCGCGGCGACGATCTCCTCGCAGAGCCGCTCGAGCGAGAGCGTCCGCGACGCCGCGACGAGCCGCTCGAAGCGCTGGCGGAACGCCTGGAACAGCCGTTCGTCGCGCGGGTCGAGCCCTTCTGGGACGGTTCGCTCGAGCCCCTTGAAGAGCGGGCGCTTCGGCGCCGCCCGCCGCAGCAGCACGAGCGCGTCGTTGGAAACGCCGACCAACGGCGAGGCGAGCACGGTGACGAGCGCTTCGTCGTCGTAGCGGTTGTGCAGCAACCGCAGATAGGCGAGCAGGTCGGCGACCTGCTGCTGGCCGAAGTAGCCGCGGCCGGTTGTCCGATAAGTCGGCAGGCCGAGCTCGCGCAGCTCCTGCTCGTACCACTCGGCGTCCGTTCCCGCGGCAAAGAGGAGCACGATCTCGCCCGGCTTCGCGATACCTGTCTCGACGAGCTCCTTGACCCGGCGCGCGACCGAGCGAGCCTCGCCCCGGCGCCAGTGCGTCGCCGTCCCGCTGTAACTCGACTTGTCGGTGACGAGGAGCTCGACCGGCGTCCCGAAGACTGGGTCGGGTAAGTC
>Ga0209808_1001249_pt1 | contig 13059 bp, 11 predicted proteins | sample GraSoiAngelo_157_FD_186171 | JGI IMG/M metagenome (GOLD analysis project Ga0209808, IMG submission 186171) | Grasslands soil microbial communities from the Angelo Coastal Reserve, California, USA - 14_1009_16_20cm (SPAdes) (version 2) | ecosystem: Environmental > Terrestrial > Soil > Grasslands ...
GGCGGCAAGGACCGAGCCACGGTGCCGGCAGACGTTCAGGAAAGCCCGCAAGACGCCGTCGCGGTCGCGCGTGACGACGACCGGGATGTCACCGACGCGGGCGGCGACGTAGCCGGGGCCTTCACCTAGCTCGACCAGATGGCCGACGTACTGCCAGGCCCGCGCGAAGATGCGTTCGCGCTCGAGCGCCGGCAGCATGGGATCCGAATAGGCCGACCACGCAAGCGTCTCGGGCACGCCTTAAGCGTACGCGGCGATCTACGACTGGCGCGAGCAGGTGGGACTGCGCCGGACGAGAATCGAGATTCGGCTGTCGCGGTAGATGCGCCGCGTGCCGTGCTCGCGCAGCAGCGCGCGCTCTGTCAGCGGTTCCTCGAGCAGATTGACGAGCACGATCGCGCGGCAGCCGGCGATGTTCGTCCAATCTCGGCCGATGTGACTGCGCCAGAAGTAGATGTTCACGAGCTGGGAATTGGTGAGCAGCTCGAAGCGCGCGTCGTACGCGATCCGGCCGGTGAGGCTCGGCTGCCGCCACAGCAGCCAGTCGGCGTAGCGCGCATCGGCAAAGACGACCGACGAAGGATCTCGGGCCGCTGCTGCGGCGACGATCTGCGCCGGTTTCGCGGGATAGCTCTGCTCGTACCAGCGGTCGGAGCGAGCGACGAGAGCAACGGCGAGAACGGCCGTCACGCAGAGCGCCACAGCCGGGAGCCCCCGCTTGACCAACGGCTGGGGCTCCTGCCGCCCGCGGGCCGCAAGGACGTCGTCGAGTCGCGGCGGCACGAAGACGATCGACGCCAGCGAGAACCAGACCATGTTCCGTAGCGCGATCATGCCGGCTACGAGGAGGACCAGAAAGCAGAGTCGCTCGAACAGCGGAACCGTCTTCCAGCGTCGCGCGAGCAGCGCCAGTCCGCCGAACGCAAGCACGTAGAACGGTGCTGTCAGCAGCGACGGAGAGCTCGCTCCCCACTCTGTCACCAGCACCGAGAGGCTGTGGTTGAGGAAGATGCTCTGGTAGTACGACGGCAAAGCCGTGGCATACGGCGACGCGAATAGGCACAGCCAGGGCAGAACGACCAGAACCAGACCACGTCCGGTCCGCCGAGGCTTCGCCGCGAGCACGGTGATCCCGCGTAGCGCGACGAGGCCGGCGGCGATCACCACCGATCCGTGCAGGTTCGCCCAGAGGAGGAGCAGCGGGAACGCGAGCGCGATCCGCCGCGACGGCGAGCGCGCGTCGGCGACGAGCAGCCACACCAGGGCGGCGAACATGACGTAGGTCAAGGACTGCGCACGCAGGAGCCAATCGCCGGCAAGCTGCGGGATCGCGAGTGCGGCCACGAGCGGGACGCTGCGGGGGCTGCCGCCGAGTCGACGGGCGGCGACGACCGCGAGCGCAAGCGCAGCAATCGTGGCCGCGGCGTTGCCGAGGAGGGCGAGCTTGACACCGCCGAGGAGCGCCAGCCCGCCGAAGACGATCTGCGCAAGCCACTGCTGGTCGACCCACCGCACGCCCTGCGCCCACGTCGTGTACGTATCGACGGTCGGTAACCCGTGGCGGAGGATCGTCCTGCCCGCGACGAGTGTCATCCACGAGTCGGAGAGCATGGCGTTCGACATCCGGACGAGAACGCCCGCTGCGTACATCGCGACGACCAGGACGACGAGGCTCTCACGCTCGAGCCAGCTGAGCGCTCGCGAGTACTTGGAGACTCCAAGTGATCGGCGCGCTGTCGATGCGGCGGTGTCGACAACCACGACTTTGCCCGGCATCGGCATACGGGTCGAAACCTTGAGAGCGCGGCCTCTCGCCCCGGAAGCCATTCGGTTTTACGCCCCGATGGTCGGAATCCCCTCGACCGAGGGACGCAGACACGCAGCCAAGCGCCGATCCAGACGGCAACGCGCATAGAAAGGAGATTGGACGCCTACGCGGCCGGCGTCACCCGCCCATGGCCGTAAAGCTCACCACCCTTTCGGCGTTCATCGCCGCCGCAATCGCACTCGCGACAGCTTCGCCCGCGCAAGCTGTCGACAACACGCCTCTTCCCGCTCCGACACCGCTGTCTCCCGCCGCTGGAGCCGTCGTCGACTCTGTCCCTCCGTTTGCTTGGTCGCCGGTCTCGGTGGCCGATCATTACGAGTTTCAGGTGGCCGCCGACGCGGGCTTCAACTCACCCGTACTCGGCCGGGGCTCCGACGACTTCACGACCCAGAACGCGCGCGCGACGCTGCTGAAGACGATCCCGAACGGGACGTACTACTGGCGCGTGCGCGCGGTCGGCTCGAACGGATCCGTGTCGCCGTGGACGGCGGGGCGCTCGTTCCGCAAATCGTGGACCGCCGCCGCGGCGCTGCAGACGCCTGCCGGCGGCGCGGGACTTTCGTTTGGAACCGATGCGCTGAAGCTCGCCTGGTCGGCGGTGCCCGGGGCGGCCAACTATCTCGTCTCGGTCGCGACCGACCCGTCATTGGCCTCGCTCGCCTTCCACACGACGGACGACCCAACCGGGACTCCCAAGGTGCAGGCGAACTCGCTCGCGATCTCCCTGGCGCTGGCAACCGGTACCTATTACTGGGGCGTGATCCCCGTTGACGCTGAGGGCAACCGCGGCGCACCCTCCCCCGTGGCCTCGTTCTCCTGGTCCTGGCCGTCGACGACGACACCGACCGTCACCGACCTCGATCCTGCCGACCCGGAGGTCTTCGACCCGAAGTTCGCCTGGAACCCCGTTGCCGGTGCCGCGCGTTACGAGGTCGAGATCAACTCCTCGTCCGACTTCGCGCTCGGCTCGAAGGTGTGCTGCACGGGCACCACGATCGCGACCTCGCTTTCGCCGACGAGCCCGATGAAGGACAACGTCTACTACTGGCGCGTCCGCGCGTTCGATCCCGACGGCAACGCAGGCGTCTGGAACTACGGCCCGTCCTTTACGAAGACCTTCGACAAGACCGCGCCGGCGGGACCGGTCACCGGTACCGCGATCAAAAACCTGCACATGCGCGACAACGTCACCAACGACACGCTGACCGCCGACGCGGACCACAACCTCGCGAACGGCTACCAAACGACAGTTCCCGTCGTCTCCTGGGATCCGGTGCCGGGCGCATCCAGCTACGAGGTGCAGATCACCGGCTGGAACGGGACGGCCTGCACGCCGGTCAAGATGACCGTGAAGACGTCGGTTCCGGCTTGGACGCCGCTCGGCAGCCCGAGCACGAACCCCGCCGGATCGCTCTACTCCGGTCCCGCCTCGGACTTCAGCCCGATCACGCCCGGACAATATTGCGTGCGGGTGAGCGCCCGAGCCGACCGCGTCGACTTCGACGAGGTGTTCGGCGATCCGACGTATCTCAAGAACGGCAACACCGACGACGGCTCTCCGAACCCTCAGCAGCCCGCCTTCGACTGGACGGCATACCCGAGCGGCGGAGGAGTCGGTTGCGCCGTCTTTGGGGTTCTCTACCCCTGCTCGGGCGATTATCTGGCGCCGCAGACCGGTGCTATCGCGCCGGGGACGCCGCTCTTCACCTGGAACGCCCTGAACGGCGCGAAGAGCTACTTCGTCGTCGTCTCCAAGGACCAGAACTTCAGCAACATCGTCGACGAGGGATTCACGGACATTCCTGCGTACGCGCCCCGCGGTTCCTTCGATCCCACCACGTACCCCGACGAGACGACCAGCTACTACTGGATGGTGCTGCCGTCCACCAACCTCGACGGTTCCAGCACGAGCCCCATCGACGTCGCCCATTCCAACTACGTCAACTTCCAGAAACAATCGACGCCGCCGACGCTGCAGTCGCCTGCCTCTGGGACGGCCTTCTTCGACCAGCCGACGTTCAGATGGACGCCGGTGCTCGGCGCCCGGAAGTACGAGTTCCAGGTCGCCCAGGATCCGAGCTTCGGAAACCCGATCGACGATGTCACGACCGACGCGACCGCCTACTCGAGCAACACGACGTATCCGGCGGACACGATTCTCTACTGGCGCGTCCGTGCAGCCGACGAGAACGGAATCGGCCTGACCTGGTCGGCGACCGGCACGTTCCAGAAGTCCCTGGCGGCACCAGCCCCGAGCCCGACGAATCCGACCGCGGGCGAGTCCCTGCCGGTCTGGACCTGGAGCTCCGTCAACGGCGCTGTCTCGTACGACCTGGCGATTGACCAGCCGGACGGAACCACCCGCAACTTCAGCGACTTCCGGATGCCGGCCACGTCATTCCAGAAGCTGACCGGAACGGGCGTCTTCCACTGGCGCGTCCGCGCTGAGTTCCCGAAGCAGGGGTACGGCACGACGCCGGGCCCGTGGTCGGCGTCGTCGCCGTTCACGCGCTCGATCGGCGAGCCGGGCGGCCTGCGCACCGACGCGGCGCCCGATCACGTGCTGCTCTCGTGGAACCCGAAGCTCGGCATCAAGCAGTACAAGGTGCAGGTCTCGGGCCGCCCCGACTTCGCGACCACAATCGAAGACACCACGACCGATAACACGGCCTACGCCCCAAAGCTCTCCGACGTCGCCTACCTGAGCGGCAACCAGCTCTACTGGCGCGCCGCCGGCGTGGACGCCGACGGCAATGCCGGCGACTTCTCGCCCGCTCAGCCGCTCAGCCTGCTGCCACCTATGAAGCTGACCGTCAAGGGCAAGCTGCGGAAGCGGCGCCGCGCGAACGTCAGCATCACGGTCAAGAACGCGAGCGGAAGCTGGATGCAAGGCGTGAAGGTTCGCGTGATCGGCGCCGGGGTCAAGGCTCAGATCCGCACCACGAGCATGTGGGGCGTCGCCCGCTTCACGCTCCGACCGACCAAGCGCGGGCGCGTCCTCTTCACCGCGAAAAAGGCCGGCTTCCAGTCCGCCGGGATCACCCTGCGCGTGAGGTAGCCCGTTCGAGGGGGGTTGCGGCCGGCGGCCGCAACCCACCGCTCGTGCGCCAGGCGATGAGGCCGGTTACGGTCGCGGCGGCGCCGATGTAGAGCGCGAGCGCCCAGGGTGCGGCGCGGTCGGTTCCCGCCGCGATTCCGTGGCTGAGCGCGAGGCCCCAGATTGCGAAGTTCAGGTAGTGCGCACGCCGCCAGAACCGGTAGGACATCCGTTTCCGATACCGATTCGTGATCGCGAGGGCGAGCAGCAGCTCGGCCGCGACGACGCCGAGCGCGGTCGACAGCGGCCGGTACGTCGAGGCGCCGGGAACGACCAGTTGCATCAGCGAGAAGGGCAAGTACGAGTCGACGAACAAGGTGAGCACGTGGAGCGAGATGAACGTCCCGGTGAGCAGGCCGGCGAACCGGTGAACGTCCTCGATCGCGAAGCGCGGCCAGTAGCGCAGCTTCGCGCGCCCGGAGAGCGTCAGCCCGAGCACGACGGCGATCGTCAGCAGCACGAACGCGACGATCCCGCTCGCGCGGGCGAGATACCACTCGAAGAGAGTCACGCGGCCTTCGCAGGCTCCAGTGCGCGACCCCACGTTGCATTCGCGACCTCTCGGTCGCCCGCGCGGAAGCGACCGGGAAGGGCGCGCTCGTCGAGCCAGTCCGGTCCGTCGTCCGCGAGCAGGAAGGCGGCCTTGGCGGCGACGTCCGCCTCGAGGCAGCTTCCGGCGGCGACGGTGACCTCCGACCACCGCGACTCGGAGGGCCTGCCGGTCCTGGGGTCGATCAGGTGGTGCTGGACCTTCCCACCGCGGAGCCAGCGCCGTTGCGTCGGGCCGCTCGTCGCCAGGCCGCCGTCACGGAGCGTGAGCGAGCCGCCGCCGGGGAGGCCGACGACCCTAGCCCCGCGGACGGCGACGTCACCCCCGGCCGCGACGAAGCCGTCGCCGGCGAGCTGCTGTAGGGCAGCGTCGACGGCGACGCCCTTGACAACGCAGTTCAGATCGAGCTTCGTGCCGGGATAGCGGAAGACGAGGGGGCCGGCGACGCGGACGTGGCGCCAGCTTCCTTGAACCGTCGGCGCGGGCGGACGCTCGTCGTCGGTCAGCTCGGCAAAGTCGCGGTCGTACCCGGCCGCCTCGATCGCTGCGCCAAGCGTCGGGTCGACGAGCCCATCCGTCCGCAGCGCGGCGTCGAGCGCCAGCGCGAGCACGCGCGCAAAGATCGGCGAGGCGGCGGCGAACTCGGCGGCCGCCGCGTTGACGCGATTGAGCTCGCTGTCGGGACGGAAGCGGCTGAACGTCCGGTCGAGTTTCTCGAAGAGGAGCCCGACCGCTTCGAGCTCAGCTTCGGTCGCTCCGCCGACGACCACGTCGACGCCCATCGCCTCGAACCGCTCAGGAGACATGTGTCTGCACCTGCGGCTGGCTCGAAGAGGGTGAGATCGAGAAGTCGTCCGAGCTCTGGCTCTCCGATTCCGAGCTCGTCACCGTCGAGGACGAGCCCGCGGCCCGGCTCGCCCGGGCGGCGTGACCGGGGTTCGTGGCGCGCGCCAGCGCCCCGGCGACGACCAGGCCGGCCGCCGCCAGGACCGCGAGCGCGCGCTTGGTGCCACCCGCACGCCGCCTTGCCGATTCGATCCGGGACACGGGCCCCTAGATCCCCGGCCCCGCAAAACCGGCGACGGGCGGCCGCCCGTCGTGGAAGCCGTTGCGGAGCCCGAAGCGCGGCGGCGTGCGGTTGACGAAGTCGCTGACGTGCGACTTGAGACCGGCCAGAATCGAGTCGGCCTGCGACTGGGTCAGCCGGCCGGCGGCAACCGCGGCGTCGACCTTCGTCTTGGCGGCGGCGACGATCGCCTGGACGAGGCCGTCGACGGACTTGCCCTGCGCCTTGGCTACGTCGGCGAGCGACTTCCCCCTCTGGAACTGCGAGCGCAGCTGGACTTCCGTCAGGCCGAGATAGCTCGCCGCGGTGTCGAGGCCTCCGAACAGTGCCCCTCTTTCGTGGAACCCGAAGCCGGGCCCGCCGAACAGCGGCACGTCGCCGGCTTCGATCCGCTGCTTGAGCTCGTCGCCCTGGGCCTTCGTGAGGCGGCCGGCCGCGACGGCCTCGTCGACGCGATTCTCGAGCGCCTTCTTCAGCGCGGCGCTGAGCGCGCTCGGCTCGACGCCGAGCTGTTTCGCCGCGTCGTTGACCACCGCTTGGCTCTCCTGCTGCGGCGAGCCGAGCTGGGTGGCGGCGAATGCCGCCCCGCCGCCGGCGACGGCGAGACCGGCGACGGCGCCGACGATCATTCTGGGCTTGATCCTGCTGCTCATCAGTTGCTCCTTTCGTGGAATTGCCGTGTCCCACGAAAACAGGCTGGTGTGAAATCGGCCTGAGAGCTCAGTAAGAGCCGGCTAAGAATCAGGCGTCTGCGACCGACCAGGTGAACCGCGTCAGCGTGTGCTCGGGCGCGAGTCCTCCCGGCCGCGGGCCGCCATGGACGAACAGGATCGGCGTGCGGGTGCCTTGGACGAGCGCCTGCCTGGTCTCGTCGAGGCCCGCGGCCGGCAGCGATGCGACGAGCAGCGAGCGGGACTCACGCAGGATCGCATCCGCGCCGGGAGCGACGAGCACCGGCTCGGCCGTCGTCGCCGCGAAGCGCTGTAGAGCCAGCGAGGCGGCTGCGAGCATCCTGCTGGCGTCGCGCCGGTCCTCACGGGCCTCCGTCCCAAGCAGCCGCAGGGGCAGGCCGTGAGCGCGCGCCAGCCAGGCGGCCAGCTCGAGTGCCGCCCACTCCTCACGGGCGCCGCCGAAAGGAACGAGCACCGGGCCGGACGGCTCGAACGCCAGGTCCGGACGAGCGGCGACGGCGACGTCGCAGGGGCTAGCGCCCCGTTTCGGGATCTCGCTGTCGCCGAGCACGAGCAGCTCGGCGTTTTGATCCGCGGCCAGCCGCGCCAGATCCGCGTCCCGGTTCTCCGACGTAAAACACGCCGTTCGAACCGAGAGACCCTCGCCCAGCAACCGGGCTCGTGCCTGCTCGAGCCCGGCGGCGCAAGCGGAGAGCTCGGAGGCCGAGGCGGGCACTTCGACGAGCAGCAGGTCCTTCTCCCCGCGCGCCAGCGGGGCGACGAGGCCGGCGAGCTCGGTGCCGACGCAGACGATGCTGCTGCGAGCCGGCAGCCGGGCGGGTGGGCGATCAAGTGTTGGGTCGTGACGAAGGATCGCGCGCTCGAGCTCCTGCAAGACGGGGCTCGGCTCGATCCCGAGTTGCTCTACCAGCGTGTGGCGGCCGGCGCGGAAAGCTGCGAGCGCTTCGGCCTGCCGCCCCGAGCGGTAGAGGGCGAGCATCAGCAGCCGCAGTGGGCGCTCGCGCAGAGGCTCCTCCGCGACGAGGGTTTCGAGCTCGCCGACCACGGCCGAATCTGCCCCGAGCTCGAGGTCCGCTGCCAGCCTCTCCTCGAGCGCGTTCAGGCGCAGGTCGGCGAGCCGACGGCCGGCCGCGAAGGCGAAGGGCTCGTTGCGGAACTCGGCGAGTGCGGGCCCGCGCCAGAGCGCCAGCGCGTCCCGCAGCAGCTCGGCGCGCCGCGCGGGATCGGCCGCCTCGCGCGCCGACTGCGTCAGCGACTCGAACCGGGCCAGGTCGACGTCCTCCGGGCCCACGGTGACGAGATATCCCGGCGCGCGGGTCTCGATCGCAGCCGCTCCGAGCGCTTTGCGGAGCTGCGAGACATAGCCCTGGAGCACCTTCGAGGCACTTCGGGGCGGTGATTCGCCCCAGAGGTCCTCGACCAGCCGCTCCGCCGCGACGATCCGCCCGGCATCGAGCAGCAGTCGCCCGAGCAACGCGCGCGGCTTGCCGCCGGGCAGAGAGAGCGGCTCTCCGTTCTCGACGGCCTCGAGCGGCCCGAGCAGGCGAAAGCGGGTCATCGCTGCGCGGGGATAATGAGGACGATGGCCGAGACCGCCGTCAGCCCGGGTAGAACGATCGGGCGCTTCAGGCTCGAGGCGCTGATCGGCGAGGGTGCGACCGGCCTCGTCTTTCGGGCCCGCGCCGAGGGCGGCCCCATCGTCGCCGTCAAGCAGCTCAGGCCGGAGCTCGTCGAGGACGAAGCCGCCCTGGCCCGCTTCCGTCGGGAGGCACTGCTCGCACGCTCGATCACGACGCCCCACCTGGCGCCGATCCTCGAGCTCGGCGAGGTCGACGGTTGTGTCTATCTCGTCCAGCCGTATTACGAAGGCGGCTCACTGGCCGCGCTCCTGCGCTCGGCGGGGCATCTGGAGGCGGAAGCGACCTGCCGGCTCGCGGCGCAGCTCGGCCGAGGCCTCGATGCGCTGCACGAGCGCGGAGTCTTGCACCGCGACGTGAAGCCGTCGAACGTGCTCCTCGACGGTGCCGGTGCGGCGGCGCTCGCCGACTTCGGCGTTGCGCGCGGCGCCGAATCCACCCGGCTGACCGCGGACGGGCAGATCCTCGGGACGGCGCACTACCTGGCGCCCGAGCTGATCGAAGGCAGCGAGGCGAGCCGGCAGAGCGACATCTACGCGCTCGGCTGCGTCGTCTACGAGTGCCTCGTCGGCGAGCCGCCGTTCGACGGGCGCGCGCCGGCCGAGATCGGCTTCGCGCATCTCGTCGAGGCGCCGCCGGACCCCCGCGAGCGGCGGCCGGGGCTGCCGCGTGGCCTCGCCGATGCCGTCCTCGCAGCGCTCGAGAAGGAGCCTGCGGCGCGGCCGACTACGGCGACTGCGCTGGCGCGGCTGCTTCACGTTGGCTGCAGTTCTTAGCCTGACTGATCCGCGGACGGATGAGCGGGCGCAGCGAGCTCGGCTCGGTCTTCAGGGCGCGCCGGAGGAACGGGAGGCTCTCCCCGCAACGGCCCAGCTTGAGCAGGACGAAGCCGAGGTTGAAGTTCGCGTAGCCGTGGGTGAGCGTCCCGACCGGCGCCTTCTTGACCGCCTTCCGTGCGAACGGGAACGCGCGCGAGTACTGCTTCGCCGTGATCAACGCGTACGCGATGTCGTTCAGCGTCCGGCCGTCCTTGCTCCGCAGGAGCAGTCCGCTCAGCTCCAGGCGAGGCTTCGCGGGCGGCGCCGCGACGGTGACGGCGGCCGGGCCGCCGCCGAAGGCGAGCGCACGCACGCCGAGCGCGACGGCCGCTCCCAGAGCCGCGGCGAGCGCGAGCAGGGCCAGCGAGACGGCCAGCCGCCGGCGGTGAACGCGCCGCTCGGCCGCGGTGGCGCGGGCTGCCGCGACGAGCTCGCCGCAGCTGCCGTAACGGTCGAGCGGCGACTTCGAAAGCGCCTTCTCGATCACCTGCTCGAGCGCCTCCGGCAACTCCGGCACGGCCTGCGTGAGCTTCGGCGGCTCCGCGTGCAGGTGCGCGTTGAGGACGGCGACCTCGGTCGGCCGGTGAAACGGCGGCGCGCCGGCCAGGCATTCGTAGAGGACGCAGGCGAGCGCGTAGACGTCCGTCCGAGCATCCACGGCGCCGCCCTCGATCTGCTCGGGCGCCGAGTATTCGAGCGTGCCGACAAACGCGCCCGTGCGAGTCGTGCCTCCTGAGGCGAGTTCCTTCACCGCCCCGAAGTCGGACAGGTAGGCGTGATCGTCCTCGGCGACGAGGATATTGGCCGGCTTCACGTCCCTGTGGACGAGCCCTTTCGCGTGCGCCGCGTCGAGCGCAGACCCCACCTGCGCGATGATGCGAAGGGCGCGGCGGACCGGCAGCCGCCCCTCCTCGGCGAGCAGGGTCTTCAGGTCGGTGCCGTCGACGCACGCCATCGCGATGTAGAGCAGGCCGTCGGTCTCCCCTGCGTCGTAGACGGGGACGATGCTCGGGTGGTCGAGCGAGGCAGCGAGCTGCGACTCGCGCAGGAAACGCCCGCTGAAGTCCGCCTCGCCGATCCCGGGCGAGAGCAGCTTCAACGCGGCCTGCCGCCCCAGCCGGACGTGCTCGGCCCGGTAGACGACGCTCGTGCCGCCGCGGCCGAGCGGCTCGATGATCCGGTAGCCGCCGAGCTCGGTCCCGATGCGCTGGTCGAGAGCCATCGGGACGATTTGTAACCTGCCCGCCAAGGCCATGCCGACTACCGGCTGACCGCGAACGTCGCCGTGACGACTGCGTTGACGTCCTTTTCGCGGCTGGAGGTGTCGTTGATGCCGTAGTCGCTGACGTCGGTCGAGTCCCGCGGCGTGATCTGGTAGACGCCGAGCGAGGTGCTCCGCATTGGGCCGAGCTTGCCGCCGAGCCCCTTGACCAGGATCTCGGCGCGGCGCCGCGCGTCCTCCGTCGCAGCGGCCAGGGCGTCGAGCTTCGCCTTCGTCAGTTCGGTCGAGATGTACTCCAGCGGCTCGGCCGAGACGCGGACCCCGCGCTCGATCAGACCGCCCACACCGGTCGAGGCGCGCTCGACGACGTCGATCCTGCGGCTACTGATGTCGAGGCGCTGCGTCACCCGGTAGGTGACCCGGCGGCGGTGGTGCGGGAGCTGGATCACGTTCTGCTCGCTCGTAACGACGGACGACGTGATCGCCTCGTTCGGGATCCCCTCGCCTTTCAGGTAGACGCGAAGAGTGCGGGTCTCGGCGCGAAGCTGGCGCGCGGCTACCGTCGGCTTCGCCGCCTCGCCGGCGACCGAGACCGACCACCGGACGAGGTCAGAGCTGATCGGCTTTCGCGCCGAGCCGGTGACGCTGATCGTGTCGTGAATATGAGAACGCGCATGGATCGTCCCCGAGACGATCCTCGCCGTCAGGACGACCGCAATCCCGATCGAGAGCAGGCCCAGAAACAGCTCCGGCAGATCGGGCAGACGACGCGGCCGCGCCATGTGCCGGACGATTCCGCGCCCCGGTAGAGAAACGGTTCAGGGCCGGTAGAGCCTGAACCGACCTGCCCGGAACCGCCGCAGGCGGGCGTGTGGCTGCGCGTCGAGCCAGTCGACGAGCTCGCGGAAGCTGACGCAGCGCACCTCCGGCAGCCGGCAGACGCGCAGGACGACGCGGGCGAGCGCCTTGTCGTAGGCCCAGTGGTTCCACGTCTCGAAATGGTTGGCGAACGAGAGCGGCGCCCGGTTGCCGCGGTACGTCGTCCGGAAAGCGCGCAGGAGGCTGAGGTAGGTCTCGCGCTCGATCGCCGGCGCCTCGGACGGGGACGTGCTGACCGCGCCTGTCTGGTTGGCGAAGAAGTTGTAGTCCATCGAGACGACGCGGAATGTGTGCCCGACGAAGGGGATCTCGAGCAGCGGCACGCTCCAGATCCCGCCCTCGCGGCGGGGCCAAGCGCCTAGCCGCGCGAGCTGGCTACCGTCGTAGCGGAAGCCGCGGCGCGCGAGCACCGGGTAGAGGATACGCAGCGAACCTTGCAGGCATGGGGTGCGGGCGCCGACGATCTCGTCTGGGCCGAACGGCAGCCGGGCGGCGCGGCGCAGGCGGTTGTTCGCGGCGGCGTGGAAGAGCAGCCGGTCGAACTGGTCGAGCTCCTGGTTCCAGTCGCGTGCCGTCCAGCCCATGACGGCGCTTCGGTACGGGCCGCAGAAGTGGCCGTTGTAGTGGGTGCCGATCTCGTTTCCCTCGCGGTAGGCGGCCGCGATCTGCTGGAGGGTGCCCGCGACCACCTGGCGCGCCGATCGACTGCCTTCCGGGCGCGCGAACCAGATGTCGGAAGCGCCGCGCGAATGCCGCGGCGGCCGGTAGAGAAGCCGCCACTCCTCGGCGAGCAGGTAGACGCCGCTGACGAAGAAGGTGAAGTGAGCGTGCGCCCTGCGGGCGATCCCGCGCCAGTAGGGCCAGAGTTCGGTGCCGCCGGAGCCGTCGAAGGAGACGACGAGAAACTGCGGCGGCCGCGTGGCGACGAGCCGTCGCCGGTGAATGTGGAGCGCCCTTGCAGGCGGCGGAGCCGGGGCGACGCGCCGGCCAGCGCGATGGCGCTCCCCCGCTCCCAGGTGAGCGGCGGCGAGAAGACCGGCGACGGCGGCCACGAGCACGACTGCGGCGCGACCGAGCACGAGACGATCGTCCGCGAGGGCGGCTCACGAACGGTTCAGCCCCGGTCGAAGCGGGCCGACCAACGCCGAGCGAGCAAATTGCGGCATTTTCCTTTCGCGGACCTCTTGTGCCGGGACCGGAAGGCACCTAGATTCCCTCGCGCGCCGAGCACGGAGCGCAAGTAGGACGAAGCCGAGCTCGAGGGCCGTAG
>Ga0209808_1001251_pt1 | contig 13056 bp, 15 predicted proteins | sample GraSoiAngelo_157_FD_186171 | JGI IMG/M metagenome (GOLD analysis project Ga0209808, IMG submission 186171) | Grasslands soil microbial communities from the Angelo Coastal Reserve, California, USA - 14_1009_16_20cm (SPAdes) (version 2) | ecosystem: Environmental > Terrestrial > Soil > Grasslands ...
GACGCTCGGGAGAGTGGCAAGAAATTTCCACCTGTAGCAAGAAGCTGCTCGCGTCTTAACTCATCCTTCTTCGTTCAGCCTTTGAGTAATTTGCACGGCCGTCATTTTCTTTGGCAACTTCGCACTGATCGCTGGGTTCAATCCGCCACACAACACAAGGGAATCGACATGGCAAAAAAACTTATACTGATAACATTGGCGGTGTTCGCATTCGCGTTTGGAACTGCTCCACGCTCGAACGCTGGTACCGATATGGTTGAACCTCAGCGCGCACCCGCGCCGAGTTACAATTACGCGCCTCCACCGCGGCCTGTGGTATACGGTCCGCCAGTTGCCTTCGGCATCGCCGTCGGGCCGGCCTATGGCTTCTACGGACCGCGGTTCGGATTTTTCCGTGGCCCCCGATTCTTCCACCGCCGCGCTTTCTGGCGCGGTCATCCCCGTCACTGGCATTAAGTAAGGGTTGTATGCATCGTCGATAGCCGTGTTGTTTGCTGTAGTGGCACGCGTGTCGCGTGCAACGGAATCGCAGCCGGTACGGCTGCCGCTACAGCCTCGATGACTCGATCACTGAGCGTCTGTTTTTATTTCGGGAAATCCCCCTTGCTTTAATTCCTGATTCAACGCCGGAAGATCGGACTCGGGCAATTTGTGCCACGCAGCCATTGTTGGTCCAACTTTGGTTTCAAGATCCGCGACGGCGGCCTTTGTCGCTGCTGTCGGCGGAGCATCTGCGCCCTGAACGTCGTCGAACAGGTGCGTCGTTGATTCCAAGACGAAAAACGAAGGTGGAGCGCCTTGCCGCGGATGCGGCGGCCCAAACGCTCGAAGTGTCTGAGTGAAGCCCTCTAGTTTTTGCGTTACGTCAGGGCGCTCGGCGGCGCGAGCTTTAAGTTTCGTCAGCTGGTGCACGAGGTCCTCAAATTTCTCGCCGATCGGCGCGAGCTTGAGCCGCAGCTGATACAATCGCCACGAAAGATCGAACTGTTCCCGAAGCTCATTGGCCGACGCTTTAACGCGCGGATCCATCGCCACTGTCAACGGCTGGGTGAAAGTTTTGCCGTCAACGATCAATGTTACCGGGTAATCCCCTGCCGCGGCCCAGGGGGACGTCGGCGTCGGCGCCGTGTTGCGATACGTCGCGGAGATCGGGAACTCCGGTTCCACATTCGGCACCGGTGTGTAATGCATGTCCCAAAGAAACCGGTGCATGCCTGTTTTCGTCGAAACCGATTCCGGCGGCCGAATCCAGTAGCTCGGAATTCTGAGCCGCTTCGGATTTGCCTGCACCGGCTTATCAGCGCTCGAATATTTTCTGACTGATGCGCCTTTGGCATCTTTGATCTCGATCGTTATCGGACCACTAGCATCCTTCGAAAGGAAATAATCGATCATCGCGCCATCCGGCGGATTTTCACCGGCCGGTTCATCCGGCGGCAACGGTGTGTCAGGGTTCAGGTTCGCACGAATACGCAACGCGGTCTGCGGCTTGAACAAGCTTGTTTCCGACCGGCGCGGGAGCGCGGGGGCTCCATTGGTGCGGGATGAAATTGGAGACGGCTCGCCCTCGGGCCGATCGAGTTGGCGCAGCGGCGTGATGTTGTCGAGTATCCAAAACCCGCGACCATGCGTCGCCGCCACGAGATCGTCACCCTTGACGATCAGATCACGCACGGAACTCGCAGGCAGATTCAATCGCAATGACTCCCAGCTCGAGCCGTCATTGAACGACACGTGAACGCCTTTTTCGGTTCCGGCGAATAGCAAGCCTTTCCGTTCCGGATCTTCGCGAACTGCGTTCACGATTTGGTCCGCGGGTATTCCGTTCACGATTTCCGTCCATGTTTTTCCGCTGTCGTGTGTTGCAAAAATGTGCGGCCGCAAATCGTCGATTCGGAAAGTGTTCACCGCCGCGTAAGCGGTGTTCGCGTCAAAATGTCCAGCTTCGATGAGCGAAATCTTTTGCCACGCGGAAATAGTTGGCGGCGTCACGTTGGTCCACGTTTGTCCGCCGTCGGTGGTGAGATGGATCAAACCGTCGTCGGTACCGCTCCAGATCCGTTTCGCGTCGAGGGGCGAGGGCGCAACGGTGTAAATCACGCCGCGCCGATGCGCCTGTTTTGTTGCGTCGTCTTTGTATTTTCCAACGCTTGCCGGCCGCTCATAATTTGGTCGCGACAAATCCGGGCTGATCTTTTCCCAGTGATCGCCACGATCACGTGTTTGCCAAAGGGTATTTCCAGCGAAGAAAAGCAAATGCGGATCGAACGGCGAAAACACAACTGGCTCGCTCCGCAACATCCGGAAATCCTCCGTTTGCACCGGGACCGGAAGAATGTCTTGCGCCTGACCGGTTCGACGATCGAATCGTGTCAGCTTACCGCCGATGATGATGTCTGGATCGAGTGGATCGGCAACGACGTAGCCATATTCCTCGGCCGCAACCGGTTTCCAGTCGCGGAATGTAATCTCGCCTTCGTCGCCGCGGCTTTTGATTCCGACCGAACCGCTTTCCTGTTGTCCGCTGTAAAGCCGGTACGGAAACGAGGTGTCCGCGCTCACATGATACAACTGCGCGGTTGATTGGTTATACCACGAGCTCCAGCTCTTGCCGCCGTTCACGGTGACAATCGCGCCCTGGTCCGAGCCCAGCAAGATGATGTCGGGATTATTCGGATTGATCCAAATATTTTGGTAATCGTCGCCGCCGGGCGCGCCGCGCCAACCGTCCCAGGTTTTGCCGCCATCAGTCGATTTCCAACAGACCACGCTGGCCGAATAAACAATCTGCGAACTTTTCGGGTCGAACCGCACCACCGGCAGATCGCCACCGCCAATTCCGAGTCCCGGCCGTGGATCATCGGTTGTGCCATGCCATGTCTCGCCGCCATCGTCTGAACGATAAAGTTTCGCGATCGTTTTTGTCCGGACCGCAGCAAAAAGTGTTTTCGGAGCGCTCGGCGCGATAGCGAGGTTCGCCTGCACGATTGTGGTCGGAAGACCCTTGGTCAACTGCCGCCACGTCTTACCGCCATCGACTGATTTGAAAATGCCGCCGCCATCGCCGTTGAACACGCCGTTTTCCCACGGTCCTTCGCGCGATTCCCACAGCGCTGCGTAAACGACCTGCGGATTGCTTGGATCAATCTGCACATCGCTCGCGCCGACGTTCTCATCGCGGTACAACACCTTTTCGAATATTTTGCCGCCGTCGAGCGATCGATAAATGCCACGTTCTTCGTTAGGTCCATACGGATGGCCGGCTACGGCAACAAAGATGCGGTCCGGAGTTTTTGGATCGACTGTCAGCTGCGCGATCTGTTGACCATCGCGCAGTCCCAGATGCATCCAAGTCTTTCCGGCATCCGTCGATTTGTAAACACCGTCGCCGACTGAAAGATCCGGCCGATGCAATCCTTCGCCGCTGCCAACGTAAACAACATTCGGATTCGATGGCGCCACCGCAATCGCACCGATGGACGCCGTCGGCTGATCATCGAATATCGGTTGCCACATGCGACCGTAATCAATCGATGTGAAAACGCCGCCGTTTACCGGTGCCACATAAAAGACGTTCGGCTCCGACGGTACACCGCAAACCGCATGCGTCCGCCCGCCGCGATAAGGGCCAACGTTTCGCCAGCGCAAAGCTTGTCCCAAGCCCTTCGGATCGATTGAATCGAATTGTCCGGCCGCCGCGGTGCCGGTTGCGCAAGCGGCAACAAGGATGATTGCCACGAACATTCGAACTACGCTCATAGTGCTGGCGCATTCTGTTCCGCGATCATGAATGCGGCAACTGTTTGCGGCGGTACGAAGCGCCGGGCCGCCCGGTTTAACCGAGGTGCCGAACGATTCCAGAGCCGAAGGATAGCTTAAGTCCGTAAACGCCTTTGAAGAGTTGCCATCTGTATTCGCTCTCGGAGAGATTGGTCCGTAACGAAGCCTTCACAATGGCCAGTGCGGAATCGAACATCTCTGCTCCCATCACGAAACGTTCCGCTGGCGGCCGGGCCATGATCTGCGAGCGGACCAGTTGTTTGATATCCTGAGGCGTATCAATCATGCAGACACGTTCGTAATAAAGAATTCTTGTCGGTTCATCTTCCCTCGCAACTGCAAAGGTTGGATCGCCTGCCGCGCGCGAACTCAGTCACACCATTGGGCGGAAGCGGCCGACCACTTCCTGTAGGCGTCCGGTGATTTGGCCTAACGAACAGACTTCCGCCGCTTCCAATAGGGCCGGAAAAATGTTTTCACCGGCGTCAGCGACCTTGGCGAGTTTGTCCAGAGCGCGCCTGGCATTCTCGGCGTTTTTCTTTTTGAATTTGCGGAGCCGATCGACTTGCAACTGCTGTTTGGCGCGTGGCGTGCGCGCAAGCTTCACCTCCGGAGCTTCGTCATCGCCGTCGCGGTAACGATTCAATCCGATGATTGGCCGCGTTCCATCGTAGATTTGCTGTTCGTAACGATGTGCTGCGCTCTGGATTTGGCTCCGCTGATACCGCTCTTCCACTGCTGCGAGGACTCCACCCAGCCGCTCGATCGCACGGAACTCGTCGAGGATCGCTGCCTCCACGGCGCGCTCCACCGCTTTCATCCCGGGCGAACCGCTCAACATATTCATGGTGTGTTTGAAAATTCCAGATTCCTCGAGCAGGATCGCCTGTCCGTGCGCGGCAAGCCGGATCCATTCTTCGCTTGGTGTGGTGAACGGTTCGTCAGCGCTGTTCGAATGACACGAGTTCGTAGCGTTCATGTAAGACAGCATCAATTCCGCGGCGGTACGGGTGAGATTGTTTTTGAACTCGGCGGCAATTAACGAGCGGCCGCTGGTTTGCGTGTGCAATTTGAACAGCTGCGCTCTCGAGCCCGCGCCGAATACGTCGCGCATTCCGATCGCCCAGATCCGACGCGACACCCGCGCCAGCGCGATGTACTCCACATCGAGCCCGCAATCGAGAAAGAATGAGAGCCGCGGCCCGAATTGGTCAACCGGAATTCCGCGCCCGGCGAACATTTCCACATATGCAAAACCGTTTGAGAGCGTGTAAGCGGCCTGTTGCACTGGAGTGGAGCCGGCTTCGCCGATGTGATAACCGCTGATCGAGATCGGATACCAGCGCGGCATTTCGCGCGTGGTGAACTCTACCATGTCGGTGAGGAAACGGAGCGACGGTTCGATCGGGAAAATGGTCTCGTTCTGCGCCTGGACCTCCTTGAAAATGTCGGCCTGAATCGTGCCGCGCAATTTCGGAACAACCTTTGGACCGAATCGTCGTTTCGCCGCGGCGATGTACATCGCCATAATCATCGGTGCCGGGCCGCTGATAGTCATTGAGGCGGAAAAATTCGGCGAGCCGAGATCGAAGCCATCGTAAAGCCGCACCATGTCTTCGACCGTGTCGATGGCCACGCCGCCTTCGCCAATTTTGCCGAAAACGCCGTCGGCGTCGCTATCCAAGCCATAAAGTGTCGGCCCATCGAATGCGGTGCTGAGCCGATGCGTGCGTTGATGGCGGGTCAGGTAGTGGAACCGTTGATTGGTGTCCTCAGCCAGCATCAAACCTGAGAACAAACGCGTCGGTTCTTCCTGCAGAGGACGCGGTGTCGGCTGCGTCTTAGACTGCTTTGCGGGCGACACGCCCGCCGCTACAGTTCCGCCGTTCTTCTCAAAGCTCTCGATCTCGCGGATCGGCTCGAGATACATCTCCGGATACGCGGCGTTCAAATACGGAAACTCGCCCGGTAAACCCTCGCCGAACATATAACGCGCGATCTCACCCGGCTCATCAATTTCCGGTAATGCAAGACGCGGCAGCGGAATACCAGTCGGTGTACGTGTCACCGGGATTTTCGCTTTGACGTCGTTCCAGCGACCAAGCAGATCGCGCCCGAACTTTTGATCCGTGCGTGATCGTTTTACCTGATCGAGGACGAACTGGTTATAATTCTCAACCGATTCGACAACTTGCCCGAGTTTGCTCATAGAATTTCGCGTCCTGCTGTAGCGGCGCTCTATGAGCGCCGTTTTTGCTTAGTTCGGCGGTCATAGACCGCCGCAGACTTTTTTTGAGATTAACTCAAACAACCGGTCCACGCCAGGGGATCACGGTGCCGTTTCGCAACGGTGTCCACCAGCTGCTGGGTTTGCCGGTTTTGTTCGAGACGCTGCTCGATTTCGGTGTGCGCGGTGCGTGCGCGCTGGAGATCGCTCTTGTTCACCACCACAATGTCAGCCAGGTCGAGCATTACGATTTTTTGCAACTGCAACCGGCTGCCGTAATCCGGATTCATCACCAGCACCGTCACATCGACAATTCCATTTTTTTGAAATGGCATTGCCTCCTGGCCAGTGCCCACCGTCTCGATGATGACGTGCTCGAAATTCGACTGCGCCAGCAACGCCAGGCAATCGTGCGTCGCGGGCGAGAGTCCGCCGGCTTGTCCGCGCGTGGCCATGCTGCGCATGAATACACGATCATCCTGCGAATTGATCATCGTGGCGCGATCGCCGAGCAGCGCGCCTTCGCCGACTACGCTGGGGTCGTGCGACAAAATCGCGATGCGCCCCTTGGGATTTCGATTGAGAAACCGGAGAACGAGTTCATCAATCAGCGTTGTTTTTCCCGCGCCGCCCGGCCCGGTGAAACCGATGACCCTTGGATTTGCGATCTGCGATTTGCGATTTGCGAGTGTGACATTCTGCATTCGACGTTGGTTCTTCGGCGTCCGGTGTTTTCTGCTTCCAGTTGCATAGTAGGCATCCTCGATCTTCGTGAGTCTGTGCCCGAGCTCCCGATCAAAGGATTTGGGACGCGACCGTTTGCTGCGCGGTTTGCCATAGCGTCGATGGACAAACTTGACCGTGTCGTGAAGCGATGTGCCGGCAAAGAAAATTTCATCCACGCCTCTGCGTCTCATGGCTGCAGCATCGTCATGCGTAATCGTCCCGCCGCCGCCTCCGAAAACTTTGATGTCGTCGGCGCCACTCCTGCGCAGGAGATCGACAACAGCAGCGAAAAACTCGATGTGCCCACCGTTATAACTCGAAATACCAATCGCGCGGACGTCCTCCTGGATTGCCGCGCGAACGATGTCAGCTACAGACCGGTGATACCCAAGGTAAATCACTTCGATCCCATGCCGGATGAATTCCAAGTTGATCGTGTTGATCGCGCTGTCGTGCCCGTCACAAATCGGGACGGCGGTCAGGATGCGGATTGGTGAAGCCATGTGTCCTAAGAGATAACAACAAATCAGGAAATCAGGAAAACAGGAAAAACTCGTTGGAATCTAATTTCTTGGTTTCGTGATTTCCTGGTTAAACTTGCTCGACATGTCCTATCCGTTTGGATTGCGCCAACAAACTAGCCAAGCCGTATGAACAACTTCCGAGCGCTTCGTGCAATCGTTACCGCTGGTCTGGTGGTCGGCGTCTTGGACATTTCCTCGGCGCTGGCGATTTGGTGGCAACGCGGGATCGCAGTACAGCGCGGATTGCAGGGAATCGCCGCTGGATTGCTTGGCACGAAGTCATTCGAAGGCGGACTCGCTACGGTCGGCTTGGGTCTGGCGATTCACTTCTTCGTTGCATTCGTAGTAGTGTCGATCTTTTACTTGACCAGCCGCAAGATACGGTTTTTGACGAAAAGGCCGTTCGTTTCAGGCGTTTCCCTTGGGATTGGCGTTTACATGGTGATGTACTGGATTGTGTTGCCGACTGCATTCCCAACGTTTCGCCACCGGCTCTCCAATGAGGTACTCGAGCTGGCCATTCACATCTGCTTGATCGGCTTGCCCACCGCATTCATTGTGCGCCGATACTCTGAAGTGACGGATCAATCGTCATGAGCGACCTACTGGATTTCACCGGCAAAGTTGTGCTCGTCACCGGTAGTTCTCGCGGCATTGGCTCAGAAATGATCAAGGCGTTTGGTCAGCGCGGAGCGCAATGCGCGGTGAATTATCTCCCGGACGCGCAGGGCCAGAACAAGGCCGAGGCGATGAAAGTGGCGGATGCATTGGTCGACCCGCTCGTAATCGACTGTGACGTCACACATCCGCAACAGGTCGAGGCGATGATGAAGCAGATACAGGAACAGCGCGGCGGGCTCGACATTTTGGTGAACAATTCCGGGGTCATCAGCGATCGCACCATTAGGAAACTGACCTTGGACGATTTCGAGAACGTCATCCGTGTTAATCTGGTCGGCACATTCAACGTGACACAAAAAGCCGCTGCCATCCTGCGCAGTAGCGGCCGAGTCATCAATATGTCATCTGTTAGCGGGCAGATGGGTCTGTTCGGACAAGCAAATTATTCCTCGAGCAAGGCAGGGATCATTGCGTTAACCAAAGTCTCGGCACGCGAATTTGCCCGTCAGAACATCACCGTAAACGCGATCGCGCCTGGTTTCATCGACGTAGGGATGAGCAAGGGTATGCCGGAAGAAGTAGCTCAAAATTTCACTAAACAAATTCCGCTCGGACGCCTCGGCGAAACGCATGAGATCGTCGATGCGGCGCTGTTTCTGGCTTCGCCGATGGCCAGTTACATCACTGGTCACGTGCTTAACGTGAACGGCGGCTTTTACATGGAATAAGCCAAACTTGTCGTGGGGATGCCGCCTGCCCCGAAACGTTTCGGGGGACAGTGCCTCATGCTGTCCCTACCGCGAAGTGAGAGATCAGTCCAGTTTTTGCACAAGCAACCACACCAAAGCCGAAAACATCGCGGCGAACGTCGATAACACGAACGTCACGCGCTTAGTCTGGCGTATTTTGAATGCGGGCTTTGGGATATCGTCGTGAATTTGGCTGGCCTCGAACAGTTTCATCAGGACGAAAGCGACAACAAACCCCACCGCAGCCCACTTGAGGCATCCCAGAATCATGTCGAGCATCCCGCCCAAACCGTAGCGCAGGCCAATGCGACGCTCAAGCGCGGTTGGCCGAAATTGTGACCGCCATCCAAGTCGCGAGGGCGTCCCTACTGCGCCACATCGGCGCTCGGAGAATTGACATTCGTTGCGATAGCTTGCAGCGCGTCGGCCAGCGTTTCGTAGGTAGTGATCGCGATCTCCGGGCCGTAGTGGAATTGCGAGAGAATGTTCAGACCTATGTCCTTGTGCGGATCGGGCATCACACGCGCCACTGAGGCGACCCTTTTTTCCGTAAGCGTTTCCATAATTTTGGCGACATGATGTGCTGCGGCAGAATCCATTGAGTCCAGCCAGCGGAAATCCACCAGAACGCGAAAACCCGGGCCAACCCCCTGCAACAGCTCGTGCACGCGCTCGGCAACCGCCTTGACTTGCTGCGCCGTGACGCGTTGCGCAGCGCTGATCACAAGGAGGCGTTTCGACTGGTCGAGCTCAACTGCGTACATGCTTCGTGATCACACAAACGAAGCGCTGCCGCAACTGAACGAGTTTCGGAGGTCACGCCATTTGTGATCCAGCCGTTACACCGCGCTTTGGAAAAAAGTGTTTTCGAACGTTGACTGGAACGCGCCGGGCTCGGTCTCGCCGACTCGAAATCGTGGACTGATTTCAAATTGAGTCGCGCAATAAGCTTCGACGTCGCGTCTGCCGCACCTCTCGAGCGACGCACGCACGGCGCCTAACGCGAGTGCCGGCGTATTGCAATCCCGGCTGAGATGTCCCAACACGACACGCTCGATTTTTCCCGGTAACAGTTCTTCGATCACGCCTGCCGCAGCCGTGTTCGATAAATGTCCATGCCGAGACTGGATGCGCTGTTTCACCGGCCAGGGACGGTGCGTGTCGTTCTGCAGAAGTTTTTCATCGTGATTGGTCTCGATCACCAGTGTTTGCACATGACGCAACCGTTCCACGATCATTTTGGTAACGTAACCGAGATCGGTAATAAATCCGAGGCTGCCGGAACCGGCGGAAAACACGAACCCGAGCGGATCGACCGCGTCATGCGGCACGGGAAACGTTTGCACTGTCACGTCGCAGATGGAAAACTCCGCCCCGGTCGCAAAGAGCCGCCAATTGCGACATCGTTCCACGAGCCCGTTGGACCGAAGCGCTTCGGCGGTGAGCCGATTGCAATAAATCGGCAAATCAAATTTGTGGCAGAGAACTTCAAGGCCGCAGATGTGATCGGTGTGCTCGTGGGTGAGAACCACGCCGTCGAGTTGCTCCGGCGCAATGCCGCATTGCTCCAGACGCAATACCACTTGGCGCGCGCTCAGCCCACCATCCACCAGAACCCTGCCATGATCGGTTGCCACCAGCGCGCTGTTCCCCGCACTTCCGCTGCCGAGCATGGTCAAGCTGAACACGGGTCCCAAGATAGCCGCGTCATCGGAATTCACGCAAACTGAATTGTGACGCGATCAATCCGAGCATTTCTCCGCATCGGGTCTCAACGTCAAAACTTATAGAGACGCGGCTACAGGGTCTCCGTTGTTAGAGCCTCAATGAATTCGCGCGCCGTTCCGGCATTGAGCAATCGCGAACGAATCGTCTGATCTTTTACCAATCGCGCCAGGGTGCCGACACAAATCAAGTAATCGTTGATCAAACGTTCCGGGACACCGATCACGAAAATCAGATGCGCGCGCTGCTGATTTTCGCCGAATGGAATGCCAGCCCGGCTACGCCCGACGCCGACCACAATTTCATCGACCAAATCCGTGCGCGTATGCGGAAACGTCACGGTGTTTTCAACCACACTCGGGTGCGTTTGCTCACGCTCGAGGACCTGTTTGAGAAACGCCTGCGGATTGGCAATTTTCCTTGGACCATTCTCGGATCCCAGCATCTTCACGATCTCGCGAATCGCGTTCGCGGGTTTTCGGGAGCGCAACTTAAGGATAACCTGTTTTTCATCCAGTAGATCTGCGAGGGCGATAGGCATGCGGGCGGAGAGATTTATTGGATTATGCTGCAATCGCAGTTATCCAGTAATTGTAAGCCAGGCGCACCGCTTGGCGCGGCAGAATTGTGGCAAATCAAGATACAGCTGTAGCCCCGAAAGAGGAGCGCACAATCTCCTTGCAGCACAGCATCTACGATCCCGGCTATGTCAACGCGATGTCGCATTTTTATCGAGGCGAATTGGGACGGATCATGGTGTGGCGGCAACGGCTGGACATGACCACAAACTGGGCCATCACCAGCAGCACCGCCATTATTACAATCGCCTTTTCCACGCGCGAAGTGCCACACATCATTTTCTTTTTTAATCTGGCGATTGTTGCCGTCCTGCTTTGGATCGAGTCGCGTAGATACCGGTTTTACGACGCGTTCCGCGCGCGTGTCCGCATGCTCGAAGCGCATTTTCTTGTTCCGATGGTCATGGAAAATCGCGAGCTGCTCCAGGGCGAATGGAAAAAACTCGTGTGCGAAGATCTGATTTTGCCCTGCTTCAAGATCACCAAGCTGGAGGCCATCGGGCGGCGGATGAAACGCAACTACATGTTCATTTTCGTCCTGATCCTGATCGCGTGGCTAACGAAAATCTTTTTGCACGCCAGCGCGCCGATTACGGATGTCGTGTCGTTTTATCACGCGCTGCGGATCGGGCACATCCCGTCGTGGCTGGTGGCGCTGATTTTTGTCAGCACCTTCATCAGCGTGATTTCAATCACCATTTACGTCAGCAAACGCTCTTCCGGCGAAATTTCCGAGTTCGGCACGCACCGCTCGCTCTGGCGCATTTAAACACGTGCGTTGCGTCGGCCGTTCATGCTAAGGGAATTCCATGAGCACCTTAACCCGCATCAGCAGATTTCTTCTGATTCTGGTCTTCTCCTCCGGGGTTTCGTTTAGCAACGCTGCGGCTCAGCCGAGTGGACGTTTGATTGTGATCAGAGCGCCGAATTTCGGCTGGAACCTTGCCGCCAACCTGAAGATAGATGGCCGAACCGTTGGAAACGTTGTTCAGGGTCGGCGCTACGATCATTTGATCCCAGCCGGCCGACATGTGCTGACCGTTTTAGCCGTGCCAAACGTCGAGTTGCGTCAACCGACCACCGACGACGTTGTCTCCTGCGGAGATGGGAAAACTCGGGCTATGAGAAGCGCTATTTAATTTTCGCGAGGATCCCTTCCATCTCGTTCCGGCGGAACGCGCGCAAGGTCTGGCCCTTTACGTTGCCGAGCGCGCCCACCTTGAGAATGAATGCGCTCATCGTCTCGTCATCCGGCGCTTCCAACACAACGACCGCGTCGTAAGCGCCCATCGTCCAATATTCCTCTACGATTTTCATTCCCATTTTCTCCGCCTCAGCCATTGCAGCGTCGCCGCGTTTGACGGTGTCTTTGATATTCCGAATCCCCTGATCTTGGAACTGAATGAGACAGACATAAGTAGCCATGGTGTTTTGTCCTTTGGTATGTTGCAGGCCAAAACAATAGTGCCGATCGGGGCGTTCGTAAAAAGAGAGACTTATTCGTGCTTCCTGCTACAACCAATAACACCATGGAACCAGGCGAAGCCCTTGGCGTTGCCGCGCAGGTCGCGGTCGCACTGGCTGGTTTCGCCGGCGTCGTCGTCGTATTTCGCCGTGAATCAGTTCATGAATGGTCGGCAGTCGACAAACTTCGGTTACGGCTTTTGCTCGGCAATTCTATTCTGCCGTTGGGTCTTTGCATGTTGGGAATGCTTTTACTGACGATCAAACCCATGCCAGCCGGAATCTGGCGATGGTGCAGCGGTATTGCATTCGTCGTTTCTTTGCTCTTCGCCAGTACGATGACGAAATACTTTCGGCGTTTGGATATGCGACAGATACAGCGCGAACGCGCCACTCGCTTCGTTTTTTATCTGTTCGGAATGTTCGGCATAGCCGTAAACCTCTTGCAACTGTACAATGCCGCCTTGCTGGGCGTATTCTGGCTGTTCTTCACTTGCATCGTGTTCCTGGTTATTACCGCGCTGTTCCAGTTTGCGCGTATGATCCTTCTGCTGCCCGAATAAAACTGGAAGCCTCTGGACCGCTGCGACATTTAGTCCGCAGATTCGGTGTCGTGAAGCCGGCCGTAATCCACGGTGAGCCGACCGCCACCATGCTCGGTA
>Ga0209808_1001253_pt1 | contig 13050 bp, 18 predicted proteins | sample GraSoiAngelo_157_FD_186171 | JGI IMG/M metagenome (GOLD analysis project Ga0209808, IMG submission 186171) | Grasslands soil microbial communities from the Angelo Coastal Reserve, California, USA - 14_1009_16_20cm (SPAdes) (version 2) | ecosystem: Environmental > Terrestrial > Soil > Grasslands ...
AACGGGATGATACCAGTCGGCCAAGCAGGGCTTGTTATTCTCCAGGCCCACAAGCAGAGTGGGACGACAGACACGCTGAGATTCAAGTTCTCTGCGCCCGCCTTTAACGCCGGCGTAAAGTACGCGATTAACTTCTGTGTTGGTCCCGCTACAAACCCCTGTGGATTGCCCACCTCATATGTCGTTGTAGTGCCCGGCGGCGAAGAGCGGCTAGCGGTTCTCCCTGCGAGTCTCTTTGAGAAAAATGTTTTAACCGTGAGTCAGGGCACATCTCGCCCTGTACCTTTTGCGGTGACAATTGAATAGCTCACTAGGTTGCCGCCAGCAACTTCGTGCTAGCTCTGTCGAAGGCGAGCGGTCGAGGTTTCTCGAAAGGAATCTGATCTGGTGCACTCTTGGTGCACTCTAACCTGCAAGTGAGGCTATCTCGGCGCAACCAAGAGCAGCGTAAATTACTGAAAACACGTGAAAATCAGCGAGTGCAAACAGGGCAGGTAGGTTTAGCAAACCGCCGCCTTCAGCCTCTCGGCAACCTCTCCGAACCTGCCTGTGCGGCCTTCCATGCTACTACTCTTGCTACTACTTTCGGTCGATTTGGCCCCTCCCGGAACCCGCTTAAACACTGGCGATTCGTTCAGATCGAAAACCGATGTTGATAACAAGAGACATACCAACGCTCACCAACCCCTCACCTCCCACTCACCAACTGGGGTTACAATCCCCCCCTCTCCGCCAGATTCTTGCCAGCATTGGAGTTAAGGGAATCCGCATTTCGGTTTAGGCGGGTGATTGCGTGGCTCTTTATCACAATTTTATCCCAATCAATTTACTGGACTGCTCGCTCGCCAGGATCGAGCTTGCTGAATAGTTGCTCGACTTGCGCCATTCCATTCGCCGTCACTTCTGGCACGTCCTTGATGTAGTGCAAGAGAGTCGTGTTGACGCTGGAATGCCGCAACAGCCCTTTGGCTGCCATTGGATCGCGGGTTATCGCGGTTAGCTGCGTAGCAATCCCGTGCCTGAGCGAATAGAAGCCGTGCCACTCAAGACCCTTCGTTTCAGGATCGCGGTAGTTTTTTGGGTTGCGGAGTGGTGGCCGAATGACTTCTCTAGCCGGCCTGTTAAGGTTGAGCGGCTTCGGTTTTCCCTCCTCGCTGAGTTTCACGCCGCGCAGAATTGCGCCCTTCGCTGGATTACCTTCCGCTTCTCGTAACTCCGCGAGAAGTGCTCGCAACGGCTCAATCACAAGCACAGGCTTTGCGGCTCGTGCTGTCTTCGGAGCGGTCGTGTGTTTGCGCCACACGCTCCGCTTCCAAGCTGCTTCCAGATCTCCAGCGGCATCGTAGTTAAGTTAGGTCGCGCGATTAACGAGGGTCTGTTCTGGCCGACGTTATCGCTTCTCAGACGGCTTTGGTGCTGCCCGAAAGGCGTCAGCCGGGTCCAGATAACAGTACTTCCAGAAATCATCTCGGGAGAGCGAGCCGCCTCTCACTTGCTCGATGGTAGCGATCGTCGCTGCAATGATGCCCCCATCGGCGGAATCGAAAATGACCACGATTCCGTCGACTTCCGGCGCAGAGCTGGTTGCGTCTGCTGAGAATTTCTGGAAGAGGGAAAATGCGAAATTAAGCTTCGCGGTGTCGCCTGTTTCCTGGGAATCCTGTGAAACCCGCTGAACGGTGTATATCTTTACCGGCTTTTCGCGCAATGCCTCCCATTTGCCAGGGAAAACCCGGGTTTCCTCGCGCTCTACGCGGAAAGCCTCCCGCTTACCATTTGCAGGCGCCCCATTCGGCGATTTTTGCCGCGCGGCAACATGCTCGGGCAAATCCAGATTGTCTCGGCGAATATATCCCCGCAAGGCAGGGGAAATCTGGACGTGAATCCATTCCCCATCGGCACCCAGAAACTCGAATTCGTCATCGGCGGTGGCGGTGAAGAGAACGCGGGAGCCTGCCGTGGGTCGCGCCCGGACGGGCGTGCCTGTCTTCTTCACCACGACAAGATTCAGAGGATGTGCTTGGTTGCGTTGGATCTCTTGCAAGTTCTGGAGCTCTGTCGTGAGCTGCCGCATGCGCTTCTCTTCGGCTTCACGCTTCGCTCGCAGGGCCGCTACTTCTTCGCTGCCTGGTCCGTCAGCCGCGGTTTCTGCAGATACGCTCGCGGTTGGTGCGGAGGTTTTTCTTGACGCGAGAGGATTCGCCGACAAGCTGCTCGAGAGGTCTAACTTCGGTTTGGGAGGCTGCACGTCCGATCTTGATGCAGAAGGAGAAGGCTGGCTGCCGAGCTTCTCGTTGAGCCTGTCAAGAAGGTCTAACTCTAACCGACCATTCGATGGCAGAGCCTCATAGGCCGACTTCGAGGGATCGCGGTCGGCGTACCACGCCGTTATCTTTGCGGTGACGCGAACAACAGTGGTCCCGGATGCGGTCGGCAGAAGGTCGATGGAGAACTGGTAGAAGGGACGCTCATAGCGATCGAGGGGGTGCTCTGCATTGGCCACGAAACCTTCAACAGTAGGCAGTTTCTGACCTGCGTAGGCCTGCATTTTTTTCAGTGCTTTGTCCACTTCTTCGTTCGATTTGGCATAGGTCCGCGCATAAGGAACAGCTTGGGCAGTTGCCGGACGGGGAATTGAAGTCCCCAAGGCGGAAAGCATCCATAACGCGCGGAGTCGCAGCTTGCATGCGGCGTACTTAGGTCTTCTCACGGTAGAGGTTCCAATTGGTCTATCGGAAGCCATCCGTGCTGGCCGTTCGGCGTTTCGACGCCATACCAGTGGGGAGTAACGATCAAGATGACAACCTGGGTATACGCGGGCAGATGGACCAAGTCTGCCGCGGAGCGAAACGGCGAGGCTTTCAGACTGGCACCCGGCCCCTTAATCCGTCTTTCTATTTCATGCTGCAAGGAGTCGATGCGCTGCTCGAGATCGTATACGGAAGACCCGGCTGCAGCGAGGAGAGCCGTCTCATCTTCGCGCTGGCGGATCAACGTCTGTGTGGCAAGGTCTGCGCTCTCGCGACGACGCTGGGCCTCGACGGCTTGCTGCTCCGCAGCTTGAATCACCTGAAGATGGTCCTGAATAGCCCTGGATTCACTGGATTCAACTGTGCCGTCCGACGCATGGGTTGTGCGCCTGACCGTTTCAACGAAAATTGCATCAATACGCAACCGCGTGCGTTCCGGGCTAACACTCGTGACCACATAACGAACGGCGATCGTTCCCCGGTCCGCACTCGCCCGGAAATGCCTGGGAGCTATCGCATCTTTGCGAATCTTGTAGAAGACCTGCCCCTCGCCTTTCCAGGGCTCAAACAGCGGAGTGGACTCCACAGCAATCGCCCCGGTAAGCGTCGGTTCCCGTTCGAACATCAGTGTCCCGTGGATAGTTTGATCTTGAAGCACTTCCTCGACAGCCTGCAGGACGTGATCTACAGGCGCAGAGAGCTCGGTAACCAAACCCGGACTAGGTGTGTTGCGATCGCTGGCTGCGGTCAGTCGCGTTTCCATGCAGAACATTGCAAGAAGTACGATGCTTAATGCCGCGGCGAAGCCGGTGACGACGCTGTTGTGCCGGGTTGGCAAGAAGTTTTGCATTGGGGTCTAGAAGCTAATCCACCTTGCGGTTGTTGCTTGGTTTGTGCTCAAGGGTATTTCGTACGCGTGGGGCGGAGGAAAGTCAATCCCGAAATTGACCGTGAACGACGGCCCGTGGTCCGGAGGGAAGGGGGAGCACAGCCCCCGAGATGCAACGGCTACGGACAAAGGACAATCGCGACGGGGAAACGGACAAAAGTTCTTGCCATCTTTTTCGCCGGACCAGTGTACGCGCCCCTTCTTCTCTGCATCCAATTAGCGGTTATGGGCCAGAATGAGCCGGTGAGCTGGAAGAGAAACTTGCAATCCTTTTCTTTCAGGAGTAAATTCCCCTCGGTCCAGGGACTCGGGGGGTTTCGGTCCTTCTTTTCTTCGTGAAAGGAAGGGCGGGGTCCTCAATGGACGTGTTGCATCTTCTTCATCGCCGATTTCCGCGTGGTTCTTAAGCCAGCAGAGGACCAGAAGTTTGGTCTGTGCCCGCGACTCGAGAGCATTCCTCACGGTCGCGAACTCTTCGACAAAATGCAATGTTGGAAGTGCCACGGGACAGAAGGACGCGAAGATGGTCCGTCGGCCCAGACCCTCACGGTAAATGCGGTGTCTCGAAACGGGACCTTTACCGGATCTTCATGACTGGCCTGGGATGGGACGCCATGCCTTCCTTCGCCGACAACATCAAGCCTGAGGAGGGGTGGGACTTGGTGCGCTTCCTCCGGACCTTGGAGGTATCTCTCAAGACGCCTGAACCAGCTGCTTTCCGGCAGTGGGCGAGTGCGCATAAGGAGAGCTCAAGCCCATCGGGCAAGAGCAGCCGCCGGGAGGAAATTGAATTTTGCTGATTGCTTAAGGAGTTCGAGTCATGCGGTTGAAATACGTTGTACTTCCGCTCGTCGTTGTTCTTGCGGTCTCGGTACTGGCGAGTCTGGCGGGGCCGCCTGCAGACACTGGCACAATCGAAGGGAGAGTGACCTATACAGGTACACCCCCGAAGATGAAGCCCATTGACATGTCCAAGGAGCCCACCTGTGCTCAGGAGCACAACCCGCCCGAGATGACCCAAAATGTCGTCACTGGTCCAGGCAACGCGCTTCAATATGTGGTTGTCTACATCTCAGCTGGCGAGCCGCCTTCTCCAGCTCCCAGCCAAGCCGTCCGATATGATCAAAAAGGATGTATGTATATCCCGCATGTCCTTCCCATGCAGGTGGATCAGCCTCTTCAGATCTATACCGATGATCCGTTCTCACATAATATCCACCCGGTTCCGAAACTGAATCCGGAGTGGAATAAATCGCAGCTGCCCGGGACTCCGCCCATCCAGACCAAGTGGCGCGAGGCGGAGTTCATCCAGGTAAAGTGCAACATCCATCCGTGGATGCACGGGTACTTCGCCGTTCTCAAGACGTCTCACTACGCGGTGACAGACAACAACGGCTCGTTTAGCCTAAAGGGCCTCGCGCCGGGCAAATACACGGTGACCAGTTGGCAAGAACAGTACGGCACGCAGAGTCAGGAGGTTACCCTCGCGGCGGGAGAGACCAAATCGATCACTTTCACCTACAAGGTTACTCCTTATCTGTATTAAACAGCCTCGCTGCACGTATCGGGACGAAGCGCAAAGGCGACGGGTCATGGGCAAATTATTCGCAGTGGTTCTGACGATCATTACCGTGGTATCGGCCGGGCTCATTGCCGCGCACGTCTGGTGGCTGCCGGTCGATATCTCTACGATCGGACCCAGGATCGACCGCCAGATGGATGAGACCATGGTCGCCACCGGCATCCTTTTCCTCTCCTCACAGTTGATTCTGGCCTGCGTTGTCTGGAAATTCGGCGACAAGCGGGACGGAGGAAAGATCAAATACTTCCCAGGAGGCTCCGGCCCTCTGATCGGGTTCGCCATCGCTCTAGTGGGAATCGAAATCCTGGTTCTTTCCTTTGTAGGCTCCAAGGTCTGGGCGGCAGTCTATATGTCGCCGCCAGAGCCGGATGCCCTGCATGTTGATGTAGCCGCTGAACAATTTGCCTTCTATTTCCGTTATGCAGGCCCAGACGGTCGGTTCGGTGTCATCCATCCGGAAAGGGTCAGGGATGGAAACGGGAACTATTTCGGCCTTGATCCTGCGAATGACGTCGCGGCGCGGGATGATGTCATCGTGGGCACCTTGACCGTGCCGGTCAATCGGCCCATCTTCCTCACCATGCACAGCAAGGACATGATTCACTCGTTTTACGTTCCTGAATTGCGCATGCAGCAGGACATCCTGCCGGGCCTGAACATTCCGCTCCATTTCACGGCAACGCAAGCGGGCAAGTATGAGATCGTTTGCACTCAGTTGTGTGGTCTCGGCCACTACAGCATGAGGTCCTTTCTTGAAGTGCTGCCGCAAGATCAGTTCGATCAGTGGCTGAAAAGCCAGTCCGGCGATTAGGGGATCGGCTTAAGCGCTGCAGCAAGATACATCTGGGTTTGCGAGGTACGCACATGGATAGTTCACCGCAAGCAGTGGCTCATCACCATGCGCCACCGCAGGGGTTCATTCGAAAATATCTATTCAGCGTGGACCACAAGGTTATCGGAAAACAGTATTACGGCTTGGCTCTTTTGGCTGTTTGCATAGGGATGGTTTTGTCCTGGCTGATGCGCATCCACCTGGGCTGGGCCACGGCGCACATTCCGCTGCTCGAAAAACTCTCGCCGGCCGGAGCGCCGGGAAACGTCATGACTCCGGAATATTACCTGTCTTTGATGACCATGCATGCCACCCTCATGGTCTTTTTTGTCTTGACGACCGCGCCCTTCGCAGGTTTCGGAAACTATTTTCTGCCTATTCAGGTGGGCGCCGACGACATGGCCTTCCCGAGAATGAACATGATGTCGTTCTGGGTCACCTTTGCAGCGTTTGTCGTGCTGATTCTGTCTTTCTTTATCGGGGACGGTCCGGCGCTTGCTGGGTGGACGTCTTACGCGCCGCTTAGTTCCGTAGGCGCTGTGGCCGGGCCCGGACAAGGAACCGGTCAGACCCTTTGGGCGCTATCCATCGCTATTTTTTGTGTTGGCCAGTTGCTGGGCTCGCTGAACTTCATCACCACGACCCTAGACCTGCGCACCAGAGGGATGTCCTTGGCGCGCATGCCGCTTTCCACCTGGGCTTGGTTCGTGACCTCGGTCATCGGTTTGCTAGCGTTTGCGGTTTTGTTGCCGGCTTGCGGGTTGCTGGTCCTGGATCGGGTAGCGGGAACGAGCTTCTTCAATCCCGCCGGTCTGGTGGTGAATGATCAGGCGCTGCCGCATTCCGGTGGGTCGCCCCTTCTATGGCAACACCTGTTCTGGTTTTTCGGACACCCCGAGGTGTACATTGCCATTCTTCCGGGCTTTGGCATTATTTCCACGATTCTTCCCGTTTTCGCACGCAAGCGTCTTCTCGGCTCGCGCGCGGTCATCGGCTGTATGGTCGCCATCGGGTTCCTCAGTTATATGGTATGGGGACATCACATGTTCGTGAGCGGGATGAACCCGTTTTCGGCGCTGCTCTTCTCCGTGCCCACGTTGATCATCACCATTCCTGCGACGATTGTGGTGCTGCTCTGGCTCGGAACCCTCTATGGCGCTCGCATGCGCTTGTCCACGCCCGCGCTTTTCTGCGTCGGGTTCATTTCCGTCTTCATCACCGGTGGGCTTAGCGGTTTTTTTCTTGCCCAGCCCTCGCTGGACACCTATTTGCACGCCACCTATTTCGTTGTGGCGCACTTCCACTTCGTGATGGCGGTTGCGGCCATGTTCGGAATTTTCGCCGGCACGTATTTTTGGTTTCCCAAAATGTTCGGCCGCATGATGAATGAGACCCTGGGCAAGTGGCACTTCTGGCTGACCTTCGTGGGTGTTTATTCGATCTTCATGCCCATGCATTATTTGGGCCTGGCCGGAAACGTGCGCCGCTATGCCGCATTTACGGACAATTACTTGGCTCCGCTGATTCCCGTGCATAAGTTCATCACCATTGCCGCCCTGTTTACAGGGGCCGCCCAGCTCCTTTTTCTGTACAATGTGATTTGGAGCCGCTTCCGTGGCCCGAAAGCCACTGACAATCCCTGGGAAGCGACCACGCTGGAGTGGTCAACGAGTTCGCCGCCTCCGTCTGACAACTTCGGCGGGAGGCATCTTGTGGTCCATCATGGCCCAGAGGAATACGGTGTGGAAAGTTCCAGCGGCGATTACGTAATGCAGGTCTCGCCCGAAAAAGTTGCGGCAAGCTGAACGGTCAGAGCGAGGGGGTGAAACTATGGCATCAACGACCTCGGCGCCGCCACCTGGCATGGAACGCGATTTGGGTCCCACCGGAGAAGGCGGCGGGGGTTTCCAGCATGGCCGGCCGGCGCCCGTTTCCACTTTTCCCGCCGCGGTTAGACCTTCACAAACCGGTATTTGGGTAGCGCTCGCGGCCATTTCGATGATGTTTGCCGCCCTTACGAGCGCCATGGTTATTCGGCAGGGTGCAGCCAGAGATTGGGGACATTTCGAGCTGCCTGGAATCCTGTACTTCAACACGCTGATTCTGCTACTTAGCAGCTTCTCGCTCGAAATGGCGCGTCTCCCGTTCGCCCAAGATCCCGATCTCGGGCGAGAAGAGTCGCGCGGGAATGGGCGACGACCGGCTCAGGTCTTGTACTGGCTCTATGCCACGATGGGGCTCGGACTAATCTTCGTCTTTGGGCAGTTAGCCGCGTGGCGTGAACTCGCGGCGCAAGGGCTGTTTCTTGCAACCACTCCGAGCAGTTCGTTCTTTTATGTTTTAACCGCGGTCCACGGCGTGCATTTGCTCGGCGGCATCACCGGTCTAGCTTATGTCCTCCACCGGATGAGCAGGAGCACTGGTTCACGGCCAAGGACGGCACTTGGAGTCGCCTCGGTGTACTGGCACTTTATGGACGGGCTGTGGGTGTATTTGATCCTTTTGATGATGACGCGGATGAACGTGGCCTAGGAGGTGCCGTGAGCGAATCCGAGATGGCGATGGCGGGCCACGAGGCTGTAAGAGAAGACTCCCCCTACGGAATTCAGCACAAAAAGCTGGGGATTTGGCTGTTCATTCTATCCGACGCTGTCACCTTCGCCTCCGTTCTTTTCGCTTACGGATACGTGCGCGTCGGAAGCCCAGGTTGGACCAGGCCATTTGAGTTCTCACCCACCATCGCTAATGGAATGGTTATGACGCTGGCGCTCCTCACCAGCAGTCTCACGATGCTCGGAGCGCTGGAAGCTGCCAAACACGACCACAAGTCGCGATGCCTTGCTTGGCTGGGCGCGACCATGCTGCTTGGAACGCTCTTCGCGGCCTTGCACATTCGCGAGTGGCTCAAAATGATGGAGGACGGCTGGCGGCTCTTCCAGAATCCCTTGGGAGGACCGGCCCTGTTTGGAGCCACCTTCTTCAGCATCACTGGTCTGCACCTGACGCATGTTGTCGCTGGTGTTGTGGCCCTCGCCGTCGTGGCCGGCAAATTCAATCGGAGTCGCATGGATGCTGGCCATGTGGAGACCGTCGGTCTTTACTGGCATTTCGTGGATATCGTTTGGATGTTCGTCTTTCCGCTTGTGTATCTAATGAACGCAAGATAGGAACGGACGCCGCAGAGGCAGGAGGCGAGATGGGCGCTCCAAAGACAAAAGACGGCATGGGAATGGGCCCCTTCGTGGCCATCTGGGCCGGCTTGCTGTGCATCGTAGGAATCGAGGTGTTCCTGACCTACAGGCATTTCTCCTCGCAGAAGCTACTCTTGTTCCTGCTCATTTTCGCGTGCATCGAAGCGAGCATCGCCGTGATGTTCTTCATGCACTTGAAGTACGAACGCCCTAGCCTGTTTTGGAGCCTAGTCCCGGCGCTGCTGTTCGTGCTGTTCATGATGGATCATTTCTGGCCAGATGCGCTCCGGCTCGAGCATCTGCGGGTTGTACATTGGTGAGCCGGCAGTTTCTGGCAGTCGCATGCGCTTGGCTGGAATGCCGCAAGAAATTAAAATGGAAAGGGAGCAATGAAGATGCATCGCGGGCCAAAAGAAAGACATCCGCATCTGAAGCGCGGCCTGCCTGCGCTAGCCATGCTTGCAAGTCCATCGGCCCTGTACGCCCAGAGCTGCGCATTGTGCTATCAGAGCGCTGCTCATTCAGGTGCGCATTTTATTCAGGCTCTCAAGCACGGCATCCTGATCCTGCTCTTCCCTCCGTTGTGCATCGGCACGGGCATCGCCATCATGGCATATCGCAAGCGCAACCAGCATGCCGAAAAATGGGGATATGAGGACGCAGCACACGAGGTTTTGGCAGTTAACGTTTCGGCGGACCCTCCGCAAAGCTTGAACGGATTTTCAACCAGTTCTACACGCGTTTCCGTGTTTCCTCGAAGCTCCCAAGAATCCAGCGTTTCGCAATAGCCGGGGGGGAGCCGAGGAGCTACGGTTCGTGTTTGCCTGGCTCGTCTCTCTTTTCGTCTTCCTCCTCGGCCATGCTCCGCAGAAACGTCCCAACCGCAAATCGGGACGCGACGAAAACCATCAAAACCAAAAGAGTCGCCAGCCAGGAGCGGCGTTCGGGTAACTGAACAATTACGAAAACGAGGAAGGATGCAGATATTCCCATCGCTGGCAGAGCGAGGGATTGCGCCCAGAGGCTGAGCCTGGCGGTGCCCGCACAATAACAAAAATCCCAGCTGCGACTGGGAAAGACAAAGGAACTACAGCAATGCAGATGGAGGGAAAGACATTCCTTGTGGGATGCGTACTTCAGCCGGCTGAACGCAAGTTCGCGCCCACAGGCAGGACGCAAGAGCAGTTGCGAACGGTGCGCCGAGAGCTCTAGCTTTGGTGTGTAAGAATGCCTTTTTCATTAAGTCTTTTGCCGCAAGGAGAACCTTTTCTCTTCCGCCTGCCTTGCTTCACCGACCAAGCAGCAAGATAGCACTGGGCTCTTACCGCCGCTCGGCGTTACGCGCGGCCACGGCTTCCCTGTAGCCCTTTTCGTAACCGGCGAGGAAGGAAGCGCGATCCCTGTCGGAATTCCAGCGGCCAACGGCTGACTGCTTCTCTCTTCCTTGTCGGCCATCTAGCTTGCCCAAAAAAAGCCCATCGCGGTAGGCGCCGTCGGTCTGCTGTTCCGCGCTGACGCCGTCTGTTGCGCGGGGTACCCTTGGGCGCCTAGCCAATCCGAAAGCAGTGGCGATTCCCAAGGGCATGGCAACAGTGGCGAAGTACAGTGACAACAGCTTTCTGACTTTCCTAGTCATATAAACCTCCGTGGACCGTTACCCGGCGAATGGATTTGTGAATTCTTGCCTGCAGAGGAAAGAATCGTCGAACGGAACGGCCTGCTTTAGACACTGCGGCCGGCAGGTCAACCGTGAAGGGAGTTATGATCACTACAGCGCTCCTCGTTGGGCTCAATAGCGCGCAGAAAGCCGTGTGCCATCCCTCGGAGGAGAAGGCTGGAGTAAGCGCTCTCTGCAAAGTGCGCTTGCTGCCGGTCCGGCGTGTAGCGCGACTACGCCACGGATCACTTTTCGTCTTCCACAGGTCCTATGTCAGCTTCACTTCAATGTCAGACAAGTTCCTTCCTATATTCGGGGACACTCGGAGGCAATGAACGGCTGCTCTGCAGTAGTCTATCGGGACCGAAACCGAAGGATCTATGCTGTCGAGCAAAGAGGCTGTGGTTAAAACGCGAATTTACAAGGACTTTACAAGTAGGCTGAGGGGCTTACAAGTAGGCTGAGGGGCTTATCTGAAACACCGAGCAGAGGCCATCTGCGGCAAGCTTGGCTCCTTTGGGTCGTTGTGGGTCGTTGCGAGTTCGTTTATTTTGTTGTATGGTGAGTGTATGGCGCGGATGATCTCGACAACGATTCGCTTGAACAAAGAGGATGTTCGCGCTTTGAAGCGCGCGAGAGCGGCCGGACATTCCGCTTCAGAACTGGTTCGGAAGGGCCTGCGCGTCGTCGCCTCGCGGTACTACACCGGTCGCCGACCGCCCTCTACGTTACTGTTTGAGTCCACGGACACGAAGCTGGGAGACGAATCCGAGCTGTTTCGGGATCTCGAGGATTGAGTGGCCCGATCATCGCCGACACGGGCGGGCTCCTCAAGGCACTCGCCCGCACGTCTGATCACAAACCCACCTTTCCGGAATACCAAACGATTCTGACCACCACGACTGTCGTGATAGTACCAGCGCTGGTGCTCGCTGAGGTGGACTACTTCCTCAGAGACAATCGGGCGGCCATGCGCAAGCTGATCGCCGAGATCTTCGATCCAGCGACCCGCTACGAGTACGAGCTGCCGCTGCCTTCCGATCTTGTTCGCGCGCTCGAATTCGACGCCAAGTTCAAGGAGCTCGAACTCGGATTAGTCGACGGCACGGTAGCCGCCCTTACTGAGCGGCGCAAAGTCTATCGAGTGCTGACCACCGATCGGCGCGACTTCGCCACAATTCATGTAGGCCCGCGCTTCTTACGACCGCTCGAGCTCCTGCCGTAGCGACGCTGGTCGAAGGCCTAAAGTGGAAAATATTGCCAAAGGACCTTGGCGCGTCATTTCCAAGAAGCGCTCCAACAAGGCTTGGAATGCGTGAGTAGGGATGGTGAAAGAGCATGGCCGCATGTGTGTGTGCCACAACGTCGGCATATTTGTAAGCCGTTGTGTGTCGTGAGTTGCGGATCCGCGTTCTTCCGGACGCCGTAGATGCAAGCTGGTTTGCGGACGATCCCGCAAGCATCCATCCGCCCAGCGATTTGCAAAAAGGGAACAAGTTTGTGCTGGGCTTTGTGGGAAGTTTCAAAGCGTGGCACGGCGCTGATTTCCTGCTCTCTGTGTTGGAGGACTTCCATGGGCAGGAACCACAGTCGCGGCTGCTTCTCATTGGAGACGGGCCACTAAAAGATGCCCTTCAGGAAAAGGCCTACCGGGCAGGCCTCGCGAAAGCCGTCGTCTTCACCGGCGTTGTCCCGCATGAACAGATGCGGCGCTATCTGGCGGCCGTGGACGTGGCCTTGGCCCCCTATCCAGCCTTGGAAACTTTCTACTTTTCGCCGCTCAAGCTTTTCGAATATATGGCTGCTGGCCTGGCTGTCGTGGCCAGTAGCGCAGGACAAATTCCCCAACTCATTCATCATCGCGTAGGCGTACCTTCTCTATAAACCCGGCGATCGAGCAGGGCTTTTGCAATGTCTTTGCGAGTTGCGAAAAGACGCTGCCCTCCGCGAAGAATTAGGAAGAAACGCCAGAAAAGCGAGCGAGGCATTTACCTGGGAACGACATGCTGCCCGTGTCCTGGAGTGATCACTCCGTCGCCTGAAAGGCGACGGCTTCTCGCGGCACGCATGAGGCGACATCCTCTACGTTATGCCGCGAACGCCCGATCCGGGCGCGTTGCAGTATGACTTGCGCGCTGACCACGTCACG
>Ga0209808_1001255_pt1 | contig 13043 bp, 11 predicted proteins | sample GraSoiAngelo_157_FD_186171 | JGI IMG/M metagenome (GOLD analysis project Ga0209808, IMG submission 186171) | Grasslands soil microbial communities from the Angelo Coastal Reserve, California, USA - 14_1009_16_20cm (SPAdes) (version 2) | ecosystem: Environmental > Terrestrial > Soil > Grasslands ...
CGCACGCTGTTCGCGGGCCGCTGGTTTGTCGCCGTGCAGTCATGAACGAGCGCGCGATCCCGATCCTCTACGTCGAGGACGCCGGCCGCGCCGTCCAGTGGTACGAGCGGCTCGGATTCGTCAAAGCCTGGGAGCACCGCTTCGAACCGGGGCTGCCCGCATTCGTCTCGATCGATCGCGGGCCGATTCGACTTTTTCTGTCCGAGCACGAAGGCGACGCGCGTCCGAACACGCTGGTTTATCTCTTCGTCGACGACATTGACGAGCTCGCTCGCGAATTCGGCGCGACGCCCGAAGAGCAGCCGTGGGCGCGCGAGATCGAGCTCGGAGATCCGGACGGCAACCGCCTACGGATCGGCACCGCGCGCGAATGACGCGGAGGCGCTCGAGCTATCGCGTGATGCGATCGCTCCAACGCGACAACCGGGGTTGCCGGGCCTGCGTCGAGGCCGGCTTCCCGCTCGAGTCACTGCCGATCGTCCAGCCCTACGAAGGCCAGCGCGCCTACATGTTCGGCCAGGCGCCAGGCATCGTCGAGGGAGAGGAACGCCGGCCCTGGCGCGGCCGCGCAGGCAGGACGCTCCGGCGCTGGCTGCAGCTCGACGAGGACGCGTTCTACGCGACCTTCTACTGCGCCTCGGTTACGCGCTGCTATCCAGGGAAGGCGCCGTCCGGACGCGGGGACCGCACTCCGACGCCACGCGAGCAGCAGCTGTGCTCCTTCTGGCGGGAGTGGGAGTTCCGCCTGATCCGGCCGCGGCTGATCGTTCCCGTCGGCGGCCTGGCCGCCCGGCGGCTGCTAGGCCTGAGAAGCGTCAGTGAGTGCGTCGGAGAGCGTTACGAGCGCGAAGGCAGCGTGGCAATCCCGCTTCCCCATCCCTCCGGAGCGAGCGGCTGGCTCAATTCCCCTGCAAACCGAGGGCTCGTCGAAGGCGCGTGCGCCCTCATCCGCGCGGAGCTCGAGCAGCTCGGCGACGCGTCCGCGGGCGGCTAGATTCCAGGAATGCCCGAGACCCCGCGCTACCGTCAGACGTTCTTCCGGCTGCTGGGATTCCTGCGGCCCTACAAGGTCTCGCTCGCCATCTCGACCGTGTTCGCGATCGGCTACCAGGCCAGCCAGATCGCGCTCGTCTGGCTGACGAAGAACGTAATCGACGATGCACTCGCGCCGCACGATTCGCGCAAGCTTTGGTTCTACGTCGGTGGAATCGTGGTGCTCGGGCTCGTGCGCGCGTTGCTGATGTACGGCCGCCGGATGATCTCGGGACGGCAGGCGCTCGCCGTCGAGATGGACCTGCGGCAGGGCCTCTACTCGCATCTGGTGCGGCTGTCCTTCGGGTTCTACGACCGCCACCAAACCGGCCAACTGATGTCACGCGCGACCGTCGACCTGCAGGGCGTGCGGTTCTTCCTCGGCTACGGCTTGATCTTCTTCTTCCAGAACATCCTCACCGTCGTCTTCGTCACCGGCGTGCTGCTGGTCTTCCAGTGGAAGCTGGCATTGATCGCGCTCGCGATCACGCCGGTCCTGGTTGCGCTCGCTTACCGCTACAGCCACGTCTCTCACCCGACGCTCCGCGAGGTTCAGCAGAAGCTCGCCGACGTCGCCACGGTCGCCGAGGAGAACATCGTCGGCGTTCACGTCGTCAAGTCGTTCGCGCAAGAGCCGAAGGAGAGCGAGAAGTTCCGGGGCCGGTCGGAGGCCGTCTTCGACCAGACGATCAAAGCGAACCGGCAGCGCGCCCTCTACGTTCCGCTGATCTCGTGGGTGCCCCTCGTCGCCCAGGCCGCGGTGCTCTTGGTCGGCGCGCGCATGGTCACCTCCGGCGAGCTTTCGGTCGGCGGCTTCATCGCGTTCAACCTCTACCTCACCATGCTCGTGATGCCGCTCCGCTCGCTGGGAATGTGGATCGGCCAGTCGCAGCGGGCGACCGCCTCGGGCGAGCGGATCTTCCAGGTGATGGACGAGCCCGAGGAGGTGATGGACAGGCCGGGCGCCGGCGAGCTCCCGGCCGGCGGCGGTCACCTCCGCTTCGAGGGAGTCGGCTTCGAGTACCTGACGGCACGCCCCGTGCTCGAGGACGTCGACCTCGATGTGCCTCCGGGCCGGACGATCGCGCTGATCGGACACACCGGCTCGGGCAAGACGACTCTGACCTCGCTCGTGCCGCGTTTCTACGATGTCACCGCCGGGCGTGTCACGATCGACGGCGCAGACGTGCGAGACGTGAAGCTCCGCTCGCTGCGGCGGGAGATCGGGGTGATCTCGCAGGACACGTTCCTCTTCTCGGCCACGGTCCGCGAGAACATCACCTTCGGCGCCCCCGACCTGAGCAACGACGAAGTCGAGCACGTGGCGCGCCTCGCCCAGGCCCACGAGTTCATCGAGCTCCTGCCGGAGGGCTACGAGACAATCATCGGCGAGCGCGGGATCACGCTGTCCGGCGGTCAGCGGCAGCGGCTCGCGATCGCCCGCGCGATCGCCGTCGATCCGCGCATCCTGATTCTCGACGACGCCACCGCGTCCGTGGATGCCAGCACCGAGGCCCGGATCCGCCTGGGCCTGCGCGAGGCGATGCACGGCCGAACGACGCTGATCATCGCGCACCGGCTGTCGACGATCTCACTCGCCGACGAGATCGTCGTCGTCGACGACGGTCGAATCGCCGCCCGGGGCGCGCACGACGACCTGCTCGAGACGAGCCAGGTCTACCGCGACATCTACGAGCACGGGTTGCTCGAGCGCCAGTTCGCCGATGCGGTGGAGGCGCGAGCGCTCGGCGAGGAAGCCGAGGAGGCGGAGGTCGCATGATTGACAGCTTCGGCCTACTTCGGGCACAGACACGTGCGCTTTTCCGCGATACGCTCACCGCGGGTGGAGGGTGGTCCTATCCACCACCCGGGCGGGGAAGCGCGCGTCAACAAATAAGAGGTCGCGCGCGATGAGAGTCTGGCAGCCGGGCAGCCACCTCACCATGCAAAGGGGCGCCGAGGTCGACGACTGGTCGTGGCGCCGCACCCGCAGGCGGCTCGCGACGCTGGCGCGCCTGACAGCGCCGTACCGGAGGCGGACGGTCTTTTCGATCTTCTCGCTGCTCCTCGCGACGGCGACCGCGCTGGCGCCGCCCTTCCTGTCGAAGTACGCGATCGACGACGGGATCCGCCGCCACGACCTCGGCACCCTCTGGGTGATCGTCGCCGCCTTCCTGCTCGCCGGGCTCGCGAACTGGGGCATGAGCTACCTGCAGACCTACCTGACCGGTTGGGTGGGCGAGCGGATCCTGGCCGACCTCCGTCTGAAGCTCTTCGGCCACCTGCAGCGGCTCTCGCTCGGCTTCTTCGAGCGCAACCGCGCGGGCGTGATCATCAGCCGGCTGACGAACGACGTCGAGGCGCTCGACCAGCTCGTCACCGACGGCGTCACGACGCTCGTGCAGAGCACGCTGACGCTGTTCGGCACGGCGATCCTGCTGTTCGTGCTCGACTGGCGGCTCGCGCTGGCGACGTTGGCGGTGATCCCGGTGATGAGCGTCGGCACGATTCTGTTCCGCATCTACTCCTCGCGGGCGTACGCCGCGGTCCGTGAGCGGCTGGGGCTCGTCACGGCAACGCTGGCCGAGGACATCGCGGGCATGCGGATCGTTCAGGCGTTCACGCGCGAGGAGCGCAACATCGCCCACTTTCGCGAAGTGGCGGAGCGCTACCGCGACGCGAACATGCAGACCGTCGTCCTCAACGCGCTCTACTTCCCGTTCGTCGACCTCGTCTCGTCCGTCGCGCTCGCGGTTGTCCTCGGCTACGGCGGCCACCTCTACTTCCAGGGCGACGTCACGCTCGGAACGCTGTTCGCCTTCCTGCTCTACGTCCAGAACTTCTTCGACCCGGTCCAGCAGCTCTCGCAGCTCTACAGCACGTTCCTCTCCGCTACCGCGGCGCTCGACAAGATCATGGACGTGCTCGACGAGGAGCCGCAGGTACTCGACAAGCCGGGCGCGCAAGAGCTGCCGACGATCGAGGGGCACGTCCGCTTCGAGCATGTCCGGTTCGGCTACGGGGAGGGACCGAACGTGTTGCCCGATCTCGACCTGGACGTGCCGGCCGGGACGACGGTCGCCCTCGTCGGACACACGGGCGCAGGCAAATCGACGATCGCGAAGCTGCTCGCGCGTTTTTACGATCCCCGCGACGGACGGATCACGTTCGACGAAATCGACCTCCGTGACGTGACGCAAGCCTCGCTGCGCCACCAACTCGGCATCGTCCCGCAGGAGGGGTTCCTCTTCGCGGGCACGGTGGCCGAGAACATCGCCTTCGGCCGGCCGGACGCTTCGGGTGAAGAGATCGTCCGCGCCGCGCAGGCCGTCGGCGCGCACGAGTTCGTCCTTCGCCTCGAGAACGGCTACGAGACCGAGGTGCAGGAACGGGGCAGCCGTCTCTCGCTCGGGCAGCGCCAGCTGATCGCGCTCGCCCGGGCGCTCCTCGCCGACCCGAGGATCCTGATCCTCGACGAGGCGACGTCTTCGGTCGACATCGGCACCGAACGGAAGATCGAGCGGGCGCTGCGACTCCTTCTGGCCGGACGAACCGCTTTCATCATCGCCCACCGACTCTCGACGATCCGGGACGCCGACCTGATCGTCGTCCTCGAGCACGGCCGGATCGTCGAACAAGGCAGCCACGACGAGCTGATGCAGAAACGCGGCTTGTATACCTCGCTCTATGGAGACTGGGCCGCCGACGTAGCCTGATGGCGCTGGACAAACAGACCGAGGAGCGCATCGAGCAGCCCGTCTCCGAGGAGGCCGAGCGAGATACCCGCCTGACGCCCGCGCAAGCCGTCGAGCGGATGCGCCTCAGGGTCCCGGCCCGCGGCAACCGCAAGCTGCGGACGCTGCTCGAGCGCGTCAACAAGGACAAGCAGCTCAAGGCCTGGTGGCACGTCGCGAACGTGAACGCGGTGGCGCGGATGCAGATCAACGACCACTCGTGGGTGCACGTTCAGATCGTTGCCAACATCGCCCTGAAGCTGCTGCGCCAGCTGACGAAACACGGCGTCGAGCCGTCGCTCGTCACCGACTACGGGCTCGAACGGGACGACGCCGAGGTCGTCGTCACGCTCGGCGCCCTACTGCACTGCGTCGGCATGGCAATCCATCGGGACGGTCACGAGGACTTCAGCCTCTTCATGGCGGAGCCCAAGCAGCGCGAGCTGCTCAAAGGCCTTTACGAGGAGCCCGAGCTGACCGTGATCGCATCCGAGGTGCTGCACGCGATCACGAGCCATCGCGAGTACGGGAAGCCGCTGACGCTCGAGGCCGGCATCGTCAGGGTCGCCGACGCGCTCGACATGGCGAAGGGCCGCTCGCGGATCCCGTTCGAGCGCGGCCGCGTGTCGATCCACTCGCTCTCGGCGGCCGCGATCGACGACGTCGTGATCACCGACGGCGTCGAGCGTCCGATCGGGATCGAGATCGCGATGAACAACTCCTCCGGGATCTATCAGGTGGACGAGCTGCTAGGGGCGAAGCTGCGCGGCTCCGGGCTCGAGCCGTACGTCGACGTGATCGCGCACATCGAGGGCGAGGCCGAGAAACTGCTGCTGCCGACCTACCGGCTCGAGACCTGACAATCGCCCCGTGCCGGCCGTACTCGTCACCGGAGTCAGCCGTCTCCAGGGGATCGCTGCCGCCGTAGCACGGCATCTCGCCGAAGACGGATGGACGGTCGCGGCGACCGGCTACCGCCCGTATGACGAGACGGAGTCGTGGGGAGCCGACCCGGACGCTCCGGACCGGCTGCTCAGCGAGGGCGTGCTCGCGAGCTGGAGCGAGAATGACTTCGCCGACGCGGAGGCACCCGCACGCGTCGTGGGTGTTGCGGAGGATGTCGTAGGCCCGCTGACGGCGCTCGTGATCGTGCATACCGAGTCGCGTGCCGGCGGCATTCTCGACACGACGGCCGCCGTCTTCGACCGGCACCTGGCAATCAACGCCCGCGCCACGCTCCTGCTCATCGCCGAGTTCGCCCGCCGCTTCCGCCGCGAGCCCGGCTCGGGACGCATCGTCGCCTTCACAAGCGACGCCGTCCACGGTGAGGTCGCGTACGGCGCAAGCAAGGCGGCGCTCGAGCGGATCGCCGTCGCCGCGGCCGCCGAGCTCGGAGCGCAAGGAATCACGGTGAACGTCGTCAATCCAGGCCCCACCGACACCGGCTGGATATCGGCCGAGCTCAATGAGCGCATTCGCCGAGCAACGCCGCTGGGCCGCGTCGGCCGGCCCGAGGACGCCGCGCAGCTCGTCGCCTTCCTGTGTTCCCCGCGCGGAAGCTGGATCACGGGTCAGATCCTGGTATGCGACGGCGGCGCGAGCGTCGCCCCGACACTGCGCGAAGGCCGCCGGCCGCTCGAATAGAACACCGCGCTACACTTTCCAGCCCCTTGCGGGGTCGTCTAATGGTAGGACGCTCGGCTCTGGACCGAGTAGTCTAGGTTCGAATCCTAGCCCCGCAGTCTGGTCGAAAAGCCCCGCTTGCGCGGGGTTTTCTTTTTGCCTAAGGGGCGAGGTACCGCGCGGATCAGCCGGACCCCCCGGCGAAGCCGGGACGTCCTTGAGCTCGCGTCGCCAAGCTATTCCGCCGCGTCGCTACACTTCCGCCTCGCCGGGCGCATTCGTCTAGTGGCCTAGGACACCGCCCTCTCACGGCGGCGGCACGGGTTCGAATCCCGTATGCGCCTCCTAGCCGCTCTTCCAGGGGTCGAGATAGACGTCGTCGATCCGCCAGGAAGCGGAGTCCGATGGGACGAATTGGAACGAGACCGCGTCCGTCGCGAGGAGCCCGGTCAGGTTCGTCAGCAGCAAAGCGATGCGCGGCGAGGGCTGCCACGTCGAGTTCGTCGAGATCTTGCCGCCGTCGAGGATGCTCAGGACGCCGAGCAGGCTCTTGACGCGGACGCGCACCTGAAGCGACGAGACCGAGCTGGAAGAGCTGGCCGCGAAGAAGCGCATGTGCCAGTCGCCGGCCGCGAAGCACATCGCCGGCGTCGTCGCGGAGCTCCCGCTCGGGATGTACAGCGAGTGATTGTCTCGCGTGCCGTGAACCCTCCACGGCTCGTTGCCGGAGACAACCCCAGCGCCGCGGCCGAGCGTCCATCCGGTCGCGCCGCCCTCGAAGGACCCGCCGGGGACGAGGACGTAGTTCGACTTGTCGCCGTCGACCTTCGCGAAGGGCTGCGACGACGTTGTGTCGCAGGTCGCGGGAGTGTCGGACGGGGACACGAGCCCGGGCAGCAGACCGGAGACAAGGCCCGCATGCGCCAGCGGCGCCGTGAAAGCGAACAACGCCAGCGAGCAGACAGAGACGCGAAAAACCGACCGCAGAGACGCCACAGATCCTCCTCTTTTCGACCTCGTGCAAGCCCCGGTTCCGAAGCTCGTTCTCAGCGTCTCTGGATCGCCGGCTCGCGCATCCCCCTTCCGGGGCGCCTCCATCCCTCTCGCGAGTGATTTCCGGTCGCCCCCCTCAAGCAAGCCCCGCGCGAGGACGATCTTGAGATCGTGGCGACTGCGGCGACACAAACGGCAACCGGGCCCCGTATCGCTCTTGACGAGCACGCGCCGATCGAGGCGCAGCGTGCCCGCCAGACGGCACCGCTGCCGCACGCCGATCGCGTGCTCGCCGCCGTTCTCGGCGGCGGCTTCTTGGCAGTTGCAGTGCCGCTCGCCCTTCTCGTACCGAGCGGACGCTCACCTTCGGCCCTCGTCGTCGCCGGCCTCGTCCTCGCCTACGCGGCGGCCTTTCGTCTCGATTTCGAGGTTGGCGCCGGCTTCGCGATTCCGACAGAGCTCGTGCTCGTGCCGATGCTCTTCATCCTGCCGCTCGGCCTTGTTCCGCTCTGTGTGGCGGGCGCGATCCTGCTCGCCCGCATCATCGACGGCGCGCGCCAAGCCCTTCACGTCGAGCGAGCGTTGCTCATCGCCGATGCCTGGTACGTCGTCGGCCCCGTCGTCGTGCTCGCTGCGGCCGGTCAAACCTCGCCGAGCCTCCGGCACTGGCCGCTCTACGTCGCCGCGCTCGCAGCCCAGTTCCTGTTCGATTTCGCCGCGACGGCGATCCGCGGCCGCGTCGCCCTCGGTATCCCGGCGCGCCAGCAGCTCGGCGCTTCTGTGTCGGTTTGGGTCATGGATCTGGCGCTTGCGCCCGTTGGGCTCGCCATCGCCATCACCGCGAACCAGACGTCGTACGCGTTCTTGCTCGCCATGCCGCTGATCGGGCTGCTGTCGCTGTTCGCGCGCGGGCATCGCACGCAGATCGACCGGACTCTCGAGCTCAGCCATGCCTACCGCGGCACCGCTTACCTGCTCGGGGACGTCATCGAAGGCGACGACGCCTACACCGGCAGCCACAGCCGCGACGTGGTCGAGCTGACGACGCGGGTCGCCGAAAGGCTCAACCTAGGCCCCGAGGAGCGACGCCAGGCCGAGTTCGTGGCGCTCCTGCACGACGTCGGCAAGGTCCGGATCCCGAACGAGATCATCAACAAGCCGGGCCCGTTGACGCCCGAGGAGCGGGGGATCATGAACGCGCACACGATCGAGGGCGAGAAGATGCTGGAACAGGTGGGTGGGCTGCTCGGCGAGGTTGGGCGTCTCGTGCGCTCGTGTCACGAGCACTACGACGGCTCCGGCTACCCGGATGGGATCGTCGGCGAAGACATCCCGCTGGTCGCGCGGATCGTCTGCTGCTGCGACGCGCTCCACGCGATGACGAGCGACCGTCCGTATCGGAAGGCGCTCTCGCAGGACGTGGCGCTCGCCGAGCTTCTCGCGAACAGCGGCACGCAGTTCGACCCGCAGGTTGTCTCGGCGCTCACGGCTGTCGCCCGCAGTTAGTCTCCCGCCGAAACGGGAGGAACTCTGCGGAAAGGGTTTGCGGTTGCGCTCGCCGGCGTCGCCATCGCCGGCGCCGGCTGCGGCGGCGCCAAGAACACGGCGGCAAGAGCGAAGTTCCAGCATTTCGTCTCGCGGCCCGATCTCCGGCCGCCCACGGTCACGATCGACGTGGCAGCGGGTGACGCGGCGCCGGGATACGTCTTCATCGCGCCGAAGAAGGCCGTCCGGCAGCGTGGGCCGCTGATCGTCGACGGCCGCGGCCGGGTGATCTGGTTCCATCCGCTCCGGCTCGGCGTCGCCGATTTCCGTATGCAGCGGTACCGCGGCCGGCCGGTGCTGACCTGGTGGCAGGGCCGCTCGAAGTTCGGCCGCGGACGCGGCAATTACGTGATCATGAGCAGCTCCTACCGCCCGATCGCCCTCGTCCGCGCCGGGAACGGCCTCGCCGGCGACGAACACGAGTTCGCGATCACGCCGCGCAACACCGCCCTGATCACCTTCTACGAGCCGCGCGGCGACGTGATCGACTCCGGCCTGCAGGAGCTCGACATCGCGACGGGGCGTGTCTTGTTCGAGTGGCACGCGCTCGGTCACATCGCGCTTTCGGAGTCCTACGCCAAGCGGAGAGGGAAGGCGCCGTTCGACTACTTCCACATCAACTCGGTCGAGCTGGGCCGAGACGGCAATCTGCTCGTCTCGGCGCGAAACACCAACGCGATCTACGAGATCGACCGGCGCACCGGGGCGGTCGTCTGGCGGCTGGGCGGCAAACGAAGCGATTTCGCGATGGGCCGCGGAACGAGGTTCGCTTGGCAGCACGACGCTCGCTGGCGCTCGCCGACGGCGATCTCCCTCTTCGACGACGGCGCCGCTCCTGCCGTGGAGAAGCGTTCGCGAGCCCTGTTTCTGCATCTCGATCTCCGGCGACGGAAAGTGACGCTCCTGCATGCGTTCACGCACCCAAAAGACCTCCTCGCGACGAGCCAGGGCAACATGCAGGTCCTGCCCGACAGCCACGCCTTCGTCGGCTGGGGCGCCGAACCGTGGTTCACCGAGTTTGCAGCCGACGGCAAGGTCGTCTTCGACGGTCACTTCGTCAAGGGCGCCGACTCGTACCGCGCCTACAAGTTCGAATGGCAGGGACTGCCGAACGAGCGCCCCAGGATCGTCGCCCGCAGGAGCGGTGACGGGCGCGTCACCGTCTACGCGAGCTGGAACGGCGCCACGGACGTCTCCCGCTGGCAGGTCCTGGCAGGAGCGACCCGAGCCGACGCGAAGCCGCTGCGAACCGTGAAGCAGACCGGCTTCGAGACGGCGATCGAGCTCAAGACAGACGCGAGGTTCTTCGGCGTCAGAGCGCTCAGGCGCTCGGGAGCCGAGGCGACCTCGGAGACGGTGCCGGTGTCCTAGGCGCCTAGTTCGTGCAGCAGCGGCCCTATGTCCAACGGCTGGTAGCCGAGCCGCGAGGCGATTTCCTCGCTTGACGGCCGCGTTCCCTCGGCGAATAGGGCGCGGAGCCGCTCTCCCGTCTCGGCGCTTCGCCACCAGTTCTCGCCGAGCTCGCGGACGAGGTAGGCGCGTAGCTGCGCCGAGCGGATCCAGGCCCGCAGGTAGTCGGCCGAGTAGAAGCCCCCGTCCATGTCGGCCAGGTACGCGTCGGCGCGGTAGCGGATGCCCGTCGCCTCGGTGAGGCGCTCTTCGTAACCTTCGGGGCCGCCGCCGTTCTCGTTGAATCGGGCCCAGTAGTCGAGCTCGAACCGCAGCTTGGCCGTGTAGCGACGGAACAGCAGCGCCTCGAGGAAGGTCGTGGCCTCCGCGTTCCGAACGGCCTCCTCGTCGGAGAGGCCGAAGTAGTGGGCGTGCCACTCGGGCTCGCGCGTGATCGCCTCGAGGATGTACGAGTAAATCTCGGTCAAGGCATGGTCGCGGGAGATGTTTCGGAACGTATAGGGCAACTCCGGGTCGCAGCCCGCGTAATGGAGTGCATGGCCGGCTTCGTGCAGGAAGGCCTGGTAATCGTGGAGGCCGCCCTGGGCGCGCGTGATCAGGTGCACGACGGACGGCGGGTCCGAGGGAATCACACAGGCCCGCGGTGATTTCTGCGGCCGATCGTCGAGGTCGAGTCGGATGTTGGGCTCGCTCTCCAGGTCGAAGCCGAGCCGTTTGACCGTGTCGATGCAGACCTCGACCGCGCGGTCCTTGGTGTACGTCGAAGCGAGCGGCGAGAGGCGACGGAGATAGGCGACGTGGTAAGAGGACGGCACGTGCTCCCGCTCGGGGCCGAGCAGCCGCTCGAACCAGCGGTCCCGCAGGAGGACGTAGGCGGCGGTCGAGCGCTCGCTGGCCTGCGCCAGCGCGGCCTCGAGCTCGCGTAGCGAGACGCCCTTCTCCTCCTCGTTGCGCGCGACCATGTCGGGCTCGCCCGAGACTTCCGCCTCGAGCTCCTCGCCGGTGCGCAGAACTTCGAGGCGCTCGTCGTTGAACTCGGCCGAGCGATCCGCCGTCACCTCGCCGAGGTCTTCGCGCTCGCGGTACTCGGCGAGCACGGCGAGCTTCGCCTGTGCCGAGCGGATCGGCAACTCTTCGCCCTTGAAATCGATCCGCGCGGCGAGTACCGCGTTCTCGAGTGCGTCCTCCCGCTCCGCCATCTCCGCCGAGACGACCCCGGCTTCGCAGGTCTTCCGCAGCCGGTACAAGCGCTCCCGCTCGTCGCCTGCGGAGGCATTTTCTTCGGCCGCGCGCAGCGCGCCGAGCTGCTCGCGGCTGAAGAGATCGCGATAGCGAGCAACGATCTCGGCGCGCTCGGAGACCTCCTTCTCGCCGACCCGGACCGCACGCCCCTCCTCGGAGCGGTCATAGAGATAGCGGCGAAGCTGGGACTCGTACTCGGCCGGCGTGCGGACGGCGGTGACGCTCATCGGCGAAGCAATCTAGCGCAGGCTGCTTAGAGCTCGGTTCCAGCGTCCGCGAGCCGACCGACGGTCTCGGAGAGCTCCGTGAGCGTAAACGGCTTGCGGAGGACGGCGTCGACAGCGGCCGCGTGGTGCTCGTCGACCTCGAAGCTGCCGGTGAACAGGGCGACCCGCTCGCCACCCACCCCGCCGAGCACCTTGAACCCATCGCCGGCGCCGACGTGGACGTCGAGGAGCACGACGTCGACGGCCTCGTCGCGAAGCAGCGTCTCGGCGCGCTCAACCGTGGGCGCCTCGAGCACGCGGTAGCCCTCGAGTTCGAGGTTGACGCGGCAGAGCATTCGCAGACTGTCGTCGTCGTCGACGACGAGCACGGTATTTCCGACTCCCCCCATGTGGCCGGGAGCCTAGCGTTAAGATCGGGCTGTGAGACCGGGCGTCGCGAGTGGGCAGCGCGAGGGGTACGCAGCAGCGCTCACGGGCCTGTGGAAGCGCCTCGCCTGGGCGTTGACGGAGCTCGAGTCGATCGCAGCGGATCCAACGGAGCTCTTCGACGAGGACGGTGTCCTCCAGCGGCTGCCTTCCCTTCAGTACGCACTCCACGCGGCGAGCGAGCTCGCGCTCGGGCTGCGGCCTCCGGCGGGCGCCGAGGTCGCGCATGCCGAGTTAGCCGCCGCTCTCGCCGGAGCGCGTGACGCGACCGCGGAGATCGCCGAAGTGCTGGAACACGGCGGCGGCATCGCGGCCGAGGCGCTGCTGCCCGAATGGCGAGGGTCGCTGTTCCGCGTCCGGCTCGCGCGGCTCCGCGTAGCGAGTCCGAAGCCGCTTCCGGCAGAGGATGCAAGCGAGCCCGGGCCCCCCGCGCGCGGCGACGCGCTGGCCGCGACCCTGCTGGCCCTGAGCGGCGCAGCCCTCTTTGCTGCCGGCGCGACTCTCGAGCTCTGGCCGGTCTGGGCGCTCGGGCTCGCACTCTTCGCGGGCGGCGTGCTCGTCTACTCGCCACGGCCGTAACCGCTTCGGGCCGCCAGGCGTTTATTGTTCAGAAATCGTAAAGTCGCCCGGCGGCCGGTCTCGGTTTGAACGATCTTCTTCCCCGCCCAACCACGCAGTTTCGCCGGCGCGCGTGGCTCGAGTTTCAGCGTGCGCTCGATCCGCTCGCGCCTCCGAGGCCGCTTCCACGAGCGCTGATCCGATCGATCGACTCCTCTCTGCCGAGCAGCTCGAGGCTCTCGAACAAGCCGGG
>Ga0209808_1001256_pt1 | contig 13042 bp, 13 predicted proteins | sample GraSoiAngelo_157_FD_186171 | JGI IMG/M metagenome (GOLD analysis project Ga0209808, IMG submission 186171) | Grasslands soil microbial communities from the Angelo Coastal Reserve, California, USA - 14_1009_16_20cm (SPAdes) (version 2) | ecosystem: Environmental > Terrestrial > Soil > Grasslands ...
CTCCTGGACTTCCATCCCGCGCCTGGAACGATCCCGGAGCTCGCGTTGGTCGTGTTGCTCTCGACCACGACCTGCACGGCGTTCGGGCTTGTCGTCGGCGCGCTCGGGCTGCGCTGGCGGGACGTGTTCACGATCGCGAACCCGGCCTATTTCCTGATGCTGCTGTTCTGCGGCGTCAACATCCCGCTCTCGGCACTGCCGAAGTGGATGCAGGTGGTCGGCAGCGGCATGCCTCTGACGCACGGAATCGCCGCAGCGCGGCGGGTCGCGCACGGCGCGTCGCTCTCTTCCGTCGACGGCTTGCTCGGCAAGGAGGCGCTGATCGGCCTGTGCTACTTCGCCGTCGGCTACATCCTGCTGCGGGTTTTCGAGGCCGAGGGCCGGCGGCGGGCGACGCTGGAACTCGTTTGATGGTGAGGATCCGTGACCTAAACTGGATGCAGCTCGCGGAGTACCTCGAGCGCGACGACCGGATCGTGCTACCGCTCGGATCGACGGAGCAGCACGCCTACCTCTCGCTCGAGACGGACAACATGCTCGCCGAACGAGTCTCTGCCGAGGCCGCCGAGCCAATCGGTGTCCCGGTCCTCCCCGTGCTCCCATACGGACTGACGCCCTACTTCGCCGCGGCCTATCCCGGAAGCCCGACCCTGCGGCTGGAGACGTTCCTCGCCGTCATCCGCGACCTGCTCGACTCGCTCTACCGGCAGGGATTTCGGCGCTTCTTGCTCGTGAACGGCCACGGCGGCAACACGCCCGCGGGCTCGCTCGCCCGCGAATGGACATCTGAGCGGGCCGACGCGCAGGCGATCTTTCACAACTGGTGGGTCGGGCCGAAGACGTGGGCTGTCGTCGAAAGCACCGGGAAGGGCTCACACGCAAGCTGGATGGAGAACTTCCCGTGGACCCGGCTCGCAGGCGTCGAGCTACCCGACGAAGAGAAGCCGATGCTCGACGAGGGCGCGTATCGTGTCGTCGGCCCCGACGGGCTGCGCGACCTGATCGGCGACGGCAGCTTCGGCGGGCTCTACCAGCGCGACGACGAGGAGATGCTCCGCATCTGGCAAACGGGGGTCGAGGAGGTGCGGGAGCTCCTCGAGTCCGGATGGCGGCGCGAATAGTCGCCGCCGCCGCCGTGCTGACGCTCGCGGCGGGCGCGAGCGGCGCCGGCCGTCTCCGCGAGGTCGAGCGGCTGCCGACCTATCGCAAGCTCGTCGCCCTCACCTTCGACGGCGGCGGCGACACGGCCAACGGAACCGCTCGGATTCTAAAAACGCTGCGCCAGCGCCGGGTGCCGGCGACTTTCTTCCTGGCCGGCCGCTGGATCCGGCTGCATCCGCGCCTCACGCGCGCGATCGGCCGGCGCTACCCGATCGGCGATCACACCTACGACCATGCCGACCAGACCGGCCTTTCCTCGGCGGAGATCCGGTCCGACGTGCGTCGCGGGGCCTTGTGGATCCGGGTCGAGACCGGTCGCAATCCCCGCCCGCTGTTCCGGTTTCCCTACGGTGCGCGCGACGAGCGAACGATCGGCGTCGTCAACTCGATGGGCTATGCCTCGGTGCGCTGGTCGCTCGACACCTGGGGCTGGATGGGCACCTCCGAGGGGCAGTCGGTCGGCTCGGTCGTCCGCCGCGTCGCGGATCACCTGGAGCCGGGGGCGATCGTGCTGATGCACGTTGGCGTCGCGCGGGACGGCTCCCTGCTCGACGCCGAGGCGCTGCCGCGCGTGATCTCGCTGGCACGCGCGCGCGGGTACCGCTTCGTCGCGCTCGACCGCTTCGTCCACGCGCCGAGATGACGGAGAACCCGGTCGCGCGGTTCCAGGAGTGGTTTCGCGAGGCCGAGCAGGCAGGCGTCGAAGTGCCCGAGGCGATGGCGCTCGCGACCGCGGACGCCGACGGCGCGCCCTCGGCGCGGATGGTCTTGCTGAAGGGCGCCGACGAGGACGGCTTCGTCTTCTACAGCGGCTACGTCAGCCGCAAGGCCGGCGAGCTCGAGCAGAACCCGCGCGCCGCGCTGCTCTTCTACTGGCGGCCGCCCGGCAAGCAGATCCGGGTGGAAGGGCGGGTCGAGCGCGTCTCCGAGGCGGAGTCGCCACTCGCCCCCGCGGAAGCCAGCTGGCGGCGTGGGCTTCACGGCAGAGCCGTCCCCTCTCGAGCCGCGAGGAGCTCGAGACCCGCTACGTCGAGCTCGAGCGTGAATACGAAGGACGCGACGTCCCGCTCCCGCCGCACTGGGGCGGCTACCGGCTGCGGCCGGAGACGATCGAGTTCTGGGAGCACCGCGAGAACCGGCTCCACGACCGTATCCGTTACACGCGCGCGCGCGAGGGCTGGAAGGTGGAGCGGCTGGCGCCCTAGTAGGACGGCGGCGGCTACTTGACGAGGCTGAGCATTTTGAACATCGGCAAGTACATGGAGATCACGATCACGCCCACCATGGCGCCGACCATGATCATCATCAGGGGCTCGATGATCGAGGTCAGCGTCGAGATCGCCGAGTCGACCTCGTCCTCGTAGAAATCCGCGATCTTCGAGAGCATCTTCTCGAGCTCTCCCGTCTCCTCGCCGATCTTGACCATCTGGCTGACCATCGGCGGGAAGATGTCGTTCTCGATCAGCGGCTGCGCGATCGGAATCCCCTGATGGACCTTCGATCGGACGCCGGCGAGGGCATCCTCGACCACCCAGTTGCCGGCCGTCTGGCCGGTGATCTCGAGTGCCTTGATGATGTCGACCCCGGCCGCGACGAGGGTCGAGAGCGTGCGCGAGAACCGGGCCATCGTCACCTTCAGGACGACGTCGCCGATCTTCATCGGAATCTTCAGCTTCAGCCGGTCCCAGACGCGGCGGCCCTGCTCGGTTCGCTTGAAGCGGCGGATGCCCCAGATCGTCAGGAAGACAAGCGGGAAGATGATGTACCAGTCGCCGCGCAGAATGTTCGAGGCGTTGACGACGTACTGCGTCAGCGTCGGCAGCTTGCCGCCGAGCTGCCCGAAGATGTTCACGAACACCGGCACGAGGAACATGAGCAGGCCGACCAGGACGAGGGTGGCGAAGATCATCACCATCGTCGGGTACATCATCGCGCCCTTGACGCGGCGCTTGATCTGCGTGTCCTTCTCGATCTGGAAGGCGACGCGATCGAGGACCTGGTCGAGAATACCGGCCGCCTCGCCCGCCTCGACCATCGAGACGTAGAGCCGGGTGAAGATCTTCGGATGGCGCCCGAGCGCCTGCGAGAGGAGGAGTCCTCCCTCGACGTCGCCGCGGAGCTCCTTGACCACGGACGCGAAGTACTGGTCGTCGGTTTGCTCCTCGAGGATGACCAGCGAGCTGACGACGTTGAGTCCGGCGTCGATCATCGTCGCGAACTGCCGCGAGAAGATTTGCAGCGTCTTCGGCTTGACCTTCTTGAAGGTCGTGCGGACGCTTTCCTCGCCGCTGGCCGGAAGCTCTTCGAGCCGCTCGGCGAGGAGGCCGCGGATGCGGAGCTGCTCGCGTGCGGCATCGGTGTTCGGAGCATGGATCTCGCCCGTTTGTGCGAGCCCGTCCGCAGCGATGGCGCTATAAGCGAAGGCCGCCATTACAACCGGTATCGGCAGCGGAAAGGGGGGTCTTGAGGACGCGTGCGCATGCCGATAGAGGGGTCGTGGTCAGGCGCTTGCGGCAAGAGACCGGTTTCGGCCTGATTGAGCTGCTGATGGCGATGACGATCCTGAACATCGGGATCCTCGCCACCGTGGCTGCATTCAACTCGGGCATCGTGACGCTGCGCCGGTCGGGGATGATCTCGACCGCCTCCGTCCTCGCCGACAAGCAAGTCGAGCTCTACCGGTCGCTGACGTATGGGTCGATCGCGCTCGACTCGTCGTCGATCCCCGCCACTACCCCGTACACCTCGGATGAAGCCTGGTCATCGTCCCAGGTGACCACTACTTGTACGACACCACTGCCCCCCGAGTGCAACGCGAGCCGAACTGTGACGGGGCCCGATCACCACAACTATCGCATCGACACCTACATCGTCGATGACCACCCGGCGACGACGTACACGCCGCCTGCTGGAAGCGCACACGCCTCAACGCGTGCGCTCAGGAGAGTCACCGTCGTCGTGCGCGACGGAGCGAAGACAAACACTGTGCTCGCGCGCGAGCTGTCCACATTCGATTGCTCGACCGCCCTCCCCTACGGGACCTGCCCGTCCAGCTAAGCGGTTTCGCGATTAGCGCCCGTCGGCGCGGCGGCGCCTCAAGGCAGCGCGGCTCGGCGGCGACAAAAGCCCGCTTGGCGCCGACGCCCTCACGGCATTTTGGCTAGAGCTTGGCTGGCGTTAAGCGCGCGGCGCGCCCGAACCAACGAGAAACATTTCCGACAAACGCGCTAGATGGTGCTCCTGCGGCTGAGGCAGCCCGAACCCGGAGCGAGCAGACTCGCCCGGCGTGCTAGGCGGTCGATACGAGCCGCAAGATGTAGCGCATGCCGCTCGCGGTGTTCAACAGCGTCACCGCGTGACCCTTCTTCAGGGTCACAGTCGCGGCACCGTTCTCGTAAGAACCACCCGCGATGCCGATCTTCGCCATCGAGACGAGCGTGAAGACAGGCGCGCCCGAAGGGAAGGGGCTGCCGACCGCGACCGTGCTCGCCACCCCGTTGACCGAGATCGCTGCGGTCGTCGCCCTCTGGGCCGCCGGCGTTGCTGGACGCTCGATCAGCGTGGTCGGAGGGAGGTTCTTGGAGACGGGCTTCGCGGTCGACCCGGGGCTCGAAGGGGACGCGGGGCTCGAAGGCGACGCGGAGCCCGAAACGCACCCCGTTCCGGCTGTGCCGGTCGAAGCGCTTCCACAGGCGGTGATCTGCTGGTGAAACGGATCCTTGCTCTTGAACTTGCTGAACGAAACGAGCTGCCCCGCATTCGGGGGCAACGGGTTGCTGGGGTCGGAGACGCCGTCGGCGGTCGTGGCCGTCGGAGCAACTGCGGAGGCCGGGCTCGACGCGCCCGTCCCTGCAGTTGACGAACCGTCCAGAGACGGCGGCGCGAGCGGCGTGGAGCCGGCCGCGATCGTTGTCGTCGCCGGCGGGGTCGTGGACGAAGAGCTCTCAGCGGGCGGGTTCATCATCTTCATCGTCCGCGGTACCTGGAAGGCCAGCAGCCCGAGCAGGAATACGCTGCCGACAGCGAGGAAGATCTTCTGCCGCTTGGCCTTTGCCTTGGGATCGAACTTCTTCTTGGCCATCAGTTCGACGCTCCGGCCGCGCCCGTCGTCGCCGAGCTCGTGGGCGCGGTAGTCGTGGTGGTGGTTGTCGTCGTGCTGGGCGTGGTGGTCCCAGGCGTGGTCGCGCCCTGTGTACCGGTCGTCGCTTGCGGCGGCGCACTCACGGTCGCACCCGTGCCGTAGATGTAGGCGTCGACCGTCAGCGTGGCCTCGACCTGCGGGAATTTCCGTTTCCCTTCGCCGAACTGGATGCTGTCGACGGTGAACAGGCGGCCGTCGGCCGCGAGCGCGCCCCGGCGAACGTCGACGAGGTTGCGCAAGCGGAAGAGGAAGTCGGTGAGCTGGAAGAAGTTGCCGTCGAAGATGACGGTGATCGGCACGACCTGATACCCGCTCAGCGGAGTCGACCCCTGCGGCATGATCGAATCGAATGTGATCCCGCTCTGCCGCGCGACGTTCGTGAGCTCGAGGACCATCCCCGCCTCGTCGGGCTGATCGGGCATCGTCTTGGTCAGCTTGAAGAGGTCTGCGACGCGAACCTTCTGTGCATCCTTCGACTTTGCGAGCAGGGCGCGCGCATCGGCGATCTGGTTCTCTTGCGCGGCGATCTGCGTCGAGAGGTCGGCAGCCTTACCTTTCTGCGGTTTGACCAGGCCGAAGTAGCCGATCGCCGCAAGCACGAGGAGCACGACCACAGCGATCCCGATTTGCGCGGACTGAGGCAGTTTCTTCTTGCTCACGAGGTCGCTCCCGGCGCACGAACATTGGCCTCGATCTTGAAGTGGACGACGGAGCGGTCGCCAAGGTCTGCCTGTTCGCTCTTCTCGAGTTGAACCTGTTCCAGATCGGGGATTACGGAGAGCCGCGTCAGCAGGCGCGCCACGGCCTCGTGCGAGTACGTGTATCCGTCGATGGTGAAGCCGAGCTCGCCGACCGCCAGCGATCCGGACGAAGTCGACGTGCCGGAGGTCGAGCCTGCAGTGCCGGTCGAGGTCGTGGTGGCGGTTGTCGCCGCGGAAGTCGGGGCGCGCGCGGACAGGCTCAGTAGCCAGACGTCGTCGGGAAGCACGAGAGCGAACTCGCGCAGAACGCGGTCCCAGGCGATCCGCTTCGACAGGGCTGCATTGAGCGCTGTCACGCGCGCCTTCTTGTCGGCCACGAGAGCGTCCTGCTGCTGGACCTGATTCTGAGCGGGCACCGGGATCGCCGCGAGCTCCTGCTGTTTCTGGGCGAGCTCGAGCCGGCGTGACTTCAGCGTCCCCTGCGCGCTCACAAAAAGCAGGCCGAGCAGGGCGGCCACGAGCGTGAATCCGGCGATCGACGTGACCGCGACCGGTGTCGGGATCGAAGGGCCTTTGCGGCGCCGGTCGTCCCTCGGAAGGAGGTTGATCGCTCGCACGAGTCAGTCCTCGATTCCGAGTCCGATTGCGATCGCGAGCGAGCCCACCTGTTCCGCGTCCTTGATCTTCTTGCCCACCTTGACCCGTCCGAGCGGGTCTCCCGGGCGGACGCTGACGCCGATCAGCGCCTGGAGCTCCTCGGCCAGGCCGCGCAGGTGGACCAAGCCGCCGGTGAGGACGATCTCGCCGATGCCCAGCGAACCCGGTTGGTTCTGGTAGAACTGGAGCGAGGAGACGAGTTCCCGGGCGAAGCTCTGCAGCTGCCGCCGGATTGCCTCCCGTGCTCGGTTCGCTTGGTCGTCGGTCAGGCCTTCCGGGGTGTCGTGCGATCTTAAAGAGAGCGTGCGCTTGACCGGCTCGGCCTCCGAGGGAGCGATGTCGAGCTCGCGCGCGATGGCCACATTCAGGGCCGCCCCGCCCCAGTCGAGGACGCGGGTGAACTCGCAGGCCCGGCCGTCGGAAACCGCGAAGGTGGAACGATCGTGACCTACCGCGACGACGACGATCGCGGCGCTCGAGGGTCCGGCTTCGACAGGCAGCGGCTCAGCGACCGCCCGCAGGAGCGCAAATGCCTCGAGGTCGATTCCGACGAGCTTGATCCCGGCCTTCTTGCACGCATCGACGTAGCGGTCGAGCAGGTCGCGGTAGGCGACGACGAGCAGGATCCGCCGCGTGGTGCTGCCGTCCTCTTCCTCGCGCTCGCTCAGGACCTGCCAGTCGATCACGGCATCCTCGATCGGGATCGGCAGAGCCTCGTGGGCGCGAAAACGAACCGCGTTCTCGAGCTGCTTGACGTCGTCGATGCCGCCGATGTCGAAGGTCCGGACGCCGATTCGGTTGTTCGCGATTCCAAGCCGCACGCCCTGTCGGGGCAGCTTGTGCCGCTTGAAGAAGTCCTTCAGCGAGGCGGCGAGCGCCTCCGGGTCGCGGAGCTCTCCGCCGACGACGACCCCGGGCTCGAGCTCCTCGCGCGCCACCTGGATCAGCTCCGGAACGCCGTTGTTGTGGACCCGAGCCGCGGCGAGCTGCGAGCCGCCGATCTTGAGGCCCGTCACCCGCTTCAGGCGCTTCGAGGCCGAAGCGTCCTGGGCCTTACCCTTGGGCGCCTTGGCCTTCGGCTCGTCGCCCTTTTTGCCGCCGAACGAGAGCTCGCGCTTGTAGAAGGGGACGCGCTCCCCCTTCGCCTGCTTCTCCTTCGGCCGCTTCTCCTTCTTCGCCTTCGGCTGCTTTGTCTTCTTCGCCTTCGGCTGCTTTGTCTTCTTCGGCGGTTTGTCGCCCTTGCCGCCGCCGAACGAGAGCTCTCGCTTGTACCAGGGCACGCTCTCGGTGGCCGGTGCCTCGAGCTCGGGGTCGAGCTGCGTCTCCGGCTCTGGCACGAGGAGGGCGGGGATTGCCGGCGCCGGCGCCGGCGGCGCGGGCGGAGCCGGAGAGACCGCGACCGGAGCCGCTGGCGTCGGCGCAGGCGCTGGGGAAATTTCGGCCGCAGGCTCAACTTCGTCCGCGCTCGGCACCTCCGGCGCCGGCACAAACGTCTCCTCGGCCTCCTTCTTCTTCCGGCCGACTAGATCGGAAAGCTTGACTTCCTTGTTCCAGTCAACCATCGCCGGTTAGGCCCCCGCGATCCGTAGGCCGCCTGCGAGCGACGGCGTCTCCGAGCCAACACCCTCGTAGGAGCTGACGTCGACGCCCGCCCGCTCCAGCAGGCCAAACAGCTGCTCGGGCCTGCTCGAGCAGCTGAGCGCGTCGTCGAGGACGATCACTTTCCGCAGCACGAGGTCGGCGAGTGCCTGCTCCATCGTCTGCATGCCCTTCGAGGTTCCGGTCTGCATGACGGAGTAGACCTGCTCGACCTTGCCCTGGCGGATCAGGTTCCGCACCGCGTCGTCGGGGAACAGGATCTCGAGCGCGGCGACACGGCCGTCGCCGCCCGCGGTCGGCAGCAGCGCCTGCGTGCAGACACCCTGGAGCGTGGCGGCGAGCTGCACTCGGACCTGCTCCTGCTGGACTGCCGGAAAGGCATCGATGATGCGGTCCACCGTGCTCGGCGCGCTCTGCGTGTGCAGGGTCGCGAAGACGAGGTGGCCGGTTTCGGCTGCCGTGATTGCCGTCGAGATCGTCTCGAGGTCGCGCATCTCGCCGAGGAGAATCACGTCGGGGTCCTCGCGCAGGGCGGCCCGCAGCGCCTCGGCGAAGCTCTGCGCGTCCGGCCCGATCTCCCGCTGGTTGACGATGCAGCGCTTGTGTCTGTGCACGAACTCCACCGGATCCTCGATCGTGAGGATGTGCTCCGAGCGCTTGCGGTTGATCTCGTCGATCAACGCCGCCAGCGTCGTCGACTTGCCCGAGCCGGTCGGGCCTGTGATCAGCACGAGGCCCCGTGGCTTCTCGGTCAGCGAGTGCAGGGCGGAGGGAATGCCGAGCTCTTCGAGCGTCTTGATGTCGGCGGGGATCAACCGGAAGGCCGCACCGAGCGTCCCGCGCTGGAAGAAGACGTTGACGCGGAACCGCGCGAGCCCGGGAATCGAGTGCGCGAAGTCGATCTGGCGGTTGATCTCGAGCAGCTTCTGCTGCTCCGTGGACAGGATGCGGTAGAGCATCTGATGTGTGTCCTCGGGAGTGAGCTCGGGGATGTCCGTATAGCGCTCGAGGCTCCCGTGCACGCGCATGGCCGGCGGCGTGCCGACCGTGATGTGCAGGTCTGACGCATTGCGCGCCACCATGCGCTCGAGCAGAGCATCGATGGAGTAGAGAGCTTCCGCCATTGCCGCTGGGCGAGCTATCGGCACGGAGAAGGCCATTCTTGAGGGGGATCTGCACTGCCGTCGCGCCCTCTTGGCTTCACCCTAAATGGGGATGAGTAGGCGGGCCTCGCGGCACCGATAGTGGACAAGCCACCTGCGCACCCAACCCCTCAAGGAGGACAAAGCATGTTCGCAAGGCTTTTGCACCAGCGCGGCCCGGTGCAGCGCGAGGAGGGTTTCACCCTCATCGAGCTTCTGGTCGTGATCATCATTCTGGGGATCCTGCTCGCAATCGCGATTCCCTCGTACTTGAGCTTCCGCACGCGGGCAAACAAGTCCGCCGCGCAGGCGAACGTCCGCGCGGCCGTGCCCGGCATGGAGGCGTTCAACGCCGACCACGCCAGCGGCTACACCGGCGTCACCCTCGGCAAGCTGCAGGCCTCGTACGACGCCGGCATCAAGAACATCAAGATCTCGGTCGCGAACAACACGAGCTACTGCATCGTGAACACGAACCCGGCGACGGTCTTCTACCACAAGACCGGTCCCTCGGGCGACATCAATCCGGGCCACTGCTAGTCGGCGGCTCGTTCGAATCAAGCAGTGAAAGGGCGCGGGAGACCGCGCCCTTTTTTGTCTCCCCCGATCGAGGGTCACCAGCGCCCTCACCTGCGCCGATACCGCCCAAGCCACCGCAATTACAACGGATTGGAAGGGAGCACCATCAGATGATTTCGAAGATGCGCCAGCGGCTGAGCTCCGATCAGGGATTCACCCTGATCGAGCTTCTCGTCGTGATCATCATTCTGGGAATCCTGCTCGCAATCGCGATTCCCTCGTACCTCAGCTTCCGGACGCGCGCCAACAAGTCGGCCGCCCAGGCCAACGTCCGCGCGGCCGTGCCCGGCATGGAGGCGTTCAACGCCGACCACGCCAGCGGCTACACCGGCGTCACCCTCGCCAAGCTGCAGGCCTCGTACGACGCCGGCATCAAGAACATCAAGATCTCGGTCGCGAACAACACGAGCTACTGCATCGTGAACACGAGCCCGACGACGGTCTTCTACCACAAGACCGGCCCGTCGGGCGACATCAATCCTGGCAACTGCTAGAAGCGGGCCCGGTATTCGGTTTTGCCGAAGAGGCGCGGGAGACCGCGCCTCTTCGTTTTGTTCCGGCAAGGTGGTAAAGCCGTAACCGCTCGGTGCCGATAGAGGAACTGTGAACTCGCGGCTTCGCGTCTCTGCGTTCGTGGCCCTCGGCGTGCTCGTTCTTGGCGCAGGCGGTTTCCTCGTCCTCGGTGGCGGCTCGGCCTCTTCGGCCGCGTCGGTGCACCAGATCAAACCCCTGCACCCGCGCGCCAAGGCGAAGGTGGCCCTCGCGCCGCCGAAGGTCGCGATGGCGAAGGAGAAGGCGGCAGCGAAGAAGAAGGCTGCTCGGCGGCCCGCCGTCATCGCCGGTGTTCCGACGCCGCTCGCGGACGCACTGAAGCGCCATTCGGTCGTCGTGCTCGCGCTCGTAGCGCCGAAAGCAGCAGTCGACCAGCTCACGCTCAGCGAAGCCAAGGCCGGCGCCGCCGCTGCGGGCGCGGGGTTCGTCGCGATCAACGTCGCCAACAACGCGCAGGTCGAGGCGCTCTCGGGTCTCGTGGGCTCGAGCTCGGATCCTCAGAATCGCTTGCTCGACGATCCCGCCGTGCTCGTCTTCCAGAAGCCGCAGGCGCTCTACGTACGGCTGAACGGATACGCGGACGCGAACACGATCCAGCAGGCTGCAATCAACGCGGCGCCGCTGCCGGCGAGCTAGTGATCGGTGCGAACTCCGCCGAAGCGCGCGAGCTCTTCGTCCGGCACGCAAAGAAGGACGGACGTTCGGTGGCAATCCTGAAGGCGGTCGACTACGGCGACTCGTGCATCGTCGAGGCTGAGGTCTTTCCCGTCGGCGCCCGCAACTCGAGACCGACGCAGCCGGGGCCCTATACGTTCGCCGACTCGCAGCAGGCGACGGCGTTCGTGACCGAAGCCGTCGAGGCGCTGATGTACCTCGGCTGCGACGTGCAGGCTCAGTAGGCGCCTCCTGGGCTCTCTGGGGACGCCTTTCAGGGAGTGCTCCCCGCTATCGTCGAACGCGATTCCCGAGGCGGCGACGAGATCGCGCACCGTTCGCGTCACGAGGACGTCGCCCGGTGACGCGATGGCTGGCCCAGTCGAGCACGAGCACCACGTGCCGTGGCCCGACACCGTCGCCTGGTGAGCGAGCTAAACGTCGCCGCTGTTCGCATAGAGCGTTCGAGGCGCCCCATGCGACGTTCGTATCACAGCGGTCGCGCCCGGCCCTAGATGGTGACGCGCGCGAGCTCTTCGATCGAGGTCAGGCCTGCGGCGACCTTGGCGATGCCGTCGTCCCAGAGCGTTCGCATGCCTTCTTCCATCGCGGCCCTCTCGAGCTCCTCCCGGCTGGCCTTTGTCGCGGCGAGGGTCTCCAGGTTCTCGCTCATCGTCAGTAGCTGAAAGACACCGACCCGGCCTTTGTAGCCGGTCTGATTGCAGCGGGGGCAGCCCCGCTTACGGTAGAAGATCATCCCGTCGGCCTGCGCAGCGATGTCGGGCGAGACGCGGGCTTTGATCAGTTCGTCCACGGACGGCGTGTACATCTCGCAGCAGTGGGTGCAGAGCTTCCGTGCCAGCCGCTGAGCGAGCACGCCCGTGACCGCAGAGCCCGTCAGGAACGGTTCGACGCCCATCTCGTTCAGGCGCGTCAAGGCGCCAGGGGCGTCGTTCGTATGCAGGGTGGAGAGCACGAAGTGCCCCGTGAGCGCGGCCTCGATCGAGATCTTGGCCGTCTCGGGATCGCGGATCTCGCCCACCATCACCACGTCCGGGTCGGAGCGCAGGATCGACCGCAGCGCGGCCGCGAACGTCAAGCCGGCGCGCTGGTTGATCTGCACCTGGTTGACCCCGCCCAGCCGGTACTCGACCGGGTCTTCGACGGTGATGATGTTGATCTCGGGATTGTTGATCTCGGCCAGCGCCGCGTAGAGCGTCGTCGATTTACCGGAGCCGGTCGGTCCGGTGACGAGCAGGGCTCCGGTCGGCCGCGAAACGACTTCCTCCAGCGTCTGGCGCATCGCGTCCGAGAGGCCAAGCTCCTCGAGCGTCGGCGGCCGCTTCGACTTGTCGAGCAGCCGCATCACGACCGACTCGCCTTCGACCGTCGGCAGCGTCGCAACGCGGATGTCGAGCATCCGCCCGGCGGCGGCAGCGTTCAGCGAAATGCGACCGTCCTGCGGCTTTCGGCGCTCGGCGATGTCGAGCTTCGCGAGGACCTTCAGGCGCGTCGTGACTCCGGCCATCATTCGTTTGGGGATCCGCTGCACCTCGTGGAGGACGCCGTCGATGCGGAGCCTTACCGCAAGGGCGTCCTCCTGCGGCTCGAAGTGGACGTCTGAGGCACCGTCCTCGGCGGCCTGGAAGATGATCGAGTTGACGAGCCGGACGAGCGGCGCCTCGGAGATGCCGTCTTCGACCTCGAGGTCGTCGGGCTCCTCCTCCTGGAGCAACGCCTCCTCCTCGGCGAGCGCCGCGCGGGCGCCGAAGGCTTCCGAGGCGCGCGAGAGGCGGCGGAGCTCGGTGAGGATGTCCTCGCTGGCGGCGACGCCGATCTCGAGCTGGTGCCGGCTC
>Ga0209808_1001259_pt1 | contig 13034 bp, 10 predicted proteins | sample GraSoiAngelo_157_FD_186171 | JGI IMG/M metagenome (GOLD analysis project Ga0209808, IMG submission 186171) | Grasslands soil microbial communities from the Angelo Coastal Reserve, California, USA - 14_1009_16_20cm (SPAdes) (version 2) | ecosystem: Environmental > Terrestrial > Soil > Grasslands ...
TGCGAGCAATCCGCCGGGACGCCATCAGCATGCGCGCTCCTGGCGACAATCATTGCCACTCCAAAAAAAACTGCGCGCAAGATCGACATAAACATTCGCAAATCTAGACGCACGGCTTATTGATTTCCTCGTTTGTCGTGAAAAAAATCTGGGCGGCTTTAATCCTAATCGTTGTTGTCTTCATCAGCTATGCACCGGCTGTGCGCAACGGTTTTGTCTGGGACGATACCGCACTCGTTTTGCGCGATCCGCTGATTCGTAGCTGGCGATTGATACCGGAGGGTTTCAACCATTTTCTTTTCGTCGACGCGACCGCTTCGGATTTCTACCGGCCTGTTCAACGGCTCATTTATACGATCGATTACGCGGCCTTTGCTTTTCGACCCGGACCGTATCACGTAACGAGTTTGCTTTGGCACGGCTTGGCGGCCATCGCGTTGCTGTTTTTCGCCGAAGAACTTCTGCTCAGCTTCGGACTTGAACGCGGCCGATGTCGACTGATGGCGCTAGTCGCCGCACTGGTCTGGGCGATTCATCCGGTTCAAAGCGCTGCCGTCGCTTACGTCTCCGGTGTGGCAGATCCCCTTGCCGTTACATTCGGATTTCTTGGTCTATTTTTGCTGCTCCGTGCGTCGCTGACGCTCGGTCCGCGCGAGTTGCCGCTTCTTATCGGGAGCGGTGTGGCTTTTCTTTTGAGTGCGTTGAGTAAAGAGAGCGGACTTCTTTTTCCTTTAATCGGAATGGCTTTTTCCCTGTTGAGAAAAAATTGGGTCAATCTGTGGAAAACGGCGGCGGTAGCGGCTCTTGTTGCCGCGAGCTACTTCAGTTTGCGCGCGGCAGCCGAGCACAATCTAGCGCCGACGCTGACTCCGCCTCCTCCATTGTTGGTTAGACCGATCATCGCCGCGCGAGCTGTAGCCGAATACACGGGCCTGATTTTGTTTCCGATGAATCTGCACATGGATCGCGATGTGGAAACCCAGCCAAGCGGGTTCAATGAAGCGAGCATGGCGCACGCAGCCTGGCGCGAACTGCAAACATTGGTCGGTCTGGTTCTGATCGCGGTGTTTTTTTATTGGATGCTGCGAGCGCGCAAACGCAATCCAGCGGTGTTCACCGCTCTCCTCTTCGGATTGATCGCTTATTTACCGGTGAGTGGAATTGTCGCTTTGAACGCAACCGCCGCGGAACATTGGATTTATTTGCCAAGCGCATTCTTTTTCCTGGCGATCGCTCTCGAAATCGTCGAGCTCGGACAGAAATTGAAATCGCGAAGATCGACAATCGCCGCTACCACGCTCGTGTTGGGCGTTGTTTGGATGGCGTTTTTGGGCGCGCGCACGTTCGCACGAACCTTCGATTGGAAGGATCAGCGTACGTTTCTTGAGCGAACAATCGCACACGGCGGTGATTCAGCGCGAATGCTCATCAACCTCGGCGGGCTAGAGTTGACCGAAGGAAAATTAGAAGACGCCGCGGTGCACTTGCATGCTGCTCTGCAAAAAAAGCCCGATCAACCCCTGGCGATTATCAATCTTGCCGCGGTCGCATTGAAACAAAAGGACTTCAAGCTCGCGCGCGAATTACTCACGCGGGCGACGCAAATGCCGCCGGTCGATGCAGAGGCCCATCAGTTATTGGCGGTCCTTGAAAGCAAAGAGAGCGGGAAAGTTGATCTAATGCGGATGCGACTGGCGGCACGAACGGGACCGCCAAATTGGTCGATCGAAAAACGTTACATTCAGTTACTCGACCAGACTGGAGGAACAGCGGCGGCGATCAACGAATTGCTCACCTGCCTGCAATCACAGTCGTACCGCGCGGAAAGTTGGAAGTTATTGAGCGATCTGCATGCGAAACTCGGGCATTCTACCCAAGCAGCGGAAGCGCTCGAGCAGGCGCGCGCCTATGATGTTCACCTCTCGACATCGAAGTTAGAAAATTAGCCACGTCTAAGGCAAAGCCCTACAGCGAAGTAGGATTGCGGGTTCTGAATAGGCAGAATCCCTCTTCGTCAGTCTTTAAACATTATGAAAAAATATCTTCTTTACGGAGTGGCACTGGCCATAGGGGGTTGGGCCGCGACTCCTCTTACTGCACAAACCCAGACAACGGCGAGTTCAAGCTCGACTAGCTCAAGTTACGTCCAGACGAGCAAGATCATCGGCACAAAAGTAAAAACCGCCCAAGGCGAAGAAGTCGGCGTGGTCAAAGATGTCGTGCTCGATCGCAGCAACGGTTGCATGGCTTATACCGTTCTCTCGGCGGGCGGAACCGGCACGCGAGTGACTGGCCAAACGAAGCTGGTTGCCGTTCCATGGAGCGTTTACTCCGTGTCACCCGATATGAGTTATCTCACGGTCACGGTGGAGCGAGACCGCATCTACAACGCGCCAGTATTCGAGTACTCGCGAATCAGCGACACCACCTTTACCACGAATGTGTTCTCGCACTTCGGAGTGTCGGCCGGAGTTGGCGTTTCCGGGACAACCACCACCACCGGCGCCACCACGACGACTGGCGCAACAACACAAACCCCAGCAGGCGCTTATGCTTCACCAGGCGCATCGGCAGGAATGAGCGCATCGCCGTCCGCCACTGTTTCCGCAAGCGCTCCGCCAACCGCCAGCGCATCGGCAACTGCTTCTGCGACCCCGAGCGCAACCGCATCATCGAAAGCAGCGCGTGGTGCAACTCGCGAGGCATCTCCACCCGAGGGAAAGGCAAAGCCAGGTGTAACTCCGGTTTCACCGCGTCATAAGGGCGACGAGATGATGCAAGGAACAACTGGAGAATCACCGGCCGAAACAACCGGCAGCCCGTCGAGCACGAAGAGTTCAAAGAAATCTACGACCGCAGAGAAACCGACGAGCACGGAGTCTTCCGCTGAAACATCAGCCAGCCCTTCAGGCAAAAAGGGTTCACATAAGAAGACCACTGAAGGCGCCGAAACCAGCGCAACTCCCGGCGGAGAACAAGAATAACTATTTAGCGGCCTGATTATACCGCATTTGCGAAGGCGGGAATGCCAAAAGCATTCCCGCCTTTGTTTTACATCGACATCAACTCTTGGCACCTTCGATCGCCGCTGTATCACTTGCCAAGTATTTCGCGCCCCAGAGCCAAAAGACTCCGGCAACGAACATCATCGCCGACACAACGAAGAAGGCCACATTCAAGTTTGTCCGGTCCGCTACTGCGCCAATCAGCGGTGGCGCAGCAGCATCGCCTAACAAATGGATGATGAAAATGTTGACCGCGAAAGCCGTCGCACGCACGCCTGGTTTCGTCACGTTTGCCAACGCCGTATTGGCTGGGCCGGTATTGAAAAAGAGAAAGAAAATTGCCAGGAACATCATTATCCAGGCGGCAGGAAACGGAGTGAAGAGCATCAATACCGAAAATGGGAATGCGATCATCACTCCGATTCCGGAGACGAGAAAGTAGGATCCATCGAAGCGTTTTCGGAAATAATCACCAGCCAGGCCGCCGGAGAGTGTCGCCGTTAAGCCTCCGAGGGCTAGGATGCCCCCAAAAATAATCCGACTTGCCGGAGGCATGCCGCGAAACTGCAAATAACCGGGAACCCAAAACGACATCCCTCCGATCGCGAATGTTAGCGCCGTCATCGCCAGCGTGTTCAAAACGTAAGACCGTGTTTTCGCCAAATTGATGTAATCTTGCAAAGTCGCGCGCCGTTTCGGTTGAAGATGGTGCGGCTCGACTCGCGGATCGCGTCGGAAAAAACAAGCTAGCCCAAGTAGAATTCCGGGCGGCGCAACTACGAAGAACGCCGTTTGCCAACCCCAATGTGCGGCAACGAATCCGCCAATCGCGTAGCCGATCGCGCTCCCGACCGGAATCCCGACATAAAAATAAGACATGACTCGGCCGCGGATCGAAAGCGGAAAACAATCGGCAATGATCGTCGGTGCGGCCGGTCCGTATCCGCCTTCCCCCACCCCCACGAGGAGACGCATGGCAAATAAGAACGCAAAAGTAGTAGCTAATCCGGACCCGGCTGTCGCCGCGCTCCAGAGAATGACACCGAGTCCGATAATCACCCAGCGCGAAAACCGGTCGGCCACCCATCCAAAAATAAGAGAGCTGACCATGTAACTCCACAGAAACGCGCTGCCGAGCGAACCACTTAATAAGTGCGCGTGCGGATCGTTCGCCGTAAAGAAATGCGCACGGATCTCAGGTTCCACCGACGCCAGCACGTAGCGGTCGATGAAGTTAAAGAGATTGATCGCAAGGAGCAGCGCGAGCGCGGTTCGGCCGCCGGGGGCAGGACGGTCTTTCGTTTCCATTGCGACTTGCCGATTGGCAGATAGATGGCCGCAGGCTAATTGTAAATAATAAACGATGCCTCACATGTCCGCCGGTGAGCGCGCGCTCCATTTTTTTGGCCGGCCGCTCGTCAGAACCTTTTATCGCGTCCACGCCCTCGGCCTCGAGAACTTGCCGAAAGGCGGTTTCCTCCTTTTGCCAAATCACATTACCTGGGTCGATGCCATCGTCCTCCAGCTCGCTTGCCCGCGACCGATCCGTTACATCATCGATCAGGAATTTTATCACAAACCGATGCTGCGCTCCTTTCTGCGCGCCGTTGGTTGCATTCCGATCGATGTCCGACATGCGCGTTCGGCAATTCGCGGCGCAACCGAACAAATTGCGGCGGGCGAGATCGTTTGTCTTTTTCCGGAAGGACAGCTCACGCGATCCGGGACCCTGTTGCGTTTGCGCCGCGGGTATGAATTGATTGCACAACACGCGAACGCTACCGTCGTTCCGGTTTGGCTCGATCGGCTCTGGGGCTCAATTTTTTCGTTTCAAGGAGGAAGGTTTTTCGCCAAGTGGCCAAAAGAAATTCCGTATCGTGTGACAGTCGCGTTCGGCAAATCGCTCGACCCGCAAACGGCCGACATCGCCACAGTGCGTGAGGAATTGCTCAAACTGGGCGAGTTCTGCTACAGCCGGCGACCATCGTTAGATCGACATCTTGGAGAAGCCTGCCTCCGCGGTCTGAAACGCAGGCGTTTCAGCACCGCGGTCATCGATGGCATTGATCAAACAAAACTGAGCCGCGCAAAATTGCTCGGCGCAGCCGCGGCGCTAAGCCTTTTTCTGCGCAAAGAATTTTCTGATCAACGGATCGCGATCGTTTTGCCCGCGGGCAAAGGGTCGATGGTTGCGAACCTCGCCGTCACGCTGGCTGGGAAAGTGGCCGTTGATCTGAATTTCACAGCCGGCCGCAGCGCAAATGAATCGGCCTGCAAGCGAGCAAATCTCGGCGTTGCCATTTCAGCAACGCCGTTCATCGAGCGAGTAAAGGATTTTCCCTGGCCGCAACGTGTTCTGAAATTGGATGAATTAATGCCGCGGCTGAAATCGCCAATTCTTCTTTGGTGGATGATGTCGATCTTCGCCCCGACGCGTTTGCTTCTGCGTTTGTTGCAGGTTCCGAAACGGGGCGGCCATGACGAAGCCATGCTGCTATTTACCAGCGGCAGTTCCGGGGAACCTAAAGGCGTCGTGCTTTCTCATCGCAACATCGTCGGAAATGTTTCCCAATTCCGCGAACTGCTCGATGCAAAAAAGGACGACGCTATTCTCGCCTCGCTCCCGTTTTTCCACAGCTTCGGATCGACTGTCACACTTTGGTATCCGATGATCGAAGGGGTCCGCATCGTCACCTATCCAAATCCACTGGAAGTGGCCAAGAACGCCTCGCTGATCGAGAAGCACAAACTCACGCTCCTCCTCGCGACTCCGACTTTTTTGCGCGGTTATTTGCGTAAAGCTGAGCCGGACCAGCTCCGTACTTTGCGATTGGTTATTACTGGCGCAGAAAAACTTCCGCTCGATCTGGCCAAGGCATTCGAGGAGCGATTCAAACAGCGCGTGTTTGAAGGTTACGGGCTGACGGAAACGTCGCCGGTTGTGAGCGTCAACTTGCCCGAGCCACTGCCAAGAAAATCCGGTGAACAGGTGCAGCCATCGAGTCGTCTGGGTTCGGTCGGTAAAATGGCGCCCGGCATCGCAGCCGAAATTCGCGAACCGGAGACCGATCGAAAACTATCGTTGCATGAAACCGGAATGGTCTGGTTCCGCGGCGTAAATGTTTTCGAAGGCTATCTGCACGATGAAAAACGCACCGCCGATGTTTTGCAGAATGGCTGGTTCAAGACCGGCGACATCGGCCGGTTCGACGAAGATGGATTTCTGTACATCGAAGGGCGGCTATCGCGCTTTTCGAAGATCGGCGGGGAAATGGTGCCACACGAGGCGGTCGAACAAAAGATTATCGACTTGCTCGGTTTTTCAGGAAAAGACGAACGCGTAATCGCAATTGCCGGCGTCCAGGACGAAGCCAAAGGCGAAGCGCTGGTGCTATTGGCGTCGGTGGATGTCGATCTTGCGCAGCTCCGCGATAAACTTCGCGAAGCCGGCGTTCCCAATTTGTGGATTCCTAAGAGAATCTGTCGTGTAAATTCGATTCCTGTCCTGGCCTCGGGCAAACTTGATCTCAAAAGATGTCAGGAGCGCGCGGCCGCGGCCGAACCAATTTCGTGATGCGTAAAATTTTTCACTCCATTGCCAATCGCGCGGCCGCGCTGTTCATGAAGCTGCTCTTTGGCTATTCGTCGCGCATTTACGTGACCGGCAGCGAGCATGTGAATCGTGCTGGAGGATTCCTACTCGCTTCAAATCATATCAGTCATTTCGATCCGTTCATCATCTCGTCGGCGCTGCGACGGAAAATCGATTGGATGGCGATGGCCGAATTCTTTCCCCTGCCAATCGTCGGGCTTTTTTTGCGAGCGGTTGAGGCTTTTCCGGCCGCGCGCGATCGGGCCGATCGCAAAACGATTCGGAGCGCAATCGACCGGCTGAAAGACGGCCGGATCGTCGGCGTTTTTCCCGAAGGAGGCATTCGCGATGGCGCGAGCTCGCTACTTCAAGGCGCGCCCCTTCGCGCCGGAGCATCCACTCTGGCGCACATGGCCGGCGTTCCGATCGTGCCGTGCGTGATTCTCGGAACCGATCGACTCTACGCGAAACGAAATTGGCTGCCGCTTCGGCGAACGCCAATCTGGATCGGTTTCGGCAGAGCCATCTCGCATTTTCCTGAATTGGAAAAATCAGTCGCGCGTGCGCGGACCGAGCAAGAGCTGACCAAAGCGTTCCAAGGAATTTATGCCGAACTGCGGCAGAAATTTCAACTGACGACTGATGACCTGCCGCACCCGCCACGCGAGCGAATGCACGCGCCGTCGAAAAATCGTCGTCAGCCACTGCGTCGCGCGACTGCAACAGCGGTCGATCTCGCGATGTGCGCGTCGATGAATCTGTTGCAATCACGTCACCGCTTGAACGGGCGCAGCGCGGCGGAAATGGAGCGTTACGTCGCTGAATGCGAGAAATTAACGCCGCACGAATATTATGCCGTGCGGCAAAATGTCGATCTTGTGGCGGCGATCCGAAACGGCAGTGGCGCTTCGGTGACCTGGCGCAGCCCTATCCAAACCAAATTTTCGCGCAACAACGCCGCACGTGCCGATTTTTTCTGGTGCGCCGCGAGAAAAAACGCACCGACTGTCTTCATGCTCCATGCGCTGATGTCGGCGACGCACATCGGCTATCGCCGATGGGCGGCGCGAATCAATGAGCTCGGCTGGAATGCGTGTTTCGTTCATTTGCCGTATCACTACTCGCGCGTGCCGCGCGGTTACTGGAATGGCGAGCTCGCGATTACGGCCGATCTCATTCGCAACGCCGAAGGGTTGCGGCAAGGCGTAATGGAGGTGCGGCAATTAATCGCGACGTTGCGTGAACAGGGCTGCCGCGAATTCGGAATCCTGGGGACGAGCTATGGCGGATGGATTGGCGCCTTGCTCGCAATGGTGGAGCGCGATCTGCGCTTCGTCGCGCTGATGTGCCCGATCGTGAACGTCGAACACGCGATTTGGCAAAATCCCGGGACCGCATTCATGCGGCGCGAATTACGCCGCGCGAAGATCGCGCCCGAACTAGTGGCACGGCATTTTCATCTTAGCTCACCAATGCACAACGAACCGTCATGTGATCCCGCGCGCGTGCTTTTTGTCTCCGGCGATTTCGATCTGATCACGCGCCCGGCCGACATCGATGCGATTCAGCAAAAATGGCGCGGCTCCGACTTGCTTCGCGTTCCGCAAGGCCATTTCGGCTATCGCATGATGCGAGACACGATCGGGCGATTAAAAGAACGCGGACTCTAGTGCGGCGACTCGCCGTAATCGAGCCAATGCAACGCGCCCATGATCCGGCGGAGGTCTTCGTTATCAGCCGATAGTGCGGGAAGCCATTCGCTGATTAGTTCGCGTTTCCACCACCCCTTTTCACCCAGCGACGCGAAGCGGTAGCGATACAGCCGCGCGCGGACGTAATGCGGTGGTTTTTCTGGAAATGGATTGTTGGCCAGGAGCGACAAGGTGTCGGGATCATTGTGTAAAAGTTTCCAAACAAAATGGAACGTCCAAGGGTAATCGGCGGGCGACGCCATGGCCGCGAACCAAATTTGCCAGTCGATTCGCGGTTGATAGGGCGCGATAAACGGAGGACGCCGGTTCGGGTCGCCCGGTTTGGCTACGAATTCGTATTCTGTCCATTTGGTGTCGCCGGTAATGATGGCGTCATCCGTGCCTTCAAAAATAATTTCGTCGCGCTCACGCCCGACCGTTCCGAACGCGCCGTACGTGTTCACCAGATCGAATCTATTAAACGCCGTATTCATCATCTGGCGGCGCGAGACTAGATTGAGCACCGGATCGATGCTCAAATACGCAACCAGGATCGACAATGCGACCGAGAACGTGTTGTTGATTTGCGAAGGATGCGATTCTTGCGCCGCTCGCTCTGCGCGCTTAACCAGTGGCTTTGGCAAAACGTGTCGCAGCAGTGTATCATCAAAACAGGCGAGAAACGGAATGATCGTCAGATAGTTCAGAAACGAAAGATTGCCGCTGATAATGAGAAAGACCTGGAACAGAACCATCAACGAGCCCGCGATGTGGCGCGCGGTTCGCGGTCCAAATGAGAACCACGGCACAATCAGTTCGACGACGTGGTTCCAAAGCGTTTCCGTTTTGTGAAACCACTGCGGCGCAAAATGTAGATAACGGCTGATTGGGTCCGGGATCGGCTGCGTTTCGTAGTGATAAAACATGCAGGTGAGATCGCGCCAGCATTCGTCGCCACGCAATTTGATCAGACCGGCGCCGACCATGATCCGAAAGCCGAGCCAGCGAAAAAGCCAGATCACCAGAATTGGCGGCCGGCACTTTGGGAACGGCCGTCCATCGAGCAACGGGCAGAGAAAGATCGATAGGAAACCGGTTTCGAGCAGCTGAATTTCCCAACCGTAGCCGTACCAAATTTGTCCGACGTGCACGATCGACATGTACATCGCCCAAAGCGCGGCCAATAAAATTGCGTTTGCGTAGCCACCAAGAACGATGAGCGAAAGCGCGAAACCAACCCAGGCGAAGGTCGACATCCCCTGATCAGTGCAACCGAACCAAAACAGCGTCGGCAATTGCAACATTCCTTCCGTCCGCGAACCGAGCTGGGAATGAATATTGTAGAGATAATCGTGCGCCGGCGTCAGACCACTTCGGCCGATCAACGGCACCAATTGCCGGGCCGCGACAAAGAACGCGATCGTGTAAACAAAGCCGAGCAGCCGCAGGATGATGAATCGCGTCAGCCAGTAAGAATTTCCGCGCGCGAAAAATTTTCCGATAGAGCTTTCGTCATTCATCACGCTCGCGAGATAAAAAACTGCCAGGGGGGAGAATTGAACTCCCGACCAAGGGCTTATGAGTCCCCTGCTCTACCGCTGAGCTACCCTGGCGAGTAAGCGGCGACAAAGTTCAATCGCACTGCGCTGCTGTCAATGCAGTCGCAAGATGTCGATCTAACCTTTCGGTTTAGAGATATAGGGTGCGAGATCTTTCGCGCTTCCGTGCACCGCGGCCATGAAGCAGACGCCGCTTTGCTCTTTCACAACGCCAGCCCAGCGCTCCTGTTCAATAGAACGCCATCCGGAAAATTCCCGCGCCTTTCCTGTTTTCGGATCGCGCTCCGCCGGAAACAGAAAAAACTGCATTTTCTTTTCCACCACCCAGACTTGCCCGACGCGCTGGCCTTCTTCGTCGTCGAAAACGCGGCAGCCGAGCGTTTTTAGTTCCGCGAATTCCGGGGGCACGTCGTAGTGGACAAGGCGATGCTTCATGAAAAAGAAATCGCCGAGCGCACCGGCATCTGTTTTCACCGGATCGAGCATTATGGCGTGAGTCGAACTCGCGGTAGTCAGTAAACGGCGGGCGGTCGGTTCGCCCGGAAAACGGTTCATTCGCTCCACCAGCTGAAAGATCGCAACCACGGCGATGACCAAGACAGCAATACCGGTCGCGAGGAACGCAGGATTCTGCGCATATTTTTTCCAAGCCCGGCGCGTCGGCGCGATGAAGGTGTCAGTTGGGATCCAATCGGTAATCTCCTGTGGGATCGGAATTGCCTGAACGAGTGCCGTTGCCGCTTTGTCGAAATCTTGCTGAATCGCAAACGCTTCGGTCTTGCGCGCGCGATGGAGCGCCAAACGCAACGCGCGATCATCCACGCGTTCCTCGCGAATCGGTGCACAGTGCACCAGCATTTTCTCTTTTCGCGAAAGTTGAACTGCGCTCATGTTTGGGTCACAGGAAAGGTCGTGTCCAACCAGGCTTGAAATTGCCGGCGCCCATCACAGAGCAGTTTCGACAACTCCAGGGGCTTTAGTTCGGTCACCGACAGCAAGTCGCGATAATTAAATTCGTCGAGATAAAAAAGCGCAAGCGCAGTCCGTTGCGGATCGGGTGCGCCGGAAATCCAGACCGCCAGTTGTTGCGGCTCGAGTTTTTTGATCTGCGATGGCGCCCAAGCCGCAAGCTCGTCCTGTGCAAGCTTGACATCTTCCGCCTGCAAGCTTCGCTCGCCCGCTTCGAGACAACGCCAGCGCGCGTTGCGAAAAAACCAGAGGCGATCGCGGGGCGGCTCGCCATTGGCAGCTTGTTGAGCAGCTTGGCGCAACGTGGCGTGAAAAACTTCCTCCGCCTTCGCTGCATCAGCCAGCATTAGAAAACAGAAGCGGTAAAGCTGGAGCAGATCTTGTTTTTCTTCGGCCACGCGGACTTCTTTCCCAAAGCGCCAATGTTACGCGCCTCGGGTAGATCGCAACGAAAAGATGGCAGAGACCGTAACCGTCGCCCTCTAAGCGACGCGCAATACCATGGGTTGAGGGCCCGACGCGGCGCTTCGCAGAGGCGAAGCGACTACAGTTTTTCCAGCCGTCGCGCGACCTCCTCCGCGTTCTCGCGGCTATTGAAAGCTGATATTCGGAAATAACCTTCGCCCTGTGCACCGAATCCGCTTCCCGGTGTAACGACCACATTAATTTCGCGCAGCATCCGGTCGAACATTTCCCAACTTGTTAGGCCTTTTGGCGTTTGGACCCAGATGTACGGCGCATTCGTGCCGCCATAGAAGTGTAAACCGATTTTTTCGCACGCCTCGCGCAGAATTTTCGCGTTGCCCATGTAATGCTCGATCAGTGCGCGACATTGCTGTCGCCCCTCATCTGAGTACAGCGCTTCCGCGCCGCGTTGCACTGGATAACTGACGCTGTTGGCTTTTGTGCTCCAACGGCGATGCCAAAGCGGATGGAGCGGCAACTTTTTTCCGAAATCGGTGCGAGCGAGCAACGTCTTCGACATCACCGTAAAACCGCAACGTACGCCGGTGAAGCCGCCAATTTTGGAAAAACTTCGGAGCTCGATCGCGCATTCGTGCCCGCCTTCGATTTCAAAAATCGAATGCGAAACTTTTGGATCGGAAATGTAAGCTTCGTAAGCGGCGTCGAACAAAATGAGCGCATCATGCTGACGCGCGTAATTTATCCAACTGGCGAGTTGCTCGCGCGTCGCGACCGCGCCGGTCGGGTTGTTGGGAAAACAAAGATAAACGAGATCGACATGTTCCTTTGGCGGCTCGGGAACGAAATTGTTTTCGGCCGTGCATGGCAAATAAACGATGCCTTCGTAACTGCCGTCTTTTCGCGCCGGGCCGGTGTGACCGGCCATCACGTTGGTGTCGACATAAACCGGATAAACAGGATCGGTGATCGCGACTTTGTTTTGGTCGCCGAAAATATCGAGGATGTACCCGCAATCGCATTTCGAACCGTCCGAAACAAAAATCTCGTCGTCAGCGATGTCGATCTTGCGATCGCGGTAATCGTGCTGCGCGATTGTTGATCTTAGAAATTCGTAACCTTGCTCCGGCCCGTAGCCGTGAAATGTTTCGCGGTGCCCAAGTTCTTCGACCGCGCGTTTCATCGCTTCGATCACTGCGCGAGGGAGCGGCTCGGTTACGTCGCCGATACCGCAGCGAATCAAACGCTCGGCTGCTTTCGGCTCCTTTTTGCAGAATTCGCGGACCCGTCGCGCAATCTCCGGGAAGAGATAACCCGCCTGAAGTTTTAAATAATTTTCGTTCAAGTAAGCCATGATTATTATTCAGGTCCTCTCGTCCAAAGCGTGTAGACGGAGCCACGCAACGCAACAAAATCCATCGGATAGAAATGGTCCTTTACCAGCGCCTGTTCGAACATCGGTGTTGGCACATAACTCCTGACTTGCACCACATACTTCGCTTCGGCCACTTCTCGTTGCATTGATTCGGGAAGTTCGCTCGGCCAGTTGCCATTCACCGCGTGGGCATCGAGTTCGAAAAACAGAGAACGTCCGAAATAACCGGCACCGCGGTAAGCAATGGTTGGATCCTGAGGACTGATTACCCGGTCGGGAGTTCCTCGTGCGAATTCAACGGCAGTCTCGTATTTTTCATCGCCACATCGGAGAAACAGTAGCGCCAGATCCCGATCAACCTGGACAAGGAATGAAAAAAGAATTGCCAGCGCAAGACCGCTTGCGGCCAGAAAACTCCGC
>Ga0209808_1001260_pt1 | contig 13026 bp, 9 predicted proteins | sample GraSoiAngelo_157_FD_186171 | JGI IMG/M metagenome (GOLD analysis project Ga0209808, IMG submission 186171) | Grasslands soil microbial communities from the Angelo Coastal Reserve, California, USA - 14_1009_16_20cm (SPAdes) (version 2) | ecosystem: Environmental > Terrestrial > Soil > Grasslands ...
CATAACGGGTTGGCCGATGGGCAATTCGCGCTTGCCCTGTTAGTCTGGTGCGTCAACGGGCGCAAAGACGCAGATCAGGGCTCCGCCGGCCCGCGGGGATGCGGGTTGGGTCTGGCGGTCATCAAACCTTGCCTCTGGAACCATTAGAGCGACCGCGCGTGGAGGGAAACACTCCGGGTTTGCGAATGCCGCCCCGAGAGGAAGGAGAACCCATCATGCGACACCTCGTCATCGTATTCTCGGCCGTAGCCGTCTTGGCAGGCCACGCTGCGTTCGCCGTCAGCGACGGCCAGTATCTGCCCGCCAACCAAAATTGCACGGGCAACGCCGACAATTCGAACGCAGGTAACCGCACCGAAGCTGGTTGCCACAACATGATCGTGTTCGTGGCCGACGGCACCGGGCATCAGTACGCAGGGTGGGGATTGGACCAGACGCCCGACGGAACGGTGGTGCACAGCGGTGAGGTCTGGCTCGACCCGGGCGCGGGATCTCGCTACACGTGGAACTTCGATCTGACCGCCGGCACCGTCGATCAGACGCCGGCCGTGACGGCGAGCACGCCGGGGGACCCGACGACCGGAGTGGATGTGTACTTTGGCGCCGACGACAACCTCGACGGCGGCGAGCACGACTCGTCCAACCAGGTGTCCAACGGCCCGAGCGACGGCGGCGGGATACAGGTCAACATCGATCCGGCGGCCGCGAGCGCATGGATCGCCACGCTGCAAGCGGCGGACGCGGCGGGGCTGCTCTCGGCGCCGGCGCCGTTCGCGAACGGCGGCTTCGGCGCCTGCGCAGACGGCTTCTGCATCGCGGTCACCACGCAGCGCCGCGTCGCCTTCCAAGGCGGCAGGACGGACATCTACCGCGACGTCGCGAATTACGAGTGGAGCGACGGCACGCCGATGCGCTGGGACCCGTACAACTGCGCCGGCCCGACCGACAGCCCGCTGTACTGCAGCGACGCGTCCGGCTCGCACAACCTGAAGTACTGGTACAACATCGACGGCACCGTGTACACGGAACCGGGTATCCAGATCTATGAGGATCCGGACCCGCAGGCATCGCCCGGGATCCTCTCGCTGGTCGGTCTCGATCAGGTGAAGCAGGCGCTCACCGGGAACGGCAACGACCCGTACCCGCTGCCGGCCTTGTACCTCGGCACGTGCGGCTTGGTGTTCGGCGGCGGAGCGCCGGGCGACCCGACGCGCATCGATGGGACACCGCTGTCGAACAGCGCCGGACAGATCGTGGTCGAGACGGCGTGCAACTAACGCGCACGGGGAACTGCGATGGCCGCCACCACAGCCTCGCTAGAAGGTCAGCTTGTCGAAGTCATTCCACTGAATGGTGACCCCGTCGGCGGACGAATCCCAGTTGGGGATGTTCAGCGTCCGAACCGGTCCGCCGCCCCGTGAGATCAGCTGGAAGGAGACCGTTTCATCCGGTGGCGAGCTGGCGGGGATGTAGACATCCGCGCCCTGGATGAACGGCAGCTGGCTCAGGACCGGATCCGGTTCGCTCAGGTCGGTCTGTTTGTCGTCGTTTCTGTCGAAGGCGAAGAACGCGTTGACCTGCTTGCTGATCGGACAGAGGACTTCCGTGCAGACGTTGAGGACGTTGATCAGCAGTTGGTCGTTTTCTGAGCCCTGATCGCCCCACAGCTCCTTGTACCTGATCATGACCGCCGACACGCTGCCCGGGCGATTTCCCGCGTACTCCTCGACCGCGGGCGACGCAAGCAGGCGGAGGGTGTAGTCGCTTCTCACGAACGGCTCGTAGTAGATGTGGAGCGTCGGAAGGCCCGTTTGCACGAGCGCGAACTCGTAGCGCTGGCCCGGCTTGACCGAAACCGGTCCCCACGCGCCTCCGCCGGTCGAGCCGTCGGTGATCGGGAGTGACGCGACCGGTACGGCGCTCGTCCGCTGCCCGCTGTCGTTTACCTGCCATATCTGAACAGTTGCGCCCGACAGCCCGCTGTTCTCCGGAAAGTTGAGGGCCTTCCCCGCGATCTCCATCGAGCTCTGCGGCACGATGTCGCTTTTCGGCCGGCGGCCGGTCAGGAACTCGTAGTACTGGACGAATGACTCGGCCGAGGTGCAGGTCTGGACGTGGGTCTGGTCCGGGATTGTGACGTTCTCCGCGCCGTCCATGTTCCGGCCCGGCGTGCCCCTGCCAGCCCATACCGCTAGCGTCGGCACACCAGGATTCTTATTTTGGCCGTCAACGTTGATGTAGTGGGCGACGTTCGCCCTCCGCTGGGCGGCCATATTCCCATTCGTGAGGTAGTCGTACATCACCGAGGTGCCGAGCGAGTGCGCGACCACATCCACCTGGGACTTGCCCGTCCGCTGCTCTAGCGCGGCGATCGCATCGTCGATCTGCTGATCGACTTCGCTTTTGTCCGCGACCGCCCGCGTGGAGTTGTAGTCGACCTCGTCGATCCAGCGCTCGGGATAGCCGTTGCTCATGAAGCGCATCTTCTGCGACTCGAACTGAGCGCCCGAGCCTTCGATCCCGTGCACGAAGACGATCGGGTTCTGCCTGAAACTCGACGCGGCATCAGCCGCCGAGGCGCCGGACAATACGAGCACGGCGCCGGCGAGCGCCGACGCGATGAAACGAAACGTTCTCGCTCCAATCAGGCCTACGCACGGCATCGCATCCTCCTTGTACTGAATGGCATACTCCCTACAAAGGGCCGAAGTTGACGTAAGACCTCTCATCCGACGCTGGCCCTCTCCACCGCCCCCGGCTACGGAGGCTTTCCGGCAGCGAGCGCGACGGGGGGCCGGCGGAGAACGCAGACCAAACGCCACGACCTATTATAGAAGAGGGCTAGCGGCATGATACCGCTCCGTCGGCTCGCCTGGGTGGCGACACACCCTGATGGTAAGCTGATTGCATCGTTCCCGAGGGATCGCTCTCCGGGCAATCCGCCTCTCTTGGTAGGATTCGGCAATATTCCGATGAGTCGCGCGGCCATTTTGTCGTGAGCCGAAGGAGTCAATGGCGGGAGGTGAAGCAGTAAGCGGCCCCGCAATCGGTTCAACCCAGTAGCGCGACGCGAAGGCCTTAGGGATCGCCGCCGAGCCGGCGGAGCTCCTCATACACGTGAGTTCAAGGACCAGTTGTGCGGGATTCGGTGACGAGTGAAATGGGGTCTTGTCGAGCGTCGTGGACCGGTGTAGCCGCTGCTGGTGCGCGATCTGGCCGAGCTTCCGTGCGTACCCGCTGCCCGTGGGCGGGTGGTCGAGGGACTGGAGAAACGTCGCCGGCAAGTAACGTCAGCGAGTCGATTCGTGGCCAGGATCGTCCATCTGGCAGTGGCCGCCGGGGTGGCAGCCGGCGCGCTTTTTCCTCCCGCCGTCCTTGCAGCCTGGCCTGGCAACGCACGTGTCCTCATCCTCTCCGCGTACCCGACGGAGGGCGCGAAGCTCCTCGCCGCCGCAGCGCCCGTGACGGAAGTCGGGGTCTTCAACGGCCGGAGGTTCTTCGCCGGGACCATCGCGGGGAAGAACGTCGTCATGGGTTTGACCGGCATCGGTCTCGTGGATGCCGACCGGACGACGCGAGCGGTGCTCGCGTATCTCGAGGACAGCGACGTCCAAGTGAAGGCCATCGTCTTCTCCGGCGTCGCCGGCAGCAGCTACAACATTGGAGACGTCATCGTCCCCGATCACTGGACGGACGACCTGGAGCACTCCGCGCCGCCCTATCCTCCGTACCCCGTGAACATGCTCCTGTATTCGATTGCCCGCCGCCTCCCCGGAAACGTGGCCCTCGACCCGAATCTGTACGTGGAGGACTATGCCTGCACGGGGCTGCGTTCGGAGCTCAGCACGCCGATACGCGTCGAAGATCCCGAGCTCCGGGTAAACCCCGGCGACGAGGGGCACAGCTCCGATGCCTACGGGGGTCGAGCGGTTCCCTGCATCACCCCGGGCGGCGATCTTCTCGGGTGTGAGGCGTGTGGCGCGCCGCCGGGGGTGCCGGGCGTCGAGACGTTCATCTCGGACGCCGGCCCCTTCGTGGACCCGAACTTCTTTCTGGAGCTCTTCCAGTCGTTCGCTCCGGGTGAGGGCGGCAGCGCCGTCGTCCAGGACATGGAGACGGCCGCCGTGGCGCGCATCGCGACCGAGAAGAGGATTCCGTTCATCGCCTTCCGCGGCGTGTCGGACGGGAGAGGGGATCCGCTCATGCTTCCTCCGATTCCCTATCTCCAGTTCGTCGTCTACCAGCAACTCGCGGCCGACAATGCGGCTGCCGCCACGCTGGCGTTTCTCGCGGCGTGGTGAAACGGGGCCGAGCTTCTTCGACCGGCCTCCCTACTAGTAACCAGCCCCGCCCGCTCCGCGCCCCGGACGAGATTGCGAGAACTCGCTCTTGCAAACGTGCGTCTCGTGCAGGCTCGCAAGCCGGCCCCGGCTCGGTTCACCGCCGGATGGATCGCTTCCGCCCGCGCGCTCGCTGTGCGTAGCGGCTACGCAAGCCGCGTGGCCGCCCACCCACTTGCTGCAGCCGGCGCCGCCGCGACGCGCGCGGCATCCTCCGCGCGAGCGCCTCGTCTCCGCCGCTGTCTGCGTAGATAGCGATGGCGATAGCGCATGTGCGCCAGGCGTTCCGCGACACCGCTCGCGCACCGCCGTCCACGGGTGCGCTGGCGCGGCATGCATCTTGAACAAGTGGTACGCCCCGTCGCACACATGACGCTCGCGACGGCTCGCGAGCCCGGGGCGAAAAAAAGTCACCAGATGAGCGGAGCGACTGTCAACCAGGGATCGATGCAGGCACTCGACCCAGGGGCCTGCCTCGGTGCCGTGTACGCCGCGGCGGTCATGGGCGCCTCCTCCGCTGCGCCGCCGCGGAGAGAGTCGGAGGTCGCCGGGCCGGGTCTTCCCACCGGGCGGGTGCTGGGGGAGCGACGCCCCCCATCCGCCTCCCGGCAACCCACGGAGAGCGACGTGCTGCGACCCCGTGGCCGAAGTTTCCCGTACCGCCGGCCGGGCGCGACGGACCTGAAAGAACGCCCGTGATCGTGGAAATCGCAGGCTCCTCGGGCAGCGGCAAGTCGACGCTCCTGAAGGAGGTTCTCCGCGAGTGTCGCGAGCGCGACGTGCCGGCGGCCGCCGCCGAGGATTTTCTCATGCCATGGCTTTCGGGCGTGATCCGCCGCAACCCGACGCTCCTGAATCTCGCCCTCGACCTCCGCAGCGTGAGCGAGGCGATCACTCTCCGGCGACATCGCGAGTTCCTCGCCTTCGCCATGGCGGTGATCCGACGCGACACGGACCGGCCCGCCACCGCGCTGAGCGCGTACCGCGGCGTGCTCCGCAAGCTCAGCGCCCACGCCGCGTTGGCCCGCAAGGCGAGTCACGGCCGTGCCGTGCTCGTGGACGAGGGCACGATCCATTCCGCCCACTACGTGCTCGTCCACGTCAACAGCGCCCCACGGCCCCGGGACATCGCGGCCTTCTGTCGCCTGGTCCCGGTGCCCGACCTCGTCATCTACGTCACCGCACCGCTGGAGAGGGTGCTCGAAAGAACGTTTGCCCGCAGGGATCCGCCCCTGCGCGGACGAAGCCGGGAGGAGATGGAACGGTTCATACGGCACGCCCACACCATGTTCGATCAGCTGATGAGCGACGAAACGCTTTCGGGAAGGACGCTGAAGGTACACACCGATGACAACGACCTCCGAAGCTACCGCTGCTTCGCCAGGACGATCGTGGATCGCATCGTCGGGGGAAGTGCGAGTGCGGCCGCCGTCGCGTCCATGCCCGTCCGTTCGGGCGGCGGCTCCGCACGCTTGGTGTCCCCGTCATCCCATGGTCCGCTGACCCGGCCCCATGTTCGCTCCGCTGCGCGGCGTTAGCGTCAGCGACGGTCACCGCGAAAGACGCGGTGCGGTGAATCGCCAGGCGGTAGCCGGGGCGGTCCGTGATCGATCCGCGGCGCGCCCTACGTGGCTCCCATCCGCCGGCAGAACTTCGGGTGCGCCCGCTTCCACCGCTCGTGCTCCAGGCTGCTCACGTTGGCGAGGCAGTCGAGGCGGGTGAGCATGTAGCCCGTGTGGCTGGGCTCCCCCGAAGCAGAGGGCGGCGCGGTCGAGTCGGACCGAGCGGGCAACTTGTGGGAAGGTTGCGGTTCGGAAAATAGCGAAATGCTTGCCCGCGCCGGGCTTGCGGGTCTCTCGTAAGTGAGCGGGTCGGCGAGGAATTGCGGATTCGTTCGGCCTGCGCGCGGCGGGCGGCGTCGGCGATTGTTTGAGACACAGCCCGCCCACGGGTATCCGAGAGAGCGGGGTTGGTCGTGGGGAAAGGGTCGCTCGCGTCGCTGCAGTCGGTCATGAGCTTCCTCGTGGGGCTCGTCTCGCTCACCGGTGCTCTGTACTCCGCCATGCGATTCGTCAAGCCTGCGGCGGCCACCGGCGAGGTCTTGGCGGTGGTCCGCGCGGCGAAGACCGACAGCGCGCTCCCCGGCAGCGCGATCGAGATCCTGACGCCGCAGGACGCCCTGGTCGCCACGCTCACGGCCAGCGACGACGGCTCCGCCCGCCGCGCGCTGGCGGAGGGTTCCTACCGCGTGCGTGTGACCGCGCCACGCTTCCGCGCGCAGACGCGCGAAGTGCAGGTGCAGCGCGGCGCGACGGCCGAGGTAAGGTTCGAGCTCGCCCTGGTCTCGGACGGAGGGCATCCGGTGAGCAGGACGGTCGGTGCTGCACAACGGTTCCTTCACGGGCTCGGGCTCTGAGCCACGCCTCGCCTACATAATCGCTCTTCGAGCCTGTCGGCGTAGGTTTCGTACTGCGGGCTGGCACCACATCTACCGCTGACGCTGCCCCACCGCCTCCGCTACCTCAAGCTGTGCCGCGCGGTGCTCGCCGTCCACGTCCGCGCCGTGCGCGGCTTCCCCCCGAACGGAGGCTCCCCCGTAAAGGGATCCCGCGAAGCGGAGAGTGCTGCATAGACTGCTGTGGAGAGTGCTGTGGAGAGTGCTGCGAAAGTGCGGGCGTGCGCGAGTGCTGCAGCCCTGCCAGAACGGCGTGTATAAAAAATCATTGCCCCTGTGCGGGCAGGTGCCGAGGCTGGTGGCAAAGATCGAGCGCCTGCCGGACGATGCACGGCCCTGACCCGTGGGGCGGCCCGCGCGCAGTCTCGTACCGACTCCCGGTCAGCAGAAGAACGGGCCGCCATCCTACGGACTGACGCTTTGGACGCCACCTTCCTCCCGGCCTTCGGAATCGGTCCGTACCTGTTCCGAGGGATGCCGAACGCATCGTCGGTGGTGTAGGTTTATCCGGGGGTCGTCATGCCGGTGGATGCCTACGGCGTCGCCCAGCGCGTACGGGAGCTATGTTACCAAACCAGCGTGCTGAACGACTTGGTGGGCGAGTTGCAAGCAACCGCCGAGGCCGCGTGCCAGCAAGCACGCGTGGCAAGGCACGAGGCTCAGGAGCGTCGCCAGGTCGCAAAGTGCCATCGTTACCTCCGCCGCTCGGCTGACCGCCCCGCTGTAGTCCTTCCGGCCCGGGTCGCCTCCACTCCCCGGCATGGCGCGACAGGGAAAGCGCACCCTTCCGCTACCGTGCCGTCAGCGTCTTGAACGGCACGCAGGCCGGCACAGTCGGCTACTATGACGACGAAGGGGACGCGCAGGACCAATGTGAGCTCCGTGGAGCACGAGCGGTGGGAGAGGGCCCTTGCCGAGTTCTGCTGGCCGACGGGAGCCACGTAGGGCGCGCCCCGGATCGGTCACGGACCGGCCCGGCTACCGGCTGGCGATTCACCGTACCGCGTCTTGCGCGGTGACCGTTGCTGACGGTAGCGCGGCGCAGCGGAGGGAACATGGGGCCGGGCCAGCGGAGACCATGGAGCGGAGACCATGGGATGACGGCGACACCAAGCGCGCGGAGCCGCCGCCCGAACGGACGGGCATAGCCGCGACGGCGGCCCGGCGGCTGCGCAGCCCCTTCCCAGCGGTGGCCGAGGCGATTCTCTATCGCTGGGCGGTCGAGCGGGATACGGCGGTCAGCGCGGGGGAGATCGACCAGGTGCGCGCGTACCTCCGACAGCGAGGCGTCAGGACCACGCCGCTCGCCGACGGTCGCTTCACGTTGGACGGGGCGATCACCGGCACGGTGGAGCGGGCGGGGCTGGTCTTGGCGGCCTTGCGCACGTTCGTCCAGGCACGGCTGGTCGCTCGCGGTCGCCGAGGACCGGCCTAATCGCGCTACCGACCGCACTGAGCGTCGGGCATCCCCGAACTCCTGGGCGAGATCGAGCTGCGGACCGCTCTTCGAGCCGTTCAGATCAACGCGGACGCCGCGCCCGAGAAGACCGTGCCTCCTCCCGATCCCGCCCGCGTGATTCGGGCATGGCGTCAGCGTGCCGGGCTCACGCAGGAAGCCCTCGCGCATACACTCGGGGTGACGTTCTCCACTGTGAGCCGCTGGGAAAATGGCCACGTGCGGCCCAGCAGCCTCGCCTGGAGGGCACTCGTGCAGGTCGCGGTGGAACGCGGAACTCCGCTCGTGGACTGCGACTCGGCATTGCCGGAGTAGGCACTTGCGCTCCGTCGCCTTCGTCGGATCGTGCCCAACTGCTCGAACGCCGAGCGCCAGGCGTCAAGGCAGCAAATCCTTCTCCCACTTCTCAACTCCCTTGGGGCCTTCGCCGCGCAGGAACGCCACCACCGCGAGGAGCGCTCGGCGCGCATCTCCCAACGGGTGATAGAACGCCTCCCAGTTGTCGCTGTCCTCGCCATCGTGGTTGGGGATGACGTACTCGAAATGATGCGCTTCCTTCAGTTCCCGGTAGGCGCTACCGGCGCGGCGTTCGATCTCCTCCAAGTCCTTGAGTGAGAGCTGCGTCTTCTGCCGCTGCGCTCGCCGCAACAGCTTCCGCCGCATCACATCCGTGACGAGATCAGGCAGCGAGACCCGGGCTTCGTTGTGGAGGAAGAGAACCACCTCGCATCCGACCCCAACACCTTGCCGGTCGTGTGCGAGCATCAGCACGGCCGTGTCATGGCGTCGGTTCGCCATCGTCAGACGGCTATCTTCTCGACCGTGAGCGGGCCATCGCTCACCGTGCGCCTCCCCTCAAGTGGGGATTGCTCGCCATCGGCGAGGCCAGATACGGTGCGCGCCTCGGCCCAGCACTTGGGGGAGAGAAAGGTGATCTATGGCAAAGCGATCAGGTGATCCGGAAGTTAGGGCCAGGGGGAATCCACTGCCGCGCGCACGGATCGTGCTCGCCGCGACGGCCGCGACGCTCGCGCTGCTGCTCGCGACCGGCGGCTCCGTTCACGCGGACGGCAACCTGCACAATGTCAATCACATCATCATCGTGATGCAGGAGAACCATTCGTTCGACAACTACTTTGGCGTGCTCCCCTACGCCAGCGGCACACCGTATCACGGCGGCGGCGGGAAATGCGCCTCCAATGATCACACCTGCGTCGACGGGCTCAGCTGCACGCGGGATTTGGCGGGCAACTACACCTGCACCAACTCGAACGTGGACGACGACGCCAGCACCGTCTTCGCCTTCCACGACGCCAAGTACTGCACCGGGCCGGACCTCCAGCACAACTGGCCGGGCAGCCACAGCGAAGCCAACTACAACAATCCCGCCGGCGCCCTGGCGTTCAGTCCCAACGACGGCTTCGTCCTGGTGAACGACGCCACCGAGCAGATCGACAACGGCGAGAGCCCGACCGACGACGACACGATGGGCTTCTACAACGAAACAGATCTGCCGTTCTATTACGGGCTGGCCGAGAGCTTCGCGATCGACGACCGCTACTTCTGCTCGGTCGTCGGCCCGACCTTCCCGAACCGTTCCTACGAGATGGCGGCGACGTCCTTCGGCCATCTCACGACCAACGAGATCTTCCCCCCAACGGGCGGCTACAAGCCGATCACCGGAACCATCTTCGACCTGCTCGATCAGAACGGCGTGAGCTGGGTCAACTATTTCTCCGACCTGCCGACGTCGGGCATCTTCCGGCCGTTCCTGTCTTCCCATCTGCAGCCGGTGAGCGCTTTCTCCGCCCAGGCAGCCGCCGGAACGCTGCCCGCCGTGTCGCTCGTCGATCCCATCCTGACAGGTGGCCAAGGCAACCAATCGAACGACGAGCACCCGCCGCACGATATCCGCGCCGGCCAATACTTCGTCTCGCAGATCGTGAACGCCGTACGGAACAGCCCGAGCTGGAACGACTCGATCATCTTCATCGTCTACGACGAGCACGGCGGGTTCTACGATCACGTTGCCCCGCCGGCGGCTCGGCAGGGGGGCGCCCTCAACCCCGACGGCATCAACCCCGGCCAGTGCGAGGACCTCTCGAACCCGCCGGCCAGCGAGCAGCCCGGCGGCGGTGCGCAGTGTACGATCAGCCAGTCGGATGCGGCTGCGATCTGTCCAGGGTTCACCGCGACGGGTCCGTATCCGGCGAATTGCGCCAACTTCAATCAGCTCGGCTTCCGGGTGCCGTTCATCGCGGTGTCGCCGTTCTCCAAGCCGCACTACGTGTCGCATACCGTGGCCGATCACACGTCGCTGCTCGCCCTCATCGAGAAGCGCTTCTTCAGCCTTGCCGGCGGGGGAGATACGCGACCGCACCTGACCGCGCGTGACCAGTACGCGGCCACGCCGGAGGACATGTTCGACTTCAACAAGGCGCCCTCGAAGAACACGAGCGTCCCGACGGCGCCGCCCCCGAGCGCCAGCGATCCGGGCTGCTCCTAGCCCGATGCGACGATGAGGAAGGCGAGGCCGCGGCTCCGGCTGCGGCCTCGTCGTCCTCGTCCAGCGCTCAGCCGCGCGCTGGCGCCCGCAGCCGCTCCGCCAGCACTCGCTTGATCTCGGGCAGCGCGCGCTCGGCCGCCTCGGCGCCGCGCTCGATCAGCTCGAGCGCGCGGTAGAACTCGATCCAGGTGTACGCCGACAGATCGGGGTTGATGCGGACGTCCGCCGAGATCGCCTTGAAGTTGCCGAGCTCGTACTGCAGCGTCTGCAGGGTGTTCATGACGACGTCGAACATGCTCGGCATCCCGTGCGCGTCGCGCGCGAGGTAGACGAGCGGGTTGAACTGGTTCACGCCGCGATAGAGACGCGAGAGCACGGTATCGACGCCCTTCTTGAGCTGCGGCACGACGTTCACCGCGATGCAGAGGTCGGCCCCCATCTCGCGCACGACCTCGGCGGGAACGGGGTCGACCACGCCCCCATCGACCAGCACCCGTCCGTCGAGCCGGACCGGCGCCCAGAGCATCGGCACGGCCGAGCTGGCGCGGAAGGCGACGTCCAGCGCGCCCGTGCCGATCGACACGCGCTCGCCGGTCTCGATGTCGGCCGCCACCGCGCGGCACGGGAAGGCGAGCTGAGCGAAGGTCCTCACGGGCCCGCTCAGGGGCGAGAAGATCTCGACGAGACGCTTCCCGGAGAGGAGGCCGCCCGGTCGGGTGAGCGTGAAGTCGAGCGCGACCGAGAGCGTGGTCCAGCGCGTTCCCAGCCGGCCGGCGATCCCGATCATCTCGGCCGGCGTGATGCCGGCAGCGTAGCCGAGCGCGACGATCGACCCCATGCTGCTGGCCGCCAGGGCATCGATGGGGATGCCGCTCTCCTCGAGGACCTGGAGCACCCCGACGTGGGCGATGCCGAAGGCGGCGCCGCCACCCACCGCGAGGCCTACGCTCGCGCCGAGGATCTTCCGCGCCAGCCGGTGCAGTGGGGGCGACGCGGGGGATCGGCGATTGGCTCGGACGTGCTCCGCGCGAGCCACGGGCTCGAGGTCGCGCAGGGCCGGGTCGTCGGGGATCACGAACGGCTCGCAGTGGTTGATCGGGAGGGCGTGCGACGCGCCGTTGTGCAGGTTGACGACCTCGAAGATCCTCCGCCGGGCGGGCGCGGCGCGAGTGGATACCCGTCCCGGCGCCTCGACCACCTCGACGACCACGTCCGACACGTCGCTCGCCGCCCGGACCCAGGGCTCGGCCATCCCCCCGAGATCGAACACGAGGAACGCGAAGCGCTCGCCGAGCGTCGTGATGAGCTTGGTCACGCTTTCCGCCTGGCTCTGCTCGTCGCCGTTCGCGCCGACGCTGGCGAGGAGGAGGGCCGCGTGGCCGTCGGCTCCCAGCACCCCCCGCACCCGCTCGGGCGACATGCGCGAGAGCTCCGTGAGCGTCGGCGACTCGTGCCGCCCCGTCCGACCTGCTGCGGCGCGCACGACCAGCGCGTCCCGCCCCGTGAAGTCCCGCAGCAGGGCGGCGAGCGCCGACGCGACCAGCGACCGCCCCCGGAGCCCCGGGCGGCTGGTGACGGTGATCGCGGTGGTGCTCCGCTCCGCCACCTCGCCGCGGGCCATGGTGGCCAGCCGCTGGCAGAGCAGCCGCGAGAAGTACTCGAGCACCCTGGGGTTCGGGAGCAGAAAGCGCTCGAAGGCCGATCGGTCGAGCGCGAGCAGGCGGGCGCTCCGCGCGACGGTCACGGTCGCCGCGCGCGTCCCGCCGTGCAGCAGCGACATCTCGCCGAGCACCTCTCCCGGGCCGAGCCGGTTGATCACGCGGCCGTCGCCGCCCAGGACGTCGAGCTCGCCGCTCAGCACGACGAACAGGGCGTCGCCCTTCTCGCCCTCGCGGCACACCGTGTCGCCGCTCTGGTAGGAGAGCTCGACGAAGAATCCCGCCAGCTCCTCGAGCTGCTGGCGGCCGAGGATGCCGAAGAGCGGAACGGCCGCCAGGGTCTCCACCCGCGGGCTCGCCGCGCCCGGCGCGGGCCGCTCGGGGTCGACCCCTCCGCTCATCCGATCACCGAGAACTGGTCTGGAGGAGGTCATTGCTCTGCGGCCTGACCGCAAGCGCGGATCGCCCGGGATGGGCGGCGCCGGCTGAAGACCGGGGGCGCAGCGTAGCGAGGCCGCTCTGCTGGCGTCAAGAGTTCGCCAGACAGTTCGTCACGACAAGACAGTTCGTCACGGCTGTTAGCGGCCAGCGATTCTGACCGCCTAAGCGGT
>Ga0209808_1001265_pt1 | contig 13016 bp, 5 predicted proteins | sample GraSoiAngelo_157_FD_186171 | JGI IMG/M metagenome (GOLD analysis project Ga0209808, IMG submission 186171) | Grasslands soil microbial communities from the Angelo Coastal Reserve, California, USA - 14_1009_16_20cm (SPAdes) (version 2) | ecosystem: Environmental > Terrestrial > Soil > Grasslands ...
GCTTACGCCGGAAGGAATCAAACGCACGGAGGATGTCGATCTTGCAGCCTCGGCGCGACAACCACGAAAGCATGCTTGGATTTTTGTCGTGATCGTTGGAGCCGCGATCTCCATCGGATTGTTTTTTGTCGGACGTTACACCGCCCGGAACAGCAGCCGTGCGTCTCCCGGCGACTTGCCGGCAAAATCGATCGCCGTCCTTCCATTCGACAACCTGAGTCGCGATCCCGACAACGCTTACTTCGCCGAAGGAGTGCAGGATGAAATCCTGACCCGGCTTGCCAAGGTGGCCGATCTCAAGGTGATCTCGCGCACCTCGACGCAGCGCTTTAAGAGCGCGCCATCTGATCTGCGCGACATCGCGAAGCAGCTTGGAGTGATGAACATCCTCGAAGGCAGCGTGCAGAAGGCGAACGATCAGGTTCGCGTCAATGTCCAGCTGATCAACGCGCTGACCGACGCGCATCTCTGGGCCGACACTTACGATCGAAAGTTGATCGACATCTTCTCGGTCGAAAGCGAAATCGCGAAGACGATCGCGGACACATTACAGGCGAAGCTTACTGGCGCTGAAAAGCAGATGATAGCCGCGGCTCCGACAACTGATACGACCGCCTACGAACTTTATCACAAAGGCAGATCACTGTGGGAGAAGCGTTCCGGCGACAACATTCCAAAAGCAATTGCGTTTTACGAGCAAGCGATCGCGCGTGATCCAAATTACGCGCTGGCTTACGCCGGTCTCTCCAGCGCCTACATTATCCTTCCCTTTTGGGCGGGCGTAGACCGGCTCGACGCGTACTCGAAAGCCAAAGACGCGGCCCTCAAAGCTCTCCGGCTTGATCCCAATCTAGCCGAAGCACATCTCGCACTTGGGAAAGTGCTCTTCTTTAGCGAAATCGATCTCCCCGGCGCTTTGCGCGAATACCAACGCGCGATCGAACTCCAGCCGAACGACGCGACAGCACATCACTGGCTTGGCAACGACGCCCTGTCAGCTCTAGGACGATTCGAGGAGGCTATTGCCCAAGGCAAGCGCGCGGTGGAGTTGGATCCGCTATCGCCAGTTATTAATACGGACTTGGGCACAACCTTCTACTACGCCCACCGCTACGAGGAGTCCGCCAAACAATTACGAAAGACGCTCGAGATCGACCCCACATTCTTCTACGCACACTTTAATCTCGGCATTGCCCTTCAAGCTGCGGGCGATTTGTCGGGCGCGATTACCGAATACGAAAAGGCAAAGCAATTAGGCGACGATACATATGTGCCGATGCTGTCCGCTCAGGCCAAAGCTTACGCTGGTGACAAGGATGCTGCGCTGCGAATGTTGAACGATCTCGATAAGATAAGCCAACACCGCGAGGTGGTTGGCTACTGCCGCGCTCTGCTTTATCTCAGTCTGAACAATAAAGATGAAGCGCTGCGCTGGCTCGAACAGGGTTTGAAGGAACGCGACGGCTCCAACATCAGTTGGATCAAAGTAGACCCACTGCTCGATCCATTGCACGGCGATCCGCGTTTCGAAGCGTTGGTGCAAAAAGTCATTGCGCCGAAAACAGAACTAAAGAAGTGAGGATCGAGAACCTCTTCGCCGAGCTGAAGCGGCGCAACGTTTACAGAGTTGCGGTGGCCTACGCCGTCGTCGCCTGGCTGGTGATCCAGGCTGCGTCGATCATTTTGCCGGCATTCGAGGCGCCGCCGTGGATTCTGAAGGTGGTGTTCTTCATTCTGATCATCGGTTTTCCGGTGTCGCTGGTTTTTGCGTGGGCCTTCGAACTCACGCCGGAAGGGATCAAGCGCACGGAAGATGTCGATCTTAGCGAGTCGGTCACGCGTCGGACCGGCCGGAAACTGGATTTTCTCATCATCGGAGTGCTGTTGGTCGTCATCGCCGTCCTGATTTTTCAGCGGCTGCATCCGGGCGCTCCGTCGACTACATCGAACATTCCCGAAAAATCGATTGCCGTTTTGCCTTTCGAGAATCGCAGCGAAGACAAGGCCAACGCCTACTTTGCCGACGGTATCCAGGACGAGATTCTGACCCGCTTAGCCAAGATCGCCGATCTGAAGGTGATCTCGCGCACATCCACCCAGCATTACAAGAGCGCGCCGGAAAACTTGCCTGAGATCGCGCGGCAACTTGGCGTTGCCCACATCGTGGAAGGAAGCGTGCAGAAGAGCGGCGACTCTGTGCGCGTCAACGTGCAGTTGATCAAAGCAGCCAATGATTCCCACCTCTGGGCTGACACATTTGATCGCAAACTGACCGACATCTTTTCGGTCGAGACTGAAGTGGCTAAAGCCATCGCCGACCAACTGCGGGCGCACCTCAGCGGACAGGAAGAGCAAGTCATCACCGCCAAACCGACCGACAATATTGAGGCTTACGAAGCCTATCTGCGCGGTCTGGCCTATAGCCTGAAACCTTTTACCCCGGCCACCACCCTTGGCGCGCAGAAATATCTTAAGGAAGCGGTCCGCCTGGACTCGAAGTTCGCGCTTGCCTGGTCCCTGCTCTCATACATCGAGTCGCGCGGCTACATCACAGCAAATCTTCAACCCACGGTTGCCCTCCGTGAAGAGATACGGCAGGCAGCCGAAACCGCTCTCACTCTTCAGCCCAATCTGGGCGAGGCAGTATGGGCCAAGGGCTATTACCACTACTCATGCCTGAGGGATTACGACACCGCGATCCGTTACTTTGAGCAAGCTCGTCAGTTTTTGCCCAATAACAGCCGGATTCCTGAGTCCCTGGCCTATGTTACACGGAGACAAGGCCAGTGGGACCGAAGCGAGTCGTACTTCAATGAGGCCGAGCGCCTGGACCCGCGCAACGTGAACCTACTCGGCCAGCACGCGTTCTCCTATATGGATCTGCGTCGTTTCCCAGAAGCGCTGCGAAAATTTGATCAGGTTCTCGATATCACACCGGACGACGTTGATATCCTGGCGAGCAAGGCGGCTATCTTCCAAGCGGAAGGCGATCTGCCGCGCGCCTCGGCGATCCTCGTTCCACTTCGTCCGGGCGCCGATCTCAACCAGGCTTTGGAAACACAAGTTTACCAGGCAATCCTGGAGCGTCGCCCGGCACAAATCATCCCTCGATTAAAAGAAATATTGGCCAAGCCCGATCCAAATTTGGGTTACTTCAATGGCGAGCTGCGCTTTTGGCTGGGCTGGGCGCAGGAAATCGGCGGCGACCACGCCGCCGCCCAGGAAACGTGGCGACAGGCGCGCACCGAACTGGAATCTTTCCTCAAGGAACAGCCGGAAAATTTTCAGCTCATAGGACATCTCGCGCTGATTAATATGGGTCTTGCTGACAAAACCGCCGCGTTGGCTCTGGCCGAGCGCGCCATATCCATCGTGACGATCGAAAAAGACGCGTTGGCTGGTACCCGGCCGATCGAGATTCTTGCCCGGGTGGCGGCGCAGATGAAAGAACCCGACCGCGCCATTGCTGCTTTACAGAAAGTACTCTCGATTCCCGGCACTGGCGCACTCGCTGAAAACGTGCCGCTCACTCCCGCGCTGCTCCGGCTCGATCCCATGTTCGATCCGCTGCGCAACGACCCGCGCTTCCAAAAACTCTGCGAAGAAAAACCAAAGTGAAGATCGACAATGGAACCGGCGGGAGCCGAGAGACATCGACGGGCAAGCCCGCGAGGGTTGACGAGCGGGGACGCGAGTCAATCAACTTCTTTTCCGAGCTGAAGCGGCGCAATGTTTACAAGGTTGCGGTCGCGTATGCGGTCGTTGGTTGGCTGTTGGTCCAAGTCACGACACAGGTTTTCCCAATCTTTGAAATCCCGAATTGGGCCCTCCGATTAATCGTGCTCGCCATCATCATTGGATTTCCAGTCGCGCTGATGCTCGCTTGGGCGTTTGAACTCACACCGGAAGGTTTGAAACGGACAGAAGATGTCGATCTTGCAACACAGCCGCACACTAAATCGCATGCGTGGATTTATGTCGCAGTCGTCGCGGGCGCGATTTCGGTAAGTTTGTTTTTCCTCGGACGCTACACGGCGCGGAACGGCAGCAGCGCATCGTCGAGCGCCACATTGGAAAAATCGATCGCGGTATTGCCGTTTGAAAGTCTTAGCGACGACAAGGCGAATGCCTACTTCGCGACGGGAATTCAGGATGAAATCATGACGCGGCTGGCGAAGATCGCGGGCCTGAAAGTAATCTCGCGCACGTCGACGCAGCAATATCAGAGTAAACCGGGCAATCTTTCCGAAATCGCGAAACAGCTCGGAGTGGCAAACATTCTTGAGGGCAGCGTGCAAAAAGCGGGCGACCAAGTGCGTGTGAACGTGCAGTTGATCAACGCGCAAACGGATGCGCACCGCTGGGCCGATACTTACGATCGCAAGCTGACTGACATTTTTGCGGTTGAGAGCGAGATCGCGAAATCGATCGCAGATTCGCTGCAGGCGAAGCTGACCGGCCGCGAAGAACAGGCTTTGGCCGTTAAACCGACAAACAATCCGGAAGCTTACGATGCGTATCTGCGCGGCCTGGCAGCTGAAGGACAACAACTGCACTCGGTTTATGCCATGGAAACGGCGGTCGGTTTCTACGAACAAGCGGTCCAGCTCGACCCTGCTTTCGCGCTTGCCTGGAGCAGGCTTTCGCGTGCCGATTTCGATCTCTACAACTCTCCCAACGATCCCACTGATGCCCGCCGCGATGCGGCCAAGCGAGCGTTGGACATGGCGCAGAAACTCCAGCCACACTCGCCCGAAACTCTGATGGCGCTCGCGACTTACCAAGTTGTGGTACTGCGTGATTATGAACTCGCTAAGAGCACCTATCGGATGGTTGGCAAAATGTTGCCCGGCAGCAGCGACGTCCCTGCTTCACTCGCTTGGATTGCTCGGCGGCAGGGGCATTGGGATGAAACCGTTGGCTACTACGAGCAAGCTCTCGATCTGGATCCGCGTAATGTGGAGTTGCTCATCGGAGCGGCGGCGAATTACTCCGATCTTCGGAAATTTGGCGCCGCGCTAAAGTTGTGTGATCGAGCACTCGATATCCAGCCTAACGACTCAGCTCTGATGGCATTTAAGGCCGGCATTTATCAGGGTCAGGGTAACCTGGAGGAAGCCGCAAAATTGTTGCCTGACGTAAACGCCGACAATCCCTCGCTGTTTGTCTTTGGAGCCAAGGTCAACCAGCTAAGACTTGAACGGAATCTCAGCGAGGCCCTCCGGTTGCTAAAAGCGCGGGTCGCCCAATACCACTTTGGTGCTGAGCTGGAAAAAGGCGCTTTTACTCTGTTTTTGGCTTTCGCCCAACACGTGGCTGGAGACAGCGCGGACGCAAAAATTACGGCGGAACAGGCGCGCAAAACGCTGGAGCCGCTCTGCAAAAATCAACCAGACAACGATTTCGCCGCGACATGTCTCTCACAAGCGTATGCGGTGCTCGGCGATAGGAACTCGGCCCTGAAGGAAGCGCAGCGTGCAATCGCACTTAAGCCAAGCGCTGAATATGGAGCGAGCAGCGCTGGCTTGATTGAGAATCTGGCGCTAGTTCGGACGATCATCGGCGAGAACACTGGGGCAATTTCAATTCTCGCGCCCCTCTTGGAAGTGCCCTATTCGAGTGGCAGCTCGCTTTACGGCACGCCTATTACGCCCGCGCTTTTAAGGCTCGATCCGACGTGGGACCCGTTGCGCGCCGATCCTGCGTTCCGAAAACTCTACGAAGAGAAGCCAAAGTGAAGATCGATAATTTCTTTGCCGAGCTGAAGCGGCGCAATGTTTACAAAGTCGCGGTCGCGTATGCGGTTGTCGGGTGGCTCATCGTGCAAGTTGCGACCCAAGTCTTTCCATTTTTCGAAATCCCGAACTGGGCCATTCGCCTTGTCGTCCTCGCAATCGTGATCGGATTTCCAATCGCGCTCGTGATCGCATGGGCATTTGAGCTGACACCTGAAGGAATCAAGCGAACTGAAGATATCGATCCTGGGGTTGACTCGCGCGCGAAATCCCGCGCCTGGATTTACGTCGTGATCGTGGCTGCGCTTCTGTCGATCAGCTTGTTCTTTCTCGGACGTTTCACTGCATCCACAAAACAAAACGGCGCAACTGAAGTTCCTGCCAAATCGATCGCTGTGCTGCCCTTTGAAAATTTGAGCGAAGAGAAAGCAAACGCGTTTTTCGCCGATGGCGTGCAGGACGAAATTCTGACCGATCTGGCAAGAATCGCAGACTTGAAAGTGATCAGCCGGACCTCGGTGATGCATTACAAAAGCGGGATCGCGCGCAATCTGCGCGAGATCGGGGAGCAACTCGGGGTGGCGCATGTGCTGGAAGGAAGCGTTCAGCGCTCGGGCAATCGCGTGCGTGTCAACGCGCAGCTGGTCGATGCACGCACCGACCGGCATTTATGGGGACAGACCTACGACCGCGATCTCGCGGACGTGTTCGCCATTCAGAGTGAGATTGCAAGGACGATTGCCGACCAGTTGCAGGCAAAGCTTTCACCAGGCGAAAAGAGCGCCATCGAACGTCCGCCGACGAACGACATCACCGCGTTCGGTCTCTACACGCGCGCCAAAGATCTTCTTCTGACGGCGGCCGAGAGCGGTGCGGGGAAAGCGGATTCCCTGCAGGCCATCGATCTGCTGAACCAGGCTGTCGCACGTGACCCATCGTTTTTCCAAGCCTATTGTCGCTTAGCACAAGCGCATGATTCGCTTTATAGCGCTGGCTACGACCATACATCCGCGCGCCTGGCCTTAGCAGATGCGGCCATTGAAGCCGCGTCTCGTCTGCGCCCGAATGCGGGGGAAACGCACCTGGCGCGCGCGCGAAATATTTATCAGGGATATCGCGATTATAATGGCGCTCTGGCTGAATTGGAACTTGCGCGCCAGACTCTGCCGAATGATTCGCGCGTATTCGAGCTGTCGGGTTACATTCAGAGGCGCCAGCAGGGACGCTACGAAGAGTCTACTCGAACCCTCGAGCGCGCCATTGAGCTCGACCCGCGCAACGTTGTATTGCTGCAGCAGGTTGCTGCGTTTAATTATCCCCGTTTGCGGCATTATGCTGACGCAAAATCGGCGTGGGATCGCTTGCTGGCCATCACACCGGATGATGTCAGTGCCAAGGCAGAGCGCGCGATGGTGGATTTCGAATGGAAGGGCGACACCCGACCCTTGCATCAAATGATCGATGCAATTCGGGCCACAAATCCTGCTGCGGTACAGAGAATCGCGGAAAGGTGGAATATTTGCGCACTGGCCGAACGGGACGCCGCTGCTGCGAACAATGCCTTGATCGCCTCCGGCGAAAATCCAATCGGCTTAAGTAGCGAGAATGTGTTTTTTAATCGTCCATTCGTAGAAGGCGTTATTGCTCGTATGACCAAAGACGATGCCAAAGCGCGATCTGCTTTCACTGCTGCCCGCGCGCAACAGGAGAAAATCGTCCAAGCCCAACCAAATTACGGTCCCGCGCTCTGCGTCCTTGGTCTGATTGACGCTGGTCTTGGCCGGAAAGAGGAAGCGCTTCGCGAAGGCCGGCGCGCGGTCGAGCTTCTTCCCGTGGAAAAAGATGCGCCCGAGGGCGTGGACATGGTCAAATATTTGGCGATGATCGCTGCGTGGATTGGTGACAAAGACTTCGCCTGCGAACAGCTTGCCATCGCCATCCGCGGCCCGAGCAGCCTCAGCTATGGGCAATTGAAACTGATGCCGTTCTGGGACCCGTTGCGAGGCGATCCGCGCTTCGAGCAAATCGTCGCCTCGCTCGCGCCGAATGCGGGACCGAAACAGTGAAGATCGAGAATTTTCTCTCCGAGCTGAAGCGGCGCAACGTTTACAAAGTCGCCGTTGCGTACATCATCGCCGGCTGGGCCGTCTCTCAGGGAATTGCGCAGGTTTTTCCCGTCTTCGATGTTCCGAACTGGGTAATTCGCTTAATTGTCCTGTTTATCATAATCGGTTTACCGATTGCGCTGGTTCTGGCTTGGATGTTCGAGTTGACACCGCAGGGAATTATGCGCACCGAAGCGGCCGATGCCATGCCGCAGGCAGCGCGGCCAAAAAAGCACGTCTGGATTTATGTCGTCGTGATCGGCGCCGCCATTTCGATCGGATTATTTTTTCTCGGTCGCTACACCGCCGGAAATAAGACAGCCGCAGCTACGCCTAACGAATTGCCCGCAAAATCAATCGCCGTTTTGCCGTTTGTCGATCTTAGCCCGGCAAAGGATCAGGAGTATTTCTGTGACGGCATCAGCGAAGAAATTCTTGACGCGCTGGCCAAGGTCGAGGGATTGCGCGTCGTGGCCAGGACGTCGTCATTTTCGTTCAAGGCAAAGAATGCGGATGTGGCTGAAATTGCACAGAAACTGAACGTGCAAAATATCCTGGAAGGCAGTCTGCGCCGTGAAGGAAATCGCATTCGGATCACAGCGCAGTTAGTCAACGCACACGATGGTTTTCACATTTGGTCGGATACGTTTGAGCGCGAATTGGGAGGCGTGTTTGCCGTTCAAGATGAGATCACACGTTCGATTGTTGACGCGTTGAAGATCAAGTTCGCCGTCACGCTGCCGCCACGCACGGGCCAGAACACCGAGGCCTACGACCTTTATCTGCAAGGTCTTTATCTCTCAAATAAGAGTGATGAAGAAAACTTGCGGAAAAGCCTCAACTTATTTCAACGTGCCTTGGACAAGGATCCAACGCTCTCCCGTGCGTGGGTAGGAATAGCCAAGGTGTGGTTCTGGCTGGCAGACGCCTACGTTAAACCGCTTCAGGCGTATCAAGCTGTAGAGTCCGCAGCCACCAAAGCGCTGGAGTTGAACGAAAATGACGCTGAAGCGCATGCCTACCTAAGCGAAGCGAAGCGGGTCTTACACTGGGATTGGAAGACTGGTGAGCGCGAGTTGCAACGGGCGGTCGAGATCGACCCGAATTCGGCTATGGCCCACTTACTATTCGCGCACCATCGACTATGCTCAGGCGATTTGGCTGGAGGGCAAATAGAGCTAGACGAGGCGAAGCGTCTTGACCCTCTTTCGCCCCTCATCAGCGACCATCAGGCGGTCCTGTTTCTTTATTCGGATCGGCTGGACGGTGCGGTCGCCGCTGCAAAGCGAACACTGACCATCGATCCAAATTACAATTACCTGGAGCCCACGCTGGCCCGTGTTTATCGAGAACAGGGGAAGCTGGAGGATGCGCTCGCCTTGTACTTGAAGGCGCAACAAGGGACGCATGAGCCGAACGCGGGGCTGGCGATCGCTTATGCCCGGCTCGGTCGGATCACTGAAGCACAGCGCATGTTGCAACAGCTGATCGACAAAGCGAACAGGGGTTATGTCGCCGGCGAGCAGATCGCATGCGTCTTCGTCGCGCTCGATAATCACGATGAAGCCTTTCGCTGGCTCAATCGCGCCGTAGACGAACATTCCGGGAATATCATCGCCGTTCATCGCGAGCTTCGCCCTCTTTATTCAGATAGCAGGTTTCCGCTGCTGCTGCGAAGAATGGGAATCGATCCGGCCAAAGTAGTAGGTCGACAGAATACGCAATGAACCTCCGCACTTTCTTCGCCGAGCTGAAGCGGCGCAATGTTTACAAAGTCGCGGTCGCGTACGCAGTGGTCGGTTGGCTGTTGGTCCAAGTCACGACACAGGTTTTCCCAATCTTTGAAATTCCGAATTGGGCCCTCCGATTAATCGTGCTCGCAATCATCATCGGATTTCCAATCGCCCTCGTGATAGCGTGGGCATTCGAATTGACCCCGGAAGGATTGAAGCGCACGGAAGATGTCGATCTTGCGGCGGCGGCGCGACGGCCACATCATCGCGCCTGGATTTTTGTGGTCATCATCGCCGGTGCGATGTCGCTCGGTTTGTTTTTTCTCGGACGCATGACGGCACCGAGCAAACAGAGCGGCGCAAATGAAGTCTCTTCCAAATCCATCGCCGTGCTGCCTTTCGTGAACATGAGCAGCGACCGGGAGAACGAATATTTCGTTGATGGTCTAACGGAAGAAATTCTCAATCGCCTCGCGCAAATCAGCGCGTTACGAGTTCCGGGCCGCACTTCGTCGTTCGCTTTCAAAGGCAAGAACGCCGATTTGCGGCAAATCGGAACGGAGTTGGGAGTCGCGCATGTCCTGGAGGGCAGTGTGCGCAAATCCGGAGAGCACTTGCGGATCACCGCCCAGCTGGTGCGCACCGCAGACGGGTTTCATCTCTGGTCTCAAAACTTCGATCGCAAGCTCAACGATGTCTTCGCCATTCAGGACGAGATCGCGCGGGCGATTGCCGATGCTCTTTCCGCGCCGCTGGGTTTGGCCGAACCAGTCAACCCGCAGCGGCAAACCAAAGACATGGAGGTTTACGACAAATTTTTGCAGGCCCGCGGCTTACTCGCTCAGCGCAGCCCCGACATGCTGCGCCGTGCCATTGAACTCCTGACTGCGGCAGTTGATCGCGACCCGGGATTTGCCAACGGATGGGCCGCGCTCGCTCAAGCCCGCGCCTTAGCGTTTTATTATCTGAACGACATCCCTGATCCGCTGAAAGCCGCCGAGGAAGCGGCGCGAAAGGCGCTGGCGTTTGATGATTCGATTGCGACGGCGCACTCCGCGCTGGCCGACGTCTTGCGCGACCGACATGATTGGCTTGCCGCCGAAAGCGAATATCAACGCGCTCTCAAGCTCAGTCCGGGCGAAGCGGAGACGCACAACCAATATGGGCAGATGTTATTGAAGCTCGGCCGGATCAACGACGCATTACAGCATGGTCTGCGGGCCTGCGAACTGGAGCCTCTCGGCTGGGTCCCTCCCTCGGTCGTTAGTCTCGCTTACATGTCGCATGGTGATCTGGTGCAAAGCAGGACTTTCCTGGATCGTTCCGAAAAACTTAGCGACCGGCCGCGTGGATTCCAATCGCGGATGGAATTGATGTACGCTCTTTGCCGACAAGATCGCGATGCGACCCGGCGTGCTCTAAAGTTGACACAACAGGTGACCTGGGCGCCGGAGCCACCAAAGCCGGGACTGATAGACGCGTTGGACCAGGCGTTAGCCGGTTTCCAAAATTCCTCGGCCGCGCCCTTGGATCTTGGCAAGACATTGAAAGAATTCGGGCCGTCCGGCCGCATGCCATTGTCGGCCGTGGCGGTTTTTGTTGGTCAAAAGCAGGTGGCCCTTGACGCGATCTTCGTCGAAGAGGAAACGCCCGGTAATGATATCGCGGCCCTGATTTGGACCCCGGCGTATCAGTCACTGCGAAGCGAGCCGCGGTTTCTCGAATTCCTCAAGACCATTAGAATGCCGGAGTATTGGCGTGCGGTTGGCTGGAGCGAATTCTGCCATGCAAAGGGCGATAACGATTTCGGGTGCGTCGGGAAATGAATCCGGGAAACTTCTTCGCCGAGCTAAAGCGGCGCAACGTTTACAAGGTCGCGATCGCCTATGCGATTGTTGGATGGTTGGTCATACAAGTTACTGCAACCATCGTCCCGGCGTTGCATCTTCCTGAGAGCCTAACGACTGCGGTCGTCGTGCTGATTTTAGTCGGCTTTCCGGTTGCGCTTGTTATCTCATGGGCGTTTGAAGCGACACCGCAAGGTCTAAAATGCACGGAGAACGTTCCGCCTGAGGTGGCGGCGGCACTACCAACCTGGAGTCGGCGGAAGTTTGCCGTGTTCATTGTCGGCGTTGCAGTGATCGCGGCCGGGCTACTCGCCTTCCAATTGTTTCGCACGGCAAGATCGACAATCACTTCCAGCGCGGAAAATAAATCCATCGCGGTGCTGCCGTTCGTGAACATGAGCGCGGATAAAAACGACGAGTACTTGAGTGACGGGATGACCGAGGAATTGATCAATTTGCTGGCTAGGGTGCCGGGATTGCGTGTGCCGGGGCGAACGTCTTGCTTCGCGTTCAAGGGCAAAAACGAAGAAGGAATTTTCCACCAAATCGGCGAGCAATTACATGTGAGGACAGTGCTAGAAGGCAGCGTACGCAAAGCGGGCGACAAGCTGCGAGTTACCGCCCAGCTCGTGAAGGTAGCCGACGGCTACCATCTGTGGTCCGAAGATTACGATGGCGATGTAAAAGACATTTTTACTTTCCAAAGCAACGTTGCCAAGCGCGTGGTCGACGCACTGCAAATGCAGTTAGGTACCAACGAGACGCGCGCTTTGACGAAGAAACCAACGGAGAACCCGGAAGCTTACAGGCTCTATTTGCTAGGGCGGAACGAGTTTGGCAAATACAGCGAAGCCGGCTGGACCAGCTCGATCCGCTACTACGAGCAGGCGCTGAAGCTCGATCCTAACTATGCTTTGGCCTATTGCGGCCTCGCCGACACCTACGCCTATATGGGAGGAGTCGTGATGCCGAGCAAAGAAGCGGTAGCTAAAGAGAAGGAGTTCGCGCAAAAAGCGCTGGAGCTCGATCCGGAACTGCCGGAAGCGCACCTTTCCCTTGCTTGCGCTCTTGGCGGTGCTTTCGATTGGCGGAATGCCCCGATTGAATTCGATCGTGCCATCGAACTAAATCCTAATCTGGCATGGGCGTATGAAATATATGCATGGTTTCTGGGCGGCGTTGGTCGGTTAGACGAGGCGATCGCGAAAGACAAAAAAGCGATCGAACTCGATCCGCTGAATTCATTCTTTCAATCTGCCTTGGCCTACTACCTTTATCACGCACGTCGATATGACGATGCAATGGTCCAAGTCAGAAAGACGCTGGAACTGGATCCGACTTCAACGCTTGCCCATAATTTGTTAGGCCGCTGCCTTCTTGGGAAAGGCGACACCGCGGGCGCAATCGCGGAGTTTCAACAAAGTAAAATCAATATTACCGGCGCATGGTATCAAGGACTCCTCGGCTACGCGTATGCCATCTCTGGAGATCGACCGAAAGCCGAACAGATCTTGCGCGAACTCGAAGCGCAGGCAAAACGGCAATACGTCAATTCGTCAGCGTTCGCTGCGATTTATCTCGGACTCGGAGAAAAGG
>Ga0209808_1001268_pt1 | contig 12987 bp, 11 predicted proteins | sample GraSoiAngelo_157_FD_186171 | JGI IMG/M metagenome (GOLD analysis project Ga0209808, IMG submission 186171) | Grasslands soil microbial communities from the Angelo Coastal Reserve, California, USA - 14_1009_16_20cm (SPAdes) (version 2) | ecosystem: Environmental > Terrestrial > Soil > Grasslands ...
GGTCGCGCCATGGCGCACCGTGAAGACTCGCGTTACCGCCTGCTTCATATTCGCTGACCGTCATCGCGTAAATTCCGCGAAAAGGCAATCCTGCCGGTAGAGGTCGATCTTGCGAGAGCGGCGCCGATTGGCTAGCGCTCGATTTCGGGCAGCGTTGGCGTGAACGCGTAAAAGATGATTGGAATCAGGGCAGCGGTAACCGCCGAAGCAACCGCAGAAATATTTATGATCCAAACCGCAGCGGCATTAGTGGGATGAAACAACAATCCGACAATCGCAACCGGCAGCAGGGTGCCCAAGGCCGCGCATTCGCAAACAATGAATCGACGGAATTTCATCTTCTGCCGCTGGTTCGACAAAGCGGTCTCGCGTGTTTGCGCAAGCATCGCGATCTCGCGGGTTCGCGCAAGCGTCGCGAAAAAGTCTGCTTGCGGATTGGAAACTGCGACCGGGCGCGGCTTTGCCGGCACCGATTGCATCTGCGCCGGCGCTGCCGTCTTCACCACGCTCGCTTGAGGCGGTGGCATGAGGCGCGGCGGACGCACGACTCTGGGGGGATTCATCGGGATTGCGTTTGGCGCCGCCGTAATTGGCGCCACCGACGCGGTGCCATTTTCTGAAGTCGGCGCAGGACGATCCATTGCCGGCGCGCATGTGTTCCAGCGAACTTTTGGTTTCAAAGTTGGCGGAAGCGGCATTTTCCTCATTGGTGCGTCTGGAATCCGCGGAGGTGGTGCGCCTGATCGGCGCAGCGCCGGATTCGGCGCCGCAACAGGTGTTTTGCTGCGGATCGGTTCCGGATTTAGCCGCGGAGCTGTGGGCGGCCGCGCTTCCGGATCAAGAAGTGGCACAATTGCAGACTTTTTTCGCCTTGTCTCGAGCGGAACCGGTTCGGGCTCCTCGTTCTTCGGTTTGCGTGAAGGAACAACCGTACGCGTGAAATGATCGGGAAAACTGTACGATTCGCTCGGGATGAGAGACATAGCCTGCAGGCGGGAGCCAAATCTTTTAGCGATTCCAATTTTTCACGTCAATCCAAACCTGAGGGCAGCCCACATGAGATTGCCATGTTTTGAAGCTACATTGCCGCGTGACCACGGATGCCGCACCCCGCGCGATCATTCATCTCGACATGGACTGCTTTTACGCGGCGATCGAAGTGCGCGACCGGCCGGCTTTGCGTGGAAAACCGGTTGGGGTCGGTGGCGCGCGCGATCGGCGCGGCGTCCTGACCACATGCAATTACGAAGCGCGCAAATTCGGCGTGCACTCGGCAATGCCGACCTTTATGGCGCTGCAACGTTGCCCGAGTCTAATCGTGTTGCCCACGCGCTTCGATGTTTATCGGCGCGAAGCCGCCGTCGTACGGGAAATCCTGCACCGCTTCAGTCCATTGGTGGAGCCACTTTCGCTCGATGAAGCTTATCTCGACGTGACCGCGCATCCGGGCGCGCCCGGACCGCTTGCCGAGGTGATTCGCGATTTGATTTTTCAAAAGACGAAACTGACTTCGTCGGCCGGCATCGGGCCAAACAAGTTGATCGCAAAAATCGCCAGCGCGATGCGAAAACCGAATGGGCAGTTGGAAGTAACCGCGGCGGAAGTCCCGGGATTCATGCAAGATTTACCTGTGCGCGAGATCTGGGGGATCGGGGAAAAAACCGAACGGAGATTGGAGGAGCTGGGCGTGAAAACATGCCGAGAGCTTCAGCGTTTCTCACGTCCGGACCTGGTCGATCTTTTCGGCAAATTTGGGAGCGAGCTCTTCGATCTGTGTCGCGGAATTGACGATCGACCGGTCGAACCGGACCGGCCGCGGAAATCGCTCAGCACCGAAGAGACTTTTCCGAGCGATCTCGAGACGCTGGAACAATGCGAGGAGCGCCTGGCCGAACTTTTTCAGGAGCTCATGGCCGATCTGGCCCAAAAAGAAACCAGTCGGCGCGTGAGCAAGATTTTCGTGAAACTGAAATTTGCCGATTTCAGCCGGACCACGGCCGAACGCGCCGGTTTGGAGCCCTCTCTCGCTGGATTCCGCACTTTGCTGGCGGAAGCTTTTGCGCGGACCGGCAAAAAAGTACGTCTGATCGGAGTTGGGGTGCGTTTCGCCGAAACTCCTGCAGCGGAACTGCAGATGGCATTGTTGTAGGGCAAAGGCGCCCTGGCACGCCGTAGCTTTCATGCCAGTCCGGCTCGGACCGAAGGCGGCCGGTCTAGCCCATTGCCAGCCGCGCCAGAATCAGCGCAACAATTCCGCCGGCAAACACGGCGACAACCGCTATCTCTCGCTTGGTTAGAAGCGGCTCGGATCTTTCCCAATTTGGAATTGTCACCTCGCCATTGTTCTCAATTACGCCTATCACGTCATCGCACAACTTTCGAATGTCCGCCGGCATCGCGTCTTCATTGGCGAACTGTTCCCCGTTAAACACGAACCTTTTCTTCACCGCGCCGTCGTGCAGCGCTTTTTCGTAAGCGATGCGGACCTCAGGCGGCAATTCTGCCGGGCTGGAATATTCTCGTCCGTTGTAACGAATCTTGCTTTTCAGCGTAATGCTCACCGCCGGACGAAAATCATAGCATTTCATTTGCCATCGCCCTCTCAGGCCATCATTTCTTGTGGTAAATTGGCCCCGTGATCAGTGCCGCCGCTCAAAAAAGGATCCGCGCTTCCGGCTGCGATGTGCGCTTCGACAATCTTACCCGCCAGCTTTACGCCACCGACGCTTCGATTTACCAAATCGAGCCACTCGGTGTCGCCTTCCCAACCAGCGCGCAAGAAGCGAGCGCCGTTATCAAAGCCGCCGCCGAGGATAACATTTCCGTCACACCGCGCGGTGCCGGCACCAGCCTGGTCGGGAACGCAGTTGGCGAAGGACTGATCGTCGATTTCTCGCGCCACAATCGCAAGATCGACAATCTCGACATCGACAATCGCAGCGTCCGCGTCGGCGCCGGTGTCGTGCTCGATCAGCTGAATGCGTTTCTTAATCCGCACGGATTTTGTTTCGGCCCCGACGTCGCGACCAGCTCGCGCGCCACCATCGGCGGCATGATCGCAAATAATTCTTCCGGTGCGCGCGTTCCGGTCTACGGCACGACTGCCGATCATGTTCTTTCGACCGAAATTGTTTTGGCGGACGGCCGGGTAGTCACGGTTGGGTCGCAACACGAATCCCTGCGCAACGAACAAAGCAAGATCGACCATCTCGTGCGCGCGCACAGCGCCGAAATGTCTGACCGCTGGCCTCCCGGGTTACTTAAGCGCTGGCCCGGTTATGGCATCGAGCGATTTTCGCGCGCTCCAGACAACTTGAATGAGATTCTGGCCGGAAGTGAAGGAACACTCGCCGCGATTTTTTCCGCGGAGCTCAAAATCTCGCCGCTGCCGAGTGAAAAAGGGCTCGGTCTCATCTTTTTCGCATCCGTCGCCGAGGCGATGCAAGCAACCGTTGCGCTGCTTGATTTGCAGCCGTCCGCGATCGAGCACATCGATCGCCCGTTGCTCGATCAAACGAAAGGGCAACTCCATTTCCAAGCCGCGCGAGATTTGCTCGAGCTCGACACTCAACCGTGCGAAGCAATTTTGATCGTCGAATTCTACGAAGACGTCGCCGAGCGATTGTCGGTGTTGCAGTCGCGCTACCTCGGTTTGCGGACGAGAATTTGCCGCGACGCAAACGAGATGAATCTCGTTTGGTCGGTGCGCAAGGCCGGCCTTTCACTTTTGACCGGCTGTGTCGGCCCCGCGAAACCGGTCGCGTTCATTGAGGATGCCGCAGTTCGTCCCGCGCAATTACCCGATTACGTCCGCGGTCTGCAATCGATCATGAAATCGCTCGGACTGGAAGCGAGTTATTACGGTCATGCCGCGAGCGGTTTGCTTCATGTCCGGCCAGTTCTCGATCTCCACAGCCCGGACGATTTGCGGAAATACCGGCTCGTAGCCGATCAAACCTCCGCGCTCGTGCGCGAATTTAAAGGTTCGCTCTCAGCCGAGCACGGAGTCGGCATCGCGCGCGCGGAGTACATGCGAGAACAACTCGGCGACTCGCTCCTGAATGTCATGCGCGAGATCAAGCGCACGTTTGATCCTAAAAACATTTTCAATCCCGGAAAAATTTTTGGATTCGCCTACAAGATCGACAATCACCTCCGCAACAACTTCGTTAAACCGATCGAGCTGCCATTCGAGCCGCGGCTCGCCTTCGCGTTCAAGGACCGCTCCTTCATTGGCAATCTCGAGCAGTGCAACGGGTGTGGCGGTTGCCGCAAAGATACGCCGATCATGTGTCCGACATTCATCGCGACTGGTGACGAAGTTATGTCGACGCGCGGTCGCGCGAATATTATCCGGCGCGCGCTCGAGCTGCGTGGAAACGGACACGACCCGTTGAAGTCGGCGGAACTGGACGCCGCGCTCAGCAATTGTCTCTCCTGCAAAGGCTGCACACCCGAATGTCCGTCGAACGTGAATCTGGCGTTGCTCAAAGCAGAAATGCTTTACGCGCGACACCGTCGCGACGGTTTGCCGCTGCGGGAGCGTTTTTTCAGCAATGTCGATTTGTTAGGCCGAATCGGTTGCACCATTCCATGGCTGGCAAACGCAACTCTCGATCATGCGCCTATCCGCGCGTTGATGGAGAAAACGCTCGGAATTTCAGCAAAGCGTTCTTTGCCGCATTACACCCACAAAAGATTCGATCGTTGGTTTGAACGACGAAAAATGGAGGGCCATGCTCCGTCAGGGCCGGGACGCGACCGAGCGCGTCCCTCCAACGGCAAAGTGATTCTTTGGGACGACACCTTTATTCGTTACCACGAGCCGAATATTGGGATCGCAGCTCTGAAAGTGCTCAACGCGCTCGGCTTCGAGGTTGAGCTACTGCAAAACCGGAAATGTTGCGGCCGGCCGGCGTTCAGTCAGGGAAATCTCGACGCGGCAGCAGAAGTCGGCCGCCACAATGTCGATCTTCTTTCATCACTCCATGACTCCACCACACCAATCTTATTCCTCGAACCATCGTGCTGGTCGATGTTTGTGGAAGACTATCGCGAACTGAAGATCGACAATGCCGAGAAGATCGCGGAACGCTGTTTCCTCTTCGAGAAATTCGTGGACGATTTGCTCGAACAAAATCCAGACGTGGTTTCGTTTCAACATCGTGAAACGAACGTCGCGATTCATCCCCATTGTCACGCCAAGTCGCTGATGAATCCCGCTTTCATGGCGCGGCTCGTAGAACGATTACCCGGACGCAAAGCAGCTTTGCTCGATACCGGATGCTGCGGAATGGCCGGCGCGTTCGGCGCGCTCGCCGAAAAATACGAATTATCGCGCCAAGTTGCGGCCGATTTACTGCGCAAGATCGACAATCAACAAGCCGACGTTGTTATCGCTTCGGGCACGAGTTGCCGCCATCAAATTGTTGATCTCACCGAGTTGCACCCCAAGCACATGGCCGAACTGCTCGCGGACGCGATCGCGTGATCTGTCATCCTGATCCCGCAGTCGCGGGAGAAGGATCTTTCAAAAGTTGATTGATCACGCAAGGCACCGAAGCGTGATCCAAACTTTGTGGGTGAGATCCCTCCCCCATTCGGCTTCGCGCGTGGCGCGCTTCGCTCAGGGCTTCGGCTATTGTTGCAGGGCAGCGGACCCTGCCCTGAGCTTGTCGAAGGGCTCGGGATGACCCGCGTTATGATTTCGGCGGTGGCGGCGGAGGGCTGCCACCAGGCTTCGCGGCTTCGCCCGGTTTCGACGGAGCGGCTCCTGCGGGCGCACCGCCGGGAAGCTCGGCGTTCTCTGGGACCGCTAACACATCAGGCTCGGTGTAGGAATCAGGATGGTTCGCCAATTCCTTGCGCAAGGCCGCGATTTGTTCGGCAGTCACCGGACTGGCGCTATTCCCCCACTCGCTCCGTTCGTAAGTCAGAACGTCGGCAATTTTTTGATCGGCCAATGTTTTGTCCCAAGGTTGCATGACCGCGCTGCCGAATTTTTGGCCTTTCACCGTGACCGGCCCCTGCAAACCCTTAAGAACGATCATCGCCGGTCGCTTCGAACCCCCAGTGGTAAATTCCGAGCCGGCCAGCGGCGGATATTGACCGGGAACACCGAGACCATTGGCTTGATGACAGGTTTGACAGTTGGCCGCGAAAATCTTTTTGCCGCGGTCGCGCGGCGAAAGTTCAGCCTGCTGTTGTTGTCCTTGCGGTCCGCCACCTTTTTTGGCCGGCGGCGGTCCGCCCAACGGATCGAGTCCGTCGCCGGAAAAATTTCCAGAGTAGCGGCCGAGATAAGCGCCGCCGGTGAAAATCGCGATCCCGTAAACAGCGATCAACCAAATCGAAAGCGGCTCGAGTCCAACGCGCGGCTCGCGTTTCTCGCGCTGAATCGCGGCGTGCACTTCCTGGACGTCGGACGTTTCGCCATAATCCATTCCCTGGCGGGTGAGCGACGTGGGATTTGGAGTTTGATCGTTCATTTCTTCGGTGGCGCAGGCGCGGATGATCCGGTTGGCGCTGCCGGAGGCGAGCCCGCTGGCGGGGCCGCACCGCCCGGTGCTGTCTTAACTTCCTTGAGCGGATGTGATTGATCGAGCGACATCAAATAAGCAACGAGACATTTGGCCTCGTAGGTTGGAACAATTTCCCAGCCCGGCGGCGGCGCGTCTCGGCCCTCGAGTTGCAATGCGTCGGCCGAGCGCTCGCCACTGATCGGATGTTTCTCGTAAAGAAATTTGTAAGCCGGCATGGTTGAATCCCGATTGTCCGGGCTCATGCTGCGCGGGGAATAAAGATGTCGATGATGCCAGGCCTCGGAATAAGCCGGCGGTAAGCCGGTTGGATTCGGTGAAGCCGAAGGGCCCGGTGACGGATTCGCAGCGGCAGCAGGTGGAGCTGGAGGAGAACCGGCCGGCGGCGCAGGAGAAGTCGCCGGTGCAGCCGGCGGGGGACCACTCGTTCCCGGTTTAGGCGCGCTCGCATTCGGAGGCGGTGATTGCGCCGGTGCAGGTTGCGCTGGCGCAGAGGAAGCTGCCGGTGCCGGCGGCCCCGGTTTAGATGGAGGAACGTTTGCAGGCGGTGATTGTGCAGGCGCAGGCGAAGTTGCAGCAACGTTTGCGGCCGGCGCCGCTGCCGGCTTTTCTTCTTCAGTTGGTGCAGCTTTGCCAATATTCGCCACATCGGGACCCATTCGTTCCTGTCCAAGCACTACCGGCCGATCAAAAATATAATCGCGCGGGGCGCTGCGGCGTTCAGCCCATTTCGGACCAGGCGACGGCCCGGCGTCGCGGACACGATCGATATCCGCGGAGTCGTAATCGGGACGAATTTGCTGGCTATGGCAATAAATGCACCCATTCGCGGCGTAAATCTGGCGGCCGCGATCGGCCATGCCAGATTTCGGAGTGGGGTAAGCGTCTGTTCCCTCTTCATCCGTCTGCGGATTGAGCGCGCCAATTTGCCAATTCGGAATCACCGTTAAGCCGACCCACGAGAACGCGAATGTTCCGAACAGACCGATGAAAAGTGGGACGAGTCCCTTCATAAGTGCTCCTCCGATCCTTCGGCTTCGACCGGATTCAAGAAGGTCGGCACCGTCGAGGTGCGGCCAAGACCAAACAGCATCAGCCCGAAATGGAACGCGAAAATAAAATGCGAAACCGTCAGCAAAAGCGCCGCAACCGTGCGACCGCGCACATAGGGCAACACGCTGGCCACACTTTCGATGAACGTCATCGACGTGTCGTTTTGATCAGCGCCCTGAGTCAAGCCGCCGACCAACAGCATTAACGACATCAATCCAACGCCGTAAGCCGACGCCCAAAAATGGAGTTTGATCAGTGTGGCATAACGCCATTCGCGGCCAACTAGCCGGGGCACGATGTAATACATCGAACCGAACATGATCATCGTGAAAAACGCGTACAGACCCATGTGCGAATAGGCGATGCTGGCCTCGGTAAAATGCAGATAGCGCGCGGTTGAGCGAAGCGAGATCAGGATCCCGACAACGCTGAATACCGTGTACGACATCGCGCCGAACACAGTGAAGCGGAGCGTCGGGCTGTAACGCATCACCGGAAAATATCCCTGCATCGTCATGTGGTGATTGAGTCCAACGGTTGCGACCGGAATGATGGTCAGGATTGTGGCCGCGATACTCGCGGTAATCATCCACGCCGGAAATGGCCCGTCGACCAGACGCTGCATCCCGGTCCAGCTCGAAAAAAGCGCGTAGGTCCAAAATCCAATGGTGGCAAGATGATAACTGTAAACCGGGCGACCGATTACTTTCGGGATCATGTAGTAAGCGGTCCCGAGAGCGATCGCGCCGAGCCAAAGAAAGAGGAGATTATTCGCGTACCACCACCCGACCGCCGCCTGCATCACGCCCTGGACCGGGACCACGAAGAGCATTGCCTGCGCGGCAGCGTAGAGCCAGGGAAACCAGAGAAACGCAGCGAGCAAATACCATTGCGTGATATAAATCTGATCGCCGCGGCGAAAACGGAACATCAACACCGCCCAGGAAATAATCAGCGCATAAGCGACAAAAAGGACGACCGCGGCATAAGGCGGAAACTCGAGCCAGTCGTAGCCGGTGCTGTAGCCCATGAGAATTCCGATTACGCCAATCACTACACCGATGTTCCAAAACCAAATGCCAGTGACGATGATCAGCGGGTGCCGCAACGTCGTCCGGCACAGTCGCGCCATCAGCCAGATCGCCGTTCCCATGGCGACCATCGACGCCCACCCGTAAACCATCACGTTCATGTGGACCGGGCGGAGACGGCCCCAGGTCAGAAAGCTGACGTCCGAAAACCAGTCCGGTGAATGCAGTTTGAACGAAACGAATCCGGCCAGCAGCGTTCCGATTAGCAACCAAACCATCGCCGATGCGTAAAACATCAGCACCGGCACGCGGGTAGACGCATCGATCCGCGCACGCTCGAGCTGCTCGGCGTCGCCGGCGGCTGCGGAAACGGTCGGTTCTTTTAAAGGGATGGCAGCGGCTGGAGTCATTCGTTAGGCAAGATCGACATGTTCACTGTCGTCATGGCGTTGTTGAAGGTGATGCGGACGGCACCGCGCCGGATGCTTTCGGTGAAGCGGATGCGCCGGGTTGCGTTGATGGCTGCACCGCCGGCGGGTTCACGGCGGCGGCGGGTTGTCCGCGCGCTTGGGAATTTGGACCTGCAACTGAAGTTGGCTTCGGCGTTCCGCTTGCTTGCGGCGAAGGGGATGGCGCAGGCGATGCCAAGGCTACACCCCCCGGCGCAGCAGATGATTCCGGCGCCACAATCGGGTATGCCGACGCGGGTTTCTTGTTCGCCAGATCGGCAACCGTTAATTCCATCGCGCGATCAATTGGCAATCGCACCGTGCCTTTGCTTTTGTCGACCCAGGTATAACTGGTCAGCGCCTTGGCCTCTTCATCGCGCACGTCCTTTAGTTTTTTCACGCGCTCCTCGGCCCGCATGCGTTCGTAAGTATCGCCGCGCGGTCCCGGGCCGATCACGGCCACGACAATTACGCCGAAAAGCGCAAACAAAAGGACAACGCCGACCCAGGTCGAAAACGGCGCGGGCGATTGAAATTGTTCGGTATTGGCCATTTCAGTTCACCAATTTCAAAGACTCGACCAGGCGCGGGTCGCGGACTGGAAAGAGCGAAGTTTTTCCAACGATGCGCAAGTAAGCAAAGGCCAAGGTCGCGCCGATGGCGATGAGCGCGGCGAAATCCCATAAGCTCACATGGACGCCGGTTCCATGCAGCGCCGGCAAGACCACGAGATAAATGTCGAGCATCTGCATCAATAAAATCCAGGCGGCCACGTAACAAAGCTGACGCGGATGTTTTTTGATCGAGCGCAAAAGCAAAATGGCGAACGGCCCGAAGAAGCGGCCGATCACGAGCAGCATGCTCAAGTTCCACCACGATTCCGTATTCCGAGTTAGATAATATTGCGTCTCCTCTGGCATGTTCGCGTACCAGATGAGCATGTATTGACCGAACCCGATGTAGGCCCAGAACACGCAGAAGGCGAACATCCACTTCCCCATGATGTGATAATGCTCGAGCGTGACGACGTTCTTGAGATAACCGGCGCGCTGGAGTGCGGCGATCACGAGGACGAGAAGCGCCATCGAACTGCCGGCCGCGCCCGCGAAAATGTAGACGCCGAACATGGTCGAGAACCAGCGATAGTTCAGACTCATCAACCAATCGAACGCGCCAAACGTCAGACAGAGCGCGAAGAGAGGAAGGCTGGCGAAGGCGACTTTGCGAAGGCGAATGGTGAATTGCGGATTGCCGTCCTTGTCCTGCCGCACTGAAAATCGGCGCAACAACTGCGACGCGATGATGAAGAATCCGAGGAAGAAAGCGGCGCGCAGGATGAAGAAGTTGAGATTCAGGTAGGCGCGCTTGGAATCGAGCGTCGCCTCTTTTCCGGGTGCGATATTCATCCATTCATAAAGATGGTGTCGCAAAAGCAGAATCGGGATGAAAAAGATCGCCAGGACAGCGAACAGTACGGCGATGTTTTCGAGCTGACGCCGGACAACCACCGTCCATTCCGCGTCGGTCGCGTAATGCACGATTGTCCAGAAGAAACAGCCCGCGCATAAGGTGAAGAAAAAGCCGAATGCGAAAAGCCACGAAAAACTGAACTGCTTCGGATCAATCGCCGCGCCCGCGCCACACAAAGCCAATGCAACAAACGCGATCACGCCGAGAAGCACCGACAAACCGGCAAAACGGCCGCTCTCGAAATATTCGCCTTCCGGCGTCGGCGCATTGTGCAAGCGATCGCTCATTTCTTGGGCGCCTCAGGTTTGGCTGGCGATTTGTTTTCAGCCGGTTTGGCTTCCGCGGGTTTCGCCTCCGCCGGTTTGTTCTCGGCTGGTTTTTCCAAATCAGCCCGATGTTCCGGCGGGACATCGACAATCGCCGCGCTTTGGCTTCGTTGCAGCGCCCGGAGATAGGCGATGATCGCCCAACGATCGGTAACCATGATGTTCGGCCCGTAGGCCATCATCGTGTTCTTGCCGTTTGTGATCGTGTTGAAAATTTCGCCGTCGGCCATTTTGCGGATTCGATCGTCTTGCAAGGTGACGACCGTGGCCAGGCCGTGCTGTTTGGCGATGCCGTTGCCGGCAGCGGTCGCGCCGTGACACATCGCGCAGGTAATGTTGAAACGCTCGCGGCCCCGCTGAAGCAATTCCGCCGTCACCGGAACCGGAATTCCGGTTCCCCAATTATTGCCCATTTTACCGGTGTCGCTGTAATCCGGGCCGACACTGAAACGAGCGACGGAGTGAGACTCCGGCGCGCCGGCCGTTTGAGGTTTCGGCATTTCATAACCGATCGGCACCGTTCCATTGACCGGCATCCGCGGTCCGCGGCCGTCCGCAAAAAAATTCAGCGGCGCTTGCGCGCGCACTTTCATCTGCCGCACCATGTCGGGAAAAATTTCCCATGGCTCATTCGTGCCTTTCTCTCCGCGGAAGCCGAGCACGGCCACGGCCGCGATCGTGAGCAGGAGAGAAATTAAAAGGAATCCGCGCAACATAATTAGTCCTCGTGCACGACGGTGATGTGTTGGCCGCCACTGCGCTCCAGTAACTCGCGCGCTTCCAGTTCGGTGAACCGCGGATCGCGCGCCTCGATCACGAGAAAGAATCCGTCGTTGGTCACGCGGCTGAAGCGGTCCCAGTTGAAAATCGGATGATGCGGCCGCGGCAGTCCATTCATGATCAAGACCGCAAAAAATGCGGCGAACGCTGAAAAGAGCACGGTCATCTCGAACATGATCGGGAAAAACGCCGGCACCGTTCTCCAATCGTACGGTTTTCCATGAACAATGAGCGGGTAAAGACCCCAAGACGGGCCAAATTCTACCAAGAGTGCGGTGAGCAACCCGGAAATGCCACCGGCAAGGACGACCGCGCTCAACCATGATTTCCCGAGCCCCATCGCCTCGTCCATTCCGTGGATTGGAAAGGGCGAAAACACATCCCAGCGTTTGAAGCCGGCATCGCGCACCATTTTGGCGGCTTCGTAAAGTGCGGCTGGGCTCGGATATTCCGCGCCCATTGCATAAACTTCGTGACCGGACGGCGTTCTCATGTGCGCTCCATTCCACCCGCCGCCACGGGATGATGGCCGTTAGGCGCGTGCACGTCCGCTTCCGGCAAAACGATTTTCACTTCCGACATCGCGATCATCGGCAGGAACCGGATGAACAACAGGAAGAGAGACGTGAAAATCCCGAGCGTGCCGATGAATGTCCAGATGTCGACCCAGGTTGGAATAAAAATACCCCACGAGGACGGAATGAAATCGCGATGGAGTCCACCGACGATGATGATGAAACGCTCGAACCACATGCCGGCGTTGACGCACATGCAAACAAAGTAGACGACGAGAATGTTTCGCCGGCACCAGCGGAACCAGAAAAGCTGCGGCGAAAGAATATTGCAAAACAACATGCCGGTCCACCAATACCACCAGTAGGGACCGAGGACGCGGTTCCAAAACGCGAATCGCTCGTAAGCGTTGCCGCTGTACCAGGCTACGAAAAATTCCATCACATAGGCGTAACTGACGAACGAGCCGGTCAGCAAAATGATCTTCGCCATTTTGTCGATGTGCTGCGGCGTGATAATGTCGTGGAGTTTGAAAATCGCGCGCGCGGGAATCAGCAGCGTCAGCACCATGGCGAAACCGCCGAAAATCGCGCCCGCGACAAAGTAGGGCGGGAAAATTGTCGTGTGCCATGTCGGCAAGATTGACGACGCGAAGTCGAACGACACCACGCTGTGGACTGAGAGCACCAGCGGGGTGGAAAGGCCGGCCAGGAGGAGATACGCCATTTCATAATGACGCCAGTTACGGTTTGAGCCGCGCCAACCGCATGCGAAGACGCCAAAGAGAAACTTTCTAATCTTCGTGGTCGCGCGATCGCGCAACGTC
>Ga0209808_1001269_pt1 | contig 12984 bp, 9 predicted proteins | sample GraSoiAngelo_157_FD_186171 | JGI IMG/M metagenome (GOLD analysis project Ga0209808, IMG submission 186171) | Grasslands soil microbial communities from the Angelo Coastal Reserve, California, USA - 14_1009_16_20cm (SPAdes) (version 2) | ecosystem: Environmental > Terrestrial > Soil > Grasslands ...
ATCCCCGGCGTCCGTTGCGAGGTGGCGGGCGCGCACACGGAAGGCTCGATGAACGTCCTCGTCGAGACCGCAGAGGGCACGGCCTGCATCTGCGGCGACGTGATCTACGACATTCAGAACCAGATCGTCGAGCCGATCTATCAAGTGCTGGAGTTCGAGCCCCAGACGACGGGTAACCACAGCACGTCGAAACGTCAGGAAAAGGCTGCGATCAAGAAGGCGCTACAGAACACCTTCGTCCTGCCGGTTCACGACTACCCCGCGAGACTCCGCGCCGGCCGTGTCGTTGCCCGACTGAGAGAAACGGTTCCCGGCCCGGAGGAGCGTGTCGAGATGAAGTGTCCGAGCGAGACCGGAATCGTCGTCGGAGCAGAGGTGGCCGAACCGATCTCGGTTTGACGAGTCGAGCAGCCCGTCACGCGTTCTTCGGAGGCTCGACGACGACCTTGCCGCGGGGACCGGAGCTTTGCCGCTCCCACGCCTCGGCAACGGCGTCGAGAGGGTAGCGCAGCAGATCGAGCACGACTCGCCCTGCGACGAGGTGCTCGAGCAGTTCGAGGTACGCACGGTTGCGGTCGGCCGCCGACATTGCGAAGTTCGAGTGACCTGTTATCGTCAGTTCTTTGCCGCGGACGTCGGCGGAGCGAAGCGCCGATTCCGGGCCGGCCGACTGACCGACGTGCACGATCCGCGCGTTGCGCGCGGCCACGCCGAGCACCCGCTTTAGCGGCTCGCCCCAGACGGGATCGATGCAGACGGTAAAGCCATCATCGCCGAAAGCGTCCGGGACGTCGTCGAGTGTCACGACTCCGGGTGCCGCCGAGCGGCCGGCTCCGACGACCCGCTCTGCGCCGAGCAGCTTCGCCGCCTGCACCGCGATCTGCCCGACCGCACCACTCGCGCCGAGCACGAGCACGCGGTCGCCTGGACCCACCTTCGCTTTCCATGCCACCGACACCCAGCCGGCGACGCCGGCGATCCCGGCTGCGGCCGCGAGGGCCGGATCCACTCCGTCCGGGAGCTCCAGAGGCAGTTCGCTCGGCAGTGCGACGCGCTCGGCCATGAAGCCCGGCGCGGTCACACCGCGGCCTTCTCCGAACAGGTAGACGAGGGCGTCCCCGTCGGTTCGGCCGACCGCCTCGCACCCTGGCACGTACGGCAGGGGTGGGTGGCCGCCGTAGAAGCGACCGCTGCCGACGCTGATGTCGAGCGGGTTGAGGGCGACCGCCTCGATCGAGACCAGGATCTCGCCGCTGCCGGCCTGCGGCTCGTCGAGGTCGGTCACCTCCGGCGGCGACGAAAGCGCGCTGATCAGAGCGCCCCGCATTCGGTGCGGGAGCTTACCGTCGAGACACGTGCAACCAGGGGATAATGAGCGCGTGAGCACTGCAGAGCCGCAGTTCGTCCGCTTCGACGATGTGAGTGCATTCGAGCTGGCGCGCGGCGTGAGCGGCCGGCCCGTGTTCGGCGAGGGAGCGATGCTCAACCTGATCCGCTTCGAGCCGGGCGCCGAGGTGCCGTTACACAGCCACGATCACGAGCAACTCGGCCTCGTACTCGAAGGAATGCAGGCGCTCGTGATCGACGGGGTCGCGCACGAACTTGGACCGCTGGAGGGATACGTGCTCCCGGGTGGCGTCGAGCACGCGGCGTATTGCGGGCCGGAAGGAGCCCTTGTTCTCGACGTCTTCCGGCCCGTCCGCGAGGACTACCGAGAACGCTGGGCGGCCGCCTCAGGGCAGCGTTGAGCGCGCCGTCGATCGCGAGGCCTCTCCGGACTCGGGCGCAGGCCATTCCTGATCGTGTCGTTGGGGTACCTGCTATTTCGGCGTAGGCTTGCCATTGACACCCACAAGGTTGGCGCTGTTTAGCTCTCTGCTTCTGCCTAGCAGCCAGTCAAGGGTCGTTCGACCTCCAATGGCCGGAGTAGGGGGTCGCGCAGAGCGCTACTAGGACTGCGGCTTTCCGAGGCTGCTGGAGCACTTATGGAGCGGCCGAGAACTCCAGTGGCTGTCGCTGCTGCGACACTGCTGGAGTGGCTGCGTCGTCAGCGAAGAGCCGCGCGAGCCGAGCCCCGACCTGACTTCGTTGCGCCTCGCGGTACTTCCACTCGTGCGCGTACACCCGCAATGTTGTATCGGGCTTTCGGTGGCCCAGGCGGCGTTGGACGTCAATCAGGTTGCAGTCGAGGGCGATCAGCATGCTCGCATGGCGACCCCTCACGATCGAGCGGGTGGTCCTCAACGGCCAAATGGGCGCGTTTCGGCTGCTTCTCCGTCGGCGAAGCAACCTGGGTGTTCCAGAAAGTGCTCCATGCCCGACGAGGTTGGAGCTGTAGCAAGTGGAGTGGGCGCAGGAAGCTTCTAGTTTCCAGCTCTTTTGCAGAGCCCTCTGACGGACTCGAACCGTCGACCCCCTCCTTACCATGGAGGTGCTCTACCAACTGAGCTAAGAGGGCGAAGCCGCCATTCTAGGCGCTGTTCGCGCCGCCTGACCCTACGCGTCGAGGCGCAGGCCCCGCGAAGGCGGGTCTGTCGCGTGGGCGTGGGGGCGGGTCGAAGGCGCGAGCCTCTGCTCGCCCCTTCGCGTTTCCGCTAGGCGCGGCTCTGCTTGATCTTGCTCGCGCTCGTGTCCGGCCCTCCGAAAAGCAGCTCCACGGGGGGGCTTCGATGCCTACGGCTCCCTGGTGGATATGCGCAGCGGTGAACGTCTCGCCGTCGTTTGATCTGGTCTTGAACTCGATCGTCCCGTCCTCCAACCCTTGATCAGCGTGTGGCCCGTGGCGGTGGAGGTCGAGCCTGTCTCGCTCTCGGCCGACAGCTTCGCGTGCAGGACGCACATCACTCCGCTCTCGCGCTTCGCGCTGTTTTTCGCCGGCGCGGCGCTCGCGGCGGGCACGGCGATCGCGCAAGCATCAACAAAAAAGAGAATCAACGGCGCATGAAGCCTCACTTCCCTTCGCAGTAGGTTGCGGTCGTGCGGCAAGGATCGCCGCGCCGCCCTATTGCGTCTCCAGGGCCAGAATCCGTCTGCGTTTCGGGTGAGCCCCAGATTCGAGCTTCGGGCTAGCCCGAGGACCCGGCGATAGCTGCTCGGGCCCAGCCTTCTCGAAGGCCAAGGGGGCGGCTTTTCCGCAGGAAACCGGGGCGTCACGTGCAATCTGTGGCTCCTCGACGTACAGTCTGTCGGGCACCCGGCGGCCCAGGGGGTGGCGGTTGAAATTAGCGGTTGAGATTCTGCGGTACGTAAGCCTGGGGGCTTACGTGGCGCTTGCGCTGGCGACGATCAATCAATGGCGCCGTCAGCGCGACCTCGCTGCGGCCTGGGCGGCGCTCTGCTTCGGCACACTTGGCCTGGTCGTCGTGCTCGGCCAGAGGCAGATCGTTCCGGAGCATCCCAACGGCTTCCTCGAGAACTTCCTGCAGCGGGTCGACATCGCTTTCCTGCTGCTCTTTCCTTACCTGCTCCACCGGTTCACGACCGTGTTCCGGACGGCCACCTCGAGACTGGAGAGCGCGCTTGGCCTCATGACCGTCGCGATGATCGTCTGGACCTTCGCGCTGCCGCACTTTCCCGAGCCGGGGCAGCCGCGGCCCTGGTCGTTCATCGCCTATCTCACCGGCTTCCTGATCCACTGGACTGTGCTCTCGTCGGTCGCAGCAACCCGGCTCTGGCGGGCCGGCCGGGGGCAGCCGAGCGTCGCGCGCCGCCGGATGCGGATTCTCGCGTTCGCTGCAGCGCTCCTCACGATCACCTTGTTCCTCGCGGCGGCGACCAGCCGGTCGTACTCCGTCCTCGCCCTCGTCAGCTCGGCGCTCGGGATCGTCAGCGCGCTTGCATTCCTCGTCGCCCTGGCGCCTCCGGCGGTCGTCCGAATGATCTGGCGGCGGCCGGCCCAAGAGCGCGTCCAAGACGCAGTTCGGGATCTGATCGCGCTCAGCCGCAGCCAAGCGGAGGTTGCGACGCGCGTCCTCGGGCCGATGGCCGACATCGTCGGCGCCCGGGCGATCTGCATCAGGAACAACGAGGGAGAGCTGGTCGGTTCGTACGGCCTCCCAGAGGGTGAGCTCGAGCCTGCACAGACCGGCGACGCGCAGCAATTCGAGCTCTACATCCCTTCCGGTTCGCTGACGGTCTGGGCCTCGCCCTACGCGCCGTTCTTCGGCCGCGAGGAGCTGCGGCTCCTCGAGACGGTGGGTGCCTTCACAGGCCTCGCGCTCGATCGAGTGCGCCTGTTCCAGCAGGAGCACCAGGCACGCCTTGCTCTCGAGCGTGCGGACGAGATCAAGACGAACTTCATCGCCCTCGCCTCTCACGAGCTGCGGACGCCGGTGACGACGATCCTGGGCCTCGCTACGACCCTCAATCGCCGAGGCGACGATCTCGACGAGCGCCAGCACCGAGACGTGCGAGATACCCTCGAGCGGCAGGCCGACCGGATGGCCAAGCTCGTCGAGCAGCTCCTCGACCTCTCGCGCCTCGACGCGGACGCAATCTCGATCACTCCCGAGAGAATCAATCTCCGCGATCGGATCGAGGAGATCGTCGCATCGGTTGCGGCCGAGCGAAGAGATGACGTTCAGATCAGGATCGCCCCCGACCTCGAGGCGCCCGCCGATCCGGGCGCGCTCGACAGGATCGTCGGCAACCTCGTCGCGAACGCGCTGCGGTACGGCTCGCCCCCGGTCAACGTCGACGCGGTGCGCCACGACCGCCACCTGCGCGTCTTCGTCGAGGACCACGGCGACGGCGTGCCGCCGCAGTTCGTCCCTCAGTTGTTCGAGCGCTTCACCCGCGGCGCCCGTGAGCGCGTGGGCGGCAGCGGACTAGGCCTGGCGATCGCACGCTCCTATGCGCGGGCGCACGACGGCGACCTCGTCTACGAAGACCTGGAGCCCCATGGCGCGCGCTTCCAGCTCGTGCTGCCGATGAAGAGGAAGGGCAACGGCGATCCTGACGAGGTCGAGATCGAGCCGCCGCCAGACGTGGAAGCCCACCGCTGGCAGCTCGTGGGACGCCGCCGGCAGCCGCTCGCCTAGCTTTGCTGGGTGAACCTCCCGGTTCCCCCAGACCCCCTCCACCGGTCCGTCGCGCTGCGCACGACGGACGATCGCTACGTGATGGGGGCGGGAGGATTCGAACCTCCGTAGGCTAAGCCGACGGGTTTACAGCCCGTTCCCTTTGGCCGCTCGGGCACACCCCCAGGGGTCGGCAATTGTAGCTAGCGGTCTACGATCCCTTCAGTGGCGCGCTACGACGTGATCGTCATCGGCGCCGGGCCGGCCGGCTCGACGACGGCTTACCGCCTCGCGCGCGCGGGCGCGCGCGTGTGCCTAATGGACCGCGCGCGGTTCCCCCGCGACAAGCCATGCGGCGGCGGGCTGACGTTGTTCTCGGTTGAGCCCGTGGTCGAAGACCGCATCGAGACGATCGAGCTCGGGTTCCGCTACACGCGACGCTGGAGCCGCCGTGCCAAGCAGCCGCTCGTGTTGATGACTCAGCGCCGCAGGCTCGACGCGTTTCTCGCCGAGCAGGCTGTGACCGCCGGCGCCGAGTTCCGCGACGGGTCGAAGGTGACGGCGGTCGATCCGAGCGGCCGGGTCGCCATCGATGGGGAGCGCCTGGATGCGGACGTCGTGGTAGGCGCCGACGGAGCGAACGGGATCACGGCGCGCTCGCTGGGGCGGCCGGCCCCCGAGCACGGGGTTGCGCTCGAAGGGAACGTCGCCTACACGCACGTTTCTCGCGAGCGATTCCAGGGGCGGGCAGTTGCCGAGCTCGGTGCGGTTCCGGGCGGCTACGCGTGGGTGTTCCCTAAGGGGGACCATGTCAACGTGGGTGTCGGGGGCTGGCAGAGCGAAGGTCCGCGACTGCGCGATCACCTCCGGGAGCTTTGCGCCGCCTTCGAGATCGATGAGGCCGAGGTCCGGGATCTGCGCGGGCACCGGTTGCCGATGCGCGGGGCGTCGATGCGGCCAGTCGAAGGGCGTCTTCTGCTGGTCGGCGATGCCGCCGGGCTGGTCGATCCGCTATCCGGAGACGGCATGTACGAGGCTGTCTTCAGCGGCAGGCTCGCGGCCGACGCGGCGCTCGAGTTCCTGCACGGCCGGGCGCGCGATCTCGACGCCTACGCCGAGCGGTTCGCGCCCGCCTTCGCGCCGCTCGAGAGCATCTCCTGGCGTGCCAAGCTCGCCTTTGAGCGGTTCCCGCACCTCGCTTTCCGACTCGCGACCACGAATGTCTCGTGGCGGCTCTTCCAGGCGGTCGTCCGAGGAGACCGGCGCGCTTCCGACACCCACGGCCTGAGAGGCGCACCGCTCCGGGTTCTTCAAGCGCTCGGGGTGTAGACACTCAAAATCAAGAGGCGCCGCTTCCGGCGCCGACTCAGAGGCCGTGCGGGCTTTGCCCGTGCGGCCGTCTAAGCCCGGTCTGTTGGCGATACAGCCTCAAGGCGGGCAACAACGCTGCCGATGGGGAGCGTCGTGGAGCTGAATGCGGTCCTTCGGCGTGCCGTGGAGCAGGGTGCGAGCGACGTCCACCTGAAGGTGGGCCAGCTTCCGGTCGTGCGCTGCGACGGGGAGCTGACGCCCTTTGCCGATCACCCGCCGCTCACTGACGCCGACCTCGAGGCGGCGCTCGCCATCGTCTCTGAGTTGACCCCGGCCAAGCGCGAGTCCTTCTACGAGACCGGAGAGCTCGACATCGCCTACACGAGCGGGGATCTACCGCGGTTCCGCGTCAACGCGTATCGGCAGCGGGGCTCGATCTCGTTCGCGTTCCGCGTCATCCCCAAGCACGTGCCCAGCTTCGAGCAACTCAGGATGCCACCGGGCGTGAAAGCGATGGCCGACGAGCATCGCGGTCTCGTTCTCGTCACCGGCGCGACGGGCTCGGGCAAGACGACGACGCTCGCGGCGATCATCGACCACATCAACAAGACGCGCCGGCAGCACATCGTCACGGTCGAGGACCCGATCGAGATCTTGCACGACGACCACAGCTGCATCGTCAATCAGCGCGAGGTCGGGATCGACACCGAGTCCTACCTCACCGCCCTGCGTCGGGCGCTCCGTCAGGACCCGGATGTGATCCTGATCGGCGAGCTCCGGGACGCCGAGAGCGCGGAGACGGCATTGAAAGCCGCCGAGTCCGGCCACCTCGTCTTCTCGACCATGCACACGATCGACTCGGCCGAGACGCTCGGCCGGATGATCGAGTTCTTCCCAGGCATCAAACAGGCGCAGATCCGCTCGATCCTCGCAGGCGTGCTACGTGGGATCGTCAGCCAGCGGCTGCTGCCTCGCGTAGACGGCGGCCGGGTCGCGGCGGTCGAGGTCATGGTCAACAACGCGCGGATCGCCGAGCTGATTCGGGAGAGCAAGACCGAGGAGATCCCTGACGCAATCGCCGAGGGCTCGTTCTTCCAGATGCAGACCTTCGAGCAGGCGCTGATCGACCTCGTGGTCTCAGGCGACATCGATCGCCAGGTGGCGGCAAGCGCGGCCACGAAGCAGCACGACTTCGTCGTCGCGCTCGAGCACGCGCTCAAGCGCAAGGCTGCCGGCGTCACAAGGGAAGACGAGCTTCCGCAGGCCGCCCCTCCGGAAGTGCCGGAGGAAGAACTCCCGATTCCGGCCCTGCGGGTCGCGCCGGCCGAGTGATGAAGCGAGTTCTGCTGGGTCTCGCGCTCGCAATTGCGAGCGTGGCGGGTACGGCGAGCGCCGATACGTATCGCATGGTGCCCTCGGTGCCGGCGAATCTGCCGAGCGCCGCTGTACCGAACCAGCCCGGCGAGATCAGCGTCCCGACGCCGATCTCGACGCCGCCGTCGGTTTCGCAGTCCCTGAGCTTTCAGCAACTGGTCGCCCTCTGGCAGGGGGCCGGCTCCGCCTATGGGATCCCGTGGGAAGTGCTCGCCTCGATCAACAAGATCGAATCGAACTTCGGCCGCAACATGGGTCCCAGCTCCGCCGGCGCGGTCGGCTGGATGCAGTTCATGCCGAGCACCTGGGATCGCTGGGGCGTCGACGCGAACGGCGACGGCGTTGCAGATCCGTGGAATCCGCAGGACGCGATCTACGCGGCAGCTCGCTACCTTGCAGCGGCAGGCGGAGCGCAAGACCTCTCGCGCGGGGTGCTCGCCTACAACCACGCCCAGTGGTACGTCGACGAGGTCCTGCAGCTCGCGCATACGTTCGCCGGGGGCGGCCTCGACACAACTTTCAAGCTCGACCGGTACCAGGTCTCCCTCGACGGGGCCCGCAAGGACGTCGCCGACGCGAACCGGCAGCTCCTCGCAGCGCTGCGGATTCAACAGGCGCTCATGAAGCAGGAGCGCCGCTGGCAGGCTCGCGCCGCGGGAGTGCAGCTCTTGTCCAGGCAACTCGAGCTCCAGAAAGCCGCAACGCTCGTCGGCGTCCGCGAGCACGCGACCGAAGCCCGGGTCGCTCGGCTCCGGGCAGAGCTGAAGAAGGCCGCCGATGCACTGACGCAGGCCAGCACTCAGGCGGAGAGCGCCGCGGCGTCGCCCGTGACCGGTTCGCTGCTCGGGTCACCGGTGTCCAACGATTCGGGCTACGTATTTCCGGTCGGCGGCGGCCCCTCGGTCATCTCGGTCTCGCACCATCACCACGACTATCCGGCCGCTGACATCGCGGCCCCCGAAGGCTCGCCGCTCTACGCCCTTGCCGACAGCGTCGTGCTCAAGTCGTGGGCACAGCCGGATCCGTACTGTGGGATCGGGCTGTCCTTGCGGGCAAGCGATGGGCAGGAATGGACCTATTGCCATCTTTCGTATCTCGACCCGCAGGTCGTTCAGGGAGCGGTGTTGAGCGCGGGTCAATCCGTAGGTCTCGTCGGCCACACAGGCGACGCGACCGGGCCGCATCTCCATCTTCAGACCGACCCGGCGACGCACTACCCACAATTGGAGCCCTGGTTCCAGCGCTTCGCCGGCACTGCTTTCCGCTGGCAGGATGCGCCGACCCCTCAGCCTGGGGCGACGGCGAGCGCGAGCGCCCCCGTGTTCGCGCAGGCGCCGAGTGGAAACGCCGCTTCTGGCGGTGGCGTGATCCGATTCACCCAGTAGGGGGATAGCTCGATGCCCCGGTCCGCCGACGACTAGGGTATGGCGGCTCGTTTCGCTGCGGTTCTTCCTCGCATGGCCGTAATCGGCCTCGTCTGGCTGTTTGCGACCGGAACCCTGACCTATGCCGCTGGGCGGAAGCTGACGACGCCCGAGAAGACGCCCGCGGCAGTTGCGACGCCGCGTCCGACTCTCGTCGTCCCGGACATCCGCGGCCAGGCTTTCGTCTTCGCCAAGGGGATCCTCGAGGACGGCGGCTTCGGCTGGCGCGTCAAAGGCGGTGTCCAAGGTTATGCGACGAACGTCGTCGCCTCTCAACAGCCCGCCGCAGGCACGCGCGTCGAGGACACGGGCGCACCGACTTTGACCCTGACCATGGAACGTGGCACCTATCCGCAGAATGGGACCCCGGAGAACACGTCCCCTTACGCGGGCACCTCGATCGTCCTTCCCAAGACTCCGAGCGCGGGGGCGAAGCCCTCCGCGCGTATCGCTCCGTCGGCAGGACCGAAGAACGCTAAGAAGTCGGTCGCGAAGCGTGCCCACGCGACGGCCAAGCCGAGGCGGAAGGTCGCCAAGCGGAAAGTGGCGAAGCACAAGCTTCACGTCACGCGGTCGCGCCCGCCGGCGTTCGCCGTACCGGGCGCGCGCAAGGAGCCGCTCGATGAGCTGCCGCTAGCGGTTCGGGCCCAGCGGCTGAGCGACTGGCTGACGCCCTCGCGTCGTGCAACGGCGTCGAACCAGCGCTACTGGCTCTACCAGCACGCCTGGATCGTCGCCGGCGCGAAGTTCGGCTGGTGGCACGGTGCGGCGGCCCTCCGGGTGCTCATCAACGTCGACCGCCGAGTGGAGTCCCAGTGGGGGATCGGTCATCAGAGTGAGTCGGTTGCCCGCCGCGCCCTTGCCGCGGTCGAGGCGCAGGCGAAGTGAGGTTTGGCAGGCGCGTGACGCGACGCCTCCGCGAACAGGGGGGTTACACGTTGGTCGAGATGCTGACCGTCCTTTTGATCCTGGGTGTGGTGATGGGGGGACTGACCTCCGTCTTCGTAACCGCGACGAATGCCGACGCCGACATGAACAATCGCTTCCGAGCTCAGCAGACGGCGCGGCTCGCACTCGACAAGCTCCGCCGCGAAGTCCATTGCTCTTCGGCGGCGACCCCGGCCGGATCTGCCACCTCCTCGATCACCCTGACGCTCCCGACCTACTGCAAGACCTATTCGGGAAGCACCTCGGTTACGTGGTGCACGCGGAGCGTCGCGACGAATCGCTACGCCCTCTACCGCGTCGATGGCGCGACTTGCACCGGCGGCGTCAAGTGGGCGGACAATTTGACCCCGACTGCGACGGCGCCCGTCTGCAGCGGCGCGCTTTGTATCTTCAACTACTCGGCGCAGTCGACCTCGAGCCTCGCGAAGCTGCAAGTCGACTTCCCGGTCAACCCGAAGGCTTCCCGCACGGTCGACACCTACGAGCTCATCGACGGCCTCGTGCTCAGGAACAGCACCCGATCATGAGGCTGCGGAGGATGAGCCTGAAGGCCCTCGCCGCGGGCAAGCCAATGGGCGACGAGCGCGGCATCGCGCTGGTGATGGCTCTCGGCATCCTGGTCGTCTGCGCGATCATGGTCACGACGGTCATTGCTTACACCAGCTCCGGCCAGCGAACGTCGTATTTCAGCAAAGCGCGGCTGACCGCCTTCGACGCGGCCGACGCCGGCATGAACAATGCGTTTGCGGTCCTGAACCTTCCCACGAACAACTCGCTGGACCCGAGCATCCTCCCGCCTTGCCACACGACAAACCCGGACACCTCGACTCCGGGAACGACGAACCCGACCTGGTTCACGAGCTCCACCAATCTCACCGCGCTGACGAGCTGGAACAACAACCTCTATGGTCGCGCGACCGCCTATTGGTGCGGGGACTTCGACCGCTACGGCGCCCAGTGGTTTCTCCGCTCGATCGGCTCGATCAGGAACCCAACCAGCCAGATCGGGAATACGACTCGCACGCTCAGCTCGAGGGTCACGATCCAGCCGACGTTGACGCAGCCCAAGAACAACCCGGTCTGGGACTATCTATACGCAGGCCACACGGGGAGCGCCTGCGATCAAACGCTGAACAACAACATCAGCGGCTCCTCGCGCATGTACGTCGCCGGCAACCTCTGCCTGAGCCCGAACGTGCAGTTGGCGCAGTCGACCGTCATTGTCGGAGGAAACCTCGACGTTGCGAACAACGCCGCTGTTGGCGCCAACACGAGCATGAGCACTCGCGTCGAGACGTATGTCGGTGGTAACTGCCGTTACGGCAGCAACAGCCCGCCATGGGTCGCCTGCAGCGGCAACCAGGATGCGAATCACATCTACAGCAAGCTGTCCGACGGGACGACGGTCGCCGTGAACCACACCGCTCCGATCGTTGCCCCACCGGCCGCCGATTTCGCCGGCTGGTACCAGGATGCGATTCCGGGACCCGCCCAGTCCTGCACCAGCGCAGGTGGCACGTCTCCCACGTTCGACAACAACTATCCGACCCGCGACAACAGCGTTTCGACCGTCTTCGACTTGACTCCCTCGACCTCGTACACGTGCCGAGTCGGCAGGGGCTCGTCGACGACCCTGGGCTCGGCGATCACCTCCTCCCAGACCTCGATCACGGTCGCCTCGGCCGGCGGCTTTCCGACGAGCGGGAACTTTCGGGTCAGGATCGACGATGAAGATATGACCGTCACCGGCGGGCAGGGATCGACGACGTGGACGGTTACCCGCGGCGTCAACGGCACGACCGCTGCCAGCCACGTGGCCTCGCAGACTGTCGAACAAGACGACGCAGGCACCAGCGGAGAGCTCTCGTGGAACGCGACGACGAAGACCCTCACCGTCTCCGGAACGATCTTCATCGACGGAAGCGCGAAGGTATCCAACGGCGCGCTCAACACATACAACGGCCAGGCTACGCTCTATCTCTCGGGGACCTTCTACGCGAACGGGTCGCTGTGCGGCGCGACTTCCGGAACCAGCTGCAACTTCGCCGGCTGGAATCCGGACAAAGAGCTGCTGATGATCGTTGCCGACGGGAACGGCGGCCAGATCAACCCCGGTGACGGCGTCTTCATAGCCAACAACTTCTCGTACGAGGGCGGCCTCTACGCGACCAACGCGGTTGAGTTCGGCAACAACGTCAACATCGACGGGCCGGTCGTCGGCAGTCAGATCCTGCTGAGCAACAACCTGACGACCCAAGCGTTCCCGACGATCACGACCGTTCCTGTCGGAATGCCGTCGAACAACGACGTGTACGCGCAGCCGAACCCGCCGCAGAGCTTCTCCGGCTAGCCGCGCTCAACTCTGCTCAACTCTCACGTCGACCCGACCGATAAAGGGAAGATGAACGCTGCGCTCGCTGCGGTCGCGTTCGCTCCCGGCTTGGCGATCGGAAGCTTCGTGAACGTCGTCGCGACACGACTGCCGTTACGGCGCTCGGTCGTGCATCCGCGCTCGGCCTGCATGAGCTGCGGGAGCGAGCTCGCCTGGTACGACAACGTGCCGCTGCTCTCCTACGTGCTCCTCCGCGGCCGCTGCCGCAGCTGCGGCGTGCGTATCGGCTTGGTCTACCCGGCCGTCGAGCTTGCCACCGCGCTGCTCGTCGCCGCCTGCTTCGTTCGCTTTGGGCTTTCCGGCCGCGCGGCGGTGGCCGCCTTCTTCTGCATCGTCCTCGTCACGGTCAGCGCGATCGACCTGGCACATCGGATCATCCCCAATCGGATCGTAGTTCCGGCCGCGGCGCTCGTGCTAGTGGCGCAGACAGCGTTACGGCCGAGTCCGGAATGGGCGCTCGCGGCCCTTGGCGCTGGGCTGTTCCTCTTCGACGCTGCGCTTGCCTATCCGGCCGGCA
>Ga0209808_1001273_pt1 | contig 12963 bp, 8 predicted proteins | sample GraSoiAngelo_157_FD_186171 | JGI IMG/M metagenome (GOLD analysis project Ga0209808, IMG submission 186171) | Grasslands soil microbial communities from the Angelo Coastal Reserve, California, USA - 14_1009_16_20cm (SPAdes) (version 2) | ecosystem: Environmental > Terrestrial > Soil > Grasslands ...
GGTCATTCGTTAGGCGATGAAAATCGCTGTCTGCTGTTTCGCTTGATGCAGGCGCGGCAATTGATGGAGTTCGCGCGAAAGCAGGAGCACGATTTCATGCCGCCGCAATCGCTTGGCCAATGTGCCGAATGTGATTTCACTAAAGTCGAAGCCGCAGCTGAGATCGCGCAGGCGAAGAACATTCCGAAAGCAAAGGCGCAACTGCGTGAATGGCTGCGGCGCTGGAGCGAAACGGACGAGTTCGCGCCTTGGCCGGCGTGCGCTACGACAGCCAAAGACTTCACCGCGCTCTGGCGCGAAGCGTTTCGGCCACTTCGCGAATGGGCAAGCGCGTGTGCGGCTTGCGTGGCGGCGGAAGTGAGGCGCGATTATCGCGAGTTCCGTTTAGGTCGTGGCGCAATAACTTATCCGGACCAAGTCGCGTTCGCGGCCGAACTGTTGCGGCTGCCGGAGGTGGCGAAGCGAATTCGTGGCAAACATTATCGCGTCATTCTCGACGAAGCTCAGGACACAGATCCGCAGCAATTTTTTGTTTTGCTTGAAATGACGCGGCCGGTGGGTGCGCGTGGCGAGTGGTTTCTCGCCGCAGCGAGTCCAGCCTCCCGGGGACAAGATCGACATCAAGGACCTCGGCCCGGTCATTTCTCGATGGTCGGTGATTTTCAGCAATCGATTTATCGCGATCCGCGCGACCTGAATCACTATCGCGAGCTTCATCACGCGCTCATCGAAAGCGGCGTGGCGGAAGAGTTGAAATTTTCGGTGACATTCCGGCTCGATCAGGCGCAGCTCGAGTTCGTGAACGACACATTCGCTAGAATTCTCGACAACACCGAAGGCCAGGTCGAGTTTGTTGAGCTCAGTCCGCGCCCGGAAATTTTGCCGGGTCAGGTGATTCGCTTCGAATTGGGCGACGACATTGACATGTCGCTCTCCGAACCGCAACGCGCTCAGATCGAAGCTAAGCGTCTAGCGAAGTGGGTGCGCGGCGCTGGGCTGGAAAAGCTGCGGGCGAGATGTTGGCGCGAAGTCGCGATTCTCTGCCCGCGCAAAGCGTGGTTGCGCGCGATTCGCGATGCGTTGCTCGGACAACAAATTCCGGTGGAAGTCCAGTCGGAGAGTGATCATCAGGCCGAACATCCAGCGTATGCGTGGCTCACGGCGCTACTCGCGATCATGGTCGATCCAAATTCGAGCTACGAAATCGTGGGAGTGCTCAGAGAAGTGTTCGGAATCTCGGACGACGAGCTGGCGCGATTTGCTCAAGGCGAGGGCCGCAAATTTCAAATCGACCGGAAAATTACCGGCCGCGGAGTTGTTGCTGGCACATTGAATCTGTTGACGCGAGTTCGCGAAAGCCTGCCCCACCAGCCGCTTTTCAGCGCGGTACGCGAGATAGTGCGAATGACGCAGCTGCGCGAGCGATTACGGACTCTGCCGCGCGAAGAATTCGGCGATTCGGTGAACGAGCTGGAGAAACTACTCGGCGCCGCGGCAGCCGCGGAAGCGCGGCAGGAGTCGCTGGCCGACTTTGCGCTCACGCTTCGGCGCAACTTCGACAAGATCCGTGAAACTGAACCGGCGCAAGCTGATGCGATCCAGCTGATCACTGCGCATAAGGCGAAAGGATCGGAATGGGACGCGGTCATTGTCCCGTTTCTGGCACGCGAGGCGCGGCTTGGTGGGAACATTCGTTATCCACTCGTCATTTCGGGCGAACAACAGTTCATCGCGTTCGATCGAAGCGATCGCGCGGATCTGGAAGAGGAAATGAAAAAGGTCCAGCGCCAGGAAATGGAACGGCTGCTATACGTGGCGGTTACACGCGCGCGCCACACCCTCATCCTTGCACTCGACGCCGGCTTCTTTCGAGGCAAGCGCGGCGTTCACACCGACACGCAACTGAAATGGCTGCAAGCCGACGTCAACGAGCCGAACGCAGACATCATATTAGATCTTTCTGATGAAGCGACAGCTTGCGAGCAAACCGCTGCACGTCACAAGGACCGCGCACCCGAATTGATCGGTGATAGTTTACGGGCACTGCGACTCGAGACTGGTTGGGTGGATATTGCACGGCAGAGAGCGGCTTCGATCCTAGAAACAGTCACGCCGAGCCAGTTCGCGCCGGAAGAAGAACTAAGCAGAAGTCCCAGCGTCGAGGAATGGATTGAGCTCGAACCGGAATTGCGGCCGCCGCGGATGGATAATCCAGCCAAGCGTTACGGAGTTTGGTGGCACGATTTCGCCGAACAAATCGATTGGCGGTCCGAGCCGAAGAAGTGGAGCGAAACTTTCGCGCGCAACCTTGCTGCGTCGCCGGATGTCGCGCGCTCAAAGCGCGAGTGGCAGCTGTTGCAAAGCCATATCGAATCGGCCGGTGGACTCGGGCGCGTCTTGCGCGATGCGGATCTCCTTTGCCAAGAGATGCCGTTCTTCTGGAGGGTCAACAGCAAATGCCTCGAAGGGATTGTCGATCTCGCGTCGTTAAGTCAGAACGCGAATCGGGTTTTCATTCTTGATTGGAAAACGAACCGGATCGCTGCCGATAAGATCGACATCCTGCGGGAGCTTTATCGGCCGCAAATGGCGGCCTACTGGCAGGCGATCTCGAATCTGACAGACGCGCGTGTCAGCGCCGCAATTTATTCCACCGCTACCGGCCGGGTCGCCATGTACGATAACGACGAGCTCGGCGAAGAATGGCGCCGACTATCCGGCAATTTCTAGCGCAACCGTACCGGCCGCTGGCAAGCGCTGGCTAATCGTTTCCGCTGGAGATGTGATATGACGACAATCGGGCGAAGATTTTCATCCGAGAAACGGGAGGGAACATCGACAGAATCGTTTCGTGTCAGCTCTGGCGTTCGCCACGGATGAATTGTTCGACGCAACGGTACGCCTCGTCATCGGTCATTTGCACGGGCGGATGCTTCGAAAAATAGGCGGAGGCGGAATGCAACACACCGCCGATGCCGCGATCGAGCGCCAGCTTACAGCAACGGATTGCATCGATGGCTACCCCGGCTGAGTTCGGTGAGTCTTCGACGGAAAGTTTCAGATCGATTTCCATCGGGACGTCGCCAAAGAGTCGGCCTTCCACGCGAATAAAGGCAATTTTATTGTCGAGTTGCCACGGGACATAGTCGCTAGGGCCGATGTGAATATTCTCGTCTGCCAGGCGCTCACCGGTCACAGACTGCACCGCTTCGGTTTTCGAGGTTTTCTTCGACGCGAGTCGCGTGCGATTCAGCATGTTCAGAAAATCGGTGTTGCCGCCGGTATTCAGTTGATACGTGCGCACAAGTTTCACCCCGCGCTTGCGAAAAAGATCCACCAGCGCCCGGTGCACGATGGTGGCGCCCACTTGCGCCTTAATATCGTCACCGATAAGGGGCAGATTTTTATCGGCGAAACGCTTCGACCATGCCGAATCGCTCGCGATGAATACCGGGATGTTGTTGACAAAACCCAAGCCTGCTTCGAGCGCACAACCGGCATAGAAGCGGGTGGCCTGTTCGGAGCCGACTGGAAGATAATTGACCATCAATTCCGCGGAGGAGTTTTTCAACTCGGCAATGATCTCTTCGCGGGTGGATTCTTTCTCCAGTGGAAGAAATGTGCGGAGCGGATCCTGATCGTGCATGTGCGGGGGGTAGCCGTCCAGAACGCAGCCCATTTTTACAATGGCGCCGGTGAGCTTGATCTTTTCACAGAACACCTTCGTACAATTAGGCGGCGAGAAAATGGCCCTGCTGACATCTCGTCCAACCTTGCGCCGATCAATATCAAAGGCGGCAACGATTTCAATGTCGCTCGGGCGATACGAGCCGATCTCGCGGTGCATCAACCCTATGCCGGCGCCGTTGGCGGAGAAGCCGTCATAAAAATTTATCCCCTGGACAAGAGAGCTGGCGCAGTTTCCAACCCCGACAATGGCGATTCTTATTTTTCTCATTTCTAGATTGTTAAAGCTGAAAGGCTATCTGAATTAGATTATTCGGAGCAAGCTACAATTTAGGCCGTTTCAACCACGGTAGTGGTGCCTGCCTTTAGCGGCTACAAGTATTGCAAGTGCGGAATGTGTCCGAAGTCGCGCTGGCTTGCAAGACCTGATATAAGGGCAAAAGTCAGAGGGCATTCCTGGTGCAAGGAAGGCCTTTGCAAGGAGATAAACAAAATGCGCCTAAAGTTCGCAGCCATCAGCATGCTGATCGCTGCTGCTTCGCCCGCTGCCCCGAAAGTACTCGGGGCGGTCCCTGCGTACACCATCGAACAAGCGGTCGCTGTCGTTCAGGAGCACAACCCGGAAATCCTGATCGCACGCAAGAAAGTGCTGGCAGCACGCGGGGGGTTCATTGAAGCACGTTCCGGATTTCTGCCCTCGCTGAGCTCCAGCGGGCTCTACGATAAACGACAGACCCAGAGCGAGACGAACCTCCGACAAGAAGATTACAACGCAATATTGCGCCTCGAACAGAACCTTTACACCGGGGGAGCAGTAACCAGCCAGGTGGCAATCGCACAGTTGAACATCGACAAGGCAAATTATGAGCTTCAGGAAATTGCTAACCGCGTGACGATGGATGTGCGAATCGCCTTCAACGAACTATTGCTGAATCGGGCCAAGATCCGGGTGCGCGAAGATTCTGTTCGAGTGTTAGACGAAGAACTCAAAAACCAGCAGGAGCAATTGAGCGCCGGGATCGTGAGTAAATTGAATGTTCAACGAGCCGAAGTGGCTTTAGCCAACGAGCGGCCAGAACTGTTCAATGCACAGACTGAATTGAAAAACTCGTACTTGCGGTTGGCGGAACTTTTCGGAACCGATCTGCCGCCTGGACGGCAGGCCCCGCCGTTCGAGATTTCCGGTGAATTGCAATATCGGCCCAATCATGCGGATCTTAACGATTGCCTGGCCCGGGCTGACACGAACCGGCCGGTGATCAAAGCCCGGCAGAAGGATATCGAGATCGAAGACCGACAATACGTTCTGGACCGGAGCGCGACGCGTCCACATGTCCGGGCTTTTTCTGGGTATGAAGTTTACAGCGAGCGTGACCCGGAGGTCGGCCCAGAATTTAACTACGGGGGTGTGGTAGGCATAAACGCAACGTGGAACATCTTCGACGGATTCGCGACCAAAGGCCGCATGCAGGCGACACGCGCCCGGCGCGAGGCAGCGGTCCAAGCTCTGGCAGCAGCGCGGCGGAGCGTTGCCTCAGAAGTGCGCAGCGCATTTTTGGATCTTCAACAAGCCGATCGCGTCCTCGAATCCGAGACAAAAAATGTGCAGACGGCGGACGAGGCTCTTGAGATGGCAAAAGGCAATTTCGCTGCTGGATTGGGAACTCAGCTCGACGTCCTGCAAGCCGCATCCGACGTAACCCGGACGCGCACCACTCGCTTGAGCGCGATTTACCTGCACAACGTTGCTCTCGCCCGCCTGGCACACGCTTGTGCCAGTTCTGCGGAAGCGCTCGATTTCGGATCACAAATCACAAAGGCCAAGAGTGAAAAGCGCGATGCAGCGCAGGTTTCAGATGTAGCGAAGCCGCCGGAGAAATTGAGTCAGCGATGAAACGACGATTCCTCTTTCTCGAAAACCAGTCTGTAGCCGTCGCCATGTGGGCGACGCGACATGCGGATGTAAAACACATCGGCGCTGCGCTTCCCACAGGGAAGCGGCTACAGCGATCCGCACGTATTCACTTTTTCATCGTGATTTTGATCGCGTGTTTCGCCCAACCGACCGGGGCCATCACGCTGGAACGTGTTCTTCAAACCACGTTGGAAAAAAATCCCGCCATCCAGGAAGCGAAATCGGGTCTGGAGCAAGCGGCCGGGCGGCGGCTGGTTTTTCGTTCCGTCGTCTGGCCTCACGCCGAATTGGGCGCGCCGGCCGGTGTTCAGGCGGGTCACCGCGCTGGTGAAAGCGGAGTAAAAGGCTTTTTCGTCGGACGCGGTTGGCTCACACAAACTTTGTTCAACATGGCTCTGCCGCCGTCGCTCCGGCGTGGAGACATCGAAGTTCTCATCGCTCAACAGCAATTGAATGTCGCCGTAGTGGAGCAGCTACATGCGGCGCGGCTGGCGTTTTACGCTGCACTTTATAATCGGTCGCTTGAGTCAATTCGGGACGAACAACGACAAAAATTGGACGAAAACGTTACTACTCAGAAGGATCGTTTTGAAGCCGGCTTGGCCGACAAGAGCGCATTCACAAGCGCAAGTGTCCAGTCCTCCGAGCTGGTCCCGCAAATTGAAAGCGCGCACGGCGCATATCGGCAAGCGCAATTGAAATTGGCGGAAGCGATGGCAATCGATCCTGCAAAGTCAACGTTGCCCGAGCCCGAGGGCGAACTGCAGTTCGTTCCGCTGAACGTCGATCTTGATTCCGAAACAGCAGCGGCCTTGCAACGACGGGCCGATCTGAAGCTCGCGCGCTTATTCGTGCGCGCTGCTAACGAGGATCAACGAATCATCGCGGCCGACTATTATCCTACCGTCGTGGGAAGTATTCCTGGTGAGTACGTTCCCGTAACGGGCATCCATCGCCAGGAGTCAACAAGCAAGACACAGGACTTTATCGGGTCAGAGATTCGTGAGAAGGCGGTATACACGTGGCGAGTGATCGATAACGGCCAAGTAGGTGGCGCCGTGTTGAGGGCGCGCGCAGCACGCGAAACGAACGAACTGACGTGCAAGAAACTGGAAGCCAACGTCAGCCGCGAACTTTCGCGAATCGCCAACGACCTTAGGGGAATCGAAGCCCGCGAAAGTTCGCTCTCGGCAGCGTCCGTCGCTGCAGAGGAAGGTGCCCGGACGGTCCGGGAAAATGTCGCCAGCGGCCTTGCCTCGCCCCTCGAATACCGCGTCACTGAAAATGCATTCTTAAAGACCAGAAGCGGCCTGCTGGATGCTATTTATCAACACAATCTTGCAATTGCAGAATGGGATCGTGCTACCGGGCGCTATTTTCAATTTTCGGACGACACCGCGCCAAACGTGCATTAGTTCCTGCGATTGAAGTTGCCGGAATCAAAAACGATTTTATGGGTCGGCGGAGCGGCGGTCGTGCTCCTTGTCGCGCTGGCGTATTATTTCCTGATGCCGGTGGCGGAAGTGGTTACAGTCCACCGGGGCACTGCCATCTCCGCCGTTTACGGGACGGTGCGGATCGAACCGGCGTTCGTTGTGCGCATTCGAGCGCAAAATGACGGCTTCATCCAATTGGCGGAACCTTTCTCGGCCGGTCGCGGCGCAATCGGCAAGAACGTCGAAAAAGGGCAGTTGCTGGCGACGATCGCTGACGAAGAGACCGCTCGACAACTGAAGCAGGGGCGCGCCGATTTGCAGGCCGCGATCGACCGCGCGGCGCTCCCCCTACCCTCGTCTGAGTTGCTTAAAGCGGCGGAGGACAATCTGCAACGGCTCCAGAAAGTGGTTTCCTCCGGGAATGTGCCCGCTGTTGAATACCAAAAGGCCAGGAGCGAAGCAAACCGACTGCGAGGCGCGGTGGAGACGGAACGAATCGAGCGAGATCGTAATCTCAACTCGCTTGAAGAAACAACAAAAAAATTGGAAGCCCAGATGAAGAGCGCGGAAGTCCGATCGCCGATCGACGGGCTTCTCACTAATGTGCAGACAATCGATGGGGAACTTGTGTCAGATAGCAACGAGCTTTTCACCGTTTCATCACGCAAAAATTACGTTCGCGGCGAGGTAAACGAGGAGGACGTGGGCGAAGTAAAGCCGGGAATGAAAGCGAAGGTGCAGCTCTACGCGTACCGCACACGGAGTTTCACCGCGCGAGTCACATCAGTTCAACCTGCTGCCGATCCAACCACGCAGCGTTACACCGTTGTACTGGAGATGGAAAATCCGCCGGACAATTTGATGGTGGGAATGACCGGGGAGATGAACATCATCACCGGCACGCATGACAACGCTCTTCTGGTGCCGACACGCGCCCTGCTTGTCGATCAAGCTTTGATCGTAAAGCGTGGCATTGTGCATTCGCGCACAGTCGGGGTTGGATTTCGCACTCTGGATTTTACGGAGGTGACCAACGGCCTGGATGAAGGCAGTCACGTGATCGTCTCCGACCAAGACAAATTCCACTCCGGCGAAACCGTGCGGCAGCGAATAGTCAGTTCACCGCCCCCGCCGAAGGCGCCATGACCCCGCCGCTTTACATTGCGTTGCGCTTTTTGACGCATCGCAAGCGGGCGTTGCTTTTGAGCCTTAGCGGTGTTGTTTTCGGCGTCGCCATCTTTATCTGTACGCAAGCACAGACCCAGGGCTTCGCGCGCTATTTCATCGACTCAACCATCGGCAGTAATGGCGCGCTGGTGATCAGATCGCGTTTTCGACCACGCTACGAACCGCTCATGGTTTCCGCGAAAGGCTCCAAAGCCGCGATGGGACGTCGCCTCTATTTCGAAGGCATCACTAACCCCAATGAAATCATGAGGGTGAGCAGGCAATTTTCCAACATCGTTTCCTGTTCGCCGGTGCTGCGGGGAACGGTCAGTGCGCGCGCGGGATTTGAGAACGCCACCGTCGACCTTTACGGCATTGATCCTGCCCTGCACGCGCAGACTACCGATATCCTTCACCAACTCATTAACGGGAACTTTGATGATTTTCGCAACAACACCAGCTCGATCATAATCGGGTCGCGTCTGGCAGAGTTACTTCAGGCTGGCGTCGGCGACACCGTGCAGTTGCTGGCGCCCAACGGGGAGTTCTGGAGATTCACTGTTGCAGGAATCGCGCGCGCTGGGATTGGCTCGATCGATGCAACCCGGATTTACGCACACGCCCGTGTCGCGCAGGCTCTGCTGCAACAACCGTCCGGCGCGACAATGATCATTTACAAACTCCGTGATCCGAATCGTGCGCCGGCATTGGCCAGTCGTTTCGAGACTCTGTTTCAGCACAACGCCTCGAGTTGGCAGGAACGCGAAGAGAGTACACTGCAACTTTTTCTGACTTTGAGAATGTCCGTCGCCATCACGGTTTCGCTCATCATCCTTCTGGCTGGCTTCGGTATTTTCAACGTCCTTACGATGTCGGTGCTGGCGAAAATTAAGGAGATCGCAATCTTGCGTTCGATGGGCTACCGGCGGATCGACATTTCCTTGATTTTCCTGTGGCAGGGCGCCGTGATCGCTGTGGCGGGATCGTTGCTCGGTTGTTCACTCGGTGCGTTGATGACCTGGGGCGTGTCGCACATCCCCATTCGTCTCCGTACACGAATTATTTCCTGGTGACATGGGATTGGCGCCACTACGCCTTTGCGACGCTGCTAGCACTTATTGCCGTCTTCATCGCGAGTTACGTCCCTGCCCGACGCGCCGCTCAGTTGCCGCCGGTTGTTACTATTCGGGGCTCAAGATGAACTCACAAATTTGCCTGAGTTGCAAAGGCATTGAGCGCTACCTTGGTGAAGAGGAAGAACGTGTGCACGCCTTGCGCGGTGTATCTCTGGAGGTCGAGGCTGGTAGTGTCCACGCTGTTGTCGGCCCATCCGGATGTGGCAAAAGCACGTTGCTCTATATTCTAGGTCTGCTTGATCCGCCCGATACCGGCCAAGTGGCGATCGAATCGAAGTCAGTATCTCATCTGAGCGATGACGAGCTGGCACGTACGCGAAACAAGTTCATCGGGTTCATTTTCCAGTTCCATTTTTTAATGGAAGATTTCACAGCGCAGGAAAACGTGATGATCCCAATGCGGAAGCTTGGGCAGTTGTCGGATGTGCAGATGCGTGAACGCGCAAACGACCTGCTGGAAGCCGTGGGCTTGGGCGACAAACTCCGAAGGGCCAGCCGTCATCTTTCCGGAGGCGAGCAACAACGTGTGGCCATCGCGCGCGCGCTCGCTAACGATCCGCGCGTCATCCTGGCCGATGAACCGACCGGGAATCTCGACACCGCTAACTCCGACCGCGCATTTGAACTGCTGCAAAATATCGTGCAACAAGGCGGGAACGCTCTGCTTCTCGCAACGCATAATCCAGTTATCGCCGAAGCTTGCGATTGGATCCACGAAATGAAAGATGGTCGGATCATCGCCAGCCACCCGCGCAGCACGCGAAGTTCGATTGTTTAAAGCGCCTTGTAATCGCGACGGATTCGGCAGCCAGCTGCTCAGTCGTTCGGCTTAATCAAACCCGCCGAAATGTCCTGACGGGTGGCAGCATGCGCCGACCGCCGTTAAGCTCGCGTGCGATGCAGAACATCCTGCCAATCTTGATCGCAGACGCACCGGAGGCGTTGATTGAATTGTGCGGCGTCAGTTTGCTCGAACGTTTGCTCCGCATTTTGCAGCGACTCGGATTTCGACGTGCAATTGTTTTTTCGACGACGCCGGAAATCATCGGAGCCGAATTAGCCAGGCGCTCGTGGCCGCGGGAACAAATAACTGCGGATCTTATTTCGAGCGCAACTGAACCGCTTACTGCCGCGCGGCTTTTAGAACAAAGCCCGGCTGACCGCTTCTTAATAGTCCCCGCAAATATTTATTGTGACGCACGCCTGCTTGCCGCCCTCTGCGCGAGAGATTCATCGGCTGCGCTTGTCGATTCCGATCCACCGGAATTCGCGCGACATTTGATTCGGAATCCATGCGGCCCTGCATTAATCACGAGAGATTTTCTTTTCGGCCTTTCACCCACAACGCCGTTTTTGAACGAACTCACAAGGATCAGCGACCACGCAAAGATCGATACCCTCGACGCGGCGAAGGAAGACGATTACATCGTCAGCATGCGCCGGCATGTGCGGCCAGTCTGCTTCCGGATGCCGCTGGAGCAGGACCGTCGTCTGGCCGAACGTATTATTCTCGATTCGGCGCAAAATGGAACACTCGACTTGCCCGCTTACATTCACGCACCGATCGAAACGGCAATCATCTCGCTTCTTTGCAAAACGCGAATCACGCCAAACCAAATTACGATTGGAGGTTTCGTCATCGGATGCAGCGCGACCGCGGCATTCGCGCTTGGCCGCGTCGGGCCCGGAATCATCGCTGCTCTTATATTTGGTATCGTCGATGGACTGGACGGAAAGCAGTCGCGCGTCAAAATCGAAACGACCGAGCTCGGCAAATGGGAACATCATCTCGACGATTTGATCGAGTATTCGTGGTGGACGGCCGTCGCTTTTCAATTGTGGCGAAGCGGCCTGTTTCCGAACGTGTTTTATTTTTTCACATTGCTCATCGGATCGCACTTATTGGATCACTTTGCGAGACGCCGGACGAAGATGGCTAAAGGCCGCCTGCTGGATGACGTCGCGCCGTTCGACCGTGCTTTCCGACTGATCGCAGCTCGAAGAAACGTTTACGTTTGGATACTGGGGTGCGGCTTCTTGTTAGGCGCTTTGCCGCAAAGTTACGTCGTCATCTGCGGATGGGCTGCTTTTAGTGCTGCCGTTCATCTCGTGCGTTCCATCTGGATTTGTGATGGCGCGGTGCGTCGCTTTGTCGGTACCCGGAGTTAAGGAACGACGAAACAGCGTTATAGCCGGAAAATTCGCGGCCGATTTTACCGAGGACCTTCATGCGATGATGAAAGAATACGCAGCCTACGACAACTTGCCCGCGAAGCAATCCGCGCTGGGAGATATCACTTCATAACGCCCGCGACCTTGCTTGGATGCGACAACCCGCCAGCGATAAGTCGAGCGTCGGTCATACCTGCTGGGTTTGGAATGCGATTATTTTGGAAATATCGGCTCGTCGCGCTGATATCGCTTCGTCCGTTTGAAGGAGATAGTTAATTGGTCAGCTGACCAAACCTAGCGCATCCGATAAATTACACCCTCAGCGGTGCGCGCGACCGGCTGGTATCGTTCCACCAAAAGTTTTGCCAGGATCGGAAAGTCTTGCACTGGATATAGTGCGCCAGGCTCAGAGTAAAGATCGACAATGTAGGTCGGCGGATGCCTGGCAAAATCCTGCTCGAGGTTGGTCCAGGCGCCTGGCAAGATCCGGCTGCGAGTATCAAAACCCGGGAGCGGTCCGCCGAACACTGATCCCGTGAGTGGAAACGACAAGATATAGCGACAAGCAGGACGTCGTCGTGCTTCGAGATAAATTCTCGCCTTATGGCCCCAGACGAAAATCCTGTCGTTTGGAGCAGAATGCTCGAGCAAATAGCGTCCCGTCTCCTTCGGTTCGCGCCGCGCAGCCAGCGCTAGCCAGTGCGAGATTGAGAAGGCAACAATGGTGAGCGCCAACCAGGCATAAGTGAGAGAAGGTCGTAATAACCAGTGAGGCGGCTGCATCCTTCGGGTCCAGAGCTGCGCGTAGTACGGCGCGGCAAGCAACGCAAGGGGCGGAATCAGTTGGATGTAATAGTGCTCGTAAAAGCGCGCGCCTGCCGCAGCGCCAATCGCTGAAGCAGCGAGCAATCCTAGAAGCGCTGTTCGTTCCGCCGTCTTCCCAGCCCAAATCTCGCCCTTGTCTCGGCACGCCAATATCGCCCCGATCACGAGGGGTAGACAGACCCCGAGGAAGGTCGGCGTAGTCACGATTCCCTTCCGCCAAAAAATATGCGGAACGTCATGATCGGTAATTGTCCAGTAGAACGCGTCACGGAGGATCCCTTGTTTCCAAAGCACAATCGTCACGAGACCGAGCGTTGCGAAAAATCCTGCCGTGAATGTAGTCGCCTGAATAATCGAATTTATTCGCGTTAAACTGCGGCTAGCACCGTAGCTCGGTAGCAGTAGATAAATGCCGAGGGGGACTGCCGCTATCGCGGCCGGCTGTTTGAGCAGGAAGGCCACGCCCAAAAGCGCACCTGCCGCAGAGAGCTCGGGCCGCATACGCGACGAACTGCGGCGGAACGCAATTGCCCACGCCCAGATGATCGGAAGATTCATCAGCATCTCGCCGTCGAATGAGAGGTTCTTCCACGTCCACCAGGGTTGGAAGACACTGTAGAAGAAC
>Ga0209808_1001277_pt1 | contig 12952 bp, 14 predicted proteins | sample GraSoiAngelo_157_FD_186171 | JGI IMG/M metagenome (GOLD analysis project Ga0209808, IMG submission 186171) | Grasslands soil microbial communities from the Angelo Coastal Reserve, California, USA - 14_1009_16_20cm (SPAdes) (version 2) | ecosystem: Environmental > Terrestrial > Soil > Grasslands ...
TCTTTCTCGTCTTCGGGTCGATGACCTTTCTCGACGTGTTTACGCGGCTCGCGACGAGCTCGATGGCCCAGGGCCCGCTCACACTGATCTGCGTCGCGCTCTTCTTCGGGGCGACCGGTAAGTCGGCACAGCTTCCGCTGTACTCGTGGCTGCCGGACGCGATGGAGGGTCCGACACCGGTATCGGCGCTCATCCATGCCGCGACGATGGTCACCTCGGGCGTCTATCTCGTCGCTCGATCCATGCCGCTTTTCGAAGCGGCCGGGCCGTCGCTGCAGGTCGTCGGCATCGTCGGGGCGATCACCGCGATCTTCGCCGCGACCATCGCCCTCGTGCAGTTCGACATCAAACGCGTGATGGCGTACTCGACCGTGAGCCAGCTGGGCTACATGTTCCTCGCGCTCGGCGTCGGCGCGCCGGCCGCGGCGATCTTCCACCTCGCGACGCATGCGTTCTTTAAGGCCCTTCTCTTCCTCGGTTCCGGCTCGGTGATCCACGGCCTCGGCGGCGAGCAGGACATGCGCAAGATGGGCGGCCTGCGCCGGAAGATGCCGGTGACGTTCTGGACCATGCTGATCGCCGGCGGCGCGCTCGCCGCGCTCCCCCCGCTCGCGGGGTTCTGGTCGAAGGACGAGATCCTCGGCGCCGCGTTCGTGAACGGGCAGCTCATCCTCTACGCGATCGGCATCGTGACCGCGGTGCTCACCGGGTTCTACGTGACGCGAGCGCTCTGGATGACGTTCTACGGTGAGCCGCGCGATCACCATCTCTTCGACCACGCTCACGAGTCCCCGCGGGTGATGACGCTTCCGTTGATCGCGCTTGCCGTGGGGTCGGCTGTTCTCGGTGTCGCCATCGGCTTTCCGCCCGAGCAGGGGTTCATTCACCGGTTCCTGGCCCCGGTGGTCGAGGCGGCCGGTGTGGCCGAACGCGCGCCGCAGCTTGCCACGATCGTCGTTTTGGCCCTCGTTTCGGTGCTTGCGGGCCTAATCGGGATCGCGGTCGGACTCTCGATGTACATCCGTCACCGGCCGGATCCCGCAGCGCTGACGCGCGCAGCCGGTCCGGTCTATCGGATCCTCGTGAACAAGTACTACGTCGACGAGCTCTACGACCATCGCTTCGTCGAGGCCGCCCGCGCATTCGCGGGCGCCGCGTGGGCGTTCGACATCCACATCATCGACGGCCTCGCGAATCGGCTCGGCTGGGCGCTCGCGATGGGCGGCCAGGGCTTGCGTCGGGCCCAGACCGGCATCGTCGGCAACTACGCCCTCACGATCGTCGCCGGGCTTCTGCTCATTCTTGTCGCGTACGGCGGTTACGCCGCGGGGATCCTCGGCCGATGACGAACGTGCTCTCGCTCCTCGTGGTCATCCCGATCGCCGGGCTGATCCCGCTCTTCTTGTTCCGCCGCGACGAGCGCGCCGCGAAGCAGGTCGCCATCACGACCACCTTCGTCGAGCTCATCGTCTCTCTGTGGATGGTCAAACAGTTCGTCATCGGGGAACCCGGGTTCCAGCTCGTCGAGAAGCTTGAGTGGCTGCCGAGCCTCGGCATCAGCTATCTGGTTGGGGTCGACGGCATCTCGGTGCTTTTGGTGCCGATGACAACGCTTCTGACGTTCATCGCGGTCCTCTACTCCAGCGGCGGGGCGATCAAGACGCGAATCGTCGAATACATGACCGCGTTTCTGCTGCTCGAGGTCGGCATGGTCGGCGTGTTCATCGCGCTCGATCTCTTCCTCTTCTACGTCTTCTTCGAGCTGATGCTCGTGCCGATGTACCTGATCATCGGGATCTGGGGCGGACCGCGGCGGATCTACGCCACGCTCAAGTTCGTGATCTTCACGCTCGCGGGCTCGCTGCTCATGCTCGTCGGCATCGTCGCGGTATATCTCCAGTCAGCGGACGCGTCCGGCTCGCGGACGCTCTCGCTGCCGGACCTGATCGAGGCGCGCGGCCGCTTCCCGGCTGACTTCCAGTTCTGGGTCTTCCTCGCGTTCGCGCTCGCCTTCGCGATCAAGATGCCGATGGTCCCGTTCCACACCTGGCTGCCGGATGCGCATGTCGAGGCCCCCACGGCCGGATCGATCGTCCTCGCGGGCGTTCTTCTCAAGGCCGGCGGCTACGGCTTCCTCCGCTTCGGGCTCCCTCTTTTCCCGATCGGGGTCCAGGCGTGGCTCCCCGTCCTCATCGTGCTTTCGGTCGTTGCGATCCTCTACGGGGCGATCGTTTCGGCCGTTCAGAAGGACCTGAAAAAGCTCGTCGCCTATTCGTCGGTGGCGCACATGGGCTTCGTCACGCTCGGCATCTTCGTTTTGAACCTGCAGGGCGGCGTCGGTGCCGTTTTGCAGATGCTGAACCACGGATTCGTCACCGGCGCACTGTTCCTCTTCGTCGGGATCCAGTACGAAAAGACGCATCGTCGGATGATCGCGGACCTCGGCGGCCTGGCGAACATGTGGCCCGTCTTCACGACGTTCTTTGCCGTGTTCGTCCTCGCCTCGCTCGGTTTGCCCGGCCTCAACGGCTTCGTCGGGGAGTTCCTCGTGCTCCTCGGCACCTTTAAGTTCGGCGGTGTGCCGCTGGGCGGTCTCTTCTGGGGACCGCTCGCCGCGATCGGTGTGATCCTCGCCGCCGTCTACCTGCTCTGGATGTTCCAACGCGTGATGTACGGGCCGGTGCGCGACGCCTATCGGGCGCTGCCGGATCTCTCACGCCTCGAGGTTGCCTGCGCCTTGCCGCTCGTGATCCTCACGGTGATCCTTGGCGTGCTTCCGCAGCCGTTCATCGCGTACATCGAGCCGTCGCTCGACCGGGTAATCCGACTCGCGACGGACCCCTCGTTCGTGGTGGTCGCTTTCAAATGAGCGACGAGCGGCTCCGCCGGGAGGAGCGAACCTTGCGCCTGCGGCGCGTCTCCCGGCCGCAGGCCGGAGGTTGATCAAATGACCGGCGCGGATATCGCGGCCGTCTACCCGGAGATCATCGTGACCGCGGTCGCGTTGATCGTGCTCGTCGCCGATGCCGTCCTCGATCGGCGCCGGGCGGCGTTCGCGTTGCCGATCCTGACGATCGCCGGGCTTATCGTGGCTCTCGCCGCGGTCTTCTATGTCGTGCCGGCCGCTCAATATTTCCGCGGGTTCGTGACGATCGACGCGTTCACCTCGTTCTTCCGCGCGGTCTTCATCATCCTCGCGATCTTCGCCGCGGCCGTTTCGCCCGCGTACCTGGGGCGACGGGGCGTGCCCGCAGGGGAGTACTACGCGATCATCTGCTTCTCGACCCTCGGTGCGATGACCATCGCGCTTTCGTCGGACCTCATCACTCTCTTCATCGGCCTCGAGACGATGACCATTCCGATCTACGTCCTCGCGGGAATCCAGCGAACGGACCGGTTTGCGAACGAGGCGGCGATCAAGTACTTCCTTCTCGGCGCGTTCAGCTCCGCCCTTCTTCTCTACGGTTTCGTCTGGCTCTACGGAATCACGAAGGCGACCGATTACGTCACGATCGCGAACGTCCTCACCGCGCAGGGGATCGCAAACGGTCCGACCATCGTCGCGCTCGCGCTCGTCACCGTCGGTCTGGGCTTCAAGGCCGCGATCGTGCCGTTCCACCAGTGGACCCCCGACGCCTATGACGGCGCGCCCACCCCCGCCACCGCCTTCATGTCCGTGGGGCCAAAGGCGGCGGCCTTCGCGGCGATCCTCCGCGTCCTCCTGGGCGCGCTCGGTCCGCTCGGCGTGGACTGGAGCGCGGTCCTCGCGATCCTGGCCGCCGGCACCATGACCGGAGGCAACATCGTCGCGCTCGCGCAGACGAACACGAAGCGGATGCTGGCGTACTCGAGCATCGCGCACACCGGGTACATCCTCGCGGCGGTCGCGGCGGCGAAGGCCGGTCCCAGCGCGGGCGCCGCGGTGCTCTTCTACGTGTTCGCGTATGGCCTGATGAACCTCGGCGCCTTCGCGTGCCTCCTGTACTTCGACCTCGAGGGCACGCGGGGGGCCTCGCTCGACGAGCTGAACGGGTTCGGACGAAGACAGCCGCTCGGCGCTCTCGCCTTCGCGATCTTCCTCATCTCGCTCACCGGTATCCCGCCCACGATCGGCTTCGTCGCCAAGTTCGTCGTGATCCAGCCGGTCCTCGACGCGGGGCTCGCGTGGCTCGCCGTTGTGATCGCGCTGAACGCGGTCCTCGCGGCCTTCTATTACCTCCGCGTCGTCGTCCGCATGTACATGTACGACGTCGAGGAGAAGGTGCCGCGCCTCGCGACGGGGCGCACGCTCTCGATCAGCCTCGGGATCGCATCCTTCGCGGTGATCTTGCTTGGTATCCTCCCCAACTCGATCTATCAGTGGGCGCTCCAGGCAGCGCAGCCGCTCATTCGCTAGCGTCGCGGGCGAATCTCCCAGCGCCGAGCCGGCACGAGCTTTTCCCCGACCCAGCCGCCCACCGTGCCGATGACGACCGCGACCGCAAGCGGTGCCAGCACCTCCGGAAAGTGGAGGGAGATGAGTCCGTTGAACTCGTCGACCGGCGCGGTCTGCGGCCGGAAGGCCTGATGCAGCTGCGTCGCGATGATGCTCCCGACGAAGAGCGAGAAGAGGAACGCGACCGGCGACGCGATAGCCCCGCCGTTCCCGGCGATGAGGCCGGCGCAGAACAGGATCGCGCCCGCGACCCCCAGGAGGATCACCGGCGGAACGGGCAGCGGCTCGGTCAACGCCCACCAGAAGGCCAGCCCGATCGCGCTCGCGACCACCGATGCGAACACGCGCGGCCAGCTCACGGCCTGGCCGTCACGGCGCGCGCGCGGACCGCGCCGCCGACCCATCCAGCGAACGCGCCAAGAAGGATGAACGGAAAGACCGCGATCGGGATGCGGAGCAAGAAAGACGCAAAGGCGCCGGGATCCACTCCCGGCTGCGTGAGCGCCGCGACGATCGCGGAAAGGAATGCACCGAGAAGGACCGAGAGGGCACCCGCGAGGACCGTGCGACGGCCCGCGAAGAAGCCCGCGCCAAAGGCCGCAAACCCGATATAGAGGAGCGCGAGAGCGGCTCCCGCACCAATCCACTGGTCGAGGCGTTGGTACGGGAAGATCTGAACGATCCCGGCGCCGATCACGGCGACGGCGAAACGCATGCTTTAGGCCACGGTCGCGAACGCGTGGCTGGCCCGGTTGAGTGGCTGCGCCGAGCCGTCTCGGTCGATGAACGCAACGTCCTCGATGCGGACGCCAAAGCGGCCAGGGAGATAAACCCCGGGCTCGATCGAGAAGGCCATCCCCGGCTCGAGGCGTTCACGATTTCCGCGCACGAGGTAGGGGTGCTCGTGCCCATCTAGACCGATCCCGTGGCCGGTGCGGTGGATGAAGAACTCGCCATACCCGGCGTCGTCGATCACACGCCGCGCCGCCGTGTCGACGGACTCAGCGGATGCGTCCTTCCGCGCGGCCGCGTAACCGGCCTCTTGTGAACGGCGGACGACGTCGTGGACCTTTTGTTCCTCGCGCCCGATCGCGCCGCCGACGTGGACCGTCCGGGTGATATCCGAGCGATAGCCGCGCATCGCGCCGCCGAAATCAAGAACGATCGTGTCGCCCTCGGCGATGCGGCGGTCACCGGCCTCGTGGTGCGGCGAGGCGCCATTCCCGGCCGATCCGACGATCGTGAATGCGACCTCGTCGTGACCCTCGGCGCGAAGAAGGTCGGCCAGGTCCGCACCGATCTCGCGCTCCGTCCGACCGGTGAAAGGACGCTCGAGGATCCGTGCGTAAGCACGATCCGCGGACTCGGACACCGCTCGGAGCGCCTCGATCTCGGCGGCGTCCTTGCGCATGCGTAGATCCCGCGTGATCGAAGAGGCGACCCGGAACTCGCGGTGCGGGAGTGCGTTCTGTAGCGGCAAGAGGAAAGAGGCCCACATCTGATCGGCAACCGCGACGGCGCCGGACATGTGAACAAGCGATGCGACGATGGCGAAAGGATCTTCCGTTTCTTCCCACGTCTTCCGCTCGACGTCCGGTGCGGCGACCGTCGCGCGGGGCGCTTCGAACGCGGGGCAGACCATCGTCGCTCTGGCCTCGCGGTCGAGGACGAGACAGGTCAGACGCTCGCTGGTGGAGAGGTGGTACCCCGCGAGGTACTGAAGGTCAGCGCCCGGCGATACGAGCAGCGCGCCGAAATCCTGCTCGCGCAGCTTTGCCGCCGCGCGCGTCCGCCGGTCAGCGAAGCTCGCTCGTTCGCTCGGCATCCGTTCTGCATCCGAGGATAGCCGCATGCCCCGTTCGTTTGTCGCGCTCGCCGGAGCCCTGCTGCTTGCCGCCGGGGTCGCGCTCATCGCGGGCGGAGCTCTGCCGCGCGCCGGTTCCGTCGCTCCACTTGCGTTGCCGAGCGCGTCTGCCACCGCGGCACCCACAGCGCCCGCGATCGTCTCACCCGTCCCGACGGCGCAGGCGCCGGCGACGGCCGGACCGATTCCCGATGGCTATCGCATCCGGCTGCCGCGTCTTGGGATCGACCTGCCGATCGCCGAGGGTGACGTCGAGCGCGACGTCGTTGTCCAGCAGACCCCGGAGAATTTCGCCTTCCACTTTCCGGGCACGGCGATCCCGGGCACCTCCGGGAACACCTACATCTATGCGCACGCGCGCCGCGGGATGTTTCTCTCGCTCTGGAGCGCGCGCGTCGGCGACCAGGTCACGATCACGACGCCCGCCGGCGGTGAACTCAAATTTGTTGTCACGGAGGTTCACCCCCGCGTCCCCCCCGCCGACACAAGCTGGATCCAGCCCACCGATGACGAGCGGCTCACGCTCCAAACCTCGACGGGACCGAACCGCGAGGATCCGCGCTTCGTGGTGATCGCCGCGCCGGCATAGCGCTCGCTTCCTTCACGTAACGATCTCGTATCGCGAGAAAGAAAACGGGCCGGCCGACCAGGGTCTCGCACGAACTGTTTATTGGCCGCCGTCATGTTCACGAAATCGACACATTGTGGAATCGGTCCTGCAAAGCGTCGCCCCCATGTTCCGGGGACCACTGGCGAGGGCGGGCGTGTTCGCGTTCGTCGTTCTTTGCCTCATGCCCTTCCTGCGCCCATCGACCGGGGGCCAGGCGCGATCAATATCGGTAGCACAAGCGTTTCCGACCGCGGCGCTCGCGTCGGTCGAGATAACGCCGCAGCGCGTCCGTGAGGTAGCGCGAGCTGAGCTCGTGCTGGGCGTGCAGGCCACGCCCATCGCGACCGTCGCAGCAGAGCCGACCGCTACGCCCGAGCCCACGCCCGTGCCGCCGCCGCCGCCAACGACCGCACGCCCTGTCGTCACGCTTCCACCGCTCCCGGATCCGCCTACCGCGGGCATCGTCATCGCGTCGTGGTACGGGCCGGGCTTCTACGGAAACCGCACCGCTTGCGGTCAGACGTACACGCCCGAGATCATCGGCGTCGCGCATCGAACGCTTCCCTGCGGGACGCCGGTGGTTCTCGAGTACCGCGGGCACACGATGACCGTTCCGGTCATCGATCGCGGGCCCTACATCGCTGGGCGCACCCTCGACCTCTCCAACGCGACCCACCTCGCGATGGGCTGTCCCGACCTCTGCACGCTTTCGATGCGGATCGGGCCGTGAGTGTCCTCCGACCGTCCGCCTAGCCGCCCGGATACTCACCGGGCGGACGAGCGCTGGCATACGTCTTGCAGCCGCCCTTGCCACCTAGCCCGGGCAGCACACGGCCAACTTCGATGGGCGAGAAAGGGTGACGCGATGACGCGGAACAAAGGAGCGATGACGGTCGCCGAGGCAGGTCGCCGCGGGGGCGCGACAACGGCGCAGCGGCACGGCCCGGAGTTCTACGAGCAGATCGGTAAGAAGGGCGGCAAGACAACCGCGCAGCGTCACGGCTCCGACTTCTACGAGCAGATCGGGAAGCAGGGCGGGCAGAAGGTGAAGGAGCTTTACGGCCCACGTTTCTACGGGCGCATTGGAAAGATCGGTGGCGACACCGTCTCAGAGAAGTACGGACACGAGCACTTCGAGGAGATCGGCAAAAAGGGTGGACAGAAAGTCGCCGAGCTGATCGCAAGAGGCAGGCAGGCGACATAGCGAGCTTCGTCGACGGCACGCTGAGCGAGCGAGGAACCGAGTTGCGTGGCTCGTTCGGCGTGCATGATCCGATTCCGATCGCGATCCACCGCCGCTTCCCATTGACACGCATGGGGCGCTCTATATCGTCGCGAACTGTACGCGGAGGTTCCGTTCTCGAGCCTCTTTGTACCGAGAAGCGAACGACGAGGAAGCTCGTAGAGGGAAGGGCAGTGGATCAGGTCGCGGCGCCGCTTGTGGCCGTCGAGTGGGAGGACATCACCGCCTACTCGCGGACCGCACTCCCCGAGGACTTCGAGCCATACCGCCTGCGGAAGCTCACGTGCGGACTCCTCTGGAAGGACACTCCCGAATATGTCGTCGTCGTCGGCGACTATGACATCACCAACGAGGGTCGGGATTACCGACATAACGATTTCCACATCATTCCTCGTGGCGTGATCCGCCAGCTGACTTACCTGCGCGAGACTTCGAGCCCGCTCGTTTCTCTTGAGGTCGAAGCCAGCTAAAGAGCCCCTAAGAAACCGCGGCAAACTAAAACCGCCGCGCCCCGAATTGCGTATCTAGGGATACGGAAACCGAAAAGGCCGATCGACGGTATTGGAACAAAGGATCGGTCTTGACCGTTTCCCACCCTGGAGGTTTCGCGACAAATGGCCCTTCGAGCTGAGCTTTACTGCTATTTCTGCGGCCACGGTCTTGGCGAGGTGCTCGTACCCACGAGCGCGCGCCGGCCGACCGTTGAGCAACTGCGCACTGCCTATGGCAACGTCCGCGGCCGAGAGGCGCCCGTCTGGAACGACGGCGACCAGCCCCTCTGCCCGCGCTGCGGCGGACAGCTTTTCCTCGAGCGTTTCGAGCACGAGGTCGTCCGCTCCAACGAGCGCCGCACGCTGAAGCGCGCGAGCTAACCGCAAGTCGCGGCCGCTCACCTTGTCGGTGCAGCGGGCCGCTTCCATGGTCGTCGGGCTTGTTGCCGGCTACGTCGTGGCCCGGCGCGTACTGGCGCGCCGCGCCCGCTCCATCGCCGCGCTGACCGACCGGCAGCGTGAGGTGCTGCGCGCCGTCGCCGGGGGCCTATCGACGAAGGAGATCGCCTCGCTCCTCGGGATCAGCGAGGCCAGCGTCAACACCCACATCCGGCGGGCGCGCACGATCCTCGGCGCGCCGACTCGGGCGGCCGCCGCGGCGCGGGTGACGGGTCACGTCGTGGTGGTGCCCTCGAGGCCGAGGCGCAGGGCGGCATCATCCAATGCGCGCACGACCTCGGAGATGAGGTCGTCGAACGGGATGCCCATGTCCTCGGCGCCCTTCAGCATCATGTCGCGGCTCACGGCGCGCGCGAAAGCCTTGTCCTTCATCTTCTTCCGCACCGACGTGGCGTCGACGTCGCGCACGGCCTTTGAAGGCTTGACGAGCGCGACCGCGGTCACGAACCCGCAGAGCTCGTCGACCGCGTAGAGGGTCTTTTCCATCGCGGTCACGCGCGGGACGCCGGTGTGATCGCCGTGGCTCTGTATCGCGTGCACGATCGGTCCAGGGACACCGGCCTTCTCGAGGATCGGCTTTCCGTTTTGCGGATGTCCCTGCGGATCCCGCTCGTAATCGAAATCGTGGAGAAGCCCGGTGATCGCCCAGGCCTCCTCGTCTTCACCACCGTTCTGTCGCGCGAAGCGGCGCATGGCGGCCTCGACGGCCAGGCCGTGCTTCCGAAGGCTCTCCGACTTCGTGTGCTCGCACAGAATGTCCCAGGCTTCATCGCGCGTCACCGGTCCACCTCCCGCGCGATCCTAGCGAACGCGTTACCGTCGGCCGGTGACCGGCTGCGGCTGCATGGTGCTCATCGCCGGCGTCGTCGCGCTCCTCGTCATCTTCGTGCGCGGCTCCTTCGACGCCGGTGAGCCGATCGACACGGCCGTCGCAGCTCTGGCCGTTGGGGCGCTAGCCATCCAGCGGTGGGAGCGGGAACGGTCCGCGAACGAGCTCGTACGCGCGCGCCGCGCGTAAGGCGCCGGCCTCGTCCCACATACGCGCGGAGAACTGCAGGCCGATGGGCAGGCCATCCGGGTCCATTCCGCAGGGAACCGAGATCGCCGGCTGGCCGGTGAGGTCGAAGATCCGCGTGATCCGGGTCCACTCGCTCGGGCGTCCGATCTCTTTCGCCTGTTCGATCGTCCACGCGCGCGTCGGTACCGTCGGCATGGCGAGCACGTCGACGCCGTCAAGGTCGCGATCGGCCGCTCCCGCGCGTGCCTCGAGCAAGAGCCTCATCGATCGCGCGTAGGTGTCCGCGTCGACATCGCCTTGCGACGCGAGTCGCCCGCGCACCAGCGGGCCGTAGTCCGACGACCGCCCCGGGAACGCACCCTCGTGGTGCGCGCGGGCCTCGACGCCGAGGATCGCGCTCGCGGCCTTGGCGTATTCGGCGGCCCGAGGCCATCGGATCTCACGCCCCACGGCGCCCGCGCGCGCCAGCGCGTCGATCGCGGCGCGTACGGCGGCGGCGATCGCTGGATCGCACTCGTCCCAGACATGATCGGCCGGCACGCCTACGCGAAGCTTCGGCGCGCCGTGCTCGATGCCCCCGAGGAGGTCCGCGACCGGCCGGTCGACCGAGACGGGATCGCGCGGGTCGTGTCCCGCGATCGCCGCCATCGCGAGAGCGACGTCGCGCACGCTCCGCGCGAGCGGCCCCGGGTGATCGAGCGACCACGCCAGGGGGACCGCGCCGAACAGGCTCGCGCGCCCGAATGTCGGCTTGAGGCCGACGCACCCGCAGAGCGATGCCGGGATGCGGATGCTTCCTCCGGTGTCGCTGCCGAGCGCGGCGTAGGCCTCGCCGGCGACGACGGCCACCGCCGATCCGCCCGAGGACCCGCCGGGGATTTTCGTCGTGTCCCAGGGATTGCGGACGTCACCGAAGTGCGGGTTGACCGAGCTGATGCCGTACGCGAACTCGTGGAGCCCGAGCTTTCCGAGGAGGACGGCACCGGCTTCGCGAAGCCTGCGAACGACCGTCGCGTCCTCGCTCGGCACCCACTTCGCAAGGATTCGCGAGCCTGCGGTCGTGCGGATCCCGCTCGTCGCGAACAGGTCCTTTACGGCGACGGGGATGCCGTGGAGCGGACCCTTGTAGCGGCCGGCCGCGATCTCACGCTCGGCCTCGCGCGCCTGTTCGCGCGCGAGCGCGGCCGTGACGGTGATGAACGCGTTGAGACGAGGTTCGAGCATCTCGATACGCGCGAGGCACGCCTCGACGAGCGAGGTAGGGGAGAGGCGGCGTGCTCGCACGGCCTCGGCGGCAGCCTCGAGGGTCATGTGAACCGTGTCCTGCGCTGTGGCGAGCATCGAACCCGCCGATCGCTAGCGGAATTTCTCCGACGGCCGTTCGCTGCGCGCACGGTTCGCGATGATCACGCCGAGAATCACCGCGACGATCGCGCCTGCGACGAGTGCCTCGAGCGTCCCGCTACCCGCATCTGGAGAAATGCCGAAGAGCGCTTCGATCCAGTCCACGTGTCGTCCTCCCCAAGCTACGTACGTCGCATCATCGCATTTTCGCCCGTATCGAAGCCTCAGGCCGGCACTGCCTCGACGACGAGCGCGCCGGCGTTGACCGTCAGCGACGTGACGCGCACGCCGGACGGGATGTTCGCGGCGAGGACACGCGCGAACGTGTCCGCAACGTCCTGCTTCGTCGAATCGGGAAGGCCGAGACCCGCGAACGTCGCCGACTCGATCCTGGCGCCCGCCCTGCCGTCGGTCACGAGCGGCGACGCGACGACGACGATCGGCCCCCCGACGATGAACGCGCGGCCCGTCGCGGTGAGCGTGAGCCTTCCGGGATCGAGCTTGATCGTTAGATCGGTCACCGTGATCCCACTCACGGTGAGGGGCGTGTAGCTCTGCGCGGCTTTTGTGAGCTCCTGCTCGGTGAGCGTGACTCTGATCGTGCGCGACCCGCTCGACGTGGCGAGCGCCGTCGCGGAGCTCGATGGCCGGATGGTGCTGCGGACGACCGGAGACGTCGTGGGCGCGAATTGCCCGAGGGCGGCCATGCCGATGATGCCGGCGGCGAGGATCGCGACGAGCGCGGCGAGGACCCGCATCGCTAGACGCTAATGCGACAGCGGATCGATGATCCTTCCGTTCTCTTTGACTTCCCAATGCACGTGCGGTCCGGTCGTCGCGCCGGTCATGCCGATGAGCGCGATCGGCTGGCCGCGGGCGACGCGCTCGCCGATGGACACGAGCGCCGCGGACGTGTGGTAGTAGCAGCTCTCGATCTCGTCGGCGTGCTGCACGCACACCCGGCGCCCTCCGACCTGGACCCAGCCCGCGGCATCGACCACGCCATCGTCCGCGGCGACGATGATCGAGCCGAAGGGCGCGGCGATGTCGATTCCGGTATGGCTGCCCTGGAGGAACTGGCTGACGGCGCCGGCGACGGGACGAACGAAGCGGCGCGACGCTTCCTCGATATGCCCGAGCCGCGAGCGCGAGGCTGGATCGGCGCGAAGATCGGTGCCCTGGCCGCTGGCGACGCCGCAGCGGTAGAGCTCCAGTTGGGTCTCGTAGAGGCCGGTCCGGCTGACGCCGGTGAACCAGCGTCCGTCCGGGCTGAACGAGCGAGTGCCGAAAAGGTTCGGAAGCGTGGCGATCGAGTGGTCTTGACCGTCGGTCGGGTCCCACACCGGTATACGGTCGAAGACGTTGCCCCCGGGGACCGTTGCGGAAACCGCGCCCAGGAGAAGTCGCCCGTCGGCCGTCCACCCGTGCACGGATCCCGCGAGGTTCGATAGCGGCACGGAGTCCACCGCCCCGTCCGGCTCCATGAGC
>Ga0209808_1001280_pt1 | contig 12944 bp, 9 predicted proteins | sample GraSoiAngelo_157_FD_186171 | JGI IMG/M metagenome (GOLD analysis project Ga0209808, IMG submission 186171) | Grasslands soil microbial communities from the Angelo Coastal Reserve, California, USA - 14_1009_16_20cm (SPAdes) (version 2) | ecosystem: Environmental > Terrestrial > Soil > Grasslands ...
AGATCGGCAGTCGGTAAGACTGATTCGAGTAGCGGAAATGCGCAATCGTCCAATTCCATGACCACACCTTCCAGCGCGCCCAGTATCGCAGGAATCTCGACCAAATGGAGCCTGAGCGGCTGATCGGGCCCGAACATTTGCCCGGAAGCAATACGAAACAGAAGCGCGTAACCAATCTGGCCGGCGGCCCCCGTGACAGCGACTTTAATCGGAGTTTTCATGATGCAATTAGCCATAAACATGTTGCTCAGCAAAGCCGAAGCGCGGATCCGTTATGTCGAGCAAAATTGAGGCATCCCGTGAAGTGACTTGTCGGTTACGCCACGGGATTCCTCAACTCCGTTTGGAATGACAGGAAGAGAATCCGCGGTAAATTCTGATTCTCGATGTATCCGACAAAACTTAACAAGATTATCAATCTGTTTGAATCGCTGCCGGAGGATGAGCGGCGCGAGACGCTTGTCTCCTATGCGGACAATGCAAAGAAACAAGAGCCGCGCGAAAGCGAGAAGTTCGATCTGGTCGATGTGCGGAAAGACGAAGAATGCACGGACACCGTGGGCGTGTATCTCCAAGTCGATGAAACCGGCAGGGCCCACATCCGCATGACGCTCGGTCCCGAGGTGCAAACGCTTACCCGCTCGATGACGGCGATTCTTTGCAAAGGGCTCGAAGGTTCAACGCCACAGGAGATTCTCGATCTCCCGAGCGATTTCGTGACGCGCATTGTGGGCAGCGAACTGATCCGGATCCGCAGCCAGACGATTTATTACGTCCTCACGCGCATCAAAAGCATTTGCAAAGTCTGGCTGGACCGCCAGCGCATGGCGCAAGTGGCGTAGGACCACGCTTTGTCATTCCGAGCCGCCCAGACGGCGAGGAACCTCACACTCGCAGCTTTGATCACACAATTTTCGATGCGTGAATTACCGGCCTGTGCGAGGTCCCTCGCTTCGCTCGGGATGACATTGTTGGAGTTCCCGCGTGACGTTTGTGTGATTTCGTTTACCATCCCCGCTGGCGCAGATGCCGCGAAATAACGAGCTGAACAAAATCCTGTTGATCGGCTCCGGTCCAATCGTGATCGGGCAGGGCTGCGAATTTGATTATTCCGGAGTGCAAGCGTGCAAAGCGCTGCGCGAAGAAGGTTATGAAGTGGTGTTGGTGAACTCCAATCCGGCCACCATCATGACCGACCCTGAATTCGCCGATCGCACCTATGTCGAACCGATCACTCCCGAAGTGATCGAGGCGATCATGGAACGCGAAAAACCGGACGCAATTTTGCCTACTATGGGTGGACAGACGGCGCTGAATGCGGCCATGGAGTTGAATCGCAACGGCGCGCTGGCGCGGCACGGCGTAAAATTGATCGGCGCAAACGCGCAGGCCATCGCAAAAGGCGAAGATCGCCAATTGTTCAAGGAAGCGATGTTGCGCATCGGGCTCGAGGTGCCGCGCTCTGGCGTGGCGCGTTCCCTGGCGGATCTCGATCGGATCGTTGCTGAAATCGGAACATTTCCGCTCATCATTCGCCCGGCGTTTACTCTGGGCGGAACCGGCGGTGGGATCGCTTACAATCGCGAAGAGCTAGATGTGATCGCTGCGCGCGGTCTGGATCTCTCGCCGGTCCACGAAGTGCTGATCGAAGAGTCGCTGGTGGGCTGGAAGGAATTCGAAATGGAAGTGATGCGCGACCGGATGGACAACTGCGTGGTCGTCTGTTCCATCGAGAATTTCGATCCCATGGGCGTGCACACCGGCGACTCCATCACTGTTGCACCCACGCAAACGCTCACCGACAAGGAATACCAAATGATGCGCGACGCCGCGTTCGCGGTCATTCGCGAGATCGGCGTCGAGACCGGCGGATCTAACATTCAGTTTGCTGTGCATCCCGATAATGGCCGCATGGTCGTGATCGAAATGAATCCGCGCGTATCGCGTTCCAGCGCGCTCGCATCGAAGGCGACTGGTTTTCCAATTGCGAAAATCGCAGCAAAACTCGCGGTCGGCTACGCGCTCGACGAAATCAAAAACGATATTACGCGCGAAACGCCGGCCTGCTTCGAGCCGACGATCGATTACTGCGTAGTGAAAGTGCCACGCTTTACGTTCGAAAAATTTCCGCAGGCGGACGCGACGCTCACGACGCGAATGAAAAGTGTCGGGGAAGCGATGGCAATCGGGCGGACGTTTAAAGAGGCATTGCAAAAAGCTTTGCGCAGTCTGGAAATCAAGCGCTTCGGTTTGTTAGGCGACGGCGTGGACAAAGACATCGATCTTGAAGCGCTGCGTTTGAAATTAGCGATCCCAAATGCCGAGCGAATCTTCTACATCGCGCAGGCGTTCCAAAAAGGCGCGTCAGTTGATGAGATTTATGAGCTGACGAAGATCGATCGGTGGTTTTTGAGAAACGTCGCGCAGATCGTGGAGGAAACGCGCTGTTTGAAGACGAAAGACTTGCTCCACGCCAAAAAGCTCGGGTTCTCCGACCAGCAACTGGCAGTGGCAAATGGCACGACCGAGGCTGAAATCCGCGAGAAACGGAAGTCGTTAACCACCTTGCCCACATACCGGCTGGTCGATACATGCGCGGCCGAGTTCGAAGCTTATACGCCATATTACTACTCCACCTACGGCGACGAGAACGAGCGTCGAGACAGCGCCAAGCGCAAGATCATGATTCTGGGCGGCGGACCGAACCGGATCGGCCAGGGAATTGAGTTCGACTACTGCTGCGTGCATGCTGCGTTCGCCCTGCGCGAGCTCGGGTTCGAAACGATCATGGTCAACTCCAACCCGGAGACGGTTTCCACAGATTACGACACAAGCGATAAACTTTATTTTGAGCCGCTCACTTTAGAGGACGTGCTCAACATTTACGATCAAGAGAAGCCCGAAGGCGTGTTCGTCCAGTTTGGTGGACAAACACCGTTGAACCTCGCGAGCGGATTGAAGGCGGCAGGCGTCCCCATTCTTGGCACCCAGCCGGAAAGCATCGAGACCGCGGAAGATCGGCAACTGTTTGCCGCGATGCTGGATAAACTCGGCTTGCGCCAAACTCCAAATGGGTCGGCGATAAGCACTGAGGAGGCTATCGCGATCGCGAAGGAAGTTGGTTACCCAGTTTTGGTGCGACCCTCGTTCGTTCTCGGTGGGCGTGCCATGGAACTTGTCTATAATGAGGGGGATCTTCGGCGCTATATGGCAAGCGCCATCGAAGTGACGCCTGATCGTCCGGTGCTCATCGATCGCTTTCTCGAGGATGCAATCGAAGTCGATGTCGATTGCATCTCCGATGGCGAAACGACCGTCATCGGCGCGATCATGGAGCACATCGAGGAAGCGGGCATTCACAGCGGTGACAGCGCGTGCGTGATTCCGACGTTTTCATTGTCGCAAAATGTTCTGGATGAGATTTCCGCAGCAACAAAATCGATGGCGCGTGAACTAAACGTGCGTGGGCTAATGAACGTGCAGTTCGCGGTGAAAGGCGATGATGTTTACGTTTTGGAAGTGAACCCGCGCGCGTCGCGTACTGTTCCCTTCGTTAGCAAGGCAATCGGCGCTCCACTAGCAAAACTCGCCGCCAAAGTAATGACTGGAAAATCATTGCGCGAGCTCGGATTCACAAAAGAGATCATGCCGAAACATTTTTCCGTAAAGGAAGCCGTGTTCCCCTTCCTGCGCTATGAAGGCTTGGATATCTCACTTGGTCCGGAAATGAAATCGACCGGCGAAGTGATGGGCATGGATATCGATCTCGGCCTTGCCTACGCAAAATCGCAGATGGCCGCGCCGCCGCCGCTGCCGAAAACAGGAAAAGTCTTTGTCAGCGTCAAGGATGCCGACAAGGAAGCGGTCATCCCCGTCGCCCGCGAGTTCGTGAAGCTCGGTTTTGAAATTATTTCTACAAGCGGCACCGCGGAAGCGCTGGCGAGAGCAAAAATCAAAGTGACGAAGGTCTTTAAGATTCACGAGGGACGCCCGAACGTTCTCGACCGCATCAAGAACGGCGACATCAATTTCATCATCAACACGCCCAGCGGGAAAATTCCGCGCGAGCATGAAGTGGGTATTCGCAATGCCGCGCTGGCTGCAAAAATTCCGATCATGACGACCGTCCGCGCCGCGCTGGCGAGCGCGAATGGAATTCGGTCACTACAAAAACGAAAAGTGCAGGTGCGCAGTTTGCAGGAGTACCATTCAGGTGTCATCCCGAGCGGAGCGAGGGACCTCGCAAAGATTCGTTGATCACACTTTGGAGGTTCGGCGATCAATCATCTAATGTGAGATCCTTCACTTCGCTCAGGATGACCGTGCGTCTTATTGGCGGCTTGAACGTTCGTCGTCGAGCATTACGATGTTCGGCGTGAAACCGTTACTTTGCTGCTTGATTATATCCATGTGGGCTGCAGCATTTGCTGCCGATGAAAACAAAAAAACTTCATCCATGAATCCATCAAACGAAGTCGCTGTGATCAAAACCAGCGAAGGCGACATGGTGGTGCAGTTCTGGGCTGATGCCGCGCCAAAAACGATCGAGAATTTCAAGAAGTTGGCGCGCTCCGGTTTCTACAACGGCACCATTTTCCACCGGATCGTCAAAGGGTTCATGATCCAAGGCGGCGACCCAGATTCGAAAGATCCGGCAAAAGAAAACAGCTACGGAGCTGGTGGTCCAGGTTACAAGATCAAAGCCGAGTTTAACGATCATCCGCATGAGCACGGCGTGATCTCGATGGCGCGCGAACCTGATCCGGACTCGGCCGGCTCGCAGTTCTTCATCTGTCTCGCACCAATACACCGGCTCGATCATCAATACACAACGTTCGGCAAACTGATTAAAGGTGACGATGTGCTGGAAAAAATCGGGGACACGCCCGTAACCAAAAACAGCATGGGCGAAATGAGCAAGCCGACAAAGCGCATCGTGATCAACAAGATCGACATCGTGCCGGCGAGCTCGGTGAAGTAGCCGTCACCCTTGTCATTCCGAGCGAAGTCGAGGAATCTCTCATTGTTGAAATGGCTATCCCGCAATGGCGGAGACTTCGCTCGACATGACCAAGGTTGCTCTCATCCAGATGCGTTGCGGCCCGGAGCCGGAGAAGAATTTCTCGCGCGCGATTGAATTCATTCGCGAGGCGGCGGGAAAAGGCGCGCGGATCGTCTGTCTGCCCGAACTTTTCCGGTCGCAATATTTTTGTCAGACAGAAGATCATAAGAATTTTAATTTGGCCGAGGAAGTGCCGGGGACATCAACAGCGGCATTCGGAGAACTGGCGCGCGAAACCGGCACAGTGATCATTGCTTCACTATTCGAGAGGCGCGGCGCGGGCGTTTATCACAACACCGCGGCGATCATCGACAGGGATGGAAAGTTGCTAGGTAAATACCGCAAGATGCATGTTCCGGACGATCCGCTGTATCACGAAAAATTTTATTTTACGCCGGGCGACCTTGGGTTCCAATCGTGGAACACGCAGCACGGCAAAATCGGAGTTTGTGTTTGCTGGGACCAATGGTATCCGGAGGCGGCGCGGTTAACTGCATTGCGCGGCGCAGAAATCATTATTTATCCGACGGCAATTGGCTGGCATCCGAGTGAGAAGAAGGAGTTTGGCAAAGCGCAGCATTCGGCGTGGGAAACCATTCAACGCAGCCACGCCATTGCGAATGGGTGCTACGTCGCCGTGGCAAATAGGGTCGGCCATGAAGCGCCTGCCGGTGGCGCTGGCATTGAGTTCTGGGGACAAAGCTTCGTTTGTGGGCCGGACGGCGAAGTCGTCGCCAAAGCTTCGATTGATCAGGAGGAGATTGTGATGGCCGATATCGATTGGAGCCGCGTCAACGAGCATCGGACGCACTGGCCATTTCTGCGTGACCGGCGGGTCGATGCTTACAGTGGGCTCGACCGCCGGATGATTGATTAAAGCTCCAAACCTCGGCATCCAACCTCCGGAGAATCTGCAAACACCAAGCTCCAAAGTGTTCTGCACGACGCCATTTTTCGACGTGAAGCTTGAAGCTTGATTGGATGTTGGAGATTGGAAGTTGGAGATTTGCGGCGGCGGCCATTCGCAACGCGCCTGTTCCGAATGTCTTCTTTCTGGTAATGATGAATCGATGACTGCCGCAGGTCCTCAGCAAGCGCGCCGGCCGTGGTTTCGGCCGTCTTTGACGACACAGATCATGATCGGACTGGTTGTCGGCGGTGTGATTGGCTGGCTGCGACCGGATTGGGGGAACGCAGTTTATTTTCTGCGCGACATCTTCATTAACCTGATCAAATCCATCATCGCGCCGCTTGTTTTCTCAACCATTGTCGCAGGAATCGCTGGGGCAGGTGCGCTTCGGAAAGTTGGGCGCATGGGCATCAAAGCCCTGATTTATTTCGAGATTGTTACGACCGCAGCGCTGATAATCGGACTGGCCGTTGTCAATTTCATCAAGCCCGGAGCTGGCGTGACTCTCGTCGCCACGAACATCGACGCCATTAAAACTATTGAGCAAAGTCATCCGAAAACTTTCGTCGAAACCATCGTCCACGTGTTCCCCTCCAGCGTGATTGACGCCATGGTACGCGGCGATGTTTTGCAGATCGTCGCGTTCAGTGTGCTTTTCGCACTCGCCGTCTCAGCGATTGGAGAAAGGGGAAAACCGATCATCCGCGCGATGGAGAGCCTCGCGCAAATCATGTTCAAGTTTACAAACTACGTGATGATGTTTGCGCCGATTGGTGTCGGCGCAGCGATGGCGCACACGATCGGCACGCAAGGGCCGGGCGTGCTGGTGAATCTCGGCAAATTGATCGGGTCGCTTTATCTGGCTCTGGTGATTTTCATCTTGTCGATCTTTGGATTGGTGATTTGGATCGTACGGATTCCGTTGCGTCAATTTGTTCGGGCGGTGCGGGAGCCTGCGGCCCTCGCATTCGCGACCACGAGCAGCGAATCGGCATTGCCCAAAGCGATGGAATCGATGGAGCGTTTCGGCGTGCCGCCGCACATCGTCGGCTTCGTTATGCCGACCGGCTATTCGTTCAACCTCACAGGATCAACATTATATCTGGCAATGGCTTCGGTGTTCGTGGCGCAAGCGGCGGAGACGACAATAGGCTGGCACATGTCGTTAGGCCAACAGATCACAATGATGTTGACGTTGATGCTGACTTCCAAGGGTGTGGCCGGCGTCCCACGCGCATCGCTTGTCATTTTGCTCGGGGCACTGAATTCGTTTGTGCCGTCAGGACTGGGGCCGATCGGTGTGGCCATTATTTTCGGCGTGGATGAATTGATGGATATGGGTCGCACATGCGTGAACGTCATCGGCAATTGTCTCGCGACGGTGGTCGTTGCGCGCTGGGAAAAAGAATTCGATGAAAGCCGCGCGCGCGTTTTTGGGACGTCCGCCGAAGCCGAGTTGGATTTAAAAGCCGGCGATGTCGCTTTCGCCGACGCAGTCGGCCAGGGCGACTGAGGATGCAATTCACGGATTATGTGACCGTCGGACGCGGTCGTCCCGCCTTTTTTTTGCGCGGCCAGAATGGCGCGCTGCGCCGTCCCAGGACGTCACAGCGCGATCTTCTCACCACGGAAACATCGACAAAGCTGGGTTATTCCAGCTAAGGTCTCTTCGCCATGTCAGCTTTGCACACATTTTCCCAAGCAACTTATCTCATACAGATCTTTACCGCTGTCTTTCTCGCGATTCTTTTCCTTCAATCAGGAGTTGATAAAGTTGTCGATCGCCGCGGAAACCTCGAATGGCTAAAGGGACATTTCGCGAAAAGTCTGTTAGCGGGCGTCGTGCCCGCTTTGGTAACTGCCATCACGATTCTCGAACTCGCAGCGGGAGTATTGAGCGGCGTTGGCTGCCTGGCACTCATCGTTTTGCGCGATTCAACCGTCGCATTCTACGGCGCGGTGATTTCCGCGGTTGCGATCATTGCGCTATTCTTTGGCCAGCGGATGGCCAAAGATTACGCTGGAGCCGCGGTGCTTGTTCCGTACTTTCTGCTCACCCTCCTTGCGATTTATCTGCTCGCGCAGCAGTGAATTGACCGAGGGGCGCCACGGACAATCATCATAAAACGATGAGGCTCACAAAATTTGCGAACGCGCAATTTCTAGCGGGCATATTGCTTCTATTGGCCGCGCTAACGTTCTATTATTTCGCGGTTCTTAGAATTGATTACAGCAAGACAATGCTGCTCGACCTCGGTCCACATCCGGATGCCACGGAATATTTTGCACAAGCGCAAGCACTGCGCGCGGACGACTGGCCTTCCATACAGATCGGATACGAGAAACTGCCATCAAGGTACCCTTTTGGCTATCCGGCGCTCATGGTTCCCTGGTTGAAGATCCTGCCGGAATCAGACGCTATCCTAGCACCGTTCCGCACGAGCCAAACGATGGGGCTGCTCCTGCTTGTAGCCGTATTTGCTTTTTACACATACCTAGCGATGCCGTTGACAGGCGGCTTTGCGACGCTTTTACTCGTGACACTACCTGGGTTCTTCACTTTCTGTCGTTCATCACTCAGTGAAATAAGTGCCTCCCTGCTGATTGTCCTAGCCTTTATGTTCGCCTACCTGGGACTTAAGGAAGAACGGCGCTGGAAAATCTATCTGTCCGCAATTCTTCTTGGTCTTTCATTGAACGTTCGACTCCAGTCGCTTTTTTTTGCTCCGTTATTGCTGATCATGGTCATCTTCCCGGTAAAGGGGATGCGCTGGCGCTGGTTCCTTCATTGCGTGGCACTTCCGTTCGTTTTCGTTTTAGCGTCTAGCCCTATGCTCATATTGAACACGATCCAGTTCCATTCGCCCCTCAAAACAGGCTACGATCTGTGGGCCTCATATTTTAGCCGACACCACCTTCTTTTTTGTCTTCGCTGGGTTCCGAAGAATGCCCTCGCCTTGTGGAAGGAATCCACTTTACAGTCGCATAGGTACAATGTTGCACACATGTTTGGCACAGGTACCTCCTTTGTACCCGTCTTCCTCCTTCTAACTTGCGTCGGGTTGTTTTTGATCCGATTCAATTGGTTCATCGTGTGCGCTTTCTTGGCGGGCTTGAGCTCTTTCGTGGCGGCGTTGTGCTACCTATTTGGCAGCGACAGTCGTTTCTACTTACCGCTTCTTATCCTTCTAGTCGGGGTCGCCGTTCTGCCCATCACATGGGCTGCAAAGAACCTTTTTGCCGGAAAACGGATTATTATCGCCGTGAGTGTTTTTGTCTTGTTCGCCGGCGCCTGCCTCGGCTATCCTTCGCGTTCCGGCTACAACACACCGGGCATTGTTCGGTGCCAAACGTGGGACGCTCTGCACTTCACCCCTTCACCTGGCCAATCGACCCAATTTGTCGCGCAACGGGATTTGGCCAGACGGCTGCGAAGCCAACTTGGAATCGTTCTGTCCGATATCGATCCTGTTTACTTAAATGCCCTATTGCCACACTCCTTCGTAGCCGCTCCGATCGATGGAGAGCATCATTATAAGTGGAGCTACACCTGGAGATATGAGCGGCCGCAGGCTCTGGCCTTAGTCAAACACGCGTTGGAGCGCTCCGTTCCGGTTTACGCGCTATTCGTTTCGAGCGACGAAAGCACCACCAAACAGTCGCGCCTGCCGGCTGTCACCGGATACGACTGGCACCTTCTGGATAACTCCCACGGCAAGGCGGCAATTCTAAAGCTTGTTCCCATTGGATCGACCGAACCATCGCCACCGGACTAATGCGACCCACAGGCATTTTGCGAAGTGTTGCGCCCTGGGGTTGCCTTGTGCAGAAAGCTCGTCGACCTGCCCTATTCTCAGGGCTACTATTGCTAGCAGCCTATCTTCGGATAACCGGCTTGAGCTGGGGCATTGGCAGCGGATATGGCCATGAGCTGAACTTTCAGCCCGATGAGTTTGTCAGTCTTAGGGGTGTCCTACAGCTGGATTTATTAGCAGGCCGCATTAAGACGCCTGGCGCATACTTTGAAGGCACATTCAATTATTACCTATGGGCCGTACCGCAAGCAGTACTCAGGGTCCCCGCTGCCGAAGGCGCGCCACTTGGCGACTCAACGAGCATGACCAAGTATTCTAGCCTTCTATATATCTGTCGATGGATGTCGGTTCTGTTTGATCTCTGCACAATCTCCGTTGTATTTCTCGCGATCAGGGAAGCGACTCAGAAGTTCTACCCACCTCTCGTAGGTGCGCTTTGTTACACTGTTATCCCAATGCAGGTGATCTACGCACATTTTATGAGGACTCACATTCTGAGCAATTTATTGTGCGCCTTGGTCATTTGGATGTCTCTAAAACTCCGACAATCCCAACGATGGCAGATGCTCTTTACTGTGGGTCTAATTTCTGGTTTGGGGGGAGCGACGCGTTATCCTGTTGGCATCATCGTCGTGATTCCATGCCTCTACTTGCTGTTCAACGACGGTGGTAACTTACCAAACTCGAACAGCCGGTTTCTGCAGCGAGCCAGAGTTTTCGTTGCCGGTCCGCTGTGGCTGATTGCAGTGGGATTCATCATTGGATTGTTCCTGGGGCATCCAATGCTGTTTTTAGATCCCGCGAGCGTTACAAAAGCAATCACCGGCGAGACGTTAAAATACGCGTCGCTACACCAGTTCAGCGGAGTCCAGTTGCTTAATCTGGGCTTTGTCTGGAGGTATATCACATACGTGATTCCGTTTGCAATGTATCCCCTGCTCTGGCTGGTTCCTTACTGCGCAATCTTATATCTTCTTTTCAGGCGTAACCTTTACAGTGTGTCCATTCCAATCCTAATTTTCTCCCTCTTATATCTGTACTTCATGGGAAAAGGCTACCTTGGACCATATTTTGCCCGCATAACCATGCTGTTGTTTCCTGGATTTTGCGTTCTGGTCGGCGTAGCTTGTGCCGATTTACAGCTGAAAATGAAACATAACCGGCCAGTCGCCATCCTTTTAACCTGCGTGCTCCTTCTCGTCCTTGGGCCATCAGTGTTTTTTGACATGGCATACGGTCGTGCCATGCAGAAAAAGGATGCTCGTGAGATTGTTCGGAACGATCTCCGAAAGTTGATTGGTGACGCACGGGCGACTATTGGCATCTTGCAGCTCGGACCTTATTTTTACACTGCGATGCCAGCAGCCAAGCCACTAACCAGTGACAAGGTGGCTGTCCACTTACAGAACGCAGAACAGGATGCTGACTTCTTTCTGGTAGGGTTGCCAACTCAAATTGAGCCAGCACAAATGAATGCAATTGTCAGGCAGGTTGAGGCGCAGGGAAAGTTTACTTACGAAAAAAGCTACAGGATTCCTGTAAAGATTGTTGGACACGAGTTCAAGCTGGTACGCTTTCCTCAAGACATGACCTACCCTTTCCCAACGATCCTGCTTTTCCGGGCTAGAACACCAACGTGAGGCTGACCGCCGGCTGATTGGCGAGCCCTTGACCACCCCGAGGCGCTGCAAGGTGTCGGAATCCCAAAGAATTCCAGGATGAAATCCATGCTGATCTCTGAAAGAACCGCCGAATCCCGTGCGGGCCGTGCGGGCGATGTTCTGTTAGTGCCGATAGCCGCAGTCGCATTTTGGACGCTCGCTTACCAGTTGGTGCTTATCGCCAGATGGCCAGCGAAAACGATCACGTGGTGCTTCTTAGCTATGGCCATTGCTGGTTTCGTTTTGCTTGGCCGGTTATGGAAGAAAACAAATGCGATCCCCGGCAAAGAGTACCGGTTCCACCGCTCTCACCTCCTTCTACTGGTCCTGGGCGTAGCGTATGCAACTACGGTTCTATTCGTGCGCCGGCCGAATCAAGATGACGTGGTCTATTTCCATAGAGCTCTCACGCAACTTTTGCACCTTAACGAGTCCATAAGTCTCCGTCAGACGAGTGTTGATATGGACGCGGCTGGATTCTCACCAGTCCATTTGGCGACTAGTTATGAGATGCTGATGGCTTTCCTCGGGCATTATCTTGGGATAGATCCACTGTACTTTTACCAAGTAGTTGGCCACGTATTTGTCGCGTTGGCCCTTCCATTTGTTTTCTATTGGTGCGCCCGAAGATTTCGATTGAATCGCTGGGCTGCGTCGTTCGGGGCTGCTCTCGGAGTGGGATTTCTCCTTCTCGCCGACAAGTCATCCTTCGGCGCTTTGCTTGGAGCTGCTAAGTCACTACAGTCAGCCGATCCGGCTGGATGGGTCGGATTTTCGACCGTGTCCGGCTACATGTGGCAAGGCAAGCCTATCGTTTTGATCTTATTTTTGCCGATCGGACTGGCGCTTAGTTACCGGTTCCTCAGCCGAGGTAACCTAAGTGATCTGGTGTGGCTTACGCTTTTGGATATCGCCGGAGTCGGTCTGAGCAATCCGGCCCTTTATTTGCTCCCGGCGGTCATTGGCTGCTCCTGGGTAGCAAGTTTTAGCCTTGAGCTACTCGAAGGCAAGAACCGCGCTGACCTATGGTTGCAAGTCCGTCGCGGTTTGTTTCTCGTAATTCCAGTCGCGTATCCAATCGCGATACTGGCCCTGTTGAAGATGGACATAATTCCAAAGCCAGTCGATATTAACATAGTAGGGCCAAGATACATACCGTGGAGGGAAGCGGTGGACTATGCCGTTGGGGGACGTGCTGAGTACTTGCGTGACGTGGTGCTAATGATCGCTGTGCCGCTGCTAATCGTGCGAGGACGCAGCGGATTGTTTCTCTTTTTTTATCTTTGTGCTGTATGGCTGTTTTGCTTGAACCCATTGCTGGCGCACATGTGGATGACAAATATTCTTGCTGCGGCTTATTTTCGCCTCGTCTATCTTCTACAACTGCCTTTGTTATGCACGTTGATAGCGGCTGCCGGTTCGCAGCTGGCACAAAAAGGCAGGGTTATGAATTCCCGGGAACAAACCGTGCTGGCACTATCGGCGATTGTTGTCGC
>Ga0209808_1001281_pt1 | contig 12944 bp, 9 predicted proteins | sample GraSoiAngelo_157_FD_186171 | JGI IMG/M metagenome (GOLD analysis project Ga0209808, IMG submission 186171) | Grasslands soil microbial communities from the Angelo Coastal Reserve, California, USA - 14_1009_16_20cm (SPAdes) (version 2) | ecosystem: Environmental > Terrestrial > Soil > Grasslands ...
GGTTCGGCCCCTCCCGCACGAAGACCACGACGACGACGGCGCCGAGCAGCGCCAGACCCGAGGCGGCCAGCAGCGTCTGGCGCCACGGCAGCGTGGTGACGCCGCGGATGAGCCAGGGCGTTGCGGAGCCCACGGTGAGCGCGCCGATCAGAATGCCGATCGCCAGGCCGCGGCGCTCGCGGAACCACGTGGCCATGATCTTCATCGCCGGCGGATAGGCGCCAGCCATGGCCACGCCCGTCACGAAGCGCAGCACGAGCGCGGGGCCGAGCGCATCGACCGACAGCGCGAGCGCGGCGTTGGCGACGGCGCCGACCAGCGCGCTGCCGGCCATGAGGTGGCGCGCCGACCAGATGTCGGGCAGGTTGGTGAGGGCGCTGGCGAGCGTGCCGGCGATGAAGCCGAGCTGCACGGCGATGGTGAGGCCGGCGCTGCCGCCGGGCCCGAGTGCCCACTCGCGCTGGAGCGCCGGAAGGACCGCAGAGGCGCTGAACCAGAGACTGAGCGCGAGCAGCTCCGCCAGCGACAGCGCGGCGAGCTGCCGCCAGCGCTCGGGCACTGGTTCTACTCGACGACCTTCTTTTCGCGGAGGGCGGCGATCTCCGCTGCCGACAGGCCGAGATCCTTGAGGACGAGGTCGGTATGCTCGCCGGCGAGGGGCGCGGCCGTGCGCACGCTGCCCGGCGTCTCGGAGAGCTTGATGGCCACGCCGACCTGGCGCACGCGCCCGTGCGTCGGATGCTGGGCGTCGACGATCATCTGCCGGTGGTTGATCTGCGGGTCGCGCACCATCTCCTCGACGTCGTAGACCTTGCCCACGCAGACGTCGGCCTTCACGAGCAGGTCGTACCACTCGTCGCGGTCGCGCGTGCGGATGATCTTCTCGATCTCCTCCCGGGCGGCCTGCTCCTCGCGGTTGGCGGCGCGCACGAACTGGTCGGGCTTACGCGCGAAGCGCTCGAAGTCCGGCCGGCCGATGGCGCGGCAGAAATTCGCCCAGAGCCACGGCTCGGTGCAGCCGATGGTCAGCAGCTTGCCGTCGCGTGTCTCATAGATCGCATAATAGGGATACGAGCCGCCGAGGAAGCCCTCGCCGCGCTTGGGCGCCTGGCCGTCGGAGAAGAAGAAGCGCATGTTCGGCGTGGCGGCGAGCAGCGAGACCGTCGTGTCGAGGTAGGAGACGTCCACGTGCTGGCCGCGGCCCGTGCGCTCGCGCCCGAACAGCGCCAGCACGATGCCGAGCGCGCCGTGCAGGCTGGCCCCCGCGTAGTCGGCCACGAGGTTCAGCGGGATCACGGGCTTCTTGCTCCCGGCGTCGCCGATGAGGTTCAGCACGCCGGCCAACGAGAGATAGTTCATGTCGTGCGCCGGATAGTCTCGGTACGGCCCGTCTTGCCCGAATCCGGACAGCGAACAATACACAATCCGCGGATTCAACGCCCGAATCGTCTCGTAATCCGCCCCGAGTCTCTTCATCACGCCCGGACGAAAGCCCTCGACGATGACGTCCGCGCTCGCGGCGAGCTTGCGGAAGATCGCCTGGCCCTCCGCGGCCTTCATGTTGAGCGTCATCGAGCGCTTGTTGCGGTTGGTGAACGAGTGGATGGTGCGGCGCACCCACTCCTCACCCTCGGGCCGCTCGGGGTCGGGCGAGTCGATCTTGAGCACCTCGGCGCCCATGTCGGCGAGCATCATCGCCGGCATCTCGGCGGGCGGCACGCGCGCCAGCTCGAGGATCTTGATTCCGTCCATGACGCCCATGGCGTTACTCCTGCTCCGCGACGAGCCGCGAGGTCAAGGCGCGGACATCCGGCACGTCCTCGAGGCGGCGGATCTGCTCGGCCACGCCCTCCGCCGCGTCGGCGCCGAGCACGGGCACCGCGCAGCCGAGGAACTTGGCCGTCAGCTCGGCGTCGCTCAGCGGCGTCGCCGGATGCCCGGAGGCGCCACGGGCCGTGGACGCGAGCGTGGTGCCGTCGGCCAGGCGCACGGTCACGCGGCTCCACGCGTGCTGTTCCAGTCCGTGCGGCAGCGCGGGATCGACCACCATCGTGACGCGCTCCATGAGGTCGCGCGTGGCGGCGTCGCGTACCGCGCCGTCCTCGAAGTCGGCGACGCCGACGGCGCCGCGGGCCAGCGCGGCCGCCGCACAGTACTGCATCGAGAACTTACGCTCGAGCCCGTTCGACGGCCGCGCGTGCCGCAGCACGTCCGGCACCACCGCGTTGACGCCGACCTCGACGGCGGCCACCTGCGCGGGGTCGACGCGATGGCGCGCGCGTAGCTCGAGCAGGGCGTCGATGGCGGAGTGCGTGAGCGCGCACGAGGGATACGGCTTGACGGCGATGCCGGAGGCGGTCAGCTCCCAGCGGCTGCCCAGACGGTCCAGCGCGTCGGCCGGCAGCGTCGCGCCCGAGAACGCGGCGACGTAGCCCTGGCGGCCTTCGAGTGCTGCGTCCGAGGCCGTCAGACCTTCGCGGGCCAGCTGCGCCGCCCGCAGTCCGCTCTGCGCGGCGTGACCCGCGTGGTACGGCTTCGTCATCGAGCCGAAGTTCTCCTTGAGCCCCGACGCCATCGAGGCCGCCATGCCGAGCGCGTGACGCGTCTGGTTGACGTCGAGCCCGAGCAGCCGCGCGGCGGCCGCCGCGCAGCCGAGCGTGCCGATGCTGGACGTCGCGTGCCAGCCACGCGTGTAGTGGGCGGGGTTCAGCGCGATGCCCAGCGCGGCGTCGATCTCGAAGCCGATGACGTAGGCCAGCATCAGCGCCCCGCCGTCGGCGGTCTCGGCCTCGCCGCCGGCCAGCGCGGCGGCGAAGAGGGGAACGCTCGGATGGCCCATGAGCGCGAAGTTCGTGTCGTCGAAGTCGTGGGCGTGGCCGGCGGCGCCGTTGGCGAGGGCCGCCCAGCCCGGCGCCGTGCGCAGCGACGTCCCGACCACCGTGCACAGCGGCGTGCCGCCCTCGGCGCGCGCGACCGCCCGCACGCCGGCGGCGACCGGCTCGGCGGCGCCGGCGAGCATGACGCCGATCGTGTCGAGGGCGGCCCGGCGCGTCTGCGCCAGCACCGCGTCGGAACAGTCGCGCAACGACGTCTTGACGACGAACTCGGCGAGGCGGGTGGTGGCTGTCATGGTACGCACGATAGCGGAGGGTCCGGGCGGTTGCAAGGGACGGGCCGGTGACCGACAATCCTCGCCATGACGAACCGCCGCGTGCTGCTGCGCAACCGCCCCGTGGGCGAGCCCAAGCCGAGCGATTTCGAGATCGTCGACGCGCCGCTGCCCGAGCCGCAGGACGGCGACATCCTCGTGCGCACCATCTGGCTCTCGCTGGATCCGTACATGCGTGGCCGGATGAACGACGTGAAGTCGTACACGGCGCCCGTGGAGCTGGGACAGCCGATGGTCGGCGGCACCGTCGGCGAGGTGGTGAAATCGCGCGACGCCGCCTTCACGCCGGGCGATTTCGTGCTCTCTTACGGTGGCTGGCAGGCGTACCACGTCGCGAAGGCCGCCGGCGCGCGCGTCGGGCCCTTCGGTCCGCTCAAGCTCGACCCGCAGGCGGCGCCGATTTCCACCGCGCTCGGCATCCTCGGCATGCCCGGCCTGACGGCGTACGTGGGCCTCTACGACATCGCCCAGCCCAAGCCGGGTGAGACCGTCGTCGTGTCCGCCGCCGCCGGCGCCGTCGGCTCCGTCGTCGGCCAGCTCGCGAAGATCCGCGGCTGTCGCGTCGCCGGCATCGCGAGCACCAAGGACAAATGCGAGTACGTGCTGAAGGAGCTGGGCTTCGACGCCTGCGTGTCCCACCGCGTGCCGGACCTGGCGGCGGTGCTGCGCGACGCCTGCCCCAAGGGCATCGACGTGTACTTCGACAACGTCGGTGGCGACGTCCTCAAGGCGGTGTTGAGGAACGTCAACCCGTTCGCGCGCATCCCGCTCTGCGGCATCATCTCGCAGTACAACGCGACCGAGATGCCGCCGGGGCCGAACCTCGCGCCGGTGCTGGTCAACCGCGTCACCATCCGTGGCTTCCTCGTCAGCGATCACGCCGACCGGCTGCCGCAGTTCCTCGCCGATTGCTCGCGCTGGCTGCGCGAGGGCAAGCTGAAGTACCGCGAGGACATCGTGCAGGGCCTGGAGAAGGCGCCAGAGGCGTTGATCGGGCTGCTGCGCGGCCAGAACACCGGCAAGATGCTCGTCAAGGTCGGCGAGGATCCCACGCGGCGGTAGACTGATGGATATGGCCGTCGAGTTTCGCGAGGAGCCCTGTCGCAGCGCGCTGAACCGCGTGCAGGGCATGCCCTTCAAGTGGTCGCTCAATCCCTACATGGGCTGCGCCCACCGCTGCACCTTCTGCTACGTGCGCGGCTTCGAGCGGCGCGCCGACCGCCCGTCCGGCGAGGCGTACGGCCGCTCCGTCCGCGTGAAGCTGAACGTGGCCGACGTGCTGCGGCGGGAGCTGGCGCGCAAGTCCTGGAAGCGCGAGGTCGTGGCCATCGGCGCCGCCACCGATCCCTATCAGCCCGCCGAGGGTCGGTATCGCCTCACGCGCGCCTGCCTCGAGGTCTTCGCCGAGGCGCGCAGCCCCTTCAGCATCATCACGCGAGGGCCGATGATCCTGCGCGACCTCGACGTCCTGCGGCGCGCGGCGACGCGCGCCGACGTCCACGTCACGTTCTCGATCCCGACCCTCGACGCGGAGATCTGGCGGCGCACGGAGCCGGGCACGGCACCGCCGCACCAGCGCCTGCGCGTGCTGCGGATGCTGATCGACGCCGGCATCGACGCGGGGGTCGGCATCGCGCCGGTGCTGCCGGGTCTGTCCGATCGTCCCGAGCTGCTCGCCGACGTGGTCCGCGCCGCGCGGGACGCTGGGGCCACCGGCGTCTGGTGCAACGTTCTGTACCTGCAGCCCGGCACCCGCGAGCATTTCATGGAGCACCTGGCGCGCGACTGGCCGGAGCTGGTGCCGAGCTATCTCGCGCTCTATCGCCGGCCGTATCCCGACCGCGCCACGACCGACCCGGTGAAGAGCAGCGTGGCCGCGCTCACGAAGCGCTTCGCGATCGCCGATCGCCGCGCCCGGCCGCTGGTACCTCGGGCCGCCGCCGAGCAGCTCGCGCTCGCCATGTAGAGACGTCTCTCGCGCGTCACATTAGGCGGCGCGCGGGGCGTCGGCATGTCTCGCGAGGGGGAATTTCAACCTGGCCGCTGAACCTCCGGCGCGGCCCTTGGCCTGCAAGCGCACCTCGTTGAGGAAGCTGATCGCGAACCGATAGCCACGAACACCATCAGCTCGCTGGCGTCCTCTATGCGCTCGATGCGGAGGGAAAAAGGTGGCGCAGCCACGGGACAGAAGAGCAGATATGGGTGGCCCACGCTTTCAGGCCGTTCGACGCGAGCCACCGCGCCACATGGCTCAGGTCGGCGTTGCCGACGAGATCCTCGAGCCAGCCCGGCGATCGCGGAGCGCGGGCCGGCTCACGTCACGCCGCACGTATAGCAGGTCAAACGTGATCAGCACCGGCGGCGTGCCCACTTCGGCGGCGTAAGAAGTCGGATGCTTTTGCACCAGCCCAGCGGCCAGGAAGTTGCCAACGCATGGTGACGCCGCCGGGCGTGCAAATAACTGAACTCGCTGGAAAATCCTGCGAAACGGAGGCTCGGCATGCCGCTTGCCCCTATGACTGGTCGGGAGGGGCGGACGTCATGGCTACCAGTCGAGCGCGAGTTGGCAGAACGACAGTCTGGACCGCTGCACTCATCCTTCTACCTGTGAGTGTGATCGCCTTGGTGCTATGTCTCGAGTCCTATGCGGCGTGGCTTCACTTCCGGCTGGCGGCCGACGAGCCTATACCTCCCCAGCTCGAATGGCTGCGCTCCGCGCTCACGGCAGTCCACGGTCGCGGACTGTACTGATTCGTTCCCTCACGGGTCCCCGGCAGCAGCCGTCGCCGAGCCCGGAGCGCCCAACGTTGAATGTCGCCGCCGTTTTTGCGTGTGCTCGTCGTATCGTTGGCAGCCGGCGCCCGCGGCGGGTTAATGGATTGGGCGTTCTGCGAGCTCGATTGGCTCATCCACGAGGAGCGGATCTCGTGATGATGCACGAGGCCACCGAGAACTGGCGCTTAGTATCCCTTTCCACGCGATACGCCGTGGAATGGTTCGCTCCCCTTCCCCGCGGCTAAAGCTGTGGACCCGACTTCCCGGATAGGGTGCCATGCTGCCTGCCACGACTCTCCTGGTGCGTTTGTGCGGCCCGCCTTGAGCGCGCGCCGCGGGTTTCGTTTTAGGCCCTCTTGATAAGTCGTGGTTGACGAGCTCGCGCACGTCGGGCAGCGGTCGACCCCTGTTTGCCCGACGTTGACCTTTGCCCAACCGCTGGAGATTGGGAATACCTTCGAGGTAGAGGATGCGCCCGATCAGCTTGTAGGGTGGAAGCGGACCCGTGGCTGACGATCCGCGAAAGATATTCTGGGCCACCCCCATGTGAGGCCACCACATCATCACGATGCTGAACGACGTCCTCACGGCCGAGCTCACCGCCGTCAAGCAGTACTTCATCCACGCGCGGATGTCCGAAACCTGGGGCGGTGAGCGCCTCTGGAAGAAAGTCCGGGAAGAATCGATTGGTGAGATGCGCCACGCCTATAGACCAAACCCTGAAAAGGATCTCGTCAAGATCGCTGGTTCGGATGCAGCTCGAGGAGGTCGTGATGCTCGGGTTTCCAAGACAACTCGTCACGCACGACGCGGTCATGTGAGCCAGGATGGTCTGAGTGCCAAGGCGTGCATGTTCGTCCGGCCTTAAGTATTTGAACCTTCAGGTGTTGACACTTACCGTGCCAGGGCATTCGGCTTGCACACCAGCTCGTACATGTTTCCAACGAGCCGCTGCCCACTCGGGGCGGCAGGATTCACCCTCGCCGAAGTAATGATAGCCGTCGCGGTGCTCACCATCGGCCTTTTGGCGATCGGTGTGGGTTTTCAGCAGGCCACGAGCGGCGTCGCGACCGGACGCGGCGAAACCACAGCAGTATTCCTTGCGGAGCAGCGTATCGAGCAACTGAAGGCCCAAGCGCTCATCAACTTTTCGGCGGCGGCGCTCGCCGCAGGAACGACGACCGATTATTGCGCTGGGGGGACGGCCTGCCAGGGGAGTCCGGTCAGCGGACCGTCGTATACGCGGACGACGACCATTACAGACATGGCGACGGGCGTGGCGGGTTGTCCGGCCACCCCCCTCTCGTGCAAGGAGGTACAGGTACGGGTGACGTACCGACCTGTGACAAGCTCCGGCGACCTGAGTATGCAGCGAACGGTGGACGTCTTCACTCTCCTCGGGCCGAGAACATGAAGACCACCATGCGGCAGACGAGGCTTGGACGGCTCACCGGAGTGCGTGGCTTCACCCTCGTCGAGCTTCTCATCACTACGGCGCTCGTCGGTATGGTGATGGCCGGACTCTACGTCATGCTTGCCTCGAGCCAGGAAGCCTACCTCGTCGGCACCAATCAGGTCGAGGCCGTGCAGAATCTTCGGCTGGGGGTGGACCGCATGGTGCAGGACCTGCGGGTGGCAGGCTACTGCCCGACCTGCTCGAACGCGTGCACAGCTCCATTCGCCGCGATCACAGCGCAGTCGGCCACCGGGTTCACCATCCAATACGACTGGAATGCCGACTACAACTGTGGCACCGGGGCCGGTATCAACACCACCGGCAGCGTGAACTATCTCGGAACCGGTACTCAGCGCGGTGAGAACGTCGTTTACGCCGTCACGGGCACTAACCTCACGCGTCGCGAAATCGGCCTCGACGCCGCCCCAGTAGTCCTCGCGAGCGGCGTCGTGTCAGCAACGTTCACATATCTGGATGCGAACGATGTCGTGACCACGACGTCCGCCAACATCCGCCGCATCGCGATTGCGATTACCGCCCAGCCGCAGAATCAGCCGGCTGCGACACAGCAAGGGCGGGCATCGGTCAGCGTCCAGGACAGTGTTCGGCTGCGGAACCGACTGCAGTAGCTCAAGGAGCGACTTATGCGACGACGACGGCATACGCTGCGCAACGAACAAGGCGTCGCGCTGATCCTCGCCATCATGGTGCTTCTTTGCTTGACGGGGCTCGTCCTGAGCTATCTGTCTGTCAGCGCACTCGAGCCGCAGATCTCGCGAAATCTCTCGGACGGCACGCGACTGCGCTATCTGGCCGAAGCGGGCATCGAGCGCGGCTATAATCTGCTGACGAAGACCGGGGATTGGAACACGGTGCTCGTCGGGGCCACCGTCGGCGCACCCTGGGTGGCGCTGACGGGTCTCACGAACGCCGCGATCACGGCCGCGACGAACGGTGGCACGTTCAGTGTCACGGTTCGCAACGACAATGGCGCGGCTGACACGCCGTTCACGGGTCTCAGCAACACAACCGTGCCGCCGATGGACAGCTCGCCGACGGCGGAAAGCAATGGTGTGCTGATCATGCGCTCCACGGCGACGTTCAACGGCGCGACGAAGACCCTTGAAGTCGTGGTGCGACGCACGCTATTGCCTTCCTTCCCGGGCGCGGTCAACACGCCGGGGCGGCAGGATGATACCTATATCAACACGACAGCATTCACCTTCGACGGCCGTGACTACGCATGCACCCTGCCCGGCAACGGGTGCGACACCGCCTCGAACTGGACCACAACGGCAAACCCCATGAAGTACGGCCAGGCGACGCAGCCGGGCACCCAGTCGAACGTCAGCACCGCATACGAGACGAACGCCGAGAACGCATACAACAGCATCGCCAAGCAGAACAACGTGATGGGCAAGAGCCAGACGAATGGCGCCTTCACGAGCGGAGTGAACACGGTTGCTTCGGACGCCTCGCTGAACCCAACTGCCATGGACAATTTCATCAATCTCGTCGCGAGCAACCCGGCCACCAACGTGCTGCAAAGCACGCAGGCATGCCCCATGGTCCTGACCGGCAGCACGTCGGGCCTGACGAACACGCCAACGCTGACCAACGGGTGCGGCACGAACGCGACGCTGAACCTCGGAAGCCGCGACGACCCGAAGCTCGTCTTTTTCCGTGGCGACCTCGACCCGACGTCCAACTTCACCGGCCTCGCGCTGAACAGCGGTATCAAGGGCGCGGGTATCCTGGTGATCCAGGACGGCGACATGAAGAATTTTGGAACGCTGGAATGGGATGGGCTCGTGATCGTTACCGGCTCATACACAGGCCTGGGGCTCATGAACAGCAGCACGACCACGATCCGCGGTGCGGCCGTCGCATATGAAGCCCAGGCGGGTGAGGCGAGTGGCTTCTTCGAGCTGTACCTCGGCACGGTCACCAGTGCATCGATCCGCTCGAGCAAGCAGGACGTGGACATGGTGCAGCTGATGCGGTCGATGCACTCGATTACCAACTGGCGCGAGGTCTAACGATGCGGCGCCTGTTAGGCGCTGGCCTCGTCGCCGTCATTGTCAGCGGTTGCCAACAGGCACCGCCGACACGGATGGCGACTCAAACCGTCGTCGTCGGTTCGCGTACAACGAAACTGGTGACCGAGGGCGACGCGCTCGCCGCGCAGAACGATTGGGCTGGCGCGGCGTTGAAGTATCAAGCCGCCCTCAACGACGAGCCGGGCGAGGTCAAGATCCGATTCGCGCTCGCCTCGGCTCTGACGCACCTCGGTCGTCGGGAAGAGGCGGTCGAGCACTTCAACGAGGTGGTGCGTCGCGGTAAGCCGGGATCGGCCGAGGTTCGGATAGCACGCGACTGGCTCATAGCCGCATCCGCGGCGGACGCCAGCGCCATGTCCTCGGCGTCGACTAATTCCGCCTCTGCGGCGACACCGGCTGAGCCAGCACCCACAACGACGCCGACGACCGGACGCGTCAGCGGCAAGCTCGCGTATCAGAACATCGATCCTCGAGACCGTCGCATCCTGGTCGCGATTACGTTGACCGGAGACGACACTGCCAACCGCGACGTCAGACGGCGCCGCGGCGATTTCAGGATCGGGCGCGGCTACGAGTTCAATAACCTGCCACCGGGCACGTACACACTCTTCGCCGAGGCCAGCGGCACCCGCATGTGGGAGCAACGTGTGACGGTCGAGGCGAATCAAGCGACAGTTCTGGATCTGAGCGATGCAAATGCAGCCGCGCCTGCCAATTTCATCCCAGCCGAAGAGTGATTCGAGCTTACTGAACTACACCGGGCTCCGCGTGAGCCCGGCCGCCTAACGCCGCGCGCGGTTTCCCGGATTGAGATTACTTGCGCGCTTTCGGTCGTGCGCCGGCGAGGGCGGCGGCCACGTCGTTCACCATCGTCGCCCATCAAGGCGGCGCTCGCCTCGAAATTCGACGGCCCAGGCCGACTCCCGCGCGCTCGCCTCGGCCGCCTCGATCTAGGGTGCGCACATGGGTGTGATTCCGACTGCGCTCAGCCAGGTCACCAGCCAGGTGACGAACGGTCAGGGCCAGGTGGCCGGTCCATTCATCGCCGCCATCCCGGGAAGGGGGCCCTCGCGGCCCCCGTCTTCGCCATTTAGATACGTCTCTCGCGCATCACACTAGGCGCCGCGCGGCGCGTCGGCTATCATCGCCGCATCATCCAGACCGAGTTCGTGCACGAGACGGTCCGACGCATCTGGGGTTATGGCCGCTTCCTTCCGCTGCAGCAGGAAGCGATCGACGGTGTCCTCGCTGCCCGTGACTCGCTCGTCGTGCTGCCCACCGGCGGTGGCAAGTCGCTCTGCTACCAGGCGCCGGCCGCGCACCTGCGCCGTCTCGCCGTCGTCGTCTCACCGCTGATCGCGCTCATGAAGGACCAGGTGGACGGCCTGCGCCAGGCCGGCGTCCCGGCGGCGATGGTCAACAGCAGTCAGACCGCGGCCGACCGTGCCGCCGTCATGCGCTCCGTCGACGCCGGCGGCGTGCAGCTGCTCTACGTCGCCCCCGAGCGCCTGGTCATGGACGGGTTCCTCGAGCGCCTGCGACGCGCGCAGCCGGCCTTCGTCGCGGTGGACGAAGCGCACTGCATCAGCCAGTGGGGCCACGACTTCCGGCCGGAGTACCGGCAGCTCCGCGTCCTGCGCGACGCGTATCCCGCGCTGGCGGTCCACGCCTACACGGCCACGGCGACGCCGCCCGTGCGCGATGACATCGTCGCGGAGCTGCGGCTGCGGGACCCGCTGGTCCTCGTCGGCTCGTTCGACCGTCCGAACCTCGTCTACCGCGTGCGCCCGCGCACCGATCGCCTCGCGCAGGTGGCCGCCGCGATCAACCGGCACCGGGATCAGGCCGGCATCGTCTACTGCATCCGCCGCAGCGAGGTGGACGAGTTGACCGCCGCGCTCAGGCGGCGCGACCTCCGCGCGTTGCGCTACCACGCGGGGCTGACGGACGACGAGCGCCGCGCCAACCAGGAGGCGTTCGTCAACGAGCGCGCCGACATCGTCGTGGCGACGGTCGCGTTCGGCATGGGCATCGATCGCTCGAACGTGCGCTACGTGATCCATGCCGGCATGCCGAAGTCGCTGGAGCACTACCAGCAGGAGGCGGGCCGCGCGGGCCGCGACGGGCTGGAGGCCGAGTGCCTGCTGCTGGTCAGCGGCGGCGACTACGGCCTGTGGAAGTCGGTGCTCGCCTCGGACGGCGCCGGGCCGCCGCCGGGCGCCCTGCGCAAGCTGGGCGAGATGTACGCGTTCTGCCAGCAGGCGATGTGCCGCCATCGCGCGCTCGTGACGTACTTCGGCCAGGCCTACGAGCGAGACGATTGCCGCGCGTGCGACGTCTGCCTCGGCGAGACGGTGCAGGGCGACGCCACCCCGGGCGCGGTGGCGCGCCTGCTCGAGGCCGTCGACGCCCTGCGCGGCCGCTTCGGCGCCACGCACGTGGCCGACGTCGTGGTCGGTGCCGCGACCGGCCGCATCGCGCAGCTCGGCCACGACCGCCTGGCCGCCTACGGCGCGCTGCGCGGCGAGAAGAAGGCCCAGGTGCGCGCGTGGATCGATCAGCTGATGGCGCACGGGCTGCTCGCGCGGACGGACGACGAGTACCCGACCGTCACGCTGACCGGGCAGGGCGGGGCCGTCCTGCGCGGCGAGGCGGCCGCGCCCGCGCTGATCAGCGCCCGCGCCGTACGGGCCACGGCCGCCCACGACTCGGAGCCGGCGGCCGGTGAGCGGGCCACGCGCACGACCGTCGACGGCGTCGTCTACGACCGGCTGCTCTTCGATGAGCTGCGTGCGCTGCGACGGCGCGTGGCCGAGGAGCGCGGCGTGCCGCCGTATCTCATCTTCAGCGACGCCTCGCTCCGCGACATGGCGCGCCTGCGCCCGCTGACGCTCGAGCAGTTCCGCGAGGTCAAGGGCGTCGGCGACTGGAAGCTCGAGACCTTCGGCGAGCGTTTCCTCGCCGTGGTCCGACGCGCCGTCGCCGGCGTCCCCGACTAGCCCTCAGTTCGCGACGTTGACCGTCCGCGCGGCCGAGGCGGTCGAGCCGGCCGAATCCTGCACCGTCACCGTGGCCCTGGCGCTGCCGTTCGCCGCGCCCGTCGTGCTCCACGGAATCGAGACGGGCCCATTCGAGGTCGTCGTGGTCGTGGCCACCGCGCTGCCTCCGACGCTCAGCGTGTAGGTCTTGCTGCCCGCAGCGGCGTTCTCGATCCAGATCGTGAACCACGCCGTGCCGCTGACCGTCGCGCCGTCGCTGGGCGCAGTGATGAACACGCTGACGGCGTCCGACGGCGGGGGTGGCGGTGTGCCGTTAGACACGGTGATCGTGCGCGCGGCCGTCGCCGTGCGTCCGGCGCCGTCGCGGACGGTGAGGTTCAGCGTGTGCGTGCCGTCGGCCACGCCCGCGCTGTTCCAGGAGTAGGAGGCGCTCGTCGCGGCGCCGGAGATCGTGAAGACCTGCGTCGAGTCTACGCTGAGCGTGA
>Ga0209808_1001282_pt1 | contig 12943 bp, 12 predicted proteins | sample GraSoiAngelo_157_FD_186171 | JGI IMG/M metagenome (GOLD analysis project Ga0209808, IMG submission 186171) | Grasslands soil microbial communities from the Angelo Coastal Reserve, California, USA - 14_1009_16_20cm (SPAdes) (version 2) | ecosystem: Environmental > Terrestrial > Soil > Grasslands ...
TCCCTGGATATCGACCGTGGCGCCGCTGTAGCCGAGATCGAGGGTTGCCGCGGTCAGACCGGCCAAGCGGTCGGAGAAGTTGGCTTGCCGGGTGCCGAAGTTGGTGGCCGGTGCCAGCGTGGCATACGCCACCGCCGCGATCACGATCACAACAGTCGCACCCAGCCCGATCAGGGTGGCTTGCTGGCGCGGCATCGTGTGATTGAGGATCAGTTGCAGTCCCAGGATTACGAGCAGCAAGGGCCACAGGTCGCCGAGCCGCAGGAGTACGTCGGACGAGAGAACGCCCACGTTTGCCAGCACAACGATGGCGCCGATCGCGATCAGCAGCAGCGGGATCAGCAGGCCCCGGTTCCGGTACATGGGTTCCTAGCGGTGGCGAGCCAGCACCAGCAGCCCTACCGCGATCAACACAACAGGGCCGACGATGTCCCAGCGGATGCTGCGCAGCAGGCCGAGGTTGTCGACGAGCAAGTAGGCACCGAGCGCGATCAGGATGATGCCGGCCCATAGCCCTCGGGGCCGGTCGCGGAGGGCGGGTCCCCACCAGCCACCGCGTGCGGGCGGCGTGGCTGCACCGGGTGGCGGAGGCGAATCGGCCGGCGTCGGTGTTGCCGTGGCGTTGTCGCGGGTGCGAAAGCCGGTACGAAAGTCCTCTCTGAGCTCGTCTCCCATCGCGCGGAGCCGGGCACCGATGTTCCGTGTCGCCGACGAGGGCGCGCCCTCGGGCGGCTCCATCAGAAACCAGAGCGCCAGGTAGAGCATGACGCCGATCCCGAGGCCTGGCGGGAGAAAGGCAAGGATGACGAAGACGATGCGTACCAGCAGGGCGTCGAGACCGAAGTAGGCGGCGAGGCCTGAACAAACGCCCCCGACGATGCGATCCGACCCACGCCGCAAGGCGCCCCCGGTCGTCTCGCCCATGGCTCGGCAATTATCGCACTTCGGGCACCAGCAAAAAACGAGGGCGCGCCTGGCGCGCCCTCAACGAATTATCGAGCTGCTAGACGGCTCGCCGGCCGACCAGCAGGTTGTAGATGATGCCGATGATCGCCAGGATCAGCAGCAGGTGGACAAGGCCCCCGGCGACGTGGAGCGAGAAGCCCAGCAACCACAACACGAAGAGGACGACCACCACGGTCCAGATCAAACTCGCCATGAAAAACCTCCGCCAAAGGATATCGTGCTATTTGATAGCATCGATATCATATTACAGCGAGGTGGAGTTGGCGTCAACTTGCGTGGTCGTCCGGACCCGGGCCGCTAGTCCAGGTCTTTGACGACGTCCCCGCCGCGCATGACCATCCGCACGTGGCCCGCGTCGGCGAAGATGCTGGGGTCCCCGAGCGGATCGGCGTCGAGGACGATGATGTCGGCGCGCTTGCCCTCTTCGATGGTGCCCACCTCCTTCTCCAGGCGCATCAGGGCCGCGTTCGTCCTGGTGGCGGCGATGATCGCGTTCATGGCGCCCATGACACGGGCCTGGCAGGCGATCTCCTTACCCTTCTCGCCCTGCATATCGGCCAGCACATCGGATCCGGATGCGATCCGCAGCCCTTTTTCGTAGGCGAGTCCGAGGGAGTCGTAGGCGCCGGTCAGTCCCTGGCGGATCTTGCGTGCCATGTCCGCCGTCCAGCCGTCGCCGGGCTCGCGCGCCGAGAGCAGTTCATACGTGATGACGGTCGGAACAAGGAAGACATCGTCGGCGGCCAGCATCTGATCGGCGGTGGCCTCGTCCAAGAAATTGGCGTGCTCGATCGAACGGACGCCGGCCTTCAGGCAATTTTGGATCGCCCTCGGCCCATAGGCGTGAGCCAGCACGTAGGTTCCGACGGCACCGGCGACCTCGACGGCGGCCGCCAGCTCCGGGACAGAAAACTGGACATGGTCCAGCTCATCAGTCGGTGACGCCGCGCCGCCGCTCGCCATCACCTTGATTTGATCGGCGCCGCGACGGAGGACTTCCCGGGCCGCCCAACGAACGTTATCGGCGCCGTCTGCGAGGATCGTCTCCGAGGTAAGTCCGGGAACGACCGGAAAGGTGGCGCGAGACGTTCGCTCCCGATGGTCACCGTGTCCGCCGGTCTGGGAGATGAAGGGCCCGCTGATGAAGATCCGCGGGCCGCGGATCAATCCGAGGCGGACCGCTTCCTTGAAACCCCAGTCCAGGCCGCCGGCATCGCGAACCGTCGTGAAGCCGGCGTCGAGGGTGGCTTCGATCACGTCTTTGATTCGCAGCGCGAGCACGGCCGCCGGAAGAGCAACCTCGGCGGCGGCATCGAGGTCGATCAGCGCCAGGTGAACGTGTGCGTCAAGCAGCCCGGGCATCAGGGTTCGGCCCTGGCAGTCGATCACCCGCGCGTCCTTCGGTCCCGCCGGTCCGCTGCTCGCGCCGATCCGACGGATCCGTCCATCCTCGACAACCACACGCGCGTCACGCTGAGGATCGCGGCCGGTGCAGTCGATGACAGTGGCGTGCTCGAAAACGGCGCTCACGGCCCGACTAGTTTATCTACGCGGCGAAGTAGGTTAGGAACAGATCGGTCGAAAAGGCGAGCAGGAATCCGAAGAGCAGTCCCCAGGCCAGCGCAGCGGGGGAATTGAGCCGGCGGCCGATATGGAACATCTCGTTGACGACGTAGATCAGGGCGCCGGCCGCCAACGCCAGGAAGAGGACATAGATATAGGTGGAGGTGAAGACATAGCCGATGACGGTGCCGAGGAGGGTCGGTGCGCCGCCGATCAGGCCGGCGGCCAGGAGGAAGCCCCATGACGGCATCAGGGCGTCGGTCGCCAGGGGCGCCGCGATGCCGAAGCCCTCGGTGACGTTATGGAGCGCGAAGCCGATCACCAGCACCAGCGCGAAGGCGACCGCGCCGCTGGCCGCCGATTGGCCGATCGCCAGCCCCTCCGACAGGTTGTGCAGGCCGAGCCCGGTCGCGATCATCATCGCCAGCGTCCTGGGAGGGGCGGGTGGGGCGTGCTTGGTTCGCCCGAACAGCCGGCCATTGAAATACACGAGGCCGAGAAGGCCGAAGGCAAGCCCCGCCGCGAAGATCGCGATCAATGCGGCGAAGCTGCGATCGCCGTGATGGGTCGCCATCAGCGCGGTCTCGATCGGGCCGACGGCATGGGTGAGAATGTCCCAGAGCAGGAAGATCAGCACGCCGGTGGCGACCGCGTTCAAGAAGCCCTGAAGGGTGCGCGAGATGCCGCGAACCCGTCCGATCGGAAGGCCGATGAAGATGGTGGCGCCGGCGATGGCGCCCAGCAAGGCCGCCGTGGAGTGACTCACGGCCTTATAGTGTTAGTAGGTGCGAAGCCCACGATTAGTTAACGCTAACACACGTTCCCCTCAACCCTCGGAGGTGATCGCCCACTACCTGGAAGCGATCTATTACATCCGGGCCGAGGGCGAGGTCGTGCGCAGCGCGCGCCTGGCGGACTGGCTGTCGGTCAGCCGGCCGACGGTGACGGCGGCGCTTCGACGGATGGTCCGGGATGGGATGGTCCGGCTGAACGCACGCAAGGAAATCCAGCTGACGGCGCGCGGCGACGCCGCGGCGGCGGCCATCGTTCGGCGCCACCGGATCGTGGAGCGGTGGATGACCGACGTGCTGGGGCTTGACTGGGTGGCGGCCGACGCCGAAGCCGAGCGCCTTGAGCACGCGGTGTCCGAGGTGGTGGAGGAGAGGCTCTACAAGACGCTGGGCGGACCGAAGACCTGTCCGCACGGCAATCCGATCCCCGGCCATTCGACGATGCGGGCGAACGAGCTCCGGCTGTCCGCCCTGGGGCCGGGTGACACCGGAACCATCACGAGGATCTCAGAGGTGGCGCAGCGCGAAGCACCGCCGCTGCTGCAATACCTTCACGAGCGGGGCCTGCACCCTGGAACGCCGATCACAGTAGAAGAAGTGGACGAGATCGGCCGGACGATAAGGCTTCGGGCGGCGCGCCGGCTGACACTCAGCTACGAAACCGCCTCGAAACTCTCGGTCGTGCGCTCGACTAAGCCGAGATCGCGACGGGTTTCCGCTCCTCGCTGACGGCGACCGGCTTGACGGTCGTCGCTGAGTGGGGCAGGACGAGCCAGCCCGCGAAGACCACGACGCTGCAGATCACTGCGATGAGAGTTGTCGCGTCCATGAGTTCTCCTCCTACTTAATTGGCGTGGATGCTGGCGTACGCGGGTTCGCCGTGTTGCGAGAGGTCGAGACCGAGGATCTCTTCGTCCTCGTGCACGCGCAAGGGGACGAACAGATTGACGACTTTGAGGATGACGAAGGTGCCGGCAATCGACCAGCTCCAGGCGGCGCCGATCGCCACCAGCTGGATCAGGACCTGCTTCGGATTGCCGTAAAAAAGGCCGTTGGCGGCGGTCGAGTTGATCGCGACGGTGGCGAAGAGCCCGGTCGCTAGCGCACCCCAGGTACCTCCGATGCCGTGAACCGCCCAAACGTCGAGGGCATCGTCGACGTGGATCCGCTCGCGCAGCTGGATGGCCAGGTAGCAGACCACGCCCGCGCCGAACCCGATCACGATCGCGCCCATGACATTGACAAAGCCTGAGGCCGGGGTGATGGCAACCAGGCCGGCGACCGCACCGGCTGCCGCACCGATCACGCTGGGCTGCTTCTTGTGCCACCAGCTGACCGTCATCCAGGTGAGAGCGGCCATCGCGGCTGCCGTATTGGTGACGACGAACGCGCTCGTGGCAAGCGCGCCCGCGCCCAGCGCACTTCCCGCATTGAAGCCGAACCAGCCGAACCAGAGCAGGGCCGCGCCCAGTACGGTCATGGTGGCGTCATGCGGCTCGACCTTCTGCTTACCGAAGCCGATTCGCCGGCCGAGCACGAGAGCGGCTACCAGGGCCGAAACGCCGGAGCTGATATGGACGACGGTCCCGCCCGCGAAGTCGAGCGCGCCGAGCTGGTGAAGCCATCCCCCCGCGCCCCAGACCCAGTGCGCGATCGGGTCGTAGACGAAGGTCGCCCAGAGCAGCGAGAAGAGCACGAAGGCCTTGAAGCGCTGCCGTTCAGCGAACGCGCCGCTGATCAGGGCGGGCGTGATAACGGCAAACATCATCTGGAAAAGCATGAAGGCCTGATGCGGGATGGTGGGCGCGTAATCGGCATTGGGCGTGAAACCCACGTTGTTCAAGCCGATCCATTCGAGACCGCCGATGAGATGGAACTTGTCCGGTCCGAAGGCGAGGCTGTAGCCCCAGAGAACCCACTGGACACTGATGAGGCAGAGGATGAAAAAGCTGTGCATGATCGTCGAGAGGACGTTCTTGCGGCGGACGAGCCCCCCGTAGAAGAAGCCCAGGGCCGGCGTCATCAACATCACGAGCGCAGCCGAGGCCAGGACCCAGGCGGTATCGCCACTATCGATTTTCATTCCGGGATTGTCCGACGATTGGGCCGGCGGCGGTAATGGACCGAGGTCACGGAAATCACCGGCGGAGATCGTGCGCTCCGCACAAAACGACGATTCCCCTCCCCCTCTGGGGAAGGGTCAGGGTGGGGGCTTCGAGCGGGCGACCCAGGTACGGTTGTCGTGGCAGAAGTGGATGGCGGCGGGCCTCCGCCGGCGGAGCTTGTCCAGCGACTGCTGGAACGTCGGGACGTCTTCCATCATCCCCTCGAGCGGCGCCTCACCCTCGAACATGCTGACCGTCCAGCAGGCATCGCCGGTCAGCAGAGCCGGACCCGAACTGGTATCGACTTCGACGCTTTGATGGCCCGGGGTATGTCCGGGGGTCGTGATCACCCGGACGCCGGGCACGATCTCGCGCTCGCCGTCGAGAAGCTCGACGTGGGCACCGGCGAAGTCGAGCCACTCCGCGGGCGTATCCCGGTAGCGGTGTCGGCCCTCGTACTCCAGTCGCTGGACGTAAAAGGCCGCCTGCGGAAACACGGCGTTCTGCCCGCAGTGGTCGAAGTGGAGGTGCGAGTTGATCACCCAGCGGATGTCCGAGGGATCGACATCGTGCTCGCGCAGCGCCTCTGCCACCGAGGCATTGACCGGGCGGTAATCCTTGATCAGCTCCAACGGCGTTCCATAACCGGTGTCGACCAGTCCCGCGCCGGCGGGATGCTTGATCAAGAAGCCATGCACTGGGATCCCAAGAGACATGTCCGCCAGCCAGATGTGGCCGAGATTCAGTCGGACGATCGCTTCCGGCGGCAGCGCCATCTTCCGATGCTACGTTCCCTCCCTTGCTTGCGGGGAGGGCAGGGTGGGGGGTCTAGGCTTTGAGCAACGGCAGGATTTCGTAGCTGCCGCCGAGCAGGTCGCTGGCCGGAGCCTTCAGGTATCCCTGTAACACGGAGGCGTAGACCGACCGAAAATCGGTCGTGAATTTCAGGTTGCCGTTGTCCAGGGTACTGAGGCTCGGCTGCTCGCCGTAGAGGCCGCCTTTGACCGGCGCGCCCAGTAGGAACATCGGTGCGGCCGTGCCGTGATCGGTGCCCGCGCTGCCGTTCTCTTTGACCCGCCGTCCGAACTCGGACCAGGTCATGACCAGCACCCGGTCGCCCAGACCGTGCCCTTGCAGGTCCTGCATGAACGCGGAGAGCGCCGTATCGAGGTCAAGCAAGAGCTTGTCGTGGACCGGCTTCTCGCGGGCATGGTTGTCGAAGCCTCCCAGCGTCACGTGCGCGACCCGGACCCCGAGCCCGGAAACGATGGTTTCCGCCACCAGCTTGAGCGAGCTCGCGATCGGGCTGTTGGCCGGGTAGCTCGCTTTCGCCTGGTAGGTCGCATCGGTCGCCTGGAGTGCGTGCGAGGCTTGCAGCGCCTCGCTCAGCGTGGCGTCGAGCAAGGCACCGAAGGGCGCCGGCGTGGCGCCTTTGAACGCGCCGTAGAACTTCATCAGCGGGTTTTCGACGTCGATCTGGGTCCCATGCTCGTTGACCGCCTGCAGCCGGAACGTCTTCAAGGATTGCAGCGCGGTCACCGGCGTGCTGGAGCGGAGCTCGGGCGGCACCAGTGAGCCGGCGCTCACGCCTTCCAGCGCATGGTTGGGGGACTCGCCCACCTTGTCGAGGTAGTTGAGGTAGCGGCCGAGCCAGCCGTCGCCGATGCCGCCCTGCACGTTGGCGGTCTCCCAGATTGACATCGAGGCGAAGTGGGATAGGTTCGGGCTCGGGTAGCCGACGCCCTGCACGATGGCGAGCTGTCCGGCGTCGAAACTTGCCTTGAGGCCCTTGAGGTTGGGATGCAGGCCCAGCTGGCCATTTAGAGCTAACACGCCCTGGTCCTGCCGCAGCGTGGGTCGCGCGTCATGGTAAGCGCCGTCGGCGAAGGGGATCACAGTGTTGAGCCCATCGTTACCCCCGGCAAGCTGAACCAGTACCAGGACGCGGTCGCTCGGCGGCGCGTGGGGGGAGTCGGCGGCGGTGGCGGCCAGGCCGTTGGCGAACACGGACGGCACCGCCGATCCGGCAAAGACCGGGATCAGGCCTTGTTTGATGAAGTCGCGGCGGCTAAACATGGTGGCTCATCTTCATCAGTTCACCTGGAATTCCGGCGTCGCCAGCACCATGAACAGCAGGCCGGCCTGGTTCTGGGGATGCGCGGCCTTAAACGCCTCCAACCCATCTTTCGTTGTGGGGCTGAGGTTGCCGTCCACCAGGGTGCTTGTCAGCTGGTCGAGGGTTGAGCCGGAGGACGACAGGCGCATCCGCTGCGTGGCGCCGTTGACGAAGTTGAGCCGCGTGAGCAGCGTCGAGCTGTTGATCCAGGAGGTGCCGGCCGGCCACCCGGCGACGTTCGGCGGGTAGAAGAGCACCTGGCCCATGGCGGCCGACGCGGTGGCGGCGGCGCCGTAGGCCCTGGCGTCGCTACCGGTCGCCCGCAGGGTCTGGGCGGCGAGCTCCACCGGGCTCTTGATCAGGGCACGGTAGGCCTTGGGTGAGTAGAAGGCATCCATGGCGAAGATTTCCCGGACCACAGCTCCCACGTTGTAGTGCGATTGCTGGAAGGTGTCGGCAAGGTGACGCACGATCTCCGGCTCGGGATTGGGATAGGCGAAGAAGTTGAACAGCCGCGTCGATAGGCGCTCGGCCGTCGCGCGCAGCGGCACCAGCATCTCGACGATATCGTCGCCCGTCAAGTTCCCGGTCTTCCCCATGAAAGTCTTCTGTCCGCTGTCGAAATACCTCGGATTGAAGAACGAATCCGTCGTGTAGCGCAGTTGCTTGCCGCCTGTGAGCGTCCAGCCGGTGAAGGCACGGGCCGACTCTCGAACATCGTCCTCGGTGTAGTGCCCGATGCCGGTGGTGAACAGTTCCATCAGCTCCCGCGCATAGTTCTCGTTGGGTTTGCCTTTGCGGTTGGTCTCCGTGTCGAGGTAGACCATCATTGCCGGGTCTTTCGATACCGCCTTCAGCAAATCGTCGAAGTTGGCGAGCGCCATCTTTCGAAACAGTTGGTTCTGCGTGTACATCTGGGCGGGACCGGCCTTGTCCAGCCCGCTGGTCAGCAGCCCGTGCCAGAAGAGGGTCATCTTTTCCTCGAGCGGCCGCGCCGTCTGCACCAGGCGTTGCAGCCACCATGCCTGCACCGCGCCCGCATTCGGACCTTTTTCGGAGGTGAGGTCAAGCGTTGGAAGTTGGGCCTCGAGCGAGGCATTGGACGTCTTCTCGTAGGTCAGCACCGACTCGGTCATCATCGTGCTGGTCATCGCGGCGTACCGGTCGAGCTCCGCGCTGGTCGCGCCGAAACCGGCGCGACGGAGCAAATGCGCGGCCCGGACGCGGGGTGTGCGCAGCGCACCCTGATAGGCATGGGTGTAGTCCCGCACCCGGTCGAGGATCTGTGACAGGTCGTTGCCTTTCCACAGCGCGGCGAGCGCGGCCGCCGTTGCACCCGCGGCTCCGGTGGCGAGGACGGTCCGCCGCGATACGGGCCGCTGCCAGATCGGCCGAGACCTCGCCGCGGGCGGCGTCGCGATCGGAGCGTCGTCCATGGTCAATTCGTAGGCTATGGCTCGAGCGTGAACTCGGCCTGAGAGGCCCCTGAGAACGTCAACGGGGTTTGCCACCCGCTCCGGCGGGTCGATCGGCTTAGTAGCCTGGCACCGAGGAGGAGGAGGAGGAGGAGGTTGCCGAACCCGATCCGTTCGACGATCCGCAGCCGGCGACACCCAGAACCAGGAGCATCAAGCCGAGCAGGACGACGATCACGCGCCTCATCTCTTTCTAGGTTACGCGGACAGGTTACGGTTTGGCGCGGTCCGGAAGGGCGTCCATATACTGGACTGAGAGGCATGTCGCAGCAGCCGATGTCGCGCGAATCGATCGAGAAGAAACCCCGCACCCGCGGCGCGGACACCGTCGTCGCCTCCGTTTGTCCCTATTGCGCGGTCGGCTGCAGCCAGCTCGTCTACGTGAAGGACAAGCACATCGTCGATATCGAGGGCAATCCCGACTCGCCGATCAACGAAGGCACGCTGTGCCCCAAAGGCGCCTCAACGTACCGCTACCTCGTCAACCCCAACCGCGTGACGTCGGTGCGCTACCGGGCACCCTATTCGGATCATTGGGAGGCGCGTCCCCTCGACTGGGCGATGGACCGGATCGCCCAGCGCATCAAAGAAACCCGGGACGCGAGCTTCGTCGAGCGAACCCCCGATGGCACGCTCGCCAATCAGACGACGGCGATCGCGACCCTGGGCGGCGCGACGATGGACATCGAAGAGAACTACCTGATCAAGAAGTTGTTCAGCGGCGGCCTGGGCGTCGTCTCCATCGAAAACCAGGCGCGAATATGACATAGCTCCACCGTTCCCGGTCTGGGAACAAGCTTCGGACGGGGTGGGGCCACCACCTTCCAGCAGGACCTGGCCAACGCCGACGCGATCCTCATCATGGGCAGCAACATGGCCGAGAACCATCCGGTAGGCTTCCGCTGGCCGATGAAAGCGCGCGAACGCGGCGCAACCATCATCCACGTCGACCCGCGATTCAGCCGCACCTCGGCCGCGGCCAACCTCTACGTTCCAATCCGGTCGGGCAGCGACATCGCCTTCCTCGGCGGGCTCATCAACTACGTCCTGAGACGCGATCTGTGGTTCCACGAGTACGTCATCGCCTACACCAATGCCTCCTCGATCATCAGCGACCAATACATCGACGCCGAAGACAACGGCGGCGTGTTCTCCGGATACGATCCCCGATCAGGCACCTACGACAATGCGAGCTGGGCGTACGCCGGTCCGGCGCAGGAAGCGAAAGAAGACGCCGCCGCCCACACGGGTCACGCGATGGAGGGGACCAGCCCGGCGAAGCACCGGCCCGCGCGCGACGAAACGCTGCAGCACCCTCGCTGCGTCTTCCAGATTCTCAAACGACACTATGCCCGCTACACGCCCGAGATGGTCGAGCAGGTCTGCGGAACCCCCAAGGACCTCTTCCTTCAAGTCGCCGACGTGCTGGCGAAGAACTCGGGACGTGAGCGAACCAGCGCCATTTGTTACGCGGTCGGCTGGACGCAGCAGAGCTACGGCGCGCAGATCATCCGCGCCGCGGGCATCTTGCAGCTCCTGCTCGGCAACATGGGCCGGCCGGGGGGCGGCATCATGGCGCTGCGAGGCCACGTCTCCATCCAGGGCTCCACGGATGTGCCGACCCTGTTCGATCTGCTGCCGGGCTACCTTCCCCATCCGGCCGTGTTCAAGGGCGATGACACGCTCGAGAAATACATGCGAGAGTCGGCGGTCAGGGGCGGCTACTGGTCCAACCTCCCCAAGTTCATGGTTTCGCTGCTCAAGGCCTGGTATGGCGACGCGGCGTTAAAGGACAACGAGTACGGCTACCAGTGGATTCCCAAGCTGACGGGCGACCACTCGCACGTCACCACCTCGGCGGCGATGGCGGACGGCAATGTCAAAGGCTTCGTCGTGTTCGGGCAAAACCCGGCGAACGGCAGCCCCAACTCCGGCCTGCAGCGCAGGGCGCTGACCCAGCTCGACTGGCTGGTCGCCGTTGATCTCTATGAGACGGAGACGGCCGCCTTCTGGTATGCCGCACCCGAGGGATGGAAGCCGTCCGATATCAAGACGGAGGTCTTCCTGCTACCCACGGCCGGACCGGCCGAGAAGGATGGCACCTTCACCAACACGCAGCGAGTGTTGCAGTTTCACGACAAGGCGGTCGATCCGCCCGGTGACGCCCGGTCGGACCTCTGGCTCGTCTACCACCTCGGGCGCCGGCTCAAGGAGCTCTATCGCGACTCGTCCCTGCCCCAGGACGAGGGCCTGCGCCATCTCACCTGGGATTACCTCCCGGAGCACCCCGACCCGCATTGGCGCATCAAGGACGAGCCATCCGCCGAGGCCGTCCTCAAAGAGATCAACGGGTTCACCGTCGCCGATCGCAAGCTGGTGCCCGACTTCGCCGCCCTTAAGGACGACGGGTCGACGGCATGTGGCGTCTGGATCTACTCCGGGGTTTATCCCGAGGAGGGTAAGAACATGGCCCGCCGGCGGGCCAAGGGCGACGGCTGGGTCAGTCCGGAATGGGGGTTTTCCTGGCCAGGCAACCGGCGTATGCTCTACAACCGGGCCTCAGCCGACCCGCAGGGCAGACCCTGGTCTGAGCGCAAGAAATACATCTGGTGGGACTCGGCGCAGGGCAAGTGGACGGGCTTCGACCGTCCGGACTTCCCGGAAACCAAGGCACCCGACACGCCCCCCAGGGCCGACGGCGTCGGCGTCGACCTCCACTCAGGCTCGGATCCCTTCACCCTCAAGGCCGATGGTCGCGGCTGGCTGTTCGCGCCCAGCGGACTGAAGGATGGCCCGCTGCCGACCCACTACGAGCCGCTGGAGTCGCCGCTCCGCAACGCGCTCTACCCGCGCCAGGACAGTCCGGTGGCGAAGCGTTTTCCGCGCCAAGACAATCCGATCAGTCCGCCCGGCGACCCACAGTACCCCTACATCGTCACGACCTATCGCGTGACCGAGCAATACACCTCCGGCGTGATGTCGCGCTGGGTCCCGTGGCTCAGTGAGTTGATGCCCGAGATGTTCGCCGAGATCAGTCCTGAGCTTGCGGCTGAGAAAGGCATCGCAAACATGGATTGGATCGTGGTCTCGACCGCCCGCAGCCAGATCGAATGCCGCGCGCTCGTAACCCGCCGAATGCGTCCCTTCCGGCACAACGGCGGAGTGGTCCACGAAATCGGGCTGCCCTATCACTGGGGCTACAAGGGGCTCGTCACGGGTGCGATGGCGAATGATCTCGTTCCATTGAGCGAAGAGCCGAACGTCTACATCCAAGAGGACAAAGCCTTCACCTGCAACATCAGCAAAGGCCGGCTGCGGTGATCGACGCCTACAAGCGGCTGATGAACGTCGAGCCGCCTCCGCCATCAAAAAAAACCAGGGGCTTCTTCACCGATACCAGCCTGTGCATCGGCTGCAAGGCGTGCGAGGTGGCGTGCAAGCAGTGGAACCAGTTGCCCGCCGACGGGTTTGCGATGACCGGCAACAGCTACGACAACACCGGCACGCTGGGGGCGACCACCTGGCGCCACGTCCAGTTCATCGAGCAGGCGAAAGCGAATTCGAGCCGGCAGGATCAGCGCTGGCTGATGATGTCGGACGTCTGCAAGCATTGCGCCAACGCGGCCTGCCTCGAGGCGTGCCCGACCGGGGCGCTGATCCGGACCGAGTACGACACCGTCTACGTCCAGCAGGACATCTGCAACGGCTGTGGTTTCTGCGTGCCGGCATGCCCCTTCGGGGTCATCGACCGGGCCCCCAAGCACGGCCAGTTCGAGGCGGGGACGGCCCACAAGTGCACGCTCTGCTACGACCGTCTCAAAGACGACATGACCCCGGCGTGCGCCAAATCGTGCCCGACGGCATCGATCCAGTTCGGCGACGTCGAGCAGCTACAGAAACGCGCCCGGCATCGTCTTGCCGAGCTGA
>Ga0209808_1001284_pt1 | contig 12931 bp, 14 predicted proteins | sample GraSoiAngelo_157_FD_186171 | JGI IMG/M metagenome (GOLD analysis project Ga0209808, IMG submission 186171) | Grasslands soil microbial communities from the Angelo Coastal Reserve, California, USA - 14_1009_16_20cm (SPAdes) (version 2) | ecosystem: Environmental > Terrestrial > Soil > Grasslands ...
GCTCGACGGCGCTGGTCGAGGCCGCGCACGCGGCGGGTTGCGAGGTCGTCGACGGCCTCGAGGCGCTCGTCCGCCAGGGAGCCGCCTCGTTCGAGCTCTGGACCGGCGTGGCGCCGCCGGTTGACGCGATGCGCGCCGCAGTACGCTCCGCCTGATGCTGAAGCTGACGACCGCGGGCGAGTCGCACGGGCCGGCGCTCGTCGGGATCGTGACGGGCTTGCCGGCGGGCCTCTCGCTCGACCGCCAGGCGATCGACGCCGACCTGCGGCGGCGCCAGCAGGGCTACGGCCGCAGCCCGCGCCAGCAGCTCGAGCAGGACGAGGTCGAGGTGCTCGCCGGCCTTCGACACGGGCGCACACTGGGGACGCCGCTCGCGCTGGTCGTCCGGAACCGCGATCACAAGAACTGGGCCTGGGGCATGAGCCCATGGCCGCCCGACGGCGAGCCGGAGGGGAAGGGGACGAAGCCCGTGACGCTGCCACGCCCCGGCCACGCGGATCTCGCCGGAGCCCAGAAGTTCGGGCTCGATGACGTTCGCGACGCCCTCGAGCGTGCCAGCGCGCGGCAGACGGCGGTCGCGGTCGCCGCGGGCGCCGTGGCGAAGGCGCTGCTGAGGGAGCTCGGGATCGAGGTGCGCGGCCAGGCGAGCGCGGAGGCGGGCGCCGACGCGGCCGCCGTCGACGCGGCGCGCAAGGACCGCGACACGCTCGGCGGCGTCGTCGAGGTGCGCGCGGCCGGTGTGCCCCCGGGGCTCGGTTCGTACGCGACCAAGGACGAGCGCCTCGACACGCGACTCGCGGCAGCGCTGATGGGGATCCAGGCGGTGAAGGCCGTCGAGGTCGGCGAGGGATTCGGGCTGTCCCGCCTACGCGGTTCCGAAGCCCACGACGAGATCGTCCGCGACGAGCGCGGCCTCCACCGGACGACGAACCGGGCGGGCGGCATCGAGGGGGGCATCTCGAACGGCGAGCAACTCGTCGTCCGCGCGGCGATGAAGCCGCTGCCGACGCTGATGAGGCCGCTCGCGTCCGTTGATCTGCAGACCGGCGAGCCCGGCGAGGCACTCGTGGAACGCAGCGACGTCTCCGCGGTCGAGGCGCTCGCCGTCGTCGCCGAGGCGGCGGTGGCGTTCGAGCTGGCCCGAGCGGCGCGCGAGAAGTTCGGCGGCGATGCGCTAGGCGACTTCGTCGCCGCGCACAAGGCCTACGTGGAGCGGATCGACTGGCAACGGCGCTAGGGAGGCATATCGGGTTGGTCGGCTTCATGGGAGCCGGCAAGTCGACGATCGGCCGCGAGGTCGCGAGTCGGCTGGGCAGGCCGTTCCTCGACGTCGACGATGAGGTCGAGCGGGCCGAGGGGCCGATCTGGGAGATCTTCGCGAAGCAGGGAGAAAGTGCGTTTCGCGAGCTCGAAGCGCGGTTCGTCCGGGACGCGTGCAGCCGCCGCGAGCCGAGCGTGATCGCCGTCGGCGGCGGCGCGATCGAGACGCGGCACCTCCTGGACGAGCTCGACGTCTTCACGATCCACCTGGACGTCGACGTCGACGTCGCCTGGGCGCGCGTGAGCGGCAGCCGCAGGCCCCTGGCGCAGGACGAGGCGGAGTTTCGCGAGCGGTATGCGCGCCGGCAGCCGCTCTACGAGGAGGTCGCCGACGGCACAGCGCGGGACGCGGACGGGGTCGTCCTGGCCGCGGGTGGCGTGACGGTCTCGGCCATGCCCCCGGACCTGGTCCCGGGACCTGGCCAGGCCGAGCTCGTCGCGGACGAACGTGTGCTCGAGCTTCACCAGCCGCCGGTCGACGCGCGCACCCTGAAGGTGCCCGCCGGAGAGGAGGCGAAGACGGTCGCGACCGCAGAGCGTCTCTGGCGGCAGCTCCGGCTCGATCGCAGCGGGACGCTCGTCGCCTTCGGCGGCGGCTGCACGACCGACGTTGCCGGTTTCGTCGCCGCGACGTATCTCCGCGGGATCGACTGGGTGGCTGCGCCGACGACGCTCGTCGGCCAGGTCGATGCGGCGATCGGTGGCAAGACCGCCATCAACCTCACCGAGGGAAAGAACCTGGTCGGCGCCTTCCACTGGCCGGTCCGAACGGTGATCGATCCGCAGCTGATGAAGACGCTTCCGGACGAGCAGCGGCACGAAGGGATGGCCGAGGTCGTCAAAACGGGGTTACTCGCCGGGGAGCCGCTCTGGGAGCTCCCCGACGACGAGCTCGTCCGCCGTTGCGCCGCCTTCAAGACCGCGGTGTGCCTGCGCGATCCGCACGACCGCGGCCCAAGGCAGGTGCTCAACCTCGGACACACGTTCGCGCACGCGCTGGAAGCTGCGGCCGAGTACGAGACCGTCAGCCACGGGCGAGCGGTCGCTCTCGGGCTGCTGGCAGCCCTGCGGCTCTCAGGTCACCCGACCGATCTCGTCGAGGAGATACTCGCGCCTGAGCCCGTCAGGGTGGACAGGGACCGCGCCTGGCAGGCGCTCGAGCGCGACAAGAAGTCGACCGGCGGCGAGCTGAGGCTCGTCCTGCTCGGGGACGACGGCGGCTTCACAACGAGCCTGCCCGGGTCCGACGTCCGCCGCGCGCTCGACGAGCTAATCGCCGATTAGAGTGAGTCGGTGCGCATAGTCGTTCTGAACGGAGTCAACCTCGACATGGTCGGCCGTCGGGATCCGGAGCTCTACGGTGGGCTCAGCATCCGGCAGCTCGAATCCCGCATCTTCGAATGGGCGATGCAGCTGGAGCTGAACGTCAAGTGCCGACAGACAAACAGTGAGGGCGAGTACGTCGACTGGTGCCACGAGGCGCTCGACTGGGCCGAGGGAGTGGTCCTCAACCCGGGCGCCTGGACGCATTACAGCTACGCGATTCGCGACGCCGTCGCACTCTTCGACGTGCCGGTGGTCGAGGTCCACCTCTCGAACATCGACCAGCGAGAGGAATGGCGGCGCACGTCGGTGATCTCCGACCTCGCGGCGAAGCGCATCATCGGCAAGGGACCGCAGGGCTACCGCGAGGCGCTCGCATATCTTGCGGGGAGCACATGAACGCCCGCGTCGAGAAACTGCTGCAGAAGCTCGAGGAGCCGCTGATCGTCACCACGCCGGCGAACGTGCGGTACTTGACCGGTTTCGTCAGCTCGAACGTCTCGCTCGTCGTCGAGCCGGATCGAGTCCGCCTGTTCACCGATTTCCGCTACGCGACGGCGGCGCGCGCCGTCCCGGAGGTCGAGTTCGTCGAAACCAGGCGCGACACGATCGTCCACATGGCCGAGTTCCTGTCAGGCCGGTTCGGCTTCGAGAGCACCCACCTGACCTACCGGCACTACGAGCAGCTGCGCGACGGAGGCCTCGAGCTCGTCCCGCGGTTCGGGATGGTGGAAAGCCTGCGCGCGGTCAAGGACGAGGACGAGCTGGACAAGATCCGCCGCGCGGCCGCGATCACCGACCGGGCGTACGAGCAACTGGCGGACGAGCGGTTCGTCGGCCGGACCGAGCGCGACCTCGCTTGGCGGATGACCCTGTTCCTGCATGAGTTCGGGGCCGACGAGGAAGCGTTCGAGCCGATCGTCGCCGCCGGCGCGAACAGCGCCTGTCCGCACGCCGACCCAAGCGACCAGGTGATCGAATCCGGCACGACGATCGTGGTCGACGCGGGCGCGGCGCTCGACGGCTACTGCTCCGATTGCACGCGCACCTTCGCAACCGGGGAGCTACCGGACGAGCTGCGGCGCGCCTACGACGTCTGCCTCGAAGCGCAGCTCAAGGGCGTCGAGGCAGCTAGGTCGGGCATCGAGGCAAAGGTGGCCGACGCCGCTGCCCGCGGCGTAATCGAGCAGGCCGGGTTCGGCGAGAACTTCGGCCACGGACTCGGCCACGGCGTCGGCATCGACGTCCACGAGGCCCCGCGCGTCGCGGCGACGTCGACGGATTCGCTCGTCACCAACAACGTCGTCACGATCGAGCCCGGGATCTATCTGGAAGACACCGGCGGGATCCGGATCGAGGACCTCGTGATCGTCACGGACGGCGAGGCCGAAGTGCTGTCCAACTTTCCGAAAGAGCTCCTGATCGTGAGCTGATGGCAGAGATCGTCGGCACGAACCAGTTCCGGAACGGAATGCACATCGAGCTCGACGGCGGCGTCTGGCGGATCGTCGAGTTCCAGCACGTCAAGCCCGGCAAAGGCGGCGCGTTCGTGCGCACGCGCGTGAAGAACCTCGACAGCGGCGCGGTCGTCGACCGCACCTTCCGGGCGGGCGAGAAGTTTCCGCGCGTCCACACCGAGGTCAAGAACATGCAGTACCTCTACGAGTCCGGCGACGAGATCGTCTTCATGGACTCCGAGACGTACGAGCAGACCGCCTTGCCGCGAGAGTCGGTCGCCGACGCCATCGAGTTCATGAAGCCCTCCTCGTCCGTGCAGATGCTGATGGTCGACGGCCGACCGGCGGGCGTGCAGCTCCCGTCCTCGGTCGAGCTGACGGTTTCCGAAACCGAACCCGGCGTTCGCGGCGACACGGTGTCCAACGTGAACAAGCCCGCGACGCTCGAGACCGGCGCCACGGTGCAGGTGCCGCTCTTCGTGAACACCGGCGACCGGATCAAGGTCGACCCGCGCGAGCGGCGCTACATCTCGCGGGCCTGAGCGACCTCGATCTCGATGCCGGTCGTCTCGTCTGCGACGACGCCGGCATGGTCGGCTGAAGACCCACCCGTGATCCGCCACATGTCGGGGATCAGGAGCAGAGTCAGGCTAGAGACCATCGTCAGCGCGAAGGCCGCGAGCAGGGTCTCCTTGACGCCGACGGCTTCGGCGATCGGCCCGACGATCGCGAGGCCGAGCGGGCGGAGCGCCGTCGAGCCCATCCAGTCGTAGGCGGAGACGCGCGAGAGCGCCTCCGGCGGGACGTTCCGCTGCACGGTCGTCTCCCAGAGGGTGCCCGCAACCCCGATCGAAAGCCCTGACGCCAGCTCGGTCAGCGCGATCGTCCAGACAGGCGCGGCGAAGGCGAGCAGGACCAGGCTCGGACCGCTGAGGAGGATGATTCCCCAGGCGAAGATGAGCGGCCGCCTCGGCCGGAGCCGCATCGACCAGGCATTGCCGAGGAGCGTCCCCGCGCTGAAGGCGACCAGGATCGTCGCCCAGGCGCCGGCGCCTCCGAGCGATTGCTTCGCGACGAGCGGGCCGAGCACCATGATCGTCGCCAGGTAGATCATCTGGAAGGCGGCGAAGTCGACGATGCTCGCCCACAGCCACGTCCGCGAGCGAACCTCGCGCCAGCCGCCCGCGAGCTCCTGCCAGAAGGACTCGCGCGGCCGCGGCGTGTAGCCGAGCGGCCGGATCCGCGCGAGTAGGACGGCGGCGAGCGCGAACGTGGCGGCGTCGCCGAGCAGCGCCCAGCCGGCGCCCACCGTCGCGACGAGCGCACCGCCTACCCCGGGCCCGACGATGCCGCCGACACTGAGCGTCAGGTACATGAGCCCGTTGGCGGCCTGGAGCTGCTCCGACGGGACGAGCTGCGGGGTCAGGCCCGACGCGGCGGGCCGGAAGACGCCGGTCGCCGCACCGTGAAGGAGTTGGAGCGCGATCAGCTCCCAGACCTGCGCGTGACCGCTGACGAGCAGCAGGCCCAACACGCCCTGGCTGAAGAACCGCACGACGTGCGAGGCGACCATCACCTGCTGCCGCGGCAGCCGGTCGGCCCAGACCCCGCCGGCGAGGAAGAGCAGCACCTGGCCCAGAATCCGGGCGAAGAGGACGAACCCGAGGTCGGAGACGGAGCCGGTCAGATCGAGGACCGCGAATGCGATCGCGACCGGGACAAAGAAGTCGCCTACCGTCGAGATCAGCTGCGCCCAGAAGACGCGGCGAAAGTCGCGCAGACGCAGGACTTCCGGCACCATCGCCGCGTCAAGCTACACAGCGGGCCTGAGAAACAGCCGGTCGGCCCGCGCTAGGCTCCGGGGTCAAGATGCCCGCGCTCGTCGACACGACGATCCGGTTGCTGTCCCAGGAGCCGCTCGCGGGCAGGATGCCGACGGCGGACCTGCTTCGGCTGGCCGAGGCCTTGGACGGAGCCGGCTTCGCCTACCTGGAGGTCTCCGGCGGCGGGGTCTTCGACAGCGCGGTTCGGCGTGGTGTCGAGAGCCCCTGGGAGCGGATCCGCGCACTCAAGGCGCGCACCAAGACGCCGCTCGCGATGGCATTGCGAGGGCGATTCCTGGTCGGCTCAAGGCCCGTCGGCGCGGACTTCGCCCGCCGCTTCGTCGCTTCCGCAGCCGAGAGCGGCATCGACGTCTTCCGGCTGCACGACCCCCTCAACGACGTCTCCAACCTGCGCGAGGCCGGCGAGGCGATCACGAATGCCGAGCGCGAGTTCGATGCCGGCCTCGTCTACGGGTCGGGTCACACCGGCGAGACCGAAGATCTCGTCGAGCAGGCGAAGAAGCTGCCCGAGCTTGGCGCCGTGCGGATCCTCCTCCACGATCCTTCGAGCTCGCTCGAGCCGCACCGGGCCCATGAGCTGGTCGGCGCCCTGCGCGAGGCGAGCGGGCTCCCGGTTGGGCTCTACTGCCAGGGTGCCGCCGGCAACGCCCTCGCGTCTGCGCTCGAGGCCGTCCGTGCGGGGGCGGACCTCGTCTCCTGCGCCCTCTACCCGATCGCCCTGACACTGCACCGCGTCTCGGGCGAGGCGCTCGCGACCTCCCTCGCCGGCCTCGGGCAGGATGCCGGGGTCGACGCCGACGCCCTCTGGCGGGCGTCGGAGCTCGTCGACGAGCACCTCGGGGACGAACCGGTCACTCCCGTGGCCCCGCGGATCGCAGTCCGCGCCGCCGAGCACCGCGTGCCGCCCGGACTCGTCGCCGCGCTCGACATCCATCTACGCGCGCAGGCCGCCGGCGACCGGCTGGACGAGGTCCTCGAGGAGCTGCTGCGCGTGCGGGAGGAGGTGGGCTGGCCGCCACTCGCCGCTCCGATCGGCCAGATCCTCGGCTCGCAGGCGCTCCTGAACGTGCTCTCGGCGACGCGCTACCAGACGATGATCGACGAGCTCCGCGGGCTGGTCTCGGGCAACTACGGGTCGCCGCCGGGAACGATCGATCCGGCCGTCCGCCGTGCGGCGGAGCTGCTTTCCGACGGCGTCCCCGAAGCGGAGCCCGTCGACCTGGAGCGGCTGAGCGACGAAGCCCAGGGCCTGGCTGCGAGCGACGAGGAGCTGCTGCTGCTCGCCCTCTTCGGCGAGGAGGCGCGACCGCTGCTCGAAGCGATTCGCGGGCGTCACGCCGGCGCCGACTCGCTTGCGGCGAGCGGCGTCGACCAAGCGCGTGCCGAACGGATTCGCGAGGTCGTCCGCATCGTCCAGGAATCCGGTGTGGGAGAGATCACGATCGACGAAGGCGGCATGCGCGTCTCCGTGCGGCGGACGCCCGACCCGATCGAACCCGTCCTCGCGTCCGCCGCGGGCGAAGGATCGGTCGTGGAAGCCGAAGAGGCCGTGCCTGCAGAGCAGCCGTCGGGCGACGGCCTCATTCGCATCGAGGCGCCGATGGTCGGCACCTTCTACCGCGCTCCGCAGCCCGGCGCGCCGCCGTTCGTCGAGGAGGGCGACGCGGTCGGCCCTGGGCAGACGCTCTGCATCCTCGAGGCGATGAAGCTGATGAACGAGGTCAAGGCCGACGCCGAGGCGGTCGTCCGCGCGATCCATGTCGGCAACGCGGAGCCCGTCGAATTCGGTCAGCTTCTGTTCGAGCTGGAACCAATCAATGGCCGGCCCTTGGGTCTCTAGCCTTGTTCTCCCGCGTCCTCGTGGCCAACCGCGGTGAGATCGCAGTGCGCGTGATCCGGGCGCTACATGAGCTCGAGATGGAGGCCGTCGCGATCTACTCGACCGCGGACAGGGAGTCCATGCACGTGCGGCTCGCGGACCGCGCCGTCGCCGTCGGACCGGCGCCGGCATCCCAGAGCTACCTGAACATTCCGTCTGTGATCGCCGCTGCCGCGACGACGGGTTGCGAGGCGATCCATCCGGGCTACGGGTTCCTCGCCGAGAACCCGGCGTTTGTCGCGGCCTGCGAGGACAACAGCATCGTCTTCGTCGGCCCGACCGCCGACGTGATGGCCCGGATGGGCGACAAGGTGCAGGCGAAAGGGGAGATGGCGCAGGCGGGTGTGCCGCTCGTGCCGGGAAGTTCAGGCGCGGTCGAGCTCGCCGAGGCGCGCTCGCTTGCGGCCGAGTTGGATTACCCGATCCTGCTCAAGGCTGCCGCTGGCGGAGGCGGCAAGGGAATGCGGATCGTCGACGGCGAGGCCGACCTCGAGGGAGACTTCCAGACCGCCGCCGCGGAGGCAGAGGCCGCTTTCGGTGATCCCAGCCTCTACGTCGAAAAGCTCGTCCGCCCGGCCAGGCACGTGGAGATCCAGGTGCTCGCCGATGCGCATGGCGACGTTCTTACCCTCGGGGAGCGCGAGTGCTCCATTCAGCGGCGCCACCAGAAGCTGATCGAGGAATCGCCTTCGCCAGGGGTCACGTCCCAGACGCGGGAGGCGATGGAAACTGCGGTCGAACATGCGGCGAAGACGATCGGGTACCGCAACGCAGGCACGTTCGAGTTTCTGCTCGGCCCCGACCAGCGCTTCTACTTCATCGAGCTGAACGCGCGCCTGCAGGTGGAACATCCGGTCTCGGAGCTGGTCACCGGCATCGACCTCGTGCGCGAGCAGCTGCGAATCGCGGCCGGCGAGTCCCTCACCGCGACCGGCCGGGCCCCGCGCCGCGGGCACGCGATCGAAGTCCGGATCAACGCGGAGGATCCCGCCCGCAACTTCGCGCCGGCGCCGGGCCTGGTCAAGGAGTTCCGGCCTCCTCTCGGCCCGGGGATCAGGCTCGACACGTTCGTCGAGGCCGGCTACACGGTGCCGCCCTTCTACGACTCCCTGCTCGGCAAGCTCGTCGTCTGGGACGAAGACCGGCCCGCCGCGATCTCGCGCACGCTGCGGGCGCTCGGCGAGCTTTCAGTGACGGGGATCCCGACCACCCGGGAGCTCGCGATCCAGGTCCTCCGCAGTGAGCAGTTCGCGAGCGGCCGCTACTCGACCTCGTTTCTGGAGGAGAGCGGAACTCGGCTCGCGGTGGCCGCAGAATGAGCGACGAGCTCGTCATCAGCGAGCCGCAAGGAACCGTCTGCGTGCCGGCCGCGACGCTGGCGCGCATCGTCGTCCTCGCGGCCGAGCTCGCGGACGGCGCGCGTGTCCGGCGGTCGCGCCGAGGGGTCGACGTCGAGGTCGCCGGCGAGAGCGCGACCGTCACGCTCCGGCTGGCGGCGCGCTACGGGACGGTCCTGCCCCAGGTGGCCGAGGAGGTCCAGCGGCAAGTCGCGGGGGCGCTCCAGCAGATGTGCGGAGTCGAAGTCAGGAGCGTCGAGGTCGCCATCGAGGAGCTCGTGTGACGCTCAGCCGCCGCGCCTCTCGCCGTACCGCCTTCTTCCTTCTCTATCAGTGGGACGTGACCGGCCAGCCGCTGGCCTCGCTCTACGAGGGCGAGGTGGACGAGTTTGCCCGCGAGACGGCCGAAGCCGTCGCGGCGCGCGTCGAGCAGCTCGACCGCCGCATCACCGCGGCTTCGGAGGGCTGGACCGCCGACCGGCTCGGCGCCGTCGAACGCAACATCCTCAGGCTCGCGACGTACGAGCTCGACGAGGGCAGCGTCCCGCTCGAGGTCGCGATCGACGAAGCTGTCACACTCGCCAAGCGGTACGCGACGGTGGAGGCAGGTCGGCTGGTGAACGGGATTCTCGGACGGATCGCGCGCGAGCAGGAGGTGGCATGAGTTCGAAAGACGCCTTGGAGCGGGCCGAGAGCCTGCTCGAGCGGCTGGAGCGAACGCGCCAGGAGCTCGAGTCGACGCAGGATCCCGACCGCGCGATCGAGATCCTCTCCGAGCTCGCGGAGATCGCGAAAGAGGTCGAGGCCGAGCTGGCCCGGGCGAAGAAGGAGGCCGGGTGACGAGCCCTCGGGACTTGGCCGAGCTGGTCGAGGGCTACCTCGACGAGCTGGCGCTGACCCCGGAGCTGGGCGAGCTCGCCGAGCCGATTCGCTACGCGCTCGCCGGCGGCGGCAAGCGGATCAGGCCGGTGCTCTGCCTCGCGACCGGCCAGGCGCTCGGGCGTGACCCCGAGGAGCTCCTCCCGGCGGGTGCCGCGGTCGAGCTCGTCCACAACTTCTCATTAGTCCACGACGACCTTCCCGCCCTCGACAACGACGAGCTCCGCCGCGGACGTGCGAGCACGTGGGCGCAGTTCGACGAGGCGACGGCGGTTCTGGCAGGGGACGCGCTTCTCACCGAGGCCCTCCGCCTGGCCCTCTCCTACCCGACCCCCTTCGTCGCCCGCGAGCTTGTGCAAGCGACGCTCGGGATGATCGGTGGCCAGCATGCCGACACGAAGGAGCTCGGTTACGACCTCGCGGAGATCCACCGGCTCAAGACCGGCCGTCTCTTCTATGCCTCGATCGCCTGCGCGCTGTGGGTCGCCGGCCTGGCGGCGCTAGAACAGAAGCCGTGGCGGGAGTTCGCGGACGAGCTGGGGATGCTCTTCCAAGTCGTCGACGACATCCTCGACGGCGACGGCTACGTGCTCACGCACGGCGAGGAGGGTGCGCGCACGCTCGCCGACGAGGCCGCCGGGCGCGCGCAGGCGCGGTTGGCGGGGATCGACGCGGACACGTCGGTGCTCGAGGAGATCGTGGCGGGGCTGGCGACGCGGAGCGCCTAAGCCTGTCCCGGGACCCGGTCCAGGGACATGGCCGGCGACCGGGTCCGGGGACCTGTCTCACAGCTCGTCCGCGAGCAGATCGAGCAGCAGCCCGTCCTGCCAGACGCCGTCGGAATCGCGCCAGTATCGGCGGAGGACCCCGACCCGCTTGAATCCGACCGCCTCGTAGGCGCGAATCGCGGGCTCGTTTGCCAGCGCGGGGTCGATCGTCAGCCGATGGTGACCGCGCTGGCCGATCAGCCAGCGCGCGAGCGTGCGCACGGCGTCGCGGCCGAGACCGCGACCGTGGAGGGGCGACGTGAGGAACAGGTCGATGTTCGCGTGCCTGTACTCGTTCTCGCCCGGTTCGGAAAACTCCGCCAGGCCGACGACTTCCCCCTCGTGCTCGATCGCGAAGGCGGTTGCGTCGTCGCGGCCTTCGGCCTTGTCGAGCAGGTACTCCCGGGTGATCTCGCCCCACCAGCGCGCGACCTCGGGCTCGGCGCCGATCTCCGTCAGGCGGTCGACGTCACCCGCTGCGAGAGGCCGCAGGCGCACCCTTTCACCCTGCAACTCGGCCACGGCCGCGATCATAGGAGCGTGAAGAAACGGGTCGACGTGCTGCTGGTCGAGCGCGGGCTCGCGGAAAGCCGCACCCAGGCGCAGGCGCTCGTGCTCGCCGGGCGGGTGCCGGGGCACGCGAAGCCCGGGGAGCAGGTGGAGGATTCCGCGGAGCTCGCGGTCACCGCGGGCGACCCGTACGTCTCGCGGGGTGGCATCAAGCTCGCGAACGCGCTCGCTGCCTTCGGGATCGATCCCGCCGGGCGGGACTGCCTCGACGTCGGCGCCTCGACGGGCGGCTTCAGCGACGTCCTGCTCCAGGGCGGCGCCGCCCGCGTGATCGCCCTCGACGTCGGCTACGGCCAGCTCCATCCGCGCATCCGCGACGATCCGCGGGTCGTCGTCCTGGAGCGGACGAATGCGCGGACCGCCGGCGAGCTACCGTTTCCCCCCGAGCTCGTCGTCTGCGACGTCTCGTTCATCAGCGTCCGCAAGGCGCTGCCGCCGGTGCTCGAGCTGGCGGCGCCCGGCTGGGAGGCCGTCGTGCTCGTGAAGCCGCAGTTCGAGGCCGGCCCCGCGGCCGCGCGTGGCGGCGTCGTGCGCGATCCCGAGACGCGACGCCGCGTGGCCCGGGAGGTGGCGGAAGCCGCCCTCGGCTGGGGGGCGGAGACCGCCGGGGTCGTAGACTCGGGCCTGCCGGGACCGAAAGGCAACCGTGAGCTCTTCCTCCACCTCGTCCAGCGCGCCAGCCCCCGACTCCCCGCCGAGCTCGACTCTTGGATCGCCGATGCGGTCGGGTAAGCCGGTCGAGCGTGTCGCCGTCGTCACGCACAGCGAAGAGGCCGCTGTCGCCGACGCCGTCTCGCGGCTCGAGCGCCTCGCCGAGTCGAAGGGCGTCGAGCTCACCGGCGAGGACGGCGGGCCGGATCTGGCCGTCACTCTGGGCGGCGACGGCTCGATGCTGCGAGCCTTTCACCGCTTCCTGGACGCCGGCGTGCCCGTGATCGGGGTCAACTTCGGCCGGGTCGGCTTCCTCACCTCGATCGAAGTCGACGAACTGGAGCAGGGGCTCGAGCGGGCGCTCGGGGGTGATTTCGCGGTCGTCGAGCTGCCGACCCTCGACGTGCGGATCGACGGCGTGAACCGGCCGGCGGTGAACGACGTCTTCGCCACCAGCTCGACGCTCGGGCGCATGGTCGAGCTCGGCTACGCCGTCGGCGGCGAGGATCTCGGCGTGCTGCCCTGCGACGGCGTCATCTGCTCGACGCCGTCGGGCTCGACCGCCTACAACCTCTCGAACGGCGGGCCGGTCCTCGTCTGGGGGCTTGACGCAATGGTGATCACCTTCGTGGCTCCGCACTCGCTGCACGTACGGCCGCTCGTCATTCCGCACAACCTTCCGCTCGCCGTCACGAATCGCACTCCGGACGGCTCGGTGACGGTGATCGTGGACGGAATGGAGCTCGGCAAGCTCGAGCCCGGGCAGCAGGTCGACGTCCGGCTGGGCGAGCAGAGATCGCTCCTCGCGACGCTGCCGGAGCGCACCTTCTTCAGTCGGTATCGCAAGACGTTCGCCTCGTGACCTTGGTCGATGCCTTCTCCATTTTGGAGTTAGACGGACGCC
>Ga0209808_1001291_pt1 | contig 12897 bp, 12 predicted proteins | sample GraSoiAngelo_157_FD_186171 | JGI IMG/M metagenome (GOLD analysis project Ga0209808, IMG submission 186171) | Grasslands soil microbial communities from the Angelo Coastal Reserve, California, USA - 14_1009_16_20cm (SPAdes) (version 2) | ecosystem: Environmental > Terrestrial > Soil > Grasslands ...
TGTCCTGGTCGATCCGATCCACGGCCGCTCGGGTTGCAGCCCGAGCGGCGTCTCGATTCCAGCCCAACCGGCCAATTGCGTGCGGCCGAACCCGATCGTCTCCGTCGACAACTCAGCCGGCCCCTTCGCCGGCAGGGTCTACGTCACCTACGGCGACACCGGGGCGCGGCGGCGCAAGGAGCAGGACGTGTTCGCGGCGGCTTTCGACCCGGCGCTGCGCCTGCTCTTCAGGCGGCATCAGCTCACCCGGCCCGATGGTGCGGTTCGCTCGGACCAATTCTGGCCGGCGTCGGCAGTCGACCCGTCCACCGGGATCGTCTGGGCATGCTTCTACGACACGCGCGGCGACCGCCGGCTTCGGCGAGCGTGGTACTCGTGCACTCGCTCGCGAGACGGCGGCGTCAGCTGGGCGGCTCCGGTCCGCGCGGCGACGGCGGCCTCGAACGAGCGCGCCCGAGGCGCCGATAGCGTCCACGGAAGCCTGAAGCGCGAATACGGCGATTACGAGGGGCTCGCGGTCACGGCCGGCATCGCGCACCCCGTGTGGACGGACACGCGCCGGCTGCGAACGCTGCGCGAGGAGGTCTATACGACCACGCTCAGTGACGCGAGCTTCCCGCGCTAACGTCACCGCGGTTCTGGCGAAACGCTCGCCAGAGCAGGTGGCCGTTCGCGAGCAGGAAGCCGAGCGAGAGCAGCGGCAGCGCCGGCAGGCCGGGCTTGTCCCACGCGACGGCGATCGCGATCGTGGCGCCGAACGAGGCGACGAGCAACAGCCAGGTGACGAAGACACGGAGCCCGAACCGGGCCGCCGCGGCCAGGAACAGGCTGAAGAAGAGCAGGTCGGGCAGGCCGAGGTTCGCCGCGCTCGCCTCTCCCGGGACCGGGAACGCGAACGAGAGCGTCGAGAACACGTGGTGGTGTCTGTGGACGATGTGGTTCGTCGGTCCCCGCCAGACCGAGTACGCGTCAACCCAGGGCACGATGCACGCGACGAGGACGACCCACGAGAGCGCCTCGAAGAAGTTGAGGAACCAGAACGCGGCGAATGCCATCGCGCCGAGCTTCGCGAAGTCGGCGAGCGTGTTCAGATCGGCCTGGTGCAGGACGACCGCCAAGATCGCGAAGGCGAGGGCGACGAGCAGCAGTTCGCGCTCGCGTGCCGCGTTCAGCGGCAGCGCCAGGTAGACGAGCCCGAGCACCGCCGGCATCAACACCAACGCGAGGAAGGCGACGTCGCCCCAGGTGGACGTGTTCGGCAGCGATTCGTGGAAGCCGTAGTAGAGGCCGAGCGCGACGGCCAGGGCGCCGAACGCGAGAACGCGCGGCGTCAGTAAGGCGGAAGCTCGGCCCACCAGGGGCCGAGTTGCTTGAACGCGTTCCAAAAGCGTGTCTTGGCGGGTTGCTCGTCGAGCGATGCATCGATGTCGGGAACGAGCAGCGCCTCGGTCGTGGGCGTGAAGCGCTGGAGCTCTCCGACCTTCGGCTCCAGCGTATCCGCGAGCGGGAACTCGAGCTCGTTGAGGAACTGCAGGGCCTCGTCGCCCATGACGACGATCAGCTTCGGCTGGACGATGTGCAGCTCGCGCTCGAGCCATGGCCGCGCCTCGGTCTCGGGCTGCTCGGCGAACTTGAGGCAGTTCGTTCCGTAGACGGCGAGCGGATCGACGTGGAGTCGCTGGAGCGACTTGAGCAGAGCCTGCCCGGCGCGCCCGTAGAAGGCGACGCCCTCCTGCACCTCCGCCGCCTGCGGCCGGTGCTTGAGCAGGAAGACGTCGGCGAGCGGATGACCGGAACCGAGCACCGGAATCCGGTCGCCTGCGGCCTTCGCGATCTCGTCCCCGAGCTCGTTGATCTCGGTGATCGCCTTTTGCAGGTACTTCTCATAGATCTCGTCGGTGGGCGCGGGGGACAAGGGCACGGGTCAGTTCTCCGCTAGCGGACCCGTTCCTTGGCCTGCGCCGCCCACTTGAGCGACTGCAGGTAGAGCAGCGACTTCGGCCGCCGCAGCACCTGGGCCGAGCCGAGGCTGGCGAGGAACTCCTCACGGTCGTGGAACTCGCGCATCCGCAGCGCGCCGGTGCCGACGCCCTGGAGAACATGTGCGTCCGAGCCGGCCCCCATCGTCAGGTTGTACTTGCGTGCGAAACGCAGCGCCTCTTCGTTGTAGGCATCGAAGAGCAGGCGCGCGTTGTAGACCTCGAAGACGTCGATCTCGTCGAGGTGGCGGCGCAGCGTCGCCGCGTCCGGGATCGAGTGCATCCGGTCGAAGGGGTGGGGAAGGTAGGCGACGCCGTTCTGCTCATGGATCGCCGCCAGAGTCTCGGCGAACGGCAGCCCGCGCGGGATCTCCTCGCTCAGGAAGAGCCCGATCACCTCGCCCTGGCCGTCGGTCTTGATCTCTTCACCCGGGATCACCGTCAGGCTCGTCGTTGCGGCGAGCGCCTCGAGCGCGCCGCCGAAGGCGTTGTGGTCGGTGATCGCGATCGCGCTGAGCCCTTCGGTCTCCGCGTGCGTCAGCAGGTCCTCCACCTCGATCGCACAGTCGTGCGACCACGACGTGTGCATGTGTAGGTCGCAGACGATCCAGTCGCGGCCGGAGAGCGGGTCGCCGTTCCCGGCGGCGCGCCGTCTTTTCGCAAGCTTGCGGTAGAGCGCATCGTGCTCGCGCGCGAGTTCCGCGAATGTCTGCCCCTCGGCCCGCTTTCGGTTCTTCCGGCCTTCATGCTCCCGCAGGGCGTCGTCCTCGGCGAGCCTCGCCGTCGCGGCGCCGGCGAGCTCCGGCTGCGCTCGGAGACCGGGCGGCGCGGCGATCGCGGCGCCTGCCGCGGCAGCTTCGAGGGTGACGCGGTCGAGCCCGTCCAGCGCGGGTACGAAGATCGCGGCCTCGTTGAGGAGCGGCGCTCGAGTGGCGCCGTCGCGCGCGGTACGCACGCTGACGCGGCCGGCGAGGGCGCGCGGGACGGCCGGTCGCCCGCTCAGCGGCTTCGTCCGCAGCATGACGAGCTCCCACCCCGGCAACTCGCGCAGCTCGCGCAGCACCGAGCGCGCGAGCGGTCGGCTCGCAGGCCGCCACTCGAGCACGATCCGCCGGCGCTTCTGCTCCGGGTGGAAGAGCTCGGGGTCGACGCCGGGGAAGATGACCCGGTACTCGCCCGGCAGGCGGACGGCGGCGGCCGCGGCCACCTCGGGCGAGGTCGCCAGCAGGGCGTCGAGCCGCGAGAGCAGCCGCTCGCGCTGCGGCTTGCCCGGCGGGTAGCCGAGCCGTTCCGCGGAGAGGAAGGTCGCGACGCCGAGGGCGTGGGAGTCGCGCAGCGCCAGGTACGACAGGCTCGGCAGCGCCGGCTCGAAGCCGTGGACGATGTCGAACCGGCCCCGCTGGAGCGCGAGCGCCAGGTTCGCGCGCACGCCGACGGGAACTCCGATCCTGCTCCGTCGTGAGACAGGCAGCGCGGGGCCGAGCGCAATCACGCCCGGCTCAGCACGGCGTCTCGCGTCTCGACCACTGGTGGCTCCCGTCAGGCCGGGTTTAGCGGCCGCGCCGCGCATGTCGGCGCGGCCTTTTTGGTCGGCGCCGACAAGCGGCGCCTCGGCGCCGTCGAGCAGGGCCCGACGCCCGGCGACGAGGTCTGCCGTCCGCGTCGACGGCGCGAGCACGGTCACCTCGTGTCCGAGCGCGCGGAGTTCCCGCGCGAGGCCGTCGACGTGCTCGTTGACGTCGTGCGGCCGAGACCAGGCGAAGGGGGTGACCAGGCAGACGCGGAGACCCACGACACCCCGAGTGTAGACCCGCGAGGGTTCGCCTTCCCGGGCGAGAACGTGAGTCCCGTGACCAATGTGCGCGCTTCGGCCTGCTGGTCTGCTTCGGCGTCCTGACCGCGCTGGCGGTGATCGGCATCGTCCTCGGCATCGGCGGCGATCTCGGAGACGAGTTGAAGCTTCTCGAGAGCGTCACGTGACGCTGCTCAGCGCGGGCGGGATCTACGCAGCCATCGTCCTGCTCGATGGCCGCGATGACGGCCCCGCCGAAGCGGGGCCGTCGACGACCGTCTAGGAAGCCTGTTCTGGGCGATGAAGTCCTCGACCAAATCGCGGGCCGCTTCGTCCGGATACTGGACAGGCGGCGACTTCATCAGGTAGGCGGACGGGCCCTCGAGGGTGCCGGAGATGCCGTTGTTCAGGGCCAGCTTGGTCAGCCGCACGGCGTCGGTGACGACGCCGGCCGAGTTGGGCGAGTCCCAGACCTCGATCTTCAGCTCGGCGTTCAGCGGCACGTCGCCGAAGGCGGTGCCCTCGAGGCGAATGTACGCCCACTTGCGGTCCTCGAGCCATGGCACGTGGTCCGACGGGCCGACGTGGATGTTCTTGTCCTCGATGTCGTACGGAACCGTGGACTTGATCGAGTAGGTCTTCGAGATCTTCTTCGACTCCAGCCGCTCGCGCTCAAGCATGTTCAGAAAGTCGGCGTTGCCGCCGAAGTTGAGCTGAAAGGTGCGGTCGACCTTGACGCCGCGGTCTCGGAAGATGCCCATCAGAACTCGGTGCGTGATCGTGGCGCCGACCTGTGACTTGATGTCGTCGCCGATGATCGGCACGCCCGCCTTCTGGAAGCGGTCGTTCCAGTACTTCTCGCGGCCGATGAAGACCGGCATGCAGTTCACCATCGCGCACCCGGCGTTCAAGATCTGCTCCGTGTACCACTTGGTCGCCTCCTCGGAGCCGACCGGTAGGTAGTTGACGACAACATCCGTGCCCGTCTCCTTGAGGATGCCGGTGACGTCGTCCGTCGAGCCCTTCGTCTTCTTGACCTTCTCGCTCAGATACTTGCCGAGCCCGTCGTGGGTCATCCCGCGCGAGACCGTGATCCCGGTCTTCGGCACATCCGAGAACTTGATCGTGTTGTTCGGGTAGGCCCAGATCGCCTCCCCGAGATCCTTGCCGACCTTGCCCTCGACGACGTCGAACGCGGCGGTGAACTCGATGTCGCGGACGTGGTAGCCGCCTAGATCGACGTGCATCAGGCCGGGCACGAACTCGTCCGGCTTGGCGTCCTTGTAGTACTCGACGCCCTGCACGAACGAGCTTGCGCAGTTACCGACGCCGATGATTGCGACGCGCACCTTGTCTTCGGAGCGCGCAGCCTTACCGTTGGTCGAAGCCATGTGCTTCCTTTCGCAGAAGTTGCTTTCGGACGGAGAGGATTCTCTGGAGCACCGTCAGCCAGGCGGTCGCCGCCAGCAGGTAGATGAACCACTGGAGCGGGACGCCGAGCGGCGCGAGGATGAGCCCGCTCGAGATCAAGATCACACGCTCGGCGCGGCTGCCGATGCCCACGTCTCCCTTGAGGCCGATCAGCTCGGCCTTCGCGCGTGCATAGGAGACCAGGAACGAGCCGGCGACCGCGGCCAGGCAGATCGCGACGCTGACGTCGTCGCCCACGCGCGCGAAGACGAAGGCGATCGCGGCGAGCACGAAGCCCTCGCTGACCCGGTCGGAGAGCGAATCGAGGAACTCTCCGAGCGGGGTGGCCTTGTCGCTCTCCCTGGCGAGGGCGCCGTCGAGGATGTCGAGGATCGAGCCCGCGATGAAGAGACCCGCCGCGAGCCAGTAGAAGACGAGCTCGTTGCGGTTCTCGAACGGGATCGCGAAAGCGGCTGCGGTGCAAAGCAGCACGCCGCCCGTCGTCAGCGCATTTGGGCTGACACGCGTGCGCGCGAGACGACCGATGTAGCGGGAGGCGAGGCGCCGGGTTCCGTCGGTGTAGCCCTGCTTGACGGAGCCGATCGCTGCGGTTCGGTTCACGTGCCGGACCGTAGCACCGGTCCCGCGGGGCAGCCTTCGCACAATCGGCGGGCGGTCGATCCGCGCCGCTAAGCGGCGCTTGGCCTTAACCGGATGCGTCTCAGCGGCCGTCCGTAGACGATCCCGAGCGACAGGAGGGCGACGAAGACGCCGGCGAGAACGTCGAGCCAGAAGTGGTTCCCCGTGGCCATGACCGAGAACCAGACCCAGGCGGGCCAGAGCGCCCAGACGGCTTTCGCGAACCAATTGCGGCAGACGGCGAAGAGGACGAGCCCGACGATCAGCGCATCCGCCGCGTGCAGGCTCGGCATCGCCGCGTAGGGATTCGCGAAGAAGTTGACCAACCCGCTGCCGTGGTTGAGGCTCGCGAACTGCGAGAGCGTGTCGTCGAAGCCGAAGTCCGGGAACATGCGCGGCGGGGCCGTCGGCAGGATCACGTAGCCGACCAGCCCGATCACGTTTGCGAGCAGGATCGCGTTCCGGAAACGGATGAAGGCCTCGTGCCGGCGGAGATAGACCCAGAGCAGCGCGAGCGCGACGACCGTGAACTCGGAGTTCCAGTACGTCCAGGAGGCGAGGTTCATCAAGAACCGCGAGGAGTCGACGAAGCGCTGGAACGACAACTCGACCAGTCCGTGCATATGCCGCTCTAAGCCGATCACCTTCAGACCGTTGTCGAACGCTTTGGGCGGGTTTCTGTCGGCGATGCCGCGCGCGGCCTGGTAGGCGAACAGGAACCCGAACCAAATGGCGAGCTGTTTGGCCAGATCACCCCACCCGCGTGGGAGGACCCGGCGTCCGACTGCGGCAAGCGTCGTCATCTCGACCGGTCGATTGTAAAGGGCGGACCGGCCCTTACGAAATTCCCTGGAATTCCGGGAGCTAACCGCCTATTTGGCTCATCGACCGCTGAGGCGCCGCTCGCGGCGCCGCCTAAAAGGTCGTGCCGACCTGTGCGGCACGACCGCTAAACCCGGCCTGTTGAGCGCATTCAGTCGCCAATCTGCGACATAGAGCGAGTAGCGCCGCTCGCGGCGCCGCCTAAAAGGTCGTGCCGACCTGTGCGGCACGACCGCTAAACCCGGCCTGTTGAGCGCATTCAGCCGCCAATCTGCGACATAGAGCGAGTAGCTCGGGAGAAGCCCGGATCGTTGATCTTGTGCTTGAGCTCCTTGTGGGCGACCGCGAACCGGATCAGCTCTTCGAGGCGCTCGTCGGAGGAGCCGTCCCGGAGCGGCGTCTTCAGGTCCCATTCGCGGCGCGAGAACAGGCAGGTGCGGAGCTGGCCGTCCGCGGTCAGCCGGATGCGGTCGCAGGTCGAGCAGAAGGGCTCCGAGACCGGGTTGACGAAGCCGATCTCGCCGGCGCCGTCGGCGAAGCGGAATCGCCTTGCCGTCGAGGACGGTTTCGCCGGCAGCTCGACGAGCGGCCAGTGCGCCTCGATCAGCGCCCGGATCTCGCCGCCGGTCAAGACGTCGTCCTCCCGCCAAGCCTCGTCGGCGTCGAGCGGCATGAACTCGATGAAGCGGACGACGTAGGGCTTGCGGCGCGCGAGCGCGGCGAGGGCGGGCACCTCCTCCTCGGTGAAGCCGCGGATCGCGACGCAGTTGACCTTGATCGGACGGAGCTCGGGATGGCCCTCGGCCGCTTCGAGCCCGGCGAGTACGCGGTCGAGGGCGTCGCGGCGCGTGATCTCCGCGAAGCGAACGTGCGAGAGCGAGTCAAGCGACACATTGAGCCGGCGGAGGCCGGCCTCGACCAGGGGCCCGGCAAAGCGATCGAGCAGGACGCCGTTCGTTGTCAGCGAGAGGTCACGTAGGCCGGGTGTCCGTGCCAGCATGCCGACGAGCACCGGCAGGTCTCGCCGAACGAGAGGCTCTCCGCCGGTCAGCCTCACCTCGTCGACGCCCATGCGTGCTAGCAGACGGACGAGCCGCGAGATCTCCTCGAAGCTCAGGACCTCTTCGCGGTCGAGCCATTCGAGACCCTCCGCCGGCATGCAGTAGCGGCAGCGGAAGTTGCACTTGTCCGTGACCGAGACACGGAGCGATTTGATCTCGCGCCCCCAGGAATCCTGCAGCGGCTCCATTGGTGAAAGACTAGCCACGTTTTAGGCAGGCCCCGGCGCGGAAAGTCGCGTCCTACAACCGCTAAGGAGGCAACGAAATGTCCGAGTGGGAACAGGAAGGCGGTCAGGGCGGCGGCACCGAAGAGGGCGGCGGCATGGGCGGCGGCTCTGACGGCGAGTCCGGCGGCTTGGGCGGCGGAACCGAAGAAGGCGGCGACCTGGGCGGCGGTACCGAAGAAGGCGGCGGCATGGGCGGGGGCACTGAGGAAGGCGGCGACCTGGGAGGCGGCGTCTAAGCCCGCCCGGTCATGCCGTGTCCTAGTTCACGAAGGCGCCCACTGGGGCGCCTTCACCCGTTGAAAGGAGCAAGATGAGCGAGACCGACTGGAGGAAGGACAGCGGCGAGGACGACATCGACGAGCAAGGCCGCAATCCGACCCAGCAACGAATCGACGAGGAAACCGAGGTGGAGAACGAGCCGAGCCCACACCAGGGCGAGGAGGGCCAAGAGGTCGTCTGACCCGTCGTCTTGGTCTTCGCGCCCGAGACGGTCTTCACCGGCCTGTTCGCCGAGCGCGCGGACCTGCTCAGAGCAGCCAGCGCCCGTTCTCCTGGACGACGTCGCCGTCGCACAGGAGCTCCCCGCCTGGACGCAGGTCCTTGACCATGTCCCAATGGATGACGCTTTCGTTCTTGCTGCCGAGCGTGGCGAAGCCCGCGCCGATCGCCAGGTGGACGGTCCCGTCGATCTTCTCATCGAAGAGCGTGTTCTTGATGTGCCGCTGGATGCCGGGGTTGCAACCGATTCCGAGCTCGCCTAGGACGCGCGCACCCGCGTCGCGGTCGAGGGCATCGATCAGCACATCCTCGCCGCGTGTGGCCGAAGCCTCGACGACACGACCCCCCTCGAAGACAAGCCGGACACCTTCGATCTCGTGCGGCTCGATGGCGACCGGGAACTCGGAGAAGTGGACGACGCCTGTGGTGGCGTCCTCGACCGGGCTGAAGTAGAACTCGCCGCCGGGGAGGTTTGCGTGGCCGGCGTCGATCTCGCCCTCGCGGCCGTCGAGGCTGAGCGTCACGTCCGTGCCGGCGCCCACGATCCGCACTTCCGAGGCTTGGTTGAACCTGTCCATGTACTTCGCCATGCGCTTGCCCTCGGCGTCCCAGTCGCGCAGGCAGGCTCCGTAGAGGAAGTCCTCGAATTCGGCGAGCGGCATCCGCGCGTCCTGCGCGAGCGCGGCCGTCGGAAACCGGCAGGCGACCCAGGGAATCTCATCCGAGAGTCGCCGCATGCGCATCGCGTGCCGCGCCTGCGACAGCAACGCTCGCCGCTCGGCCGAGAGCTCGAGGCCGGCGGCCGTGTTCTCCGGAGCGCCGATATTCATCCAGGCGTCCATCGTCTCCCAGGCGTGGCGGTCCGCGGGCGCCACCTCCGACAGCGTCTCCTCCGGGGTCTCGAGCGCCCAGATCACCTCGAAGGGGACGTCTTCCATGCCGGCGTCGCCGAGGCGGACGAGCGGGTAAGCGCCGCGCCGGGCGATCGCGCGGACGACCTCCTGTACGAGCGCGCGGGCTAGCCAGGAGGAGTTGATCCAGACCTGCCAGCCCGGCTGGACATCCAGCGAACGCTCGACGAGCAGCTTCGCGTACGCCTCGATCCGTGGGTCCACCCGGCCATCCTAAGGTTGCGTGAGTCCACAAGCATTGATACTCTTAGGCTTAGATTTTCTCAGCCGCAGAATCAAGCTAACCGAAGGAGAAACGAGCATGGCAAAGACAATTGGTATCGACCTCGGCACGACCAATTCCGCGATGGCCGTGATCGAAGGCGGCGAGCCGACCGTGATCCCGAACGCCGAAGGCGGGCGCACGACCCCGTCCGTCGTTGCGTTCCCGAGTGACGGCCAGCGGCTTGTCGGCGCACCCGCGAAGCGCCAGCAGGTGACGAACCCGCAAAACACGATCTTCTCGATCAAGCGCTTCATGGGCCGCAAGTTCGGCGAGGTCTCGGAGGAGATGAAGATCGTCCCCTACGAGGTCGTTGAAGGCCCCAATGGAGACGTCCGCGTCAAGGCGGCCGGCAAGGACTACGCGCCGCCGGAGATCAGCGCGATGATCCTCCAGAAGCTGAAGGCAGACGCCGAGGCCTATCTCGGCGAGTCTGTCGACGACGCGGTGATCACCGTGCCCGCGTACTTCAACAACGCGCAGCGCGAGGCGACCAAGGACGCTGGCAAGATCGCCGGCCTCAACGTCCTCCGCATCATCAACGAGCCGACCGCCGCATCACTCGCCTACGGGCTCGACAAGGAGGGCGAAGACCAGACGATCCTCGTCTTCGACCTCGGCGGCGGGACGTTCGACGTCTCCGTGCTCGAGCTCGGCGAGGGTGTGTTCGAGGTCAAGTCGACGAATGGGGACAACCACCTCGGCGGCGACAACTTCGACAAGGCGATCGTCGACTGGATGGTCAGCGAGTTCAAGCGCGACCAGGGCATCGACCTCTCGCAGGACAAGATGGCCCTACAGCGCCTCTACGAGGCCGGTGAGAAGGCAAAGATCGAGCTGTCGTCCACGATGGCGACGCAGATCAACCTGCCGTTCGTCACCGCGACGCAGGAGGGGCCGAAGCACCTAGACCTGCAGCTGACGCGCGCGAAGCTCAACGAGCTGACCGCCGACCTGCTCGACCGCACCGTCGGTCCGACCAAGCAGGCGCTCGCGGATGCCGGGATCGACGCCTCGGGGATCGACCACGTTGTCCTCGTCGGCGGCATGACCCGCATGCCCGCGGTCGTCGACAAGGTGCGCGACCTGATCGGCAAGGACCCGCACAAGGGCGTCAACCCGGACGAGGTCGTCGCCGTCGGGGCCGCGATCCAGGCCGGCGTGCTGCGCGGCGAGGTCAAGGACGTGCTGCTGCTCGACGTAACTCCGCTCTCGCTCGGGATCGAGACCAAGGGCGGCGTCTTCACGCGGCTGATCGAGCGCAACACCACCATCCCGACGAAGAAGTCGGAGGTCTTCACGACCGCCGAGGACAACCAGCCCTCCGTCGAGGTGCACGTGCTCCAGGGCGAGTCGGAGATGGCGCTCTACAACAAGACGCTCGGCAAGTTCCAGCTCGTCGGCATCCCGCCGGCGCCGCGCGGAATGCCGCAGATCGAGGTCACCTTCGACATCGACGCCGACGGGATCATCCACGTCTCGGCGAAGGATCTCGGCACGAGCAACGAGCAGAAGATCCGGATCGAGGGCGGCTCCGGCCTGAAGCAGGACGAGGTCGAGCGGATGATCCGCGAGGCCGAGGCGCACTCCGACGAGGCGCACCGCCTGCGCGAGCTTGCGGATGCCCGGAACCTGGCCGAGTCGCTGGCGTACCAGACCGAGCGCACGCTCAAGGAGCACCGCGACAAGCTCGACGAGTCCGACGCCTCGACGATCGAGGGTCGCGTCATGGAGCTCAAGGCCGTGCTCGAGAGCTCGGACGTCAACGAGATCCGACAGAAGACGGAGGCCCTGCAGGAGGCGTCGCAGAAGCTGGCCGAGGCGGTCTACGCCCAGGCGAGCGCGGCCCAGCAGCAGGCTTCCGCCGCCGGCGACGGCGACGGCGACGGCGCTGCACCCTCGGACGACGAGGTGATCGAAGATGCGGAGATCGTCGACGAGGAGGCGAAGACCTCCTAATGGCGGATCCCGCAAAGGAGCAGCTCGACCAGATCGAACAGCGGGACCAGGTCCCGGGCCATGTCCCGGGACCTGGTCCCGAGGTCGACGAGCAGCTCGCCGCAGCCGAGGCCAAGGCCGACGAGCACCTGAACGACCTCAAGCGCCTCGCGGCCGAGTTCGAGAACTACAAGAAGCGAACCGCGCGCGAGCAAGCGTCGCTGTCCGCCCGCGCGACCGAGCGGCTCGTCAAAGAGCTGCTGCCGATCGTGGACGATCTCGAGCGCGCCCTGCAGGCCGCCGAAGAACACGAGGAGGCCAAGCTCGAGGAGGGCGTCCGGCTCGTCCATCGTCAGCTCGCGTCCGCGCTCGAGCGCGAGGGGCTCGCGGAGATCGAGACGAACGGCAAGTTCGATCCGCACGTACACGAGGCTCTGCTCTCGCAACCGTCCGAGGCCGACGAGGGCAGCGTGATCGAGGTCCTGCAGAAGGGCTACCGGCTCGGCGACCGCGTGCTGCGGCCGGCACGGGTGGTGGTGGCGGCTCAGAAGGAAGCGAATGGCGACGGCGACTCCTAAGTCTCCGTACGAGATCCTCGGTGTGCCCAAGGGCGCCTCGGCCGACGAGATCAAGAAGGCCTACCGCAAGCTCGCGCGCGAGTACCACCCGGACCGCAATCCGGGCGACTCGGCCGCCGAGGACCGGTTCAAGGAGGTTCAGGGCGCCTACGACCTGCTCTCCGATCCCGAGAAGCGGAAGCAGTACGACGCGTTCGGCTCGGCGAACGGGCGCGGCGGCTTTCGCGGGGCCAACGTCAACTTCGGCGACTTCAACGTGCAGGACCTCGGCGATCTCGGCGACCTCTTCGGCGGCCTATTCGGAGGACGCGGCGGGAGGGCCGGCGGCGGTACGTCGCGCGCCCAGCGCGGCGCCGACGTGGAGGTGGAGGTCAACCTCTCCTTCGAAGACTCTCTCAAGGGCGTCGAGACGAAGATTCCGGTCACGCTGGAGACTGCGTGCTCCGAATGCCACGGTTCGGGCGCGAAGCCCGGGACCGCGCCGAAGATCTGTCCCGAATGCAACGGCCGCGGCGTCGTCGCGGAAAGCCAGGGATTCTTCGCGCTCTCGCAGCCCTGCCCGCGCTGCCGCGGCAACGGGACCGTGATCGAGGATCCCTGCCCTCGCTGCGGCGGCTCCGGGCGCGAGCGGCGCACCAAGCGGTACACGGTCAAGATCCCGGCCGGTGTCAAGGAGGGCACCCGCATTCGCCTCAAGGGCAAGGGCGAGGCCGGCTTCGCCGGCGGCGAGGCGGGCGACCTCTACGTCGTCACGCGCGTGCAGCCCTCGAAGCTGTACGA
>Ga0209808_1001293_pt1 | contig 12893 bp, 13 predicted proteins | sample GraSoiAngelo_157_FD_186171 | JGI IMG/M metagenome (GOLD analysis project Ga0209808, IMG submission 186171) | Grasslands soil microbial communities from the Angelo Coastal Reserve, California, USA - 14_1009_16_20cm (SPAdes) (version 2) | ecosystem: Environmental > Terrestrial > Soil > Grasslands ...
ACCAAATTGGTGGCGGACACGACCCATCTCCTGCGCGAGCAGCCGAAATAAAAGGCGATTCGTTAGGGCAGGTTCGAATCGCTTCGGTTACCGATTGTCCTCAAACCAGCTGACAATTTTGTAGTTGTTGACCATGCCGGTCGCGCCAAGCCTCTCGTCGTAATGCAGGTTGGACACACCAGTCATGGTCACGGTCTTGCCGACAACCGAGCCATAGACGTGCCCGTTCGTTCCGCCCCCGTTCACGGTCACGTCGTGTCCCGGAGCATAGACTGACGCGGTAATCTGGCTGTTACCACCGATGCTGACATGCTCCGAAGTATCCGTTGGAGGCTGAATGCCATACAACATGAGATCGCTCGGTTGGTTGTTACTGTTCAGGACCCCGTTCCCGCTGATGTCCACGTTGCCAGCGAAATAAATCGTAGCGGTGACTCCGGGCTGAACAACAATTTGTCCGGTTCCGCTGACGGAGATATCACCGGTAACGTAAATTTCGATATAGGTTTGGCTTCCGTTTGGATTTCCTGCCACCGTCAGCGTTTTATTTCCTGACAGTGAAATGCTGCTCAGGGTATAACGCGACGCTGCCGAACCTTTCGTTGCATCGGCATTGATCGTGGTCGTCCCGGTTACCAAAGAAGGCGATGAATTCCATGTTGACCACGAAGGAGCGCCGAGGGAAATCGGTTCCTGGTAAAAGTCGGTCCGTTCAATTCCGGTAATGTTGGCCGCGCCGCTTACGGTTCCGGCATTGGTTGCGACATCGCCATAAATTTGCGCATTCCCCGCTTCGATTAATTGTCCATCGGTCGCGATGTCGCCGTTTTCCTGTCGTTTGACCGGATCATAAAGGCCGTTCGTCGATTTGGTCGGATCGGTTGAGTCGTAGCTGTCGACGACGATGTTCTGATTCGTCAAATCAACCACGCCGACCGACATGATGGCCTGATCGAATGCGGAAACGGGTCGGACAACGGCTTCGACTCGACGGGAAACCTGCGGCGCGGTGAGCAGGCGTGGCGTTAAAATGCCGTTGGTGAAACGCTCCCAGCGTAAGCTTAGTCTGCGCAGTTTCGTGTCCTGCGGATTGTCGCTCGCGCGGGCCGGTCCGGTAATAGGGATCGTGCCGACCGTGCGGATTCGATAATACTGCCATGAGTTCGTCGGATCGATCAGTTGCGCCGGAGCATCAACACTCGTTTCGATTGTCATTGGCACGCCGTTGAGGCCGGCGTTCGGAACCGTGGTTAGATCGTGACTGGTAATTTCGTTTCCGGGGGGATTGCCCCACGGCGGTTCCCAGGCATGGTTCGGCTGCGGGTAAAGCGATTTGCGCAGCTCGACGATCGCGAGGTCGATGCCCGACTCCGCGGCAAGCAACGCCTCCTGCCAGGTCGACGTCTGGAGGGCGTTTTGATACTTGACCGTCACCAGCCGAAGTGTTTCCACCGCGATCAAGGAAAGCATGGCGATGACGAGGACGGTCCAAACCAACACGCTGCCCGTTTTTGTCGAATCTTGGCGCAACATTAGTAAACGCTGCTCTGGATATCGGTCCGGCTGTTCCGGAGCAAAGTGGTGTTGTAGAATGCGGTCGCTGCCGTCGCGGCCGCGGACGCGCCACTGGAATTGAAGGTCGGATTAAAGGTAATGCGAGTCGTAACGACTTTTCCGGCATCGGTCACATCGAAGACAAAGTCCTGAACATTCACTGCCAGTGGCTGCGCCGGAGCACTGTCTTGTTGTCGGTAAATGGTTCCGGCCATGAGATAATAGTGGATTCTGACCGAGCTCCCGCTCGCTCCATAAAAGACGCCGCCCTGGCTATCCAGCGCGGGCGTCTGTGGAGTGCCGGTTTGGTCGTAATAGGCCGGAATTAAAATCGTCGTGTCGTTTTCAGCGGGCTGGACCGCGATCGCCCGCCGCAAATCCATCGCCATGTAATCGGAAATGCGCATTTCATCGGCGTGATTGAGAGAAAAATCGCTGGTCGCAACGTAATTTCTTTCCAAGGAAGTAAAGCCCATCAATAGGCCGAGACTGATTGAGGAGAAGATGGCCGTTGAGACAATGAGCTCAGTAACGGTATATCCCGCTTGCGTTTTTGATAAAGATCGACAGCGAAACGCACTCACCATTTTGCAACGCCTCCCTTGGCCAGAATGACAACGATTTGCCGCGAGATTATCCGGTCGTTAGGCACGGCGGTGTAGTTTACGGTCCAGATAATCTTTACTGCGTTCTCGCCCAGTAACGCCGAATTGTTGGCCACGATGTTGGCCGCGCCGTTTGCTCGGGTCAGTTGCGTGTTCCCAACAGTGATGCTGCCGTAAGGCACGAGCATTAACGTCTCGCTCATGTTCTTTAACTGGTTTGCGCCGGGGGCGTCGGCGTTGAGCAGGTTCGCGAGCAGCCAGTTGGCATCGGTCACCTGGTGCCAGTTCGCGATCCGCATCGCTTCGATTCGTTGCTGCAAAACCTGGCTGGCGCAGGCCGACTCGCGCGCCATCTGGATCGTGTCCATGGCAGAGGAGTTCATCAGAAACAGGGATCCCAGGAACATGGCTGAGATCGCAGTAGCGATCGTGCATTCGATTAAAGCGAAAGCGGTTGGCTCCGTCGTGAGATGACGACGCATTCTGGTTGGAAGGGCAGCACCTGACGTACCGCGTTATGGAAATTATAGATTGCTCGGCCTGATGTCACTCATCCGTGACAATTTCGCTGCTTTCCGTCCGGTTAGGCCTTCCTCAACCAACCGGTTCCGGACCAGCGGTGAGTTCTTCATCGCAAACCATTCGCAAGTAGTCACGATAATCGCCGTTCGGGAGTTGCTCACTTATCTTCGCCAGATTCGATTGGGTGATGAATTTCATCCGCAACGCCACCTCTTCGAGACACGCCACTTTGAGACCCTGTCGATGTTCGATCGTGGCGATGTAGTTGCCGGCTTCGAGCAGACTCGTTTGCGTTCCGGTATCGAGCCAGGCCATCCCGCGGCTGAGCAATTTCACATGCAGCTCGTTTTTCTTGAGGTAGAGCAAATTTAAGTCGGTGATTTCGAGCTCGCCGCGTGCGGACGGACGCAACGTTTTGCAAAGGTCGACAACCTTCTGGTCGTAAACGTACAGGCCGGGCACAGCAAAATGGCTTTTGGGTTTCTTCGGTTTCTCTTCAAGGCTGATTGCTTTGCCCCTCTGGTCGAATTCCACGACTCCGTAGCGTTGCGGATCGCGGACCTGATAACCGAAAATGCATGCGCCGCTCTTGATCGCGAGCGCTTCACGGAAAAAATCGAGTTTCCCGTAAAAGATGTTGTCGCCCAAAATCAGGCAGGCGCCGGAGTCGCCAATGAATTTGGCGCCGATCAAAAAAGCCTCGGCAATGCCCTTTGGTTTCGGCTGTTCCGCATATTGGATTTTGATTCCAAGCTGGGAACCGTCGCCCAGGAAATCCCGCAGCATGGGCAAGTCTTTCGGTGTGGAAATGATCAGGACATCGCGCAGGCCGCCGAGCATGAGGGTCGCGAGCGGATAACAGATCATCGGTTTGTCGTAAACCGGGAGCAGTTGCTTGCAGACGATCTTGGTGAGCGGAAAAAGCCGGCTGCCGGCCCCGCCCGCAAGAATGATGGCCTTTTTTGTCATGTTTCTGTCATGTTGAGTCCCGCAGGCGCGGGAAGACAGCTCTAATCATTTCAGAAACAGTGACAGATTCCTCGACTACGCTCGGAATGACAAAGAAAAACTAGGAAAACCGCACATCTTTGCCCGGATCCATCTCAAAATCCAGGTTGAGTGAATCGGCGGTGTTCGGTTTGATGATTTCTTCCATGAACTTCACGAAAATGGGGTCTTCCCGAAAAATGGCGAACTTGTCCATCGACTCGAAATCGATCGCGATGAAGAAAGGCCACGGCAGCTCAGGGTCGACGCGCTTGCCGCATTTGATATTGAGGACCTCGGGAATTTTCAACAGTTGCATTCGAGTGTTCATCATCATCTCCTCGACGCGAGCGGGAGTTACCTCGGGCTTGAGTTTATAAAGGACGACGTGGTGAATCATGGAAGGCTAAAGGTATTAGGCGGTCTCGGCAGACCGCGCAAGTGGTAATCGGGCGATCGCAGAAGCAAAAATATCGATGGACGATTCCGGCTCAAACAATTCTAAAATGGCGGAGATGGAGGCGATGATCAGGCGTCGAGATCTTTGGGTAGCAAGCGCCCTCGCGCTGGTCACACTGCTCTTTTTCTATTTTTCGATTAAGGCAACGCAACGGCATTTTGATTACACCTCGCGCGTCGCTTCCGCCCTTTTGCAAGGCGATCTCGGCCTTCGCCAACCTGCGCCTTCCTGGCTCAACGAAATGGTTCCGGCCAACGGCAGATATTACTCCGTCTTTCCGTTAGGCGCGGTCCTAAGCATGATGCCGGTCGCTATCCTACAAAAAACAAAACTGATCCACGATTTTCCAGGACGCGCCTTGGCCGCGTTGATTGCAGCCTTCTGCGGTTGGTTTCTGTTTCGTTTGTCGGTGCTCGGAACCCAATCGCTGCCAAAACGAATTTTACTTTCGCTGGTTCTGATTTTTGGGACGTGGACCTGGTGCAATCTCGGCTTCGGCGGCGCCTGGCAAATTGCGCTTGGCCTCGCCCTCCTCGGCCAGATAGCCGCTTTGTATTTCGTTCTGGTTGAATTTCGGCCGTTCTTGGCGGGAGCTTTTTTTGCTCTTGCTCTCGGCAACCGCACCGAGCTGGTGCTTTGTTTGCCCATCTTTGTTTATTTTTTGATCAGGCGAGTCGCTCCCGACGCCAAAGATTGGAAAGCGCTCGCGCAACAGTCGCGGGAGAAACTAGGCGTGTTGATCTCGTTTTTGATTTTTCCGGTAGCTCTCGGTTTTTTGACCGCATTTTACAATTACGCCCGCTTCCACTCGATTTTCGATTTTGGCTACGCCCATATTCCCAACGTTTTGCAGGAGCCCTGGTACCGGCACGGACTTTTCTCGCTTCACGCTATTCCCTGGAACGTTCACAAAATGTTGTTCGAAGGTTTTCGAGATGCGCCCAATTTTCCGTTCCTGAGTTTTTATCCGTTCGGTTGTTCTATTTTTCTAGTCAGTCCGTTTCTGTTTTTGATTTTTCGCGAGGGCGGATCCCACAAAGCCGCCGCTTGGATCGCTATCGGTTTACTAACATTTGCGCTCTGGGCTCACGGCAATCCCGGCGGCTGGCAGTTCTCCTATCGTTACGCCACCGAGCTTTTGCCGTGGATGTTTCTTTTGTTACTCGGCAACGGCCCGGCGAAAATTTCTGCGATCGAGCTGTCACTTTTTGTTGTTTCGGTAACGATCAACGCGCTCGCCACCTATCAATTTCTCTGGACGAACCAAACCCATCCCTGAGCAGCGAAACGAAAATCTTGCAGTGAACGAAGAAACAACGTCGACATCGGTGAGATCGACAAGCAACCGGACGTGGATTTGGATCAAGCACTTATTGCCGGACGATGATTGGCTTGTTGTGGGCTGGGCCTTGGCGACAAAACTTTTGCTGCTGGTTTTTGGGGTGGCCAGCTATCAAGCGCTGGAAGATGAGAAAGTTCCATTCGGCTGGCCATGGCTCGAAATCTGGCACCAATGGGACGCCGTCCATTTCCTTCGACTTGCGGAGCTTGGATACAGCGCCGCGGATAAGTTCAAAGCGTGGTTTTATCCGCTTTATCCGTGGTCGGTGCGCTTCGTTTATTACCTCTGCCGCGATTTTCTGGGCGCATCGTTCCTTGTTTCGGGTGCGGCGCTTTTGTTTGCGGTTGTCATTTTGCGGCGAATGGCCGCCTTCGAGTGGTCCGGTGAAATCGCTCGCCGCAGCGTTTTCTTTTTTCTGATTTTTCCGACAGCATTCTATCTCCACGTCGGCTACAGCGAGAGTCTCTTTCTCGCTTTAGCGCTTGGCTCAGTCTTCGCCGCGCGCAAGGAACGGTGGTGGTTGGCTGGCGCGCTCGGCGCGTTTTCCTGGATGACTCGCGCGAATGGGATCGTTCTATTGCCAACATTAGCGGTCGAAGCTGGACACCAATGGTTCATCGGCAAACGCTGGCGATGGCAGTGGCTCTGGATTGCACTAGTGCCGGCCGGGTTCGCAGTTTATTTGCTTCTGAACTGGCGCATCTCTGGCGATCCACTCGCATTTCTAAAAATGCGGAAGGAACTCTTTCACATGTCATCCTCTTGGCCATGGATTGGAATTACGGATGCGTTCCTCAATCTTCGGCGCACGCCAAATCAGGCTGAAATTGTCGGGACTCAGGAACTCATCTTTACCGGCCTAGGCCTTATCTGCTCCATCGCGAGCTGGTTCAAACTCCGCCCGGTTTACGCCACCTGGATAACCGGCAACTGGCTGCTTTTGGTCTGCGTTACCTTTATCGAAAGCATGCCGCGATACGCATTGACGATGTTTCCGATTTTTTTCTTGTTTGCTTTCGTAGGCGAGAACCGATTTTGGAACACAGTGATCACAATGTGGTCGCTTCTTTTCCTCGCGCTCTTCAGCAGTCTGTTCGTCCGCGGTTGGTGGGTCTTCTAAGGCGACGTCGAGGCTATTTAAATTGGCTTGTTGCGGCCGGCGAAGAGCGCCCCAGAAAGCGATTCCAGATCGCGCGCGTCTCGGGTCTCACGTTCTGGTCGGAATCGACCAGCCACGAGACAGTAGCCAGCGAGTTAACCGTAATCGAAACGAGCACCAGGCCGATCATGACGCGATAAGCGCGGGCCAAAAAAATTCCGCCACTGCGGAGGAAGACAAGCAGGCAGAAAATCAAAAAAGGATAAAGATCGACCGAATAGCGCTGGGAGAGCGCGTAGTACGATAAGATGCCCAGACACTGTAGCGCGAAAGCGGCTGCGGTTCCGCGTTCGAATAAATCTGCGCAATTTCTTCGAACCAAGCATATCGCTCCAAGGATCGCTCCTGCCAGAAGCCAGCTCGCGGCCCAAGGAATGGGCAAATACGTTTCGCTGAATGGAAGGGAGTAAAGCTGCGAGTGTGCGAAAAAGTGTCGGTCTGCTTTTAGAAACGGCGCTTGCCATTGCAGCGACGGGAAACGCAAACCGAAATAATCGGCCACGCTATACGGAATGCGTTGCCAACTAAATATCCCGTACTTGTGCGCGAACTCGCGGTGAATCGGATTGATGTAGTGATCGAAACTTATCCCAGCGAAACTGCCGAATCGCGCGTAGCTCAGTAGAAGGTAGAAAGCGAGACCGGCGCCGAGTGGAAGAAAAAGGGCGGCGAGCAGATGCAATCGGTTCGCCCGTGGAAGACAGAGTGCCAGAAGCAGCGCCATCAACAGCAGCGGCGCCCCGAAGGTTACTCGCGAAAGAAGTGCGGCCGACGCGCAAAGCGAAAACGCGACGAGCGAAACGACCAGTGCGCGCCCTTCCGCGTTCCGACAACGCCAGCCGAAGAAAAGCGCCGCCATCGACCAGCCGAACGCCCAGATAATCGCTTCGTTATAGATCGAGAGGTTTCCGAGTAGCAAAAGCAAGGGCGTGCCGAAAACAAATCCGCAGAGGCACGCGCCCCCAAGCCAGCTCCGTGCCCGCGCGGAAAGCGAAGAGGTGCTCAACGCGCTTGAGATCAGACCAGTCAAGGCAAACAGCGCGATTTCGCCTGCCAGGAAACCAGAAATGCGCGACCATGCTCCGCGTCCTCCCGGATAGATCAGGTTTAATGGCATTCGCAGCAAAGCCGGAAATGGTCCGAAGTACATGCGGGCCTTTCCATTGACGACCATCGCTTCCCAGCGGATCGCGTCGCCATCAACGTCAACATTGCCGCGCAAAAAATGCTCCGCCTGAGAATCGAAAGCGTCGCCAAGAACTTCTTTGACGAAAATTTGGCGACCGCCTGCCGTGGCGATAATCCAAATTAATGCGCTCAGGACCAGCGCCACGGGCAAAAGCCGTGGCGAAGTCACGATGTCGATCTTCGGGTCGATGTCTTACTTTCGGAAATCGAGCGCGCCTTTTTTCAGAGCGTAAACGTAGCCCACCATCAAAATCGTGATGAAACTGAGCATGCTCCAGAAAATCACGCTGCTGTGCGCGATCGCTTCCTTGTAAACGACCGCCCATGGATACATGAACACGATTTCGAGGTCGAACAGGATGAAGAGCATCGCCACGAGATAGAACTTCACGCTAAAGCGCGGTTGTGCCTCTCCTTGCGGAATCATCCCGCACTCATAGGCGGTGTCTTTTGCCGGGGTGCGTCGCCCGCTTTTTCCGAGCAGCACGCTGATCAAGAGCGCCGACGCAGCAAAACCGATGGCAACAATGATCTGCAGGAGAACCGGCAGATATTCTTGAATCATTCGCGGCCTCCAACTACGGCCGAATTGGGATTATTTTACGACGGCCAAACGCGGGCTTGGAATATGTCCGTTTTGGGGCGCGATTGCTTTCGCGAGCGATGAAGGGAGACCCTTGTATTTCTTGCCATTCTTCTTCACTGCGCCGCGCGCAACCAGGTTCTGGAGTTTTTCGTAAGCACGCAACCGAAGCATTTCCTCGCCTCCGCTCGCGGCGTTTCGCGCGCGAAGATTCTCGTGCACAATATCAAAGAGTTCCTTGAACTCGTAAGAGGTACGACGAGAGAGCACTGCCACAAGTTCCTCAGTGACCAAATCAGGAACTCGACGAGAAAATGCGTTTTTCTTGAGAATAGCCATAGGGCGGAAACAGTAGCATGTTTTGTCCAAACTAACAGCAGAATCTGACACTGGTCGCTAACTTAGACTATGCTAGGTAATTTAGCGCCGAAATGGCGCACTTGCCGGCACCTATCAGTCTATCGGTGCCCCTGTTTTTGGCTTATCGCCCAGGCGACAGCGGGCAGGGCAAGTCCTATGTCCAGCGTTACCGGCCCGGTCGATTCAGTCACATAGCCGTCGCCGTCATATCGTTGGGAAGAAACGAGCGGAGTGAGGTGTTTGGCCACGATTTCTGGCGGCGGCAGCTTGCCCACATCGACATAATCGGAGATCGCCGGCATAAAGGCCGCGCTCATTAACAGCATCGGCCGCAGGCCCGCGTCCAGCCGCGAGTAAAGTAATGCTATATCCACATAAATGAATGCGTCCGTCGGGGCCGGCACCGCCCGCACGGCCAATTTGTAAGCGGACGAATCTGCCAGCGCTCCGGACGCTTTCGTGCTCCGACTGATCGCCGATTCCACCGATGCTGAATCGAGTCCGACAATCAGGAGTTGGTTCGACAACGCAATTGTCGGTGTGATCGCGAAGAGTGCGGCCGGCGATTGCATGTAAAAATAAAGGACGCCGTTCTTTTCCGTTTTTGTCCAAGGCGCATCCTCATCGATCGCATGGGTCAGCGCATTCGCGATTTTGCTTGCGCGGACCGGATCTTTCACACGTAAGCAGGTAATGATCGACGGCCATCGTGCGCTCTGCGGCCAATCGGCCAACGATCCCAATTCCAGATCGAACGCGGCTTTCCAATCGTCTACGCTCACGCCGGCGCCTGTCGCGACGTCGAACACTTTCTGGAGCCAGCTTCCGAGCGGCAAACCGCCTTGGTCGATTCCAGCAAGTCTGCCGGGATTGAGCAATGTCGCGAGATACAAAACTGTGTCAGCGCTGCCGAGCGCGAGCGATGAGCGCGTCAGTTTTTGGTCGGACTGCGCTTTGGGCATTCCGACAAACAAAACGTTACGGATTTTCCCTTTGTCGAATCGCGGAGCAGCGCAAATGCTCCGAATCTGTTCAAGCATCGCACTCTGCTCCGCAGAAGTCCCGATCGCGTTGCTCAGCGACGCTAGCTTTCCCGATAACGCCTTCGGCTGGAGATAGAACAACAGCGCGTAACTTGCCGGCATATGTTTCATTGCCGCGTGAAATGTGTCATCGCCCTCGAGCGTTAATTTTCCGCCACCGGACGAACCCGCCGTGGTGGCAGCGCGACCGTCGGCACGATCGAGCACCGCTTTAAGTTCGGCCAAGTCGTTCGATGCGAATAACCATTGTCCGTCGTAAACCGTCGCGATCTGATTTGGCGCCGCGCCCACGATGTCGATCTTATGTTGCTCATAATCCTGGCTCTCATGCGCTGAAGCATCCCGCACAATCTGCGACCGCCATCTGCCGACGATCTTTTCCGCCTCGGATTGGCTGCCGTGAAAGCGAAAACCACCCGCGAAATGCGGCTCGGCATTGTCGATCGAAGTGACAGCGATGAAGGCGTCCTTGAGATCGAGCTGCTCGATGTCACTCACCGTCTCTGAGACTGTGTCGCTCTGCGGAACTCTCGAGAGCGGTTTGTTCAGGAAATCCTGGACCGCCGGTTCCTGGTAGAGCTTGTAAAGATCGGACTGGTGCCATTCGTCACGCGTTCGATGGAAATCCGGAAAATGGGCGAGCGCGATCGTCCCGCGCGGGAGCAGCGCGGTCACGGCAGCATGCGGCGTGCGGTCGGCGCGGCGTAATCCGTACAAAATCCCGACCGCAGCCAGCGCGGCGATCAATACCATTAAAAGGAGACGCTTCATCAGCCGCCTTTCATCAACCATTAACCCTCCACGATCAACTTCGGTTTCGATTACGCCCGCGGATGAAATTGTCGATGCACCGCTTTCAAACGCTGCTGATCGACGTGGGTATAAACCTGCGTCGTCGAAATATCGGCGTGCCCGAGCATCTCTTGAATGATGCGCAGGTCCGCGCCGTTGCTCAGCAAGTGCGTCGCGAAGCTGTGCCGGAGCAAGTGCGGATAAATATTCTTTTCCAACCCAGCGTGCCGGGCTTTTTCCTTAACGATCTGCCAGATCCGCGCGGTCGTTAATTTCGTTCCGCGTTCGGACAAAAAAATCTCGCTGCCGCTCCGGCGCTTGATTAGCTTCGGCCGCTCGGTGGACAAATAACAGGCGAGCGCTTCGCATGCTTTGCGCCCGACCGGAACGATCCGTGTTTTGTTTCCTTTCCCGAGCACACGAATCGTTCCCTCCTCCGGATAAAAATTTTCCAATCGCGCACCGGCCAGTTCGGAAATGCGGAGGCCGCTGGCATAGAGCAATTCGATCATTGCCCGGTCGCGCAAGCCGAGTGGCACCTTCGTGTCGATGCCGTTCAGCAGCTGTTCGACCTGGATTTCGTTCAACGTTTCCGGCAAATAACGCTCGATTCGCGGTAAACTGAGCGCTTCGGTCGGATCGCGCTCGATCTCGCTTTTGCCGGCGAGAAACCGAAAGAAAATCTTGAGCGCGACCACGATCAGCTTGATCGATGCCGCCGAAAGCCCCGACTTCTTTTTCTCCGCCAGATATTCGCTGATCATCGGGAGTGTGACCGCGCGCCACCCCGTCTTCTCACGCTGACCTCTGACCGCCCGCCGGGCCGTCGGCCACTCTCTCCGAGCTGGAAGCTCTTCCGAGCTGGAAGCTGGGCCAGAGGCTGACCTCGGACCTCTGTTTTTTTCTGCGAACCAGCTCGCGAAATCGTTCAGCGATCTCTGGGTCGAGAGCTGGTAATTATCGGACAGCCCGCGCTCCACTGCCAGATAGCGGATGAACGACTCGATCGCGCTTTCCACAGGCGAAACATCAACGAAAAGTTCCGCGACGCAATGTTTATGGATTTTGTTGGATAAAATTGACGGTTGGTGTTTTCTTTGCTGCAGGAGCTACACGTGATCCGCGTCCAATTTGAAATTGAGCAGGATGAAGATGCGGACATGTTTGTCGCTTCATGGGACGATCCAGCGGGCGGTGGTATCACGACTCAGGCAAGGAGCTTGCCTGAGCTTTACAGCGCGATTCAGGAGTCGGTTCGTTCTCATTTTGCTGACCGCACGGCGGCGCGCTGACCTCTGTTCTCTGACCTCCGTCCTCCTTTGGCTCGCCGTAGCCTTGGCGAAGGCGGCCGTCCTCTTCGCCAACAGACGAAGTCGCCGTGGCGACTCTTTCCAGGCGTCCCAGGCATCCGCGCGCTACGATTGACAATTGAAGAGTAAATGTTCGATCATTGGTTAAGGATGAGCTTGGACTTAAATACCATTCTTAAAGATTGGCCGCACGAGAACCGCGCGATCAAAGTGCGCAAGGTCCTTGGATTGGACGGCCGCCAAAAATTGCAGCTCCGGATCGATCTCGGCGTTCTGCAAATGGAGCTGACCGGCCGGCCCGATGGCGTGCGCCCGCACGGTTGCGAATCGCTTCTGACCCATCATCAACTTCGTGCCGCCCGCGCGGAAGCGCGCGGCGAAACCTACGAGCTGACGGCGGAACAGTGCGCCGAACTTCAGCAGGAAGGCATTCAATATTATCACCGCTACCTGAGCTTGTTTCAGATCAACGATTTCCACGGCGTCGTCCACGACACACAGCGTAATCTCGAGCTCTTCGACTTTGTCGATGCCCACACCGAGCGGGACGAGCTTTCCTGGACCCTCCAGCAATTTCGTCCCTACGTCCTGATGATGAACACCCGAGCCAAAGCTTCCATTTTCCTCGGACTGGGAAAATTTCCGGATGCGATCGCTGAGATTCAGCGCGGGCGCGACTTGATCGCCGAATTCTTTCAAAAATCAAACTTCCCCGAGCTGGCCGCGAAAAGTTCCGAGATCCATTTCCTGGAAGAGTGGCTCAACGAAATCAGCGCCAAACGTCCGCGCTCCAAACTCGAGATTATGGAAAGCGAGATGGAAACGGCGGTTGCGAAAGAACTCTACGAGCGCGCCGCCGAGCTTCGCGACGCTATTCAGCAGCTCAAGAAGATCGAGCAGCTGAAGAAGGTTGAGCAGGTGAACAGTTGAGTTGGGTCAGCCCGGATAACTAAGAACAAATTCGCCAAAGGACGAATCCGTCCTGGTC
>Ga0209808_1001300_pt1 | contig 12868 bp, 8 predicted proteins | sample GraSoiAngelo_157_FD_186171 | JGI IMG/M metagenome (GOLD analysis project Ga0209808, IMG submission 186171) | Grasslands soil microbial communities from the Angelo Coastal Reserve, California, USA - 14_1009_16_20cm (SPAdes) (version 2) | ecosystem: Environmental > Terrestrial > Soil > Grasslands ...
AACTCGGCGAGGAGCCGGAGCGGGAAGACCGCCGAGACGATCGCCACCAGGATGCCGGTCAGTATGGTGGCCTTGTGGGGTGTCCGGAAGCGCGGATGCACGGCGGCAAAGAACTCGCGCGGGATCAGCCCGTCGCGCGCCATGGCGAGCAGCACGCGCGCTTGGCTCAGCAGCAGCACGAGGAGCACGCTCGTGATGCCGATCACGGCGCCGAGGGAGATGATGAACTGCGCCACCCCGAGGCCGCGAGAGGCGAACGCGGCCGCGACCGGTGCGTGGATGTCGATGTCGGTATAAGGCACCATCCCGGTCAGGACGGCCGCCACCGATATATATAACACCGTGCAGAGGCCGAGCGAGGCGATGATACCGATGGGCACGTCGCGCTGCGGGTTGCGCGCCTCCTCGGCGTGCGTCGAGACCGAGTCGAAGCCGATGTAGGCGAAGAATACGTACGAGGCGCCCTGCATCACCCCGTGCCAGCCGAAGGGGAGGAAGGGATGCCAGTTCTGCGGCCGGACGTAGGCCGCGCCGACTCCGATCACGAACAGCACGATCACGAGCTTGAGGATCACCATCGCGGAGTTGAACCCCGCGCTCTCGCGGATGCCGATGACGAGCACGACGGTGACGAGCAGCACGATCAGCGCCGCGGCCAGGTTGCAGTACGAGCCGGTGACGAAGAATTGGTACGCCTCGGTGACGTCGATGGGCGAGTGCGTCCAACGTTCGGGCAAGGTCACGCCGAAGATGCTCAGCAGCCGAAGGAGGTATTGCGACCAGCCGTGCGCCACGGTGCTCGAGGCGACGGCGTACTCGAGCACCAGGTCCCAGCCGATGATCCACGCGAACAGCTCGCCGAGCGTGGCATAGGCGTAGGTGTACGCGCTGCCCGCGACCGGCACCATGGACGCGAACTCGGCGTAGCAGAGGCCCGCGAATGCGCAGCCGATCCCCGCGACCACGAAGGAGAGGATCAGGCCGGGCCCGGCCTTGTCGTGCGCGGCGAGCCCGGTCAGCACGAAGATGCCCGCACCGATGATGGCGCCCACACCCAGGGCCGTCAGGCTGACGGGCCCGAGCACGCGGCGCAGCCGGTTCTCGCCCTCCATCTCGGCGAGCAGCACCTCCACCGGCTTGACGGCGAAGAGCTGGCTCCGCCGCTCCATCCCCGCACCCCCTCCCGGGCGCTCCCTGACCGCCACCCCCATCTGCGCTACGTATATACCGGTTCCGCCCGGGGCAAGTCGAGTCAGCGTGCGCGCCGGAGCGCCGCGGAGACGTGCCCCGCGTAGGCCGACTGGAGCCGCCGCGTCACCGGCCCCGGCCGTCCACCGCCGACGGCGCGCCCGTCGAGACGTGCCACGGGCAAGATCTCGATCGTCGATGCGGTCAGGAATATCTCCCGCGCGCGGCGAAGGCGCGCGACCGTGACACGCTCCTCGCGCACCCGCAGCCCGGCCCGGCGCGCGAGCGCGATCACCAGCGCGCGCGTCACGCCGGGGAGGATGCCGGCGTCGCGCGGCGGAGTGACGAGCGCGCCGCGTTCGACCAGGAAGACGTTCGCGCTGGTCGCCTCGGTCACCTCGGCCGCGGCGGTCACGTAGAGACCCTCGGCGGCGCCGCGTCGTGAGGCGGTGACACGACCGACGACCGCGCTCGGGTGCCCGACCAGCTTCAAGCCTCCCCACGGCGGGCCGGCGTCACGCGGGAAAGGGAGAAGGGCGACCGGCACGCCGTGCGCCTGACGCGGGCCGAGATGCGTCGGCAGGCGCCGCGCGGTGAGCAGCAGGGTGGGCCGCGCCCGGCCCTCCGGCACGAGCCCTTCGCCCGCCGTGCCGCGCGTCACGGTGAGGCGCACCGCCGCGTCGGCGAGCCCGCAGCGCGCGACCAGGCGATGCACGCGCCGCTCCCACACGCTCACGGCCCCGGGTGCGGGCAGGCCGAGCGCGCGCGCCGCGGCGGCCAGCCGGCGGAGATGCGCGGCGGTCGCGAACGGCACGCCGCCGTACGTCCGCCAGGTGTCGTACACGCCGTCGCCGTGGAGGAGGCCGCGGTCGAGGGCCGAGACGCGGGCATCGCGGGCGGGCAGGAACCGCCCGTTCAGCCAGACGAGCACCGCTCCAGCTCGGGGCGCGCTTCCTCGCCGAGGGCGAGGCGCAGCGCGGCCGTCTTGAGCCATGCCTCGGCGAGCTCGCGCTCGGGGTCCGAGTCGGCCACGATGCCGCCGCCGGCGTGGTAGCGGACCTCGCCACCGGCCACGACCGCGGTCCGGATGGCGAGGCCGAGCTCCAGGTCGCCGCTCGGGTGGAAGAGGCCGAAGGCGCCGGTGTACACGCCGCGCGGGACCGGCTCGAGCTCGCGGATGATCTCCATCGCGCGCACCTTGGGCGCGCCGGTGATCGAGCCGCCGGGGAAGGTCGCGCGCAGGAGCCGGGCGAGACCCACGTGCGGCCGCACCCGGCCGACGACCGACGACACGAGATGGTGCACCGTCGGGTGGCTTTCGACGCGCGCGTATGCCTCGACCGCGACCGACCCGATCGCCGCCACCCGCCCGAGGTCGTTCCGCTCGAGGTCGACGATCATCACGTGCTCGGCTCGCTCCTTCGTGTCCGCCTCCAGCTCCGCGGCGAGCGCGGCGTCGCGCGCGCGGCCGTTGCCGCGCGGGCGCGTGCCCTTGATCGGGCGCGTCTCGACCCGCTCGCCGCGGCGGCGGAGGAAGAGCTCGGGCGAGTTGGCGAGGAGGCAGGCCTGGCCCACGTCGAGGTAGGCGCCGTGCGGCACCGGGTGGCGGCGCGCGAGCGCGGTGAAGAGCGCCCACGCGGGCGCCGCGAGCGGCGCCGCGTAGGGCTGCGTCAGGTTCACCTGGTAGACGTCGCCCGCGGCCAGGTAGTCGAGGATGCGGCGGACGGCGGCCAAGTAGCGCGCGCGGGGGAGGAGCGGCGCGAGCGGCGCCGCCGCGAGCGGCCCGTCCCAGGCGGGTGCGGGGACGGCGAGGCGCTCGAGCCACGGCACACGCGCGCTCGCGGGCTCGGCGCACACGAGCGTGTACTGCGCGCGGCTCCGGTCGTACGCGAGCACCGGATCGTAGCGGGAGAGGACGGCGAGCGGCCCGTCGGGTGCGGGCGGTCCGCCGTCGCGCCCCGGCTCCGTGCAGCGGCCGAGCTCGTAGGCCAGGTACCCAACCGCGCTTCCGTAGGGGAAGGGCAGGGAAGGGCCCTCGGCGACGAAGCGCTCGAGGGCGGCGAGCGGATCGCCCCCTGCGAGGCGGCCGTCGCGCTCGATGCACCCGTCGGCGAGGATGCGGAGCCGCGCCCGCGGCGCGCAGCCGAGGAGCGTCAGCGGCTGCGCGCGGTCCGGCACCTCGAGCAGGAACGCGCCCGGCTCGGCGGCGAGGCTCGCGAGCACCTCCAGCGGATCGCGGCGGAGCGCCAGCGGCACGACGCGCATGGCGGCGGATCGTAGGGGTGGGTCGCGGGCGCGTCAACCGTTCTGGGACGGAGCGGAGCATGCGTGACCGCGTTCCTCACCCGCTGGGGCGACGCGGTCGGGCGGGATCGACCCGCGGCCCGCTCGTCCCGCTAGCTCGTCTCGCGTCGCCGGTCTTTCGCGCCCGCGCTTGCGTCCCGCCGGACGAGCGTCTAGCGTCGGCCCCGTGAACGCCGCCGTCGGTCTCATCGAGCGGGTGCTCCCCTCGACGGTCCATCTCCAGGCGCGCATCCCCGAGTCGCATGCCTCGGCGCGCATCCTCGGAGCCGAGCGCATGGGCTCCGGCACGGTCGTCGACGCGGCGGGCCTCATCCTCACCGTCAACTACGTGGTGCTCGGGGCCGAGCAGGTGCGCGTCACGCTCCTCGACCAGCGCGCCTACGTCGCGGAGGTGGTGCGGCACGACTACGCCTCGGGCCTCGCCCTGGTGCGCATCCCGGAGGACCACCTGTCGGCATTGCCCCTGCGCCGCACGACGGACCTCGTGCCGGGCGAGGAGGTGTTCATCGTCGCCAGCGTCGGCGAGGGCGGGGTGCGCGTGGCGAGCGGCGCGATCAGCTACATCGGCCCCTTCGACGCCAACTGGGAGTACGTCCTCGACCGGGCCATCATGACGACCGCCATGAACCCCGGGCTGGGCGGTGGCCCGCTCCTCGACACGCAGGGGCGCGTCGTGGGCGTGGTCTCGCTCAACCTGAACGAGATCGGGCGCTTCTCGCTCTCGATCCCTGCCGACTACTACCTGGACGGACGGGATACGCTGCTCGGCGGGCGCGCGCCGGCGGCCACCACGCGCGCCTGGCTCGGCATCTTCTGCTACGCCGTGAAGGACCACGTCGTGATCGCCGGGCTGCTTCCCGGCGGCCCCGGCGAGCAGGCGGGCTTGAAGGCGGGCGACGTCATCCTCGCCGTCGACGGCCAGGACGTGGGCGACCGCCGCTCGCTCTACCGGCTCCTCTGGACCCACCGCCCCGGCGAGTCGGTCACGCTCAAGATCTTCCGCGGGCGGGAGATGTGCACCGTCACCGTCGCCTCGGGCGACGTCGAGGAGTTTTTCAGCTAGAAGCCCCCGCGTGCGCTCGACCATGCCGCTCGGCGACTTCCTGGTCGCCTACCTCCAGAAGATCGGCGTCACGCACCTCTTCGGCATCCCGGGCGATCTCGTGCTGCGGCTGTTCTCGCGCCTCGGGAAGCCGCGCGGGCTCAAGATCGTCACGCTCTCGCACGAGCCGGGCGTCGGCTTCGCGGCCGACGGCTACGCGCGCGCCACGGGACAGATCGGCGTCGTGTGCGTCACCTACGGGGCGGGCGGGCACAACATGGTGAACCCGGTCGCCGGCTCGTTCTCGGAGCGCGTGCCGGTGCTGGTGATCAGCGGCGGGCCGGGCGAGGAGGAGCGCAAACTCGGCACGCTCATCCACCACCAGGCGAAGGAGATCGAGTCGCAGCTCCGCATCTACCGGGAGCTCACCTGCGCCGCGCGCGTGATCGACGATGCCGCCACGGCGGCCGAGAGCGTGCACGAGGTGGTGCGCACCGTGTGGCGCGAGCAGCGCCCCGGCTACCTCGAGATCCACCGCGACATGGTCGAGCGCCCGATCCCGGTGCCGCGCGGCATCATCGCCTGGGACGGCGCGCTCGTCTTCGGCCGCTCCGACGAGCGGCGGGTCGACGAGGCGGTGCGCGAGACGGCCGAGCGCTTCAACGCCGCGCGCCGCCCGCTCACCATGGTCGGGATCGAGACCTTTCGCTACAAGCTCCAGAAGGACATCCGCGCGCTGGCCGAGCGCATGGGCGCGCCCGTCACCACCACCGTGCTCGGCAAGGGCGCCTTCCCGATGGACCACCCGCTCTTCATGGGCGTGCACATCGGCCCGCTGAGCCCGCCCCCGATCGTGAAGCGCGTCGATCGGGCGGACTTGGTGCTCAACCTGGGCACGCTGCTCACCGACATGAACCTCGGCAGCCGCCCGCCGCAGATCACCCGCGACCGCTCCATCTGGGCGGTCGGCGGGCGCGTCAACGTGAGCTTCCACACCTACACGGACGTGCACATCCGTGACTTCGTGCGCGGCCTCCTGCGCGCGCCGCTCCACCGGCACAAGGAGAAGGTCCGCTACTGCGACAACCTGCCCCGGCAGCCGGCGGAGACGAAGCGGCGGCTCCGCGTGACCGACGTGCTGCACGAGGTGAACCGCTTTCTCCGCGGCCGCCGCGGCTACATGGTGGTCGCGGAGTCAGGCGACATGCTCTTCGCCGGCCTCGACGTGCGCGTCGAGCGCGGCGGGGGCTACCTCGCGCAGGGCTACTACGCCTCCATGGGCTTCGGCGTGCCCGGCGCGCTCGGCGCGCAGCTCGGCACCGGCGACCGCCCGCTCGTCCTCTCGGGCGACGGCGCCTTCCAGATGACGGGGCCCGAGATCGCGCAGGCGCCACGCCACGGCCTCAACCCGATCGTGCTGGTCGTGAACAACGGCGGGTGGCAGATCTTCCGCCCCGTGGTCGCCCGCGCCGAGCTGCTCGACGTTCCCGCCTGGCCCTACGCCCGCCTCGCCGACGACTGGGGCGGCCGCGGCTTCTACGTCGAGCGCGTGGACGAGCTGCGTGCCGCGCTCGCCGCGGCGGCCGGCCTCGAGTCCTTCGTGGTGATCGAGGCGATCGTGCACCCCGACGACCTCTCGCCGGTGTCGCGCAAGTACATCGAGGCCTCGACGCGCCGCGGCCGGGTGGCGTCGTGATCACCGTCAGCCGCCGCTACGGGGACCTCGTGGCATCCTTCGCCTGGGCCGTGCCCGAGGAGTTCAACTTCGGCGCGCTCGTCGACGCGTGGGCGACCGACCGGAGCCGCGTCGCGCTCTACTGGGAGGACGAGGCGGGGCGCACCGAGCGCCACACCTTCTGGGACGTGAAGCAGGCGAGCAACCGCTGCATGAACGCGCTCGCCGGCCTGGGCGTGGGGCGTGGCGACCCGCTGATGGTGATGCTGCCGCGCGTCCCGGCGTGGCAGACGGCGATCGTGGGCGGCTTGAAGCTGGGCGCGCTCGTCATCCCGTGCACGGCCTCGCTGCGCGCCAAGGACATCGCCTACCGCGCCCGCCACAGCGGCGCCAAGGCGATCGTCACCACGCTCGAGCAGGTGCCCGAGGTGGAGAAGGCGCTCGCCGACGCCCCTGGGCTCACCCACCGCGTCGCGCTCGGGGGCGCGCCGGCCGGCTGGCACGACCTGGGCGCGCTCCTCGCCCGCGCCTCGTCGAGCGGCGTCCCCGCCCGCACGCGCAGCGACGAGCCCGCGCTCTGCTTCTACACCTCGGGCACGACGCGGGAGCCGAAGGCGGTGCTCCACACGCACGCGTACACCTTCGCGCACCGCTACACGGGCGAGTACTGGCTGGACCTGCAGCGGACGGACCTCCACTGGACGACCTCGGACACCGGGTGGGCCAAGGCCGCCTACGGCGTCCTCTTTGGCCCGTGGATGCACGGCGTACCAGTCTTCATGTTCAACGGCCGCTTCGACCCCGAGCGCCAGCTCGATCTCCTCGCGCGCTACGAGGTGTCGGTCTTCTGCGCCCCGCCCACCGAGTACCGCCTCCTCGTGAAGCAGGATCTGAAGCGCCGCCACCTGCCGCGCCTCCGCCACTGCACCGGCGCCGGCGAGCCGCTCAACCCCGAGGTGATCCACGCCTGGCACGACGCCCTGGGGCTCTTGATCCACGACGGCTACGGGCAGACCGAGACGATCCTCCTCGCCGCGAACCTGCCCGGCCTCCCGATCCGCCCGGGCTCGATGGGGAAGCCCTTCCCGGGCCACGACCTGCGCGTGGCCGGCGAGGACGGGAGGGAGCTGCCGCCCGGCGAGGTGGGCGAGCTCGCGCTGCGGGGCCAGCCGCCGTCGCTCTTCCGCGAATACTGGAAGAGCCCGGAGGAGACGGCGGCGTGCCGGCGCGGCGAGTGGTATCTCACCGGCGATCGCGCCCGCCGCGACGAGGACGGCTACCTCTGGTTCGTCGGGCGCGCCGACGACGTCATCATCTCGGCCGGCTACCGCATCGGCCCCTTCGAGGTGGAGAGCGCGCTCCTCGAGCACCCGGCGGTGGTCGAGTCGGCCGTGGTGGCGAGCCCCGACCCGGTGCGCGGCGAGATCGTGAAGGCGTTCGTCGTGCTCCGCCCGGGGCACGCGCCCGGCGAGGCGCTGGTCCGCGAGCTCCAGGAGCACGTGAAGCGGGTCACGGCGCCCTACAAGTACCCGCGCGCGATCGAGTTCGTGGCGAGCCTGCCGAAGACGGTGAGCGGGAAGATCCGCCGCGTCGAGCTGCGCGAGCAGGAACGGCGAAAGGTGGGTCCGGGCGGGGGCGCCGGACGCGAGTGACCAGGCGGGGGCCGGAGCTCCGACGGATGCCCCTGACCGGCGGCCATGCGGCAGGGCCAACCCGCCGTGTGCTCGGCCTGGCGCTCGCCTTGGCGCTCGTCGGCTGCCGGGGCAACTGCCCGCCGCGCGCTCGACCGCTCGGTCGCCCACCCCGGCTCGGCCACCGCGTGCTCGTGCTCGCTCCGCATCCCGACGACGAGGTGCTCGGTGCGACCGGCCTGCTGGCCGGGACACTGCGACGTGGTGGACGCGCGCAGGTCATCGTCGCGACGGACGGGGCCGCAGACGGCCGCGGCGAGCGCGCCGTGCGGCTCGCCGCGACGCGCGAGTCCGAGACCCGCCGTGCGCTGGGACGCCTCGGACTCGGGGCGGGCGATGTCACCTTCCTCGGCTACGCGGACGGCGGCCTCGCCGCCGCGTGGAGCGAGCGCTGGCAGGTTGCGCGTCGCGATGTGGGCGATGTCTCCGCGACCCGGCTGGTGGACGCGCTGCACGCTGCGCTCCGCACGTTCGAGCCCGACACGGTCGTCCTGCCGATGCCCCTCGACCGGCATCCCGACCACGCCGCCCTCGGCCGCCTCACGATGCTCGCGATGCTCGAAGAGCCCGGCCAGCCCGGCCTGCTCGCCTACCTGGTGCATGGCGGACCCGGCTGGCCGGCGCACCGCAGGAGCGCGGGATGCGGCACGATCCCCCGGCCGGGCGGCTGCAGCGCCTCGCTTGCCTGGGCCGACCTTCGGCTCGATCCACCAACCATCGCGCTCAAGGCCTCGCTCATCGAGGAGTACCGCTCCCAGCTCGCGCGGGGCGCCGTGCTCCGTCCCTTCGCCGCGGAGAACGAGCCGTTCACGGGCGGCGTCCTGGTGCACGCGAACCGCGCGATGTCGCGCTGGAGGCCGGGAGTCCACCGCGCGTCAGGCGGGGTCGCGATCGACGTGCCGCGCTCGGCCTGCGGTGCGGACGTGGCCGGCGGGGGCCGGCTTCGTCTGCGCTACGTCGAAGCCGAGGAGATCCAGGAGCGGCTCGTGATGCTCGGCGCGGTCCCCCAGGTGCTGGGCGGTGCGCCCGGGGGTGCATTGGTCGCTGCCGACGACGTCCGCGTCGCGCTCGCGCCGCGCGCCGTCCGCTTGCGGCTGAACGGGCGCGCCGTCGCGGACGTGCGCGGCGTCGTCCTCGACGCCATCTCTCCCGGCGGCATGCGCGCGGCTGCTCCCGCCTGGCTCCTCCGATGGTAGCGTCGGGGCATCGGTCGCCCGGGCTGTCGCTCGTCGCCGGGGCAGCGCTCGTCGTCCTGCTCGCGGCCCTGCTGGCGCTCCACTCGGCGGACCCGTGGCGCTACCTTCACGACGACAACGGCCGGCGCTACTCGTCCTACGCGCGCACGCATCTCGCCCTCGGACTCGCCCAAACCGGCGGGCGGGACTTCTTCTTCGACCCGCGCTCCGGTCGCCTCGTCCCGTACGGGCATCACCCGCCGGGCCTCGGCCTTCTGCTCGCCGGCTGGTTCCGCCTGACGGGCAACGACGGGCCCCGAACGGCGCGCGCGCTGCCCGCGCTTTTCCATCTCGTGAGCGTCCTCCTCCTCTTCGGCCTGCTCCGCCGCCAGTACTCCGGCGTGCCCGCGCTGATGGCGGCCCTCGCCCTCGCGGTCGTGCCGATGAGCAGCTACTTCGGCAAGCTGGTGAACTTCGAGCCCGTCGTCCTGCCGCTCATGATCGGGCTCGTGCTTGCCTACTGGCGCTGGGCGGAGCGCAACGGCGCGCGCTGGCTCGCACTCGCTCTCGCCCTGACGGCGCTCGGAAGCCTGGTCGACTGGACGATGCCGCTCTTCCTCGTGGTGCTGGGGGTCGATGCGGCGCGGCGCTGGCGACGGGGCGGCGGGATGCGCTTCCTCGCAGCGAGCGTGGGCGCGTGCCTCCTCGCTCTGATGCTCGCCGCCGCCGTGGCGGCGTGGGTGAGCGGACCCGTGGGCACCCACGAGCTCGCGACCGCGCTCGGCTTCCGCCTGGAGCTGCACGGCCAATACACCCGCTGGCAGCTGGCGGGCAAGGTGATCGACTACAACCGGCGCTACTTCACCGAGCCCGTGCTCGCGGCCTCCCTGGCCACCGCCTGGATGACCGCCCGGTGTGCCTGGCAGCAGGGGCGGCTCTCGGCGCGCGCCCGCCTGCTCGTTCTCTTCGGTGTCGTCGGCATCGTACCGGTACTCGGGTTCCCCAGCAGCGCCCGCTACCATGCCTACTGGCAGTTCTACCTGCTGCCGTACGCGACGCTCAGCCTGGCGTACGTCCTCGAGCGGCTTGCCCCGCGCCTCTCGCCCGGCTCCCGGGCGCTCGTCTATGCGGCTGTGGCGTGCTGGCTCGCGGCGGCCTCCGCCTTCACCCTCTCGACCCGCTACGCCGTGCCGAGCGTCTTCGTGGTGAGGAAGGTGCGCCAGTTCGATCGCTACCTCTGACGATCATCGTTCCGTTGGCGTTGCGGTCGACCTCGACGGGGCCGGGGACGATGGCAATGAGAGACCCGGGTCTCGTTCGGGGCTGGCCGCAGGCGGCCGCGCTCCGAGCTCTTCTACGACTTGCCGACCGGCCGCCCCGCCGCCCTCCAGCCCTTCAGACCATCCACCATGACGCTGACGTCCGTGTAGCCGGCTTCGACCGCCCGACGGGCAGCCCCGTGCGAGGCCCTTCAGTGTGAGTCGGCGCAGTAGAAGACGAGCCGAGCGTCCTTGCGAGACGGCAGCTCCTTTTCGACGTCGTACGACTTGTAGCTCGAGAGGAGGGTAGCCCCTGGGATGACTCCTTCCTTCGTCCGGAAGTCGGAGCCGTTCGCATCGAGCAGCGTGACCGCTCCTTCGTTCGAGCCGAGCATCGCAACGAGGTCGTCGACGTGGATCAGCTTGAAGCCAGCGTCGCTCGTGCCGCAACCCCCGGAGCTGACGGCAGCCGAGAGCAGGAGCACGACGGGAAGGATCCGGAGTGCGCTCATGCTCGACTTCTACCGGGAGCGCGAGGAGCACTCAACCGCGCCGATCGCGGCGACGGCGTTGCGCACCGCCGCCTCCCAGAAAGTGGCTATTGACGGGCACGGGCTAGGGCGGCCCGCACTGCGCGAGCCGTTTCGGGTTGATCCGCGCCTTCGGCAAGCGCGGCGGCTTGCGGAAGCGCGGATGCCCGAAGTCGAAGAACTCGAGCATCGGATCCGCGTTCGCGTCGCGCGCCGTCAGCGCGGGCAGGTCGAAGCGCGTCGCGATGAAGCGCAGGATCGAAGTGTGATCGTGGGCCTCGTGCGACACGAAGCGCCGGCGCGCATAGGGCGACACGACCACGACCGGCACGCGGATGCCGTAGCGATCGAAGGCGCCCGGCTCGTCGCCGGGCTCGAGCATGGGCGGGATGGCGTCGGGCACGCAGGCGGAGGGTGGGGGCACGTGGTCGAAGAAGCCGCCGTGCTCGTCGTAGGTGAGGAAGAGGGCCGCGCGGCGCCACTGCGGGCTCGTGAAGAGGGCCTTCACGACGCGCGACACGAACTCCTGCCCGACCTGCACGTTCGCCGGCGGGTGCTCGTCGTTCTCCCGGGTCGGCCTGTCGGCGAAGATGGGATCCACGAACGCGACCTGGGGGAGCGTCCCGTTCGCCGCGTCCGCGAAGTACTGCGCGATCGGCATCACGTTCGCCTGCCGGGTGGTGCGCACGTAGGCGAACAGGTTCGCGAAGGGGAACTGGCTCGAGTAGACCTTCCAGGCCACACCCGCGTCGTCGAGCCGGTTGAAGATGGTCGGCTGCGCGAACTCCGTCGGCCCCGGGAAGTCGTTGCGGATGTGGCCGAAGGAGGTGCCGGCGAGGAGATAGAAGCGGTTCGGGAAGGTCTGGCTCAGCAGCGAGCAGAAGAAGCGATCGCCGGTCGCGAACTTCCGGTAGAGCGCATAGTAGAAGGGGAGGTCGCGCCGGTCGTAGTAGCCCATGCTGCGGCTGCCGGTCGGATCGTGCGCGTCGACGTTCGCGGCCGTGAAGCCATCCATGGCGCCGCCGTTCCACTCGCGATGGGTGCCGTTCCACGAGTGGTCGAGGTCTGCGACCTCGCAGTAGCGCCTCTGGTGGAAGGCCGCGACCGGCGCGCCGCCCTGCGGATTCGGATTCGCGGCGTCCCTCGGCTCGCCCTCCGAGGCGCGCTTGCCCTCGAAGTGGAGGCGTCCGAGGTAGTGGTCGAACGACCGGTTCTCCTGCATGAGAACGACGATCGCGTCGAGCGGAATCTGCGACCCGTGCGGCGCGCCGGCGGGCAGCGTGTCGGCCGGCCGCGCGCCCGCGGCGAAGGGACACGGGGGCGCCCCGGCGCGCGCCGAGGCGGCCAGCAGGAGCGTCGCCAGGAGGACGCGGCGCTTCACGGCGTCGGCAGCCCCAGGATGGCGATCGACGCGCGCGCCTTGTGCCGGCGGTTCAGATTGAGGAGGAGCGCGGTGATCGCCTCCAGGTAGCGCGCGTTGGCGATCCCCCCGGCGTCCACGGCGCGGAGCCCGGGCAGGAGCCCGACCAGCGCCGCGACCTCGGTCCGAGCCGCGGCGTCGTTGCCGCACAGGACGACGTCGCCCTCGAGCGGCACGGTGAGATCCTGGAGCGTCTCCGCCGAGTGGTTCTTGAACGCGCTGACGACGCGCGCGGCGGGTATCGTCTGCTGGATCAGCTCGCCCGCCGAGGCTGCGCCCTCGACGGGCATCAGCTCGAAGAAACCGGCGCGCACCGCGAGTGGGACGATGACGTCGATCACGAGCTTCCCGGCCAGCGCCTCGCGTGCCGCGGCGAGGAAGCTCGCGAGCCCCGCGAACGGGAAGGTGAGGACGAGGCGCTCCGAGCGCGCCATCGCCTCGGCGTTCTCGCAGCCGCGCACCGAGGCCCCGGGCAGCGCGACGCGGATGGTTTCCGCCGCCGCGGCGGCTCGCTCCGCCACGCGCGAGCCGATTACGACCGGCGCGCCCGCGGCGGCGAAGCGGAGCGCGAGGCCGAGCCCCTG
>Ga0209808_1001301_pt1 | contig 12866 bp, 9 predicted proteins | sample GraSoiAngelo_157_FD_186171 | JGI IMG/M metagenome (GOLD analysis project Ga0209808, IMG submission 186171) | Grasslands soil microbial communities from the Angelo Coastal Reserve, California, USA - 14_1009_16_20cm (SPAdes) (version 2) | ecosystem: Environmental > Terrestrial > Soil > Grasslands ...
TACTGCACCCGATGAGTGCCGATCCGAACGACCCACCGGCAGCCTTCGCCGAGTATGCGGCCGATCGCCTCTGGGTAGCGAGTCATCTCGGGCAGTTCCTGGGAGTCGCAGCCCTTGGAGTCGCGCTCGTGGCGCTCGCGGCGACGATGGAAGCCGGTACCCCGTCAGCGTGGGCTCGGATCGGCGTCGTCGGAACGGCAGCGAGCGTTGCGACAGCGGCCGCGTTGCAGGCGGTCGACGGCGTGGCGCTGAAGGTGATGGTCAATCGTTGGATGCAGGCAAGTGGCGAGGCTCGGGCGCGCGCCTTCGAAGGCGCCTTTGCGGTGCGACAGGTAGAGATCGGTCTGGCGAGTCTTCTCAGCGTGCTCTTCGGACTCACCGTCTCGGCCTTCGGTAGCTCGATGCTTCTCAGCCGGCGGTTCCCAACCTGGCTCGGCTGGCTGGGCTTGCTCGGCGGGCTCGGGACCCTGGCGGCCGGCATCGCACAGGCGTACACCGGCTTCTCGGCGCTCGCCATGATGCTCAGCATGCCCGCGGGTTGTGTCCTCCTCCTCTGGGCGATCGTCGTCGGCGTGTTCCTGTGGCGGCTGGCTCCTCTGCTGCCGCTGAAACCGCCGATCCGTTAGGGCTGCTGGCATGTCGTGGTGGATTTCTCGAACCGGAGCGAACGGTAGGCGCGAGCTGTGGGCCGTCGACGTTGATCCGAATCTGGCGATGGTCTTGCTCGCGCTGCCGCTCGCCGTCCTACTCTCGGACGGCCTTCTGTCGGTGTCCCTACTCGTCCTCGGTTTCATCTGCCTCGTGGTTTCCAAGGTGTCGCTGTTCAGACGCGGAATCTGGTTCTCGTGGGGGCCGCGGCTCATGTCCGCGCGCAACGCCACCATCTACAAGGTTGGCTACTCCCTGGTAGGCTTCGGTGCCCTCCTACGCTTGGCGTTGCGTATGTGAGCAACCTGACAACACGCTGAAGGGGCGTGGCGTCGAGGCGTTTGCGCTCGATGATCCTCCGAGCAAGCGGGACGGCGCCGCTCAGCCGCAGCGCGGGAGAAGTGAGAGTCCTGGCCATCGCGTTCCACGAGGAACGGGGGCAGACGTAGACTGACACCGTCCCCTATCCCAACAGCGCGTAGCGCGCCAGGAAGAGCGCCGCGAAGAGGTAGAGCAGCGGGTGCACCTCACGGCCCCTCCCCGCCGCCAGCATCAGCGCCGCGTACGAGATGAACCCGAACGCGATCCCCTCGCTGATCGAGAACGTGAACGGCATCGTCACCACGGTCAGGAACGACGCCACCGCGACCGGCGGGTCGTCGAGCTCGAGGCGGGTCACGGCGCGCAGCATGAAGCTGCCGACGGTGATCAGCGCCGGCGCGACGACGGGATGGAGCGTGGCGCCGCCCACCGGCACGGCGGCGCCGGCCATGCCCGCGAGCGGGGCGAAGAAGAGCGCCGTCAGGAGGAGTACCGCGGTCACCAGGCTGGCGAGCCCGGTGCGCGCGCCTTCCGCGACGCCGGCCGCGCTCTCGACGTAGGCGGTCACGGTCGAGGTGCCGAGCACCGTGCCGACGATGGTGCCGAGCGCGTCGGTCGCCATCGCCTCGCGCGCGCGCGGGAGGCGCCCGTCCTGGAGGAAGCCCGCCTGCTCCGCGACGCCGACCAGCGTGCCGACGGTGTCGAAGAGCCCGAGGAAGAAGAGCACGAACACCGCCGGCAGGAGACGCGGCGCGAGCGCGGCGCCGAGGTCGAGACGTGCGAACGTGGGCGCGAGCGACGGCGGCGCCGCCAGGAGGCCGTGGTACGGCACGAGGCCGAGCGCGACCGCCGCACCGCCGGTCGCGAGCGTGCCCGCCAGGATCGCCCCCCGGTATCGGCGCGCGCGCAGCACCCCGACGAGCAGCGTGCCGCCCATCGCCACCAGCACCGCCGGATGGTGCAGATCACCCAGCCGGACGAGCGTGCCGGGCGCCGCGCGCACCACCCCGGCCCACTCGAGGCCGACGAGCGCCAGGAGGAGACCGATCCCGGCCGCGATGGCGTGCTTCAGCGACGCCGGGATCGCATCGATCAGCCGCTCGCGGAGCCCGACCAGCGAGAGGACGAGGAAGAGGACGCCCGCGATGCAGTTCGCGCCCAGCGCCACCTGCCACGAGCAGCCGAGCCCGCCCGCCGCCACCGGGCCTGCCACCACCAGCGCGAAGTAGAAGTTGTGACCCATCGCGGGCGCCACCGCGATCGGGTAGTTGGCCCACAGCCCCATGAGCGCGGTCGCGAACGCCGAGGCGAGGCAGGTGGCGGCGAGCACGGCGCCCGGCTCCATGCCCGTCGTCGCCAGCACGGCCGGCTGCACGAAGACGATGTAGGAGAGCGCGGCAAACGTGCTCGCGCCGCCGACCACCTCGGTGCGCAGATCGGTGCCGCGGGCGCGGAGCTGGAAGAGTCGGTCGATCACCCGGCGCGCCCGCCCCTGCGGTCAGGAGGCGCGCCGGCCGTCGGGCGAGACGCGGAGCGGGACCCCCGTCGGGCTCCCGAGCACGGCGTCGAGGAGCCGCTGGTCCACCCGGCCCGCGAGCTTCTCGCGCGCGAGGGCGGTGCGCGCCGCGCCGGCGAGGGAACGCGCGTAGCGATAGATGTCGCGGTGCGCCTCGACGTAGACGGTGCCGCCGCGGTCGCCCGCCTTCACCGGCTGGTAGGTGAACTCGACGGGCGTGCCGACCGGCACCAGCGGGAAGAGCCGCTCGATGTCTTCGGGGTAGAGGCGGACGCAGCCGTGGGTCGCCTGCATGCCGATGCCCCACGGGATGTCCGTGCCGTGGATGCCGTAGATGCGGCGGCTCAACTGGAGGCGGTAGCCGCCGAGCGGGTTGTCGGGCGCGCCGCCCAGGATGGAGCGCCGCCCGTCGCCGCGCTCCGCGATGTGCTCGCGCCGGATCGACTCCGGGATGTACCAGGTCGGCTTCACCTGCTTCGACTGCACCCGGAACTTTCCGCGTGGCGTGCGCCGGTCGTCGCGCCCGAGGCCAACGGGGTAGGTGGTGAGGAGCGTCGTGCGTGGGTCGTCGGGCGCGGGGCGGAAGTAGTAGAGCCGCAGCTCGGGGATGTTGACCACGATGCCCTGGTACGTGCAGCAGGGCAGCACCCACTCGGTCGGCACGACCACGTCCGTGCCGACCGCCGGCACCCACGGATCGACGCCCGGGTTCGCGTCGACGATCTCGTTGTAGCCGAGGTCGAACCAGCGCGCGACGTCGAGCAGCGTGTCGCCCGCGCGGATACGGTAGTGGCGGAGGGCGCCGATGACCGTCTCCGCGGGCGCGCGCAGGCGGTAGGTGGGGATCGGCTTCCGCGCGAAGGCTGCCTCGTCCCACGCCGCCGGCGCGCGCTCCGCCCCGGGCGCGCCGAGGCGTGCACGCAGCGCCGCACAGCCGGCGACCAGGAGGGTCGCGGCGAGGAGTCCCGCCGCCCGCTTCAGGACCCGTACCGGTCGATGACGTTGACGCCGACGGTTGCGAAGCGGTCCATCGAGGCGAGCACCTGCCCCGCCTCCTCGAGCGGAATGGTCTTGTGCACGAGCTTCCCGGGCCTCAGCTTGCCCGCCTCCACCATCTGCAGCATGGCGCCGAAGCGCGGCGCCTGCATGCCGCACGAGCCGATGATGGTCGCCTCCTTGAGCACGATCAGGTCGATCGGCAGCGCCACCTCGCCCTGCTCGGCCTGGGTGGTGAGACCGATCTGGAGGTGGCGGCCCCGCTTGCGGAGCGAGTTGACCGAGTTCCGGCAGGTGGCGGCGATGCCGAGCGCGTCGATCGACACGTGCGCGCCCCCGCGCGTGAGATCGAGGATGGCGGCCGCGGGATCGCCCTTGGTCGCGTTCACGGTCGCGACCGCGCCCAGCTCCTTCGCGAAGGCGAGCTTCTCGTCCGCGACGTCGACCGCGATCACGTTGGCGCCGAGCGCGGTCGCGATCTGCACCGCCGAGAGCCCCACGCCGCCGCAGCCGTGCACCGCGACCCACTCGCCTGCTCCCACCTTCGCCTGATCCACGAGGCCGTGGAACGAGGTCATGTAGCGGCAGCCCATGCTCGCCGCCTCGACGAAGCCGATCGACTCGGGGAGCGGGACCAGGTTCACGTCGGCGAAGGGCACGCCGGCGCGCCGCCCGTAGCCGCCCCACGACACCACGCCCGGCGTGAGCATCGTGTCGCAGATGTTGTGGTGGCCGCTCCGGCACCACTCGCAGCTGCCCTCGCCCACGCTGAACGGGACGAGGACGCGGTCGCCCTTCCGCCAGCGCGTGACCCCGGGCCCGACCTCGTCGATCACGCCGCAGAACTCGTGGCCGAGGACGTGCGGCAGCGGGAGCTGGAGGCCGATCCAGCTCCAGTCGCCCATCCACAGGTGCCAGTCGGAGCGGCAGATGCCGTTCGCCTCGACGCGGACGACGACACCCTTCTCGGGCGGCGTCGGGTCGGGCACGTCGCGGACGACGAGCGGCTGGCGGATGCCTTCCATGACCGCGGCTCTCATCGTGACCTCCTCGTCTGCGATGCCTGGCATACACCGACACCCGGGAGCCGTCGAGCATGTTCAGGTCCTATTCATTGACCCCCCGTGGTGGCTGGGCGTAGCCTCCGCCTCATGGCGAGGCCCGCCCGCAGCGAGCTCGACGAGGAGACGTTCCCGGTTCCGGGCAGCGTGCGCTTCCCCGTCGAGCTGACGCCTCCCGACGGCTTCGATCCCGCGCGCCTCGAGACCTGGCCGCGCGTCGCCGGCCGGCTCGAGTGGGTGGCGGGGAGGCTCCTCTACATGCCGCCGTGCGAGGAGAGGCAGTCGTGGACTGTGGCCGACCTGGTGTTCACGCTCGGCCACTGGGTCCGATCGCATCCCGGGTTCGTGTTCGGCACGAACGAGCCCGGCATCCTGCTCCGCGACGACGTGCGCGCGGCCGACGCCGCCATCTGGCGGCGCGCCGAGGCAAGGCCGGCCAGCCCGGGCGTGTCGCGTGTCCCGCCGCTCCTGGCAGCCGAGGTCGGCGGCCGCGACGAGGGCGCGCGGGAGCTCCGCGAAAAGGCCCGCTGGTACCTCGACGTCGGAGTGGGCGTGGTGTGGATACTCCTCCCGAAGGAGCGCGAGGTCCTCGTGGTCACACCAGCGGGCGAGAGCCGCCACCAGATGGGCGAGCGCCTGCCGCCCGATCCGCGCCTCCCCGGCCTGGCGCCGCAGGTCGACGAGCTCTTCTCGCAGATCTCCGCGCGCTGACCCCTACGCCGGGGGCGGGGGCGCGTCGCCTCCCGAGCGTGCGAGCCGCAACGTCAGGGCGGTCAGCACCACCACGGCCGCCACCAGCACGCTCCACAGGAGCACCTGCGGCACCAGGTCGCCGCGGCGCTCGATCGCGAGTCGAGCGCGGCTGTAGTCCGGGTTCGGACCCGACGCCTTCGCCTCGACCGGCGCGCTGCTCACCGCGAGCACGACGTCGCGCACGCGGCTGAGCTCGTAGCTCGGCGCGCTCGCCTTCGGGTCGCCGACGAGGAGGAAGTAATCGCCGGCCGGGGCGGCGAGGAAGAGCTCCGGGAGGACGAGGCGCGCGCGAGCGCCGCGGAACTCGAGCGGCGCGTCGTCCCCGTCCTGCACCACCAGCTCGAGCGCGACCACCCGTGCCGGGGGGAAGTCGACGCTCACGGGACGCGGCTTCCCGATGCGCTGCACCAGCCGGCCCTCTGCGAGCGTGCTCTGACGCTTGTCCTCCATGGTTGCGGTCAGGCGAAACACGCGGTCGAAGAACGGCGTGTCGGTGTCGAGGCGGACGAGCGCGACGGGGAGGCCGAGGCGATAGCGCGACGCCCGCTCGCGCCGGAGCGGGCTCGCGATCTCGAGCGGCTGCCACTCCCGCGCTGCATCGGGCTCGAGGAGGTAGGGCCACTGGCGCGCGGCGGCGTCGACGACGCGGACGTCGGCCAGATCGGGGCGCGCGTGCGCCACGTCCTCGGCCCGCAGGCGCAGCAGCGAGAGGCCCTCGGAGGACGGCCGCACGCCGAGCGCTCGCCGCTCGGTGTAGAGACGGGTGTCCACCTCGGCACCCGGCCGCATCGCGAAGCCGAGCGCCGGCGCGCCGTCGAAGAGCGGGTTGGCCTCGACGCTGCCGAGGCGTGCGGCCACGGCCGCGGACGGGTCGCGGAGCCGCGCGGCCGCGCTCGCCCGCTCGCCGGCCAGCGCCTGACCCGACGCGGGGAGGAGCCCCGCCAGGTCGTAGCGTGGGGCGTACGCGCGCCCGCCGCCGAAGTAGAGCATGGCGGCCGGCTCCTCGTCCCCGCCGGTCGCGAGCGAGAAGACGAGCGAGGGCTGCCGCACCACCGCCGCGAACGCGAGCCCGTCGAGCGGCGCGCTGTCGCCGTCGACGATGTCCACGCGCAGGCGCTCGCCGCGCGCCGGGCCGAGCGTCATCTCGCTCTCGCCGACCGCGGCGATCGCCTCGAGGCGGAAGAGGCTCGCGCGGCCGAGCAGGACGTCGTTGCCGCCCGGCCGCACGTCCCACACCTCGACGGTACGGTCGAAGGCCGGGGTCGCGGTCTCGAGGCGCAGCACGTCCGGGACCAGGCCGCGCGGCCGCGCCAGCTCGAGGATCGTGCGGCCCTCACCCCGTCGCCGCGCGAGCTCCTGGAGCGGCACCGACGCCTCCTCGCGCGGATCGAGGAAGCGGGCGCTCTCGAAGACGAGCCGCGGCTCCAGGTAGAAGCCGTCCTCCCCCTCGAGCGTGACGGTGAGGCGCGCGCCGGCGAGCGGCAGGAGCGTCACCCGCGTCTTCTCCTTCGCGATGTTCGGCAGGTGGAAGAGCGAGCCGTTCTCGACGATGCGGCGCGTGCCGCCGTCGGGCGCCTCCGCCGTGATGTCCACCCGCCGCACGAAGCGCGGCCGATCGGTCCTGAAGACGAGCTCCCAGGCGCCGGCCTGCGGGGCCGTCGCGGGCGCCGCCAGCGTGTACGACTCGCGCTGGCGGGGCGGGCCCTGCTCGCGCCGTATCTCCTCGCGCTGCACGTCGAGGATCGCCGCCTCGGCGGTCTCCTTCACCTCGACCCGGGTGCGCGCCTCCGGACCCGTGTCGATCACGTACGGGACCTCGCGCCCGCGCCGATCGAAGAGGCGCAGATCGGAGAGGTCGGGCCGGCAGGCGGCGAGCACCTCCGCCGGGACCTTCAGGCGCGCGAGCCCGGCCGGCGGGGCCACGAAGACGGCCGCCTGCTCCGGGAAGAGCCGGCGCAGGTCGGCGTCGGGCCGCTCCTCCGCGTGGGCCGGAAGGGCGACGAGGCCGAGCAGCGCGACCAGCACGCGCCCGCGCCTCACGTGCCCTCCGCCGAGGGCCTGCGGAAGACGAAGCGCTGGTACGCGAGCGAGACCGCGATCAGCGACACCGCGAGCCCGAGCAGCGACGCCACGCGGTAGAGGTCGCGCAGCTCGCCCAGGTCGTGCAGGAAGACCTTCGCGATCGTGATCATGAAGAGGCCGAGGCTCACCCAGCGCAGCCCGATGCTCCGCCGGCCCATGCCGATGGCGAGCAGCACGAGCGCGTAGACCGCCCATGCGAGCGAGGTGGTCAGGTCGCGCGCCGCCATCCGCTCGAAGCTCACGTGCAGCATCGGCCCGGTGGCGAACCAGTCGGCGATCGCGAGGTTGATCCAGACGAAGATCACGACCAGCGCGGCGAACCCGGCCCCGAGCGCGCCCGCGGGCATCCCGTGCGGGTACAGCCGCTCACGCTCCCAGCCGCGCGCGCGCGGCAGCTCGCGCGGATGGAGCAGCGCCGCCGTCCCGAGCAGCGCCGCCGCCGGCACCAGGTAGGTGTAGAGGAGCCAGTTCACGATGCGGAAGGCCGGCCGCGGATAGTAGCCGAGCACCGCCGGGTTCGCGACCAGCCGGACGGTGACGGCCCCGAGCAGCGCCCACCCGAAATACTTGAGCCCCGGGTAGTCGAGGCGGACCCAGAGCGCGGTCACCGCCAGGCCCTCCAGCGCCCAGCCGATCGTGATCCACTCCTTCTCGAGCTGGAGCGGGATGGCGACGGTGACGAAGCCCATGGCGACGGCGCCGAACCACGCGATCACGCCGACGCGAATGGGATCGCTCTCCGCCCAGCGCTCGCGCGCGCGCACCGCGGCGGTGAGCGACACCAGCGCCAGCGCGACGGGCAGGAGACCGATCGTGCCGGCGCCGAAGCGGAGCAGGTAGAGGCGCCGGAGCGAGAGGAACCAGGCGGGGGCGGCGAGCGCGGCCCCGTACCAGGCGAACCGATCGGCACGGAAGCGGGCGCCGGCGAGGAACGGCCAGGCGGTGAAGAGGAGCACGGCGGCGCCCTGCAGGAGGAGCGGCGTGATCTCGCCGGGCCCGCGCAACGCCCACGTCCAGCCCCACTGCGCGAACGCGGTGGCGAGCGCGGCCCCGAGCACCCCCGGACCGGAGCCCAGGCGCGTCGCGCTGAGCGCGACCAGCACGCCGAGGGCGAGCGTCGTGCCGTGAAACAGCCAGAGCGGCGGGAGCGGCGCGCCCGGCACGGGCACTCGCGCGAGGAGCAGCAGCGCGGCCAGCCCGGCGGCCGCGTACTCGGCCATGCGGCGGGCCGCGGGCGCGCGCCGCGCCAGGGCGACCAGCTGGAAGGCGAGCGCCGCGCCGAGCAGGACGGCGAAGTACACCGACGGCGGCGGAAAGCCGAGCTGCCGGCCGTGGACGCTCTCGACCTCCGCGAGCGCGACACCCATCCCGAGGGCCGCCACCAGGTGCAGGAACTCCCGCGGCGGGAAGGTCGCGTGCCGGATGAGGAGAGCCGCGAGTCCGGCCGAGCCGGCGAGCCACGGCCACGGCTCTGCCATCGACGTGCTGGCCGAGGCGACGATCAGGAGCACGAAGAGGCCGAGGCTCGCGACGATGGCGGCCGGCGCCGGGCTGCCCTGGCCGCCCGGCTCCCGCTCCCACTCGACGAAAACGTGGAACGTGAGCGCGAGGAGCACACACCAGAGCGCCGCCTCCCACGCGAGCCCCGCCCCCACCGCGCGCGTGAAGAGCCACACGCCCACGATGGCGACCGTCGCCGCGGCCGCGCCGAGCCCGATCCGATAGGTGCGCTGCGCCCGCGCGATCCAGCCGGCGGCGGCCGAGAGCGGGACGAGCAGGATGCCGTACGAATGGAAGTGCAAGCCGAGGCGCGTGCTGCTCGCGAAGTAGAGCACGAAGGCGAAGGGCACGAGCACGCCGCCCGCCTGCGCGATGAGCCACTCGAGGTCGGCTTCCTCGCCGCCGGCGAGCCGCGGCGCCACGGCGAAGAGGAGCGCAAATGCGCCCAGGATGGCGAGCCCGAGCAGCAGGCGGTCCGGCCCCATGCGCGTTCCGATCCAGAGCGCCTGATAGAAGACGGTGCCCGCCAGGCTGAGCAGCGCGAGCACGGGCCAGCGCCGCTGGCGCGCCAGGTAGAGGAGCCCGGTGTCGAGGAGGAGGACGTAGCCGAAGAGGCCGATCGGCCGATCCGCGCCGGTCGAGAGCAGGAGCGGCGTCAGGAAACCGCCCACCAGGCCGAGCGACGCGATCACCTGCGAGGTGTGCCGCCAGGAGAGGACGCAGCCGCTCGCCGTGACGGCGACCATCAGCACGAACGCGAACGGTATGGGCACGAGGCCATAGCGGATGCTCGCGGCCCAGAACGCGGCGTAGAGGACGACCATGCCGGCGCCGGCGAGCGCGTCCGCCGTGCGCGCGTACCGTCGGCGGAGCTTCCACTCCGAGCCGGCAATGCAGGCGACGCCGACCAGGGTGCCGAGCACGACGCGCAGCCAGGGCGGGATCAGCCCGTGCTCGATCGAGTACTTGAAGAAGAGGAGCCCGGCCAGCGCGAGCGCGACGCCGCCGAGCCCCGCTGCCGCGCGGACGCCGAAGAGCTGCTCCCAGTCGATCTCCAGGCGCGGCGCGGAGGCGGGCGGCGGGGTGGCCGGCGGCGGGGCGGCCGGCGGAGGCGGTGCCGCGGGGCGCTCGCGGAACGGCGGGGCGGCCGGAGGCGCGACCGCCTGCGGCGGCTCCTTCACGGCAGCCGGCGCCGGCTCCCGCTTCTCCGCGCGCTCCGGCGCCCCTTCGCGCGCCCGGAGGAGCGCGCGCAGCTGCTGCACCTCGCGCTCGAGCGCGGCGATGCGCTCCGCCAGCGAGCCGCCCGCGGCGGTGCGGGCAATGGCGACGACCGCCAGGACGAGCGCTACGAGACAGACCAGCCCGAGCATCCGCCGGTCAGCTCATCGCCACGGCTCGACCAGGATCTTCGCGTGCGCGTCGGGCCGCGCGAGCGCCTCGAAGGCGCCCGGCACGCCGTTCACCCCCACCCGTCCCGTGACCAGCGGCGCAACGGGGATGCGCCCCTCGGCGATGTCGGCGAGCGTGCCCGCGAACTCCTCCGGCGTGTAGCCGAGCACGAACTGCAGCGACAGCTCCTTGTTGATGCCGTGCATGGGGCGGATGCGATCGTCCTCCATGCAGACGCCGGCGACCACGAGGCGCGCCTCGCGCGGCGCGTCGCGCATCAGCTGGTGGAGGAGCCCCGGCACGCCGACGCACTCGAAGAGGACGGCCGGGCGCGCACCGGCGGCGGCCTGCCAGGCGTCGATCGGGCGCTGCCGCGCCGGATCGACGACCACGTGCGCGCCCATCCGCGCGGCGAGCACGCGCCGCGCGGGCGAGAAGTCGGCCGCCACGATGGGCTCGGCGCCGCGCAGCGCGAGGGCGGCGATGACCGCGAGGCCGACCGGCCCGCAGCCGACCACGAGGGGCGCGTCGCCCGGCTCGAGGCGTGCCTTGGCGACCGCATGCACCCCGACCGCCATCGGCTCGGTCAGCGCCGCGTGCTCGGTCGCAAGACCGTTCGGCACCTCGAGCGCGAGCAGCTCCGAGAGCACCATCAGCTCGCCGTAGCCGCCGGGGTAGTCGTTCGAGTAGCCGATCGCCTGGACGCCACTCGCGCCGGCGGCGAGCGGCAACGAGACCACGCGCGCGCCCGGCTTGAGCGCACGCTCCGTGTGCGGTCCGAAGTCGAGCACCTCGGCGCAGAACTCGTGTCCCATGACCACGTCGCGCGTCACGTCGAGGGTGAACGGCAGGCCCGACTCGCGTGCCGCCTCGACCATCCTGGGCGCGTGCTTGAGCGCGTGCAGGTCGGAGCCGCAGATGCCGCAGGCGAGCGTGCGGACGAGGACCTCGCCCGGGCCCGGCACGGGCTCGGGGAGCGTGTCCACCAGCAGGCGCGCGTTCCGCATCACCGCGGCGCGCATCACCGGGTCTCCCTCATCTGCCGCCTCGGAATAGCATGCGGACGCCGCCGAGGACACCGCGGCCGAGGCAGGCCCGACTGGCATGGCGGGCGCGGCTTTCAAACTGGCGCGCCCGCGTGATAGCCTTGCGGCCGGAGGGGCGGATCATGATGTGGAGGAAGGCCCTCATGCTGGCGGCCCTCGTGGCCGCCGCGCCCGCGCAAGCAGGAGCCACCGCGACGCTCGCGGTGACCGGCGTCGACCGGTCGCATCCGGGCGTCGTACAGATCGCCGTGCGCTACCGCGGCGGCCGGTCGCCGAGCTTCCGCCTGACGCCGAAGTGCAGCGCCGCGGCGCCTGGCGAGTGGGTTGTCGCCTCGACGGTCAGCCTCGTGCCGGCGCGGAGGCGGGCCGTCCTCGAGCTGCGCGACAGCCTCGGGTCGCTCACCGACCGCCGCCTCCCCTGCCAGGCCCGCGCGCTCAAGGTCGAGATGCTCGACGGCGGCCGAGTCGTCGCGAGCGCGGACGTCCCGTTCGTGATTCCGGCGCCGCGCGCACTGACCGCAGCGCCGCCACCGCCGCTCGAGCCGCTCGCGCCGCGGCTCGGCCTCGTCGGCCTCAAGCTCCGCGCGCCCCAAACGAGGACGTCCGAAGCGGGCATCACCTGGGCGCTCAGCGATCGCGTGACGCTGAACCTCACCTACGAGCGCACGGCGTACGCACCGATGATGCCGCACGACCACGACGACGGCATCCTGACGGGCCTGAAGCTCGGGTTCTAACCTCGGCTCATTTTCGCGCGCGTCCGGGGTAGCGGCTGCTCGCTGCCGCGAGCGCGTTGCCGGCCGGGGCCGACGGCGGCTTGGCTGGGCGATGCGGACGCCGCGCTTCGACGGGCGTTCCGTAAGCCGGAGGCGTGAGGCACGCGTCGGGAAAGAGGTGATGGATGCCCGGCGCAGCGATCGCTATCTGCCTGGGCATGCCGTCACGTGGAACCGAGGCAAGTTCGCGTCGCTCCCCATTCTCGCTTTTGTCAGGGAGGGAATTGCGGTGAAACATTCGCCTTCGGCCCTCTGCGCTGCTCGCCCTGTCGTGATCGCTGCCCTCGCAACTCTCCTTGCCCGCCCGGCCGCCGGTCAAGCGACCACCCCGGCCTTCGTCCAAGGGGGGGCATTCTCGACCGGGGATCGGGTGCTGACCACCACCGTCACACTCGCCGACCCGGTCGCGGGCGGGGATCTGCTGGTCGGGTGGTTCTCGCAGTACAACGTCGCCGGGCAGGTTCAGGTATCGGACAACGTGAACGGCGCCTGGACGCGGGCGCCCGGGTCGCTGCACTTCATGGACGACACGGGGGACATCGCTCTCTACTATCGGGAGAACAGCCAGGGGGCGCCCAGCGGGATGACGATCACCGTATCCGCCTCCTCCGCCGCGTACCTGCAGGGAACCGTCGCCGACTATTCGGGCGTCGCCCTCTCCGGCTCGCTGGACCAGATCGTCACTGCGCGCGGTCAGGGGACGGTCGTTGACACCGGTGCGTCCGCGGCGGTGGATGCGGGGGAGCTCGTGTTCGCGGCCTTGGTGACCGGCGGCTCT
>Ga0209808_1001304_pt1 | contig 12861 bp, 11 predicted proteins | sample GraSoiAngelo_157_FD_186171 | JGI IMG/M metagenome (GOLD analysis project Ga0209808, IMG submission 186171) | Grasslands soil microbial communities from the Angelo Coastal Reserve, California, USA - 14_1009_16_20cm (SPAdes) (version 2) | ecosystem: Environmental > Terrestrial > Soil > Grasslands ...
GCCCACCCCCTTGACGCCGGGAATGTTGTCGATCGCGTCGCCCATGAGGGCCATCACGTCGGGGATCTGCGCGGGCCCCACGCCCCAGCGCTCGCGCACCTTGGCCTCGTCGTACATGACGCGCTCACCCGTGCGCCCGAGCACGGACAGCACGCGCACGCGGGGGCCGACGAGCTGCAGCAGGTCCTTGTCGCCGGTGACGATGACGACGTCGAGGTCGGGCACGGCCAGCGCGTGCTCGACGAGGGTGGCCAGCGTGTCGTCGGCCTCGTAGCCCGACACCTCGAGGACCGGCGTCCGGAGCGCGTCGAACAGGCGGCGGACGTAGGGCAGCTGGCGCGCGAGGTCGTCCGGCATCGCCGTGCGCGTGGCCTTGTAGTCGGCGAACATCGTGTCGCGGAACGTCGGACCCGGCGGATCCAGCGCGATGCCGAGGTAGTCGGGCTGCTCCTCGCGGATGAGCTTCCAGAGCATCGTGCTCAGGATCAGCACCGCGTGGCTCGGCACGCCCTTCGACGTCGAGAGGTAGCCGACCGCGTGGTAGGCGCGGAAGATGTGCGAGTGGCCGTCGACGACGTAGAGCGATTGGCTCACGCGAAGACCTCGGTGTAGGCGGCCCGCACGGCGTCGGTCGCCTCACGGTAGGCGGCGAGGAGCGCGTCGCGCGAGGACAAGCCGAGCGCGGACGCGACGCGGGCGGGCATCGGCCCCGCCAGCTCGAGGGTGTCGGTCGGGCGCGCGCCCAGCAGGCGCAGTGCCGTCGACACGCGACGCAGGAAGCGATAGCGCGCCGCCAGCGCGTCGGCGGCCGGCAGCGCTCGGATGCGGCCGAGCGCGGCCAGGGCCGCCGTCGTCGACGCCGTGCGCACCTCGGGATGCGTGGCGCCGTGGACGAGCTGCAGGGCCTGGGCGAGGAACTCGACGTCCACGAGCCCGCCACGCCCGAGCTTCACGTGCCACCGCCCCCGCGTCTCCTTGCCCAGCTCGACCTCCATGCGCCGGCGGACGTCGCGGATCTCCTTGAGCGCCCCCGCCGGCAGCGGCGCACGATAGACGAGTCGACGGAGCGTGGCGCGCACCCGCCGCGCCAGGGCCCGATCGCCCAGGAGCAGCCGGGCCCGGGTCAGGCTCTGCCGCTCCCAGAGATCCCCGTGCTCCTCATAGTACCGTTCGAGCGCGTCGGCGCCCGCCGCGAAGCCGCTGCCCTTGCTGCCGGGACGCAGGCGCAGGTCGACGGCGAAGGCGATGCCGGCCGGCGTGATGTCGCCGAGGGCGCTCGCCAGCCGCTCGACGGCGCCGCTGTAGAAGGTGTGGGCGTCGACGCGCTCCGGGCCATCGGTCTCGCCGTCCGCCGTGTCGGCATCGGCGCGGCCGAACGTCACGAAGAGGTCGAGGTCGGAGCCGGTCGTCAGCTCGCGGCCGCCGAGCTTGCCGAGGCCGACGATGACGGCGGGCACGAAGCGGCCGCGGGCGTCGCGCGGCACGCCGTGGCGCTCGACCTGCGCGCCGAGCGCCATGAGCCAGCCGGCGGCCAGCGTGGCCTCGGCCAGCGCGGTCATCTCGCGCGAGTAGCGATCGACGTCGGTCACGCCGAGCAGATACCGCCAGACCACGGTCAATTCCTGCGCCTGCTTGATCCGCCGCAGGCGGTCGCGCTGCTCCGCCGCGCCGAGCCCGGCCGCGAAGACCGGCGCCAGCGCCGCGCGAAAGTCGGCGCGCGTGCGCCGGCCCTCGAGCACGGCGGGGTCGGCAAGCGAGACCAGCAGCTCGGGCTGCGCGACCAGCAGCTGCGCCAGGAGGTCGCCGCCGGCACAGACCCGCACGAGGCCGCCGAGCAGCTCGGGCCGTGCCGCGAGCAGCTCGACGTAGCCGGCGCGCGGCCCGGCCGCGGCCAGAAACCGCTCGAACTGGTTGAGGGCCTCGTCCGGATCGGCGCTCTTCCAGCACGCGTCCAGCAGCACCGGCTGAAGGCGCGCGAGCGCCGTCCGCAGGGCGCCGGGGTACGGCACCAGCGGCCGGCCCTCGACGATCATCCGGAGATTCTGCAGGGCGCGCTCGGGATCGGCGAAGCCGGTGGCGGCGAGCGCCATGCGGCTCGGCAGCCGGGGTCGCGCGGGCGTCGCCGCCGGGCGCTCGCCGAAGAACTCCCGGAACGCGCGGTGCACGTCGCGCGTGACGGCGCGGTGCTCGGCCGTGAAGCGGCGCGCGGCGACGCGCGGCGGGGCGTCGATGGCGAGGCGACGCGCGAGACGGCCGAGCTCGATCGGATCGTCGGGCAGCGTGTGGGTCTGGAACTCGTGCAGGATCTGCAGCCGGTGCTCGACCGTCCTCAGATGGACGAGCGCGTGCGACAGGCGGCGGCCCAGATCGGGCGCGAGGTACCCGCGCTCGGTCAGGCGGAAGAGCGCCTTCAGCGAGTTGCGCTCGCGCAGCCAGGGATCGTCGCCGCCGTAGAGGAGCTGCAGCGCCTGCACGAGGAATTCGACCTCGCGGATCCCCCCGCGGCCGAGCTTGACGTTGCGCGCCGAGGCCTCCGCGTGGCGGCCACGCAGCGCGCGGTCGATCTCGCGCTTCATCCCGTGGATCGCGGGCAGCACGCGCTCGTCGATACCAGCGCGGTAGACCGTCCGGCCCGCCCAGTCCATGAACCGCGCACCGACGTCCTGATCGCCCGCCACGGCGCGCGCCTTGAGCAGTGCCTGCCGCTCCCACAGCTCGGCGCGGTCCCGGTGATAGGCGCCGTAGGCGTCGAGCGACATCGCCACCGGGCCCATGCGTCCCTCGGGCCGCAGCCGCAGATCCACGCGGAAGGCGTAGCCTTCCTCGGTGACCTCCTCGATCATGGCCACGACGTCGCGGCACGCGCGCGCGAAGTACTCGCCGTTCTCGAGCCGGCCCTCCGGCCCGCCCGCCGTCTCGCCCTCGGCGCCGTAGACGAACATGAGATCGACGTCCGACGAGTAGTTCAGCTCCTCCCCCCCGAGCTTGCCCATGCCGACGACGGCGAGCCCGGTCTCGCGGCCGGCGGCGTCGAGCGGCGCGCCGAACCGCGCGCGGGCGGCGTCCAGCGCGTCGGCCGTCGCCTGCGCCAGGCAGGCGTCGGCCAGCCGCGAGAGCTCCTCCGTGGTCACGGCCAGGTCGGCGTCGCCCAGCAGGTCGCGCGCGCCGATGCGCAAGATCTGGCGGTACTTGAAGCGGCGCAGCGCGTTCATACGCGCCTCGCGCGTCGTGAACGGCCGCACCGCCTGCGCGGCGTCGGCCGCGAATTCCTCGGCGAGCCACGCCCGCATGGCGCGCGGCTCGAGCAGCCAGGCGAGCGTGTTGGGTCGGCGGCGCAGGACGTCGGCGAGGAACTGGCTGGCACCGCCCACCCGCGCCAGCAGCGCGGCGGCGCCGGGATGCTCGGCGAGGGTGCCGAAGAGGACGGCGCGGTCGACCACGGCGGCGTAGCGCTCGAGGTTGTTGAGCGCCATGTCCGGATCGGGCGCCGCCGCCAGCTCGGCGAGGAGCCGCGGGAACGCCGGTGCGAGCAGCTCGGCGTCGCGCGGCGTCGGCGTCAGCGCTTCGAGGTTGGCGACGGCGGCCGCCGGGTCGGCGAAGCCGGCCTGGCGCAGCGTCCGCGCGAGGTCGCCGGCGCCGCCGAGCACACCGTGCGCGATGACTAGACGGCCTGCTCGCCCGTCTCGCCGGTGCGGATGCGGATGGACTGGCCGATCGGCAGCACGAACACCTTGCCGTCGCCGATGGAGCCGGTCTTGGCGGCGCCGACGATGGTGGCGGTGACCTTGTCCACGAGGTGGTCGGGGACGACCACCTCGATCTTCACCTTGGGCAGGAAGTCCACGGTGTACTCCGAGCCGCGGTAGAGCTCGGTGTGGCCCTTCTGGCGGCCGAAGCCCCGCACCTCGGTGACGGTCATGCCGATCACCCCGATCTCGGTGAGTGCCTCCTTCACGTCGTCGAGCTTGAACGGCTTGATGATCGCCTCGATTTTCTTCATGGCGTCACACCTCGTCGAGGATGGGTAGCATCAGGGCCGACACGTGGCTGCTGATGCGTTTGAGGTTCGTGAGGACGTCGAGGTGGATCTCGGACGTCTCGATCGACTCCGCGAGGCCGGCGCGCAGGCGGCCGAGGTGCGACTCGCGCAGCTCGCGCTCGCGCATGCGCATGAAGGGCCGCTGGTCGAGCACCTCCTGCGCGAGCGCCTTGTCGTTGGCGGCGAAGGCGGCGATGGCCCGCTCGAGGTTCTTGGACACGAGGCCGTGGAATTCCAGGATCTCCGCCCAGCCCGGCTCGGAGAAGCGCCGCCCCTGGTAGAGCTTCTTACGGGCGAGGTCCATGAGGTTCTTGTCGACGATGTCGCCGATATTCTCGAGGTTGCCGATGAACGAGATGAGGCCGATCTCCTTGCGCGAGAGCTCGGGTCCCATGGCGTCCCGGCCGAGCCGGGCGAGAAACAGCTTGATCTCGCGCTCGAGGAAGTCGACCTGGTCGTCGCGCTTCTCGACTTCCTCCAGGAGCGCCTGGTTGTCGGTGCGGAAGACCTCCACAGTGTCGCGCAGCATACTCTGCACGACGTCGGCCGTGCGCAGCGCCTCGCGGGTGGCCTGGCCCAGGGCGAGCGAGGGCTGGTCGAGCGAAGAAGGTGTGGGCGTTGGCGATCTGGCGCGCGGGATCGGCGGCGCTGGCCGCGACCACGGCCGTGAATGGCCCGATGAACGCCAGCATGAGCGCCGCGCCGAGTAGCTTGAAGGCGATGTGGGCCACGGCCACGCGCTTGGCCTCCGCCGTCGCGCCCACGGACGCCGTGAGCGCCGTCGCGCAGGTGCCGATGTTGGCGCCGAGCACGATGGCCACCGCCCCGTTGAGACCGATCAGCCCCTGGCTGGCCAGCGCCAGCGCCACGCCGAGCGTGGCCGCCGAGGACGCGACCAGCGCGCTGAAGGCCGCCGACACGAGGATGGCCATCAGCGTGTTGCCGGCGACCGCCTCGATGAGCTCCATGGCCAGCCGGTTCTCGCGCAGCGGCGCCATGCCCTCGAGGATCACCTTGAGGCCGAGAAACACCAGGCCGAGGCCCAGGATCGCCTGGCCGACGTCCTTGAGCACGTGTCGTCCGGCCAGGAACGTGATCGCGAAGCCGAGGCCGACGAGCAGGAGCGCGTAGTCGGTCACCTTGAACGCGATGAGCTGGACGGTGAACGTGGTGCCGATGTCGGCGCCGAGGATGATGCCGAGCGTCTGACGGAAGGTCATGAGCCCGGCCGAGACGAAGCCGATGAGCATCAACGTCGTCGCCGCCGACGACTGGATGATCGCCGTCACCGCCGCGCCCGACGCGACCGCGATCAAGCGGTGGCGGGCCATGCCCGTGAGCAGCCAGCGCAGCCGGCCGCCCGCCGCGCGCTGCAGGCTGTCGCCGCTCAGGCGGATGCCGTAGAGCAGCAGCGCGAGGCCGCCGAAGAGCGCGAGGACGACGGCGGTCACGGCGCGGGCTCGCCGGCGGCGAGAGAGGCGCGCGCGTGGGTGGCGGTGGCGAGCGCGCCCGGCAGGTGGGCGGTGTCGTTGAGCGACACGAGGCGCGGCGGGCGCACGACGGTCAGCGAGGCGTTGTCGACGCGTAACCGCCACAGCGAGTTGAACGAGCAGCCGAGCAGCGCGCACGCATACACGCTGATCACGCCGCCGTGCGCCACCACCAGCACGTCCTCGCCGTTCGGGTGCGATGCGCTGATGTGATCCATGGCCGCGCGGACGCGCGAGCTCACCACGTCGAGCGGCTCGCCGCCGGGCGGCGGACAGTCTTGCGGCGCGAGGAGCCAGGCGCGATACGGATCGCCCTCGCGGCCGCGAACCTCGTCCACGGTGCAGCCCTCCCATTCGCCCAGCGACAGCTCGCGCAGCTCGTCGAGCGCGACGAGCGGTATGCCGGTGCCGGCGAGCGCCACCTCCGCCGTCTCCCGCGCGCGGCGGAACGGGCTCACGTAGACACGCGCGACGTTGAAGCGACGCAGCGCGACCCCCAGAGCCTCGGCCTGCGCGCGTCCGCGCGCGGAGAGCGCGACATCGGTGCGCCCCTGGAAGCGGCGCTCCGCGTTCCACACCGACTCGCCGTGACGCGCCAGGAGGAGTCTCACCCGGCCGTCTTCGCCGCCGCCGCGCGCGCCGCCCGCAGCCGCGCCAGCGTCTCCTCGCGTCCCAGGAGCGCGAGCACGTCGAACAACGGCGGCGAGGCCGTGCCCCCGGTCACCGCCAGTCGCGTGAGCTGCGCGAGATCGACGAGCTTGAGCCCCAGCGCCTCGGCCATCTCGCGGTAGAGCGCTTCGAGCGCGGCCGACGCGAACGGCGTGACCGCGCCCAGCCGCTCGATCAGCGCGCCGAGCCGCTCGACGCCGGCCGGCGTGAAGAGCTTGGCCGCGGCCCTGGGGTCATACTCGCGCGGCCGCTCGAAGTAGAAGCGCCCGACCTCGACGAGCTCGCGCAGGGTCTTGCCGCGCTCGCGCAGCGTGTCGAGCATGCCGACGAAGCGCGCGGCGTCGGCCGGCGGCGTCAGCCCGGCCTCGGCCAGGAACGGGCTGACCAGCGCCGCCAGCCGTCTCCCGTCGATCGTCTTGATGTACGCGTGGTTCAGCCACTCGAGCTTGGTCTGGTCGAAGATCGCGCCCGACGACGACACGTCCTTGATGTCGAAGCGCTCGACGAGCTCCGCGCGCGAGAAGATCTCCTGATCGCCGCTCGACCAGCCGAGCCGCGCCAGATAGTTCACCATCGCCTCGGGCAGGATCCCCTGCTCGCGGTACGCCTGCACCGACGTCGCGCCGTGGCGCTTGGACAGCCGCGTGCGGTCGGGACCGAGGATCATCGAGACGTGCGCCATGGCGGGGACCGGATACTCGAGCGCCTCGTAGCAGAGGACCTGCTTGGGCGTGTTCGACAGGTGGTCGTTGCCGCGGATGACGTGACTGATGCGCATGGTCGCGTCGTCCACCACGACGCAGAAGTTGTAGGTCGGCGTGCCGTCGCTGCGCACGAGGATCCAGTCGTCGAGCTGGCGGTGGTCGAACGTCACCGGGCCATGGATGAGGTCGTCCACGACCGTGGTGCCCTCCTCGGGGATGCGCAGCCGCAGCGCGCCCGACGTGAGCCCGAGGTTGCGGCAGCGGCCGGAGTACCGGAACGTCTCGTTCCTCGCCTGCGCCTCCGCGCGCTCGGCCTCGAGCTGCTCGCGCGAGCACGCGCAGTAATAGGCGCGCCCGGCGGCCACGAGGCGCTGCGCGTGCTCCCGATAGAGGTCGAAGCGCTCCCGCTGCCGGTAGCCCGGCGTCGGCGGCCCCTCGTCCCAGTCCAGCTCCAGCCAGCGCAGGGCGTCGAGGATCGCGTTGAGGTTGTCGTCGGTGGAGCGCGCCTGGTCCGTGTCCTCGATGCGGAGGATGAACCTCCCACCGTGGTGGCGCGCGTAGAGCCAGTTGAAGAGCGCGGTGCGCGCGCCGCCGACGTGGAGATGACCGGTCGGGCTGGGCGCGAAGCGCACGCGAACCGCTTGGCTCATTGGGGCCATGTCGGGGCCCCCATGTTCAATAAGCCTCGAAGAGCCGGCCCCACCCCGTGCCCGCGAACGCGCGGATGCGCGCGCGGCCGACGGTCGGGTACCAGAGCAGGTCGTGGTAGACGTTCGACGCGAACGGCGCCCACACCATCAGCGGCGAGTGCAGGAGGAGGCGCTTGAGCGGCCGCAGCGGGCCACGCCGGATGAGCTGGTCGCCCCAGATCACCAGGCTGCGCGACGTCTTGAACCCCATGGTGGTGGCGGCGGCGGCGACGTCGCCGACGATCTCGATGTCGCGCGGATCGGCCACGCCGAGGCCGCGCTCGTGGCACATGGCGAGATAGCGGATGGCGAGCGGGTCGAACCCCATGATGCGCGCCGCCGTCGCGTCGATGGCCACCTGGTCGGACGAGGCCAGGATGAGATTGCCCTCGCGCGGGATCATCGTGCGCGGCCCGGCGCCGTCGCCCATGACGGTGCCGTCCATCACCGCCAACACTCCGGGGTGCAATTCGCGCTGCATGTACATCAGGTCGACGAGGACTTCGTGCATGTACTCATGCGCGTAGTGACGAACCTCCTTCAGGAGACCACCAAAACTATTCTTGATGGCGCCGGTGGTCTGGGAATGGCCGTGCGTCTTGATGGTTGGAAGCTGGCAGATGTTCTTGCCGACGTACATCTTCGGAATCTCGATGCCCTCGGGAAAGATGTCGTTCAGCTTGAGGAGCGGACTCTTGAACCGATGGACGGTCCACTCCACGTCGGGCAGCGGGATGAACGGCAGGCCGTGGCGCTGGAGCACGGGAGACCACTTGTTGTTCCGGCAGCCCTCCACGGGGTTCGTGACCACCGTCTTGTTCTCGACGGGGAAGATCCGGCGGCGCTCGTAGCCGTCCTCGAGCAGCGTCGTCAGCACGCCGTCCACCTGCCACGGCTGGCTGGAGCACGCCGGGAAGTACTTCGTCCACGAGAGGTTGAGCTTGACGATCAGGTCCTGCTCGCGCGGCAGCACCTGGTCGTACTTCACCAGGCGCATCAGGCGGCCGTAGTCGGCGACGACGGTTTCGGGACGGGTGCGGAGAACGGCCACCTGACTCTTCACGACCGAATCATTCTACTCCACGCGCGTGCCGTAGATGATCAGCAGGACGGCGGCGATCCAGCACGCGGTGTTGATCAGCAGCGCGCGGTCGCTGAGGAACAGCTCCGACGGGTTGCCGCCGAGCTGGCGGCGGTACAGCAGATAGAGGTAGCGGAAGATCCCGTACAGGACGAACGGCAGCGTGGCCGGCAGGAGCTGCGTGTGGAACTTGGCCACCGTCTCCGGCGACATCGTGTAGAGCGCGTAGGCGGTCACCGTCGACGCGGTGACCACCGCGATCATCTGGTCGAGCAGTCCCGCGCTGTACTCGGCGAGGATCGGCCGGTGCCGCGCGGCGTCGGCCTCCAGCGTCAGATACTCGTTGCGCCGCTTGCCCAGGGCCAGGAACAGCGCGCTGAGAATCGTGCAGATGAGCAGCCAGCCGGAGACGGCCACGTCGATGGCGAGCGTCCCCCCGAGCGCGCGCAGCACGAAGCCGAGGGCCACCGTGAGCACGTCGACGATGACCACGTGCTTGAGCCACGCGGAGTACGCGGTGAGCAGCACCACGTAGGCCACGGCCACCAGCAGGAAGCCCGCGGAGATGCGGGCGGCCGCCAGCAGTCCGACGGCGACGAGAACGGCGGCGACGCCGAGGGCCACGCGGACGGGCAGGCGGCCGGCGGCGATCGGGCGCCCGCGCTTCTTGGGGTGCAGGCGGTCCTTCTCGCGGTCGGCGACGTCGTTGACGAGGTAGATCGCGCCCGAGAGCCCGCAGAAGATCGCAAAGGCGCCGAGGGCGGGCCAGACGGCGGGCGTGAACAGGCGCTGGCCGAACACGAGGCCGGCGAAGACGAAGAGGTTCTTCACCCACTGCCGCGGCCGCAGCGAGACGAGGACGGCGCGCAGCATCGGCGCCTACAGGCGGATCACGCGGCCCGCGTCGGGTACGCCCGCGGTGGCGTTGCGCGTGTCGATGATCACCGGCGCCGCGCTCACGATGGCGCCCCAGTCGTAGCCCGCGTGCGCCGTCAGCACGAGGACGAGATCGTATTCCCCCGCGCGCACGTCGGGGCGCGACTCGAAGGTCACGCCGTTCACGCTGATGGCCGGCACATGGGGGTCGTGGTAGGCCACCCGCGCGCCCTTGACGAGCAGCGTGCCGATGATCTCCAGCGCCGGCGAGTCGCGCGTGTCGGACACGTTGGGCTTGTAGGCGACGCCCAGGACCAGCACGTGTGCTCCCCGCACGGCGCGGGCGCGGTCGTTGAGCGCGTCGGTCACCATCTGCACGACGTAGCCGGGCATGTGACGGTTGATCTCGTCGGCGAACGTGATGAAGCGCGGCTCGTACCCCTCGAGCCGCACCTTCCACGAGAGGTAATAGGGATCGGACGGCAAACAATGACCGCCCAGGCCCGGGCCCGGCCAGAAGGGCATGAAGCCGAACGGCTTGGTGGCCGCGGCCGCCACCACCTCCCACACGGAGATCCCGAGCTTCCTGCACATGATTGCGAACTCGTTGACGAGCGCGATGTTCACCGAGCGGAACGTGTTCTCGAACAGCTTGACCATCTCCGCCGTCTCGGGGCCCGACACCGGGACGACGCGCGGCGTGATCCGCGCGTAGAGCGCGGTGACGAGCTCGCGGCAGGCCGGCGTGAGGCCGCCCACCACCTTCGGAATGTCGCGCAGCGTCCACTGCCGGTTGCCGGGATCGATCCGCTCCGGCGAGAACGCCAGGAAGAAGTCCCGGCCGGCGGTCAGCCCGCGCGCCGCGAAGCGCGGCAGCAAGATCTCCTGCGTGGTGCCGGGATAGGTCGTCGACTCCAGCACGACGAGCTGGCCGGCACGGATGATCGTGGCCACCGCGTCGGCGGCGGCCACGATGAACGAGATGTCCGGCTCCTTCGACTTGCCGAGCGGCGTCGGCACGCAGATGACGATGGCGTCGGCCTCCTTGAGCCCGCCCACCTCCCCCGTCGCGGCCAGCCGGCCCGCTCTCACCAGGGCCTGCAGGGCGGCCCCGGGGACGTCCTCGATGAAGGACGCGCCCGCGTTGACCCCGGCCACGCGGCGCGCGTCGGCGTCCACGCCGATGACCGTCGCGCCCGACTCGGCGAAGGCCACGGCCAGCGGCAGGCCGACGTAGCCGAGGCCGATGACCCCGACGGTCGGCTGTCCGGCCAGCCGCTCGCGCAGTCGCGCCGCCGCCGTCATCCGAGGTCCTCGCAGGCGCGGCGTACGGCGTCGATCACGCCGTCCACCTCCGCGTCGGTCATCTCCGGAAAGCACGGCAGCGAGAGCACCTCGCGCGCCGCGCGATACGCCTCGGGCCAGCGCCGCTCGCCGTCGGCGGCGAACAGCGGCTGGTCCGGCACCGCCCGCGGGTAGTGCACGGCGGTGCCGACGCCGGCGTCGGCCAGACGCTTGGCGAGCGCGTCGCGCTGGGGATGACGCACCGTGAACAGGTGGTAGACGTGACGCGCGCCGGGGCGTTCGACGGGCAGGCGCAGGGGCAGGCCGGCGAGCCCGGCGAGATAGCGCGCGGCGATGTGTCGCCGCCGCTCCGTCCACTCGCCGAGTCGTCGCAGCTTCACGCGCAGCCACGCGGCCTGCACCTCGTCGAGGCGGCTGCAGTAGCCGAGCTCCACGTGCTGGTAGCGCCCCGTGTCGCCGTGATGGCGCAGGCGCCGCACGCGCTCGGCGACGTCGTCACGCGTGGTCACGACCATGCCCCCGTCGCCGCAGGCGCCCAGGTTCTTCGTCGGGTAGAACGACAGGCAGGCCGCGTCGCCCCAGCCGCCGACGACCCGGTCGCCCCACGTCGCGCCCAACGCCTGCGCGTTGTCCTCGAGCACGGCGAGGCCCCGCGCCTGCGCGAAAGCCGCGATGCGGTCGACGGCCGCGGGATGGCCGTAGAGGTGCACGGGCATCACGACCTTCGTACGCGGCGTGAGCGCGCGCGCCATCGCCTCCGGGTCGATCGTGAGCGTGTCGGGCTGCACGTCCACGAAGACGGGCGTGGCGCCGGCCATCAGAATCGTGGTGGCCGAGGCGACGAAGGAGAACGCCGGCGTGAGGACCTCGTCGCCACGGCCGACGCCGAGCCCGGTGAGCGCCAGCCGCAACGCGTCGGTGCCCGAGCCGACGCCGACGGCGTGGCGCGCGCCGCAGAGCTGGGCCAGCTCCGCCTCCAGCGCCCGGCCCTCGCCGCCGAGCACGAACTGGCTGGCATCGAGCACGCGCTCGGCGGCGGCCATCAGCTCGCCCTTGAGCGCGGCGTGCTGCCGGGTGAGGTCGAGGAACGGGATCATCGCTGGCCGGCCGACTCGATGGCGCCCAGGCCCACGCTGGTGGTGATCGGCCCGGCGACGCCGAGGAGGTTGAGGGTGAAGCGGATCTCGTCGTCGCGCCTGGCCCGGTTGATGAGCTCGATGGCGAGCGCCCAGCACTGCCAGTGCAGCTCCATCGCGAGACGACTCTCCGCGAACGTGCTCGTACGCAGCTCCCAGTTGATGCTGCCGCGCGTGGTCAGCCACGCCCAGGGGCTCACGAAGAACCCCCCCTGCAGGAAGGTGTTGTGCGACGGGTCGCTGTAGGTCACGCCGAGGTCGACCTGGCCGCGGCGGATCGGGGTCGAGAACCCGGCCGACACCGCCGGGAAGTTGTGCGCGGCGGGGCTATACGACAGGTCGCTGCGAAAGCGCGCGAACGGCGTCGGCGCCACGATGAGGGTGCCGAAGGCGTCCGCCCACTGATCCTTGCGCACGTCGTAGGCGTGACCGAGGGTGAGCCGGAACATCTCCCAGCGCACGGGCTCGGCGTTCGCGAGCGCGACCGTGCGCCCCCGGATGCGGTTGGTCAGCGAGTACTCCAGCTGGCTCGAGTCCTGGATGTTGTCGACGGCGGCCGTCCACTGCGGCAGCCGGTCCTTGTCCTTGCCGGCGGTCCACGTGTAATTCACCCGCGGCTCGATCGTGTGCAGCATGGCGTCGATGTTCCAGACGCCGCCGGTGTCGAACACGCGCGACACCTTGGTCTCGAGGTCGGCGCCGACCTCGACCAGCCGGCGCAAGCGCGTGTCGTCGTTCGTGTCCTCGACGAGGCCGGCCACACCCACGGCGCTGTGATAGCCGGTGACGGTGCGGTCGTAGCCGGTGAGACGCCCCCCGACGAAGGGCGTGAGCGTCAGCACGTCGAGTGGGATCGGCCGCGACACCCGGGG